>Ga0164243_10001241_pt1 | contig 44071 bp, 41 predicted proteins | sample OricompcompostOP_FD_108781 | JGI IMG/M metagenome (GOLD analysis project Ga0164243, IMG submission 108781) | Organic Plus compost microbial communities from Emeryville, California, USA - Original compost - Organic plus compost (OP) | ecosystem: Engineered > Solid waste > Mixed feedstock >...
GATGCACCGGAACCCGTCCCACTTGGGCTCGTAGCTCATCCCGTCCGCCTCGGGGATCGCCGGCACGCTCTTGGCCAGCATCGGCTCGACCGGCGGGTTGATCGGCAGGTCCATGTTCACGAGTCTTCCAGATAGAGGACCCTGGGGTCCGCTTCATATCTGGGGTTAGCTGACCAGGACCGCGGCGAACCAGATGACGGCGATCGCCAGCGCCGCACCGAGCTCGACCAGCATGGCGAGGCCCGCCGCCTTGATCGCGTGCCTGGTGGAGGGCCAGGCCCGGCGGGCGTCGCCGAGGCGGGCCCACTCCGCGAGCCAGACGCCGGCCACGAAGCCGATCACCAGGCCGACGACGGGGATCACGAAGAAGCCGACGATCGCGAGGACGCCGCCGAGGAACAGGGTCTTGTTGGGTACGCCGCTCCGCTTCAGGTTGCGGCCCGGCCAGGCGTACTTGACCACGATGCCGAGGACGGCGACCAGGGTTGCCAGGAACAGCACGCCCCAGCGGGCGGCGCCCTCGGCGGCGAAGATCGCCCAGACGACCGCGGACAGCCAGCAGAGCACGAGGCCGGGCAGGAACGGGATCACCACCCCGAACACGCCGACGACCATGGCGAGCCCGCACAGGATCGTGATGTTGGTGTCGGTCTGGGTCAGATCCACCCGGGCACTCTCTCAGAGCACGAACGCGTCGGTCCAGAGCTGACCCGAGCGGCCGGAGAGGGCGTCGAGCAGCGCGCGGGCCTGCTGGTCGGTCAGCGCGGCCACGAAGTCGACGATCGCCCGGCCCCGGGCCCGGGCCGCGCGGTCCGGCGTGCCGGGCGGCAGCTCGGCCTCGGCCAGCTCCACGAGGTCGTGCAGCCGCTGCGGCAGCCGGGCCTCCTCGGCGGGGTCGACGATCCACTCCAGCAGGGCCTCGACCAGGGTGGCCAGCAGGCGGGCCTGGCCGCGCTGGTGGAGCGCGAGGTCCGGCCGGTCCAGCACGAACCGGTGGTGGATCAGCTTGAGGACCTGCACCTCGTGCCACTGTGCGGGGGCGAGCTGGACGTACCCGGAACGGACGCCGGGGTTGTCGGTCAGCCGCACCGCCTCGACCAGGCGGCGGGTCCAGCGGCCCGAGAAGCGCGCCACGTCCTGCTCGGCGGCGACCGACCCGTCGAACGGGTCGGCCAGCAGCCCGTCCACGAGGTCGTGGCGGACCTGCTCGACCGCCTCGGCGAACGCCTCGTCGTCGCTGATCCACCGGTCCCGCCGGTGCAGGCGGCGGCGCAGCTTCTCGATGGCCGCCCCGGCCTGGCGGGCCCCGGCGTCGAGCGCGGCGTCGGAGAGGCCGCCCAGCCGCTTGGCCTCCCGCTGCCAGCCGATCAGCTCCGCCGCGACCGTGCCCTGCTGGAGCACGCCGACCCGGTGGAAGTCTTCGACGTCGTGGATGGCGTACGCGATGTCGTCGGCGGTGTCCATGATGGACGCCTCGACGGTCTGCTGCCAGTCCGGGATCCGCCCCGCGAACGGCGCGCGTGCCTCGCGCAGGTCGTCCACCTCGGTCGTGTACGCGCCGAACTTCGCCGACCCGCTGGCCGGGTCCCAGGGCGGCGCCGAGGCCCCGCGCGGCGGCGGCGACATGAACCGCGGATGCGGGTCCGGGTGGTCGAGCCGCGTCCACGGATACTTGACGATCGCCGCCCGGACGGCGGCGGTCAGGTTGAGCCCGATGGTGGCCGCGCCGCGGATCTCGGTGCTGGTGACGATCCGGTACGACTGCGCGTTGCCCTCGAAGCCGTCCGGAAGCCCGAGCCGCTCGCGGGCGAGTCGGTCGAGCACCGCCTCGCCGAGGTGGCCGAACGGCGGGTGGCCGAGGTCGTGGGCGAGCGCGGCCGCCTCCACCACGTCGGGGTCGCAGCCGCCGAGCTTGTCCAGCAGGGCCCGGTTGGCCTCCGCGGCGGCCAGCCGCTCCGCGATCGCCCGCGCGACCTGCGCGACCTTGAGGCTGTGCGTGAGCCGGTTGTGCACCAGCAGGCCGGCACCGCCGGGGCTGATCACCTGGGTGACGCCGCCCAGCCGCGCGAAGAACGGCGAGGTCACGATGCGGTCGCGGTCGGCGCGGAAGGGGCTCTCGGCCAGGTCGCCCGGGCCGGTGCGGCCCGTGTCGAAGAGGCGACGGGCTCGGGGGTCGGCCGGCTCGTGCATGATCCGACGCTAACCCACCGGCCCGCGGGCCCTCATCCGAGACGGACCCCCGGGGCTAGTACCGCGCGAACGAGCGGATCGGCATCCGTGGGCCGAACTTCGGGGCCATCAGGCCGCTGGCCTCCAGGAGCATGCAGACCCGGCCCCGGTGGCCGCGGAACGGCTCCAGGAGGGCGAGCATCCGGGCGTCGTCGCCGCGCGGCTCGCCGGCCAGGTTCCAGGCGACCATGTTGGGGATGTGGAAGTCGCCGACGCTGACCGCGTCCGGGTCGCCGTAGGTGATCCGGACCACCTCGGCCGCCGTCCAGACGCCGATGCCCGCGATCGCGCGCATCCGGGTGGTCGCCTCGGCGGCGGTCGCGCACGCCTGGAGCCGGGCGGCGGCGGCCGCGGCGCGGCGCAGCGTGTCCGCCCGGCGCTGCTCGACGCCGAACGGGTGGAAGACCCAGTACGGCTGGGCCGCGATCACCTCGGGGAGCGGCGGGACGCGCAGGCCGTCGAGCGGGCCGGGTGCCGGGGTGCCGAACGCGCGCACCGTCGCGGCGTACGCCCGGTAGGCCTCCTTGCCCGTCACCTTCTGCTCGAAGATCGCCCGCAGGAGCCGCGGAAAGATCATCCCGGTCGCCGGGATGCGCCGGCCGCGGTGGATCCTCGCCAGCTCCCGCACGACGGGGTGCCGGGCCGCCAGGTCGGCGAAGCCGGTCAGGTCGTCGCGGAGCCCCGCCACCGCGTCCGCGTGCGCGAGCGCCCAGTCGCGGCCCGCGCCGTACCCGGTGGCGACCAGGTCCGGACCCTGCCGCCGGATCGCCAGCGTCGCCGGGCCGTCGGGTGTCGGGGTGGCCCACCAGAACGTGTCGCCGACGAACCGCGCGCACGGGTCGTGGCGGCCCATCGCGATCGGCCCCACCGAGCCGCCGAGGTGGTAGCCCTCCGGCGCGCGCATCACCCGCTGCACGGCGTCAACTCTCGCACCCGTCCGGGCCCGGGAAGGAAGGGCCCCTTCCTAACGCCCACGCGTTAGGAAGGGGCCCTTCCTTCGCTTCCGGCGGCGAACATGCCCGGCGGCGGCTCGGCCGAGGGGGTGGCGTCGGCGTCGGTGACCACCGCCTCCCCGGCGGCGAACCGGGCCAGGTCGTCGCCGGCGAGCAGCCGTCCGGGGAACCAGTCGCCGGCCGCGCGGCGGGCCAGCGCCTCGACGGGCAGCGGCGCGCGCGACGCGGTGAGCACGAGGTTGCCGAACCGGCGGCCGCGCAGGACCCCGGCGTCGGCGACGACGGCCACGTGCGGGAAGACGTCGGCCACGGTGGCGACCTGGGCCCGGGCCAGGCCGAGCGGCGGCCCGTCGGTCAGGTTCACCAGGTACCGCCCCTCGCCGCGCAGCACGCGGGCGGCCTCCCGCACGAACTCGACCGAGCGGACGCTGGCCGGGGTGCGCGCGCCGTGGAACACGTCGACGATCACGACGTCGAAGCTGGCCTCCCGGGCCCGGGCCAGTTCGGCGCGGGCGTCGCCGACCCGGACCTTGAGCCGCGGGTCCGGCCGCCACGGCAGCCGCTGCCGCACGAGGTCGAGCAGCGCGCCGTCGGCGTCCACGACCCGCTGCCGGCTGCCGGGCCGGGTGGCCGAGACGTAGCGGGCCAGGCTCAGCCCGCCGCCGCCGAGGTGCAGCACGGAGATCGGCACGCCGGCCGGCGCGGTGAGGTCGATGGCGGCGGCGATCCGGCGGACGTACTCGAACTCGAGATACGTCGGGTCGTCGAGGTCGACGTGCGACTGCGGTGCGCCGTCGACGAACAGCGTGAACGCGCGGGCCCGGTCCGGATCGGGCACCAGCTCCGCCACCCCGCCCCGGACCTCGGCGACGACCCGCCCCCGATCCCGCTGCCGCCCCACGGCCGTCCAGCCTAGATCAGCGGGGTCAGGCGGCGCGGGTGTAGCGGAGCAGGAGGACGTCGCCGTCCGCCGCGAGGGCGTGGTGGAGGCGCAGGCCGTGCGGGCCGGCCGAGTGCGGGCCCGAGGTGATGCGGCCGGCGCCGGGGCCGGTGAGCATCGGGGTGATCGTCAGGCACAGCTCGTCGACGAGGCCCGCCGCCGTCAGCGTGCCGAACAGCTGCGGGCCGCCCTCGCACAGGAGGTGGGCCAGGCCCCGGGCGTGCAGCTCGCGCAGCGCGGTCGGCATGTCGACGCCGTCCTCGCCGCAGCGGATCACGTCGGCCACGTCGGTCAGGCCCGGTGGGGGAGCGGCGGTGGCGGTGGTGAGGACGATCGGGCGTACCGGGGCCTCGGTGAAGGCGCGCGCGGCCGGGTCCAGGTCCAGGCGGCCGGAGACGACGACCAGGGTCGGGCATTCCGGCAGGCCGGCGTCGCGCCGCCAGGCACGCCGCTCGGCGTCGAGGCGCACCGGCCCGTACCCCTCATGGCGCAGTGTCCCGGCACCGACGAGCAACCCGTCGCACAGCTTGCGCAGCAGACCGAACACCCGCTTGTCGGCGGCGCCGGACAGTCCCTCGGAATAGCCCTCGACCTCGACGGCCCCATCGACGCTGGTCACAAAATTGACACGAAGCGTCGGCGCCGCGGGACGCGCGTAGCAGCGGGTCAGCGCGTCGTCGCCCAGCGGCGCACCAGGCGTCTGACCTGCGTCGACGCTCCACAGCGCGCGGATCTCCGGCGCGCTCACTCGTCCACCGGACCGGTGACGGGCGGCGTCGGCTCCGGAGTACGGTGCTGACAATCGCACCAGCGGCGACCCCGGCACTGATCGTGGCGTCGCTCACGGCACGCACGACAGATCACCCTTGAGATCCTATTCGAGGAACGGAGCCCATGCCGCGGCAGATCTACCAGCTCAAGGTGACGCTCGCCGACGTCCGGCCGGAGGTGTGGCGGCGCGTGCAGGTGCCGGGCGGCTACACGCTGGACCGCGTGCACAAGGTGATCCAGCACGCGATGGGGTGGCAGGGCTACCACCTGCACTCGTTCGAGGTCGACGGCGTCCAGTACGGCGAGCCCGACCCGGACGGCGAGCTGGCCCTCCGCGACGAGCTGGACGTGCGGCTCGACGCGGTGGCGCAGAAGGGCGGCCGCCTGCTCTACACGTACGACTTCGGCGACTGGTGGGAGCACGACGTGCTGGTCGAGGACGTCTTCGCGGCCGAGCCGGACGAGCACTACCCGCTCTGCGTGGACGGCGCCAGCGCCTGCCCGCCGGAGGACGTCGGCGGGGCGTTCGGCTACTCCGAGCTGCTCACCGCGCTGGCCGACCCGGGGCATCCGCGCCACGACGAGGTGCGGCGCTGGGTGGGGCCGCGGTTCGACCCCGGCGCCTTCGACCCGTCGCTCGCCACGACGCTGGTCCGCCGGCTCACCTGACAAAGGGGATGAATCCGGCGGCCCCGCGCGTCGGCTGGGATGCCGTCGTACGGATGTTGCAAGATGCCACTCGTGGGTCCGATGGGTGAGCACGGCGAGCACGGCGCGGTGGGCCGGGTCCTCGGCACCTCCGACGCCACGCCGCTGCAGTTCTGGACGGCCGTCGCGCCGGGCAGCTACCTGCAGCTCGACGACGTCGTGGTGACCACCCGCGAGCTGCCCGACCGGCCGCCGGTGACCATCGCCGGCGTCGTCACCCAGGTGCGCGCGAGGCACGAGGGTGCCGTCTTCGACTCCGACGTCTTCTCGATCGCCGACGGCACGCTTCCGGCCCAGGTGCAGGAGGCCGCCGAGATCACGGTGACCCGCGTCGACCCGGAGCTCTACGTGCCGCCGGCTCCCGGCGCGCTCGTCCGCCGCGCCACCGGCGACCTGCGCGCCGCCGCGCTGCACTTCGACCGCATGGAGCGGCAGATCCCCATCGGTACGGGCCGCGACGGCGTCCCGGTCTACCTCAACGCCGACTTCCTCGACGGCCAGCGCGGCGCGCACGTGTCGATCTCGGGCATCTCCGGCGTCGCGACCAAGACCAGCTTCGCGACGTTCCTGCTCTACTCGGTGTTCAACTCCGGCGCTCTCGGCGCCGACGCCGTCAACTCCAAGGCGCTGATCTTCAACGTCAAGGGCGAGGACCTGCTCTTCCTCGACCACCCCAACGTGCGGCTGGACGAACGCACGACCGCGGCCTACGCCGCTCTGGGCCTGCCGGCGAAGCCGTTCGCCGACGTCCGCGTCTACGCGCCGCCGCGCCAGGGCGACACCTCCGGCACACCCGACGTCGCCAGCCGCGTCTCCGGCGTCGACAGCTTCTACTGGACGCTCGACGAGTTCTGCGCCGACCGCCTCCTGCCGTACGTCTTCGCCGACGCCGACGACGAGCGCCAGCAGTACACGATGGTCGTCCACGCGGTGACCGCACACCTGGCCCGGCACGCCGTGCCGGCCGACGGCGGCGTCGCCGTCGACGGCACCCGCCTCGGGTCCTACACCGACCTGGTCGACTTCGTCGTCGCCCAGCTCTCCGACGACGAGACCCGGTTCGCCTGGACGGGGAGCGCGGTCGGGCTCGGCACCGTCAACGCGTTCGCGCGCCGGCTGATCGCCAGCAAGCGCGACCTCGGCCGGCTGATCCGCGGCGACCTCGCCACCCGCCGCCCGCACCAGATCAACACCGACGAGAGTGCCCAGGTCACCGTCGTCGACCTGCACAACCTGCCCGACCGCGCGCAGCGTTTCGTGGTCGGCGTGACGCTCAAGAAGGAGTTCGAGCGCAAGGAGAAGAAGGGCACCGCGAAGCCGCTGCTCTTCGTCGTCCTCGACGAGCTCAACAAGTACGCGCCGCGCGAGGGCTCGTCGCCGATCAAGGAGGTGCTGCTCGACATCGCGGAGCGGGGCCGCTCCCTCGGCGTGATCCTCGTCGGGGCCCAGCAGACCGCCAGCGAGGTGGAGCGCCGGATCGTCACCAACTCGGCGATCCGGGTGGTCGGCCGGCTCGACCCGGCGGAGGCCTCCCGCCCGGAATACGGTTTCCTCCCGCCGGCCCAGCGGCAGCGCGTGCTGCTCGCCAAGCCCGGCACCATGTTCGTCAACCAGCCCGACATCCCCGTTCCGCTCTGTGTGGAGTTCCCGTTCCCGTCGTGGGCGACCCGCCACTCCGAGGCCGGCACGGCGCCGGCCGGCTCGCTCCGCTCGGTCACCCAGTCCGTCGACCCGTTCGCGGTCGTCGGGTCCCGTCCCGGCTCGCTGTCCGACGACGACATCCCGTTCTGACGAAGGAGGTCGGCCCGTGCGCATCCTGCACACCTCGGACTGGCACGTCGGCAAGGTCCTCAAAGGACAGTCGCGTGTGGAGGAACACGTGGCGGTGCTCGCGCAGCTGGTCGAGATCGCCCAGGCCGAGCGTCCCGACCTGGTGATCGTCGCCGGCGACCTCTACGACACCGCGGCACCCTCGCCCGAGTCCACCCGGCTGGTGACCCGGGCCCTCTCCGCGCTGCGCCGCACCGGCGCCGAGGTGGTGGCGATCGGCGGCAACCACGACAACGGCGCCGCCCTCGACGCGCTGCGGCCCTGGGCCGACGCGGCCGGCATCACCCTGCGCGGCGCGGTCCGCGACAACCCCGCGGAGCACGTCATCGAGGGCACCACCGCCGGCGGCGAGCGGTGGCGGCTGGTCGCCCTCCCGTTCCTCTCCCAGCGGTACGCCGTGCGCGCCGTCGAGATGTACGACCTGACCGCCGCCGAGGCCACCCAGACGTACGCCGACCACCTGTCCCGGCTGATCGGCCGGCTGGCCGAGGGGTTCGGCGAGGCGGGGGTGGTCAACCTCGTGACCGCGCACGTGACGGTGGTCGGGGCCAGCCAGGGCGGCGGCGAGCGGGAGGCGCAGACGGTGCTGGGCTACGCCGTGCCGGCCACGGTCTTCCCGTCCAGCGCGCACTACGTCGCGCTCGGCCACCTGCACCGCGCGCAGACGGTCCTCGGCCCCTGCCCCGTCCGCTACAGCGGCAGCCCGCTCGCCATCGACTTCGGCGAGGGCGAGAACGTCCCGGCCGTCACCGTCGTCGACGTGACCGCGCAGACGCCGGCCAAGGTGCGGGAGGTGCCGGTGACGGTGGCGACCCCGCTGCGCACCGTCCGCGGCACGCTCGACCAGCTCGGCGTGCTGGAGACCGGCGACGCCTGGCTGCGCGTCTACGTCCGCGAGACGCCCCGGGCCGGGCTCCGCGAGGAGGTCCAGGCGCTGCTGCCGCGGGCCCTGGAGGTGCGCATCGACCCGGAGATGGTGCCGGCGACCCCCGGCCCCCGGGCCGCGGAGCGCGCGGGCCGCTCACCCCGCGAGCTGTTCGCCGCCTACCTCGACAGCCGCGGCGTGGACGACCCGGGCGTCCGGGACCTCTTCGACGAGCTGTACGAGGAGGCGGGTACGTGAGCGAGCGTGTGACCGGACCGTTCGGCCCGTGGCCCGCCCCGCGGAACGAGGTGGCGGCATGAGACCCCTGCGGCTCGACATGGCCGGGTTCACCGTCTTCCGGGACGAGACGACGATCGACTTCACCGACGCCGACTTCTTCGCGCTCGTCGGGCCGACCGGCTCCGGCAAGTCGACGGTGCTCGACGCGATCTGCTTCGCGCTCTACGGGCAGGTGCCGCGCTGGGGGAGCAGCCGGGGCATCGCCAACGCGCTCGCGCCGTCGGCCACCGAGGCGCGGGTCCGGCTGGTGTTCGAGTCCGCCGGCGCGCGCTACGTCGCCACCCGCGTGGTGCGCCGGGACAGCCGGGGCAACGTCAAGACCGGCGGCGCCGGCCTGCAGCAGATGCCCGCCGGCTTCGACGTCTCCAAGCTGGACACCGGGATGAGCCCGGAGGACCTCGGCGAGGTGCTCGCCGGCACGCCGGCCGAGATGGACGACGCGGTGCTGGCGGCGGTGGGGCTGCCGTACGAGCAGTTCACCACCTGCGTGATCCTGCCGCAGGGCCAGTTCGCGGACTTCCTGCACGCCAAGCCCGCCACCCGCCAGCAGATCCTGGTCAACCTCCTGGGCCTGGAGGTCTACTCGGACATCGCGCGCCGGGCGGCCGCGCGGGCCCAGCAGGCCGACGCCGACCTGCGCGCCGTCGAGCAGCTGCTGGCCGGGCTGGACGACACCTCCGACGAGGCGCTCGCCGCGGCCGCCGCCCGGGTCGACGCGATGGTCGCGCTCGCCGAGCACGTCGCCGCCGTCACACCCCGGCTGGCGCAGGCCCAGCGCGGTGCCGCCGAGGCCGCCGCCGGCCTCCGCGCGCTGGACGACGAGATCGCCCTCCTCGACCGGGTACGCGCGCCGAAGGGCGTCGCCGCCCTCGCCGAGACCGTCGCCGCCGCCCGGGACGCCGCCAACCAGGCCGCCGACGCGGTGACCACCGCCGAGGAGCGGGAGGAGAAACTGCGCGGCGAGCTGGCCGCCGCCGGTGACCCCGCCGCCCTGCGGCTGCTGCTGCGCGCGCACGAGGAGCGGGCCGCCGTGGCCGCCGAGGCCGCGTCGCTCCAGGACGCGCTGTCGGCCGCGGCCGCCGAGCACCGGGCCGCCGCCGCGGCGCTGGAGCAGGCCCGGGCCGCCGCCCTGCGCACCAGCGCCGAACTGGACGCCGCCCGCCGCGCGTACCAGGACGCCCAAGCGGCGGACCGGGCCGCCGCGCTCCGGGCCCACCTGCACGCCGGCGCCGCCTGCCCGGTCTGCGAGCAGCCGGTCACCGCCGTCCCGCCGATGCCGGCGTCCTCGGCGGTGCCGGCCGCGGAGAAGGCGGGCCACGCGGCGAAGGCGGCCGACGAGAAGGCGCAGGCCGCGGTGGCCGACCGGGACCGCGCCGCCCGCGCGGCGGAGCGCGGCCTCGAACGCGTCCGGGCCCAGCACGAGCAGCTGGCTGCCCGGCTGTCCACGTTGGACGAGCAGATCGCGGAGTCGCCCGGCGAGGCGGCGCTGCGCCGGGAGCTGGCCGCCCTGGCCGGGCTGCAGAAGTCGCTCGACGGCGCCGTCGGCGCGCTGCGGGCGGCGCGCGAGGCGGCCCGGACGGCCTCCGCCGAGCGCGTGGCGGCCGAGCAGCGGCTGACGGCGGCGTGGCGGGACTTCGACGGTGCCCGCGACGCGGTGGCCCGGTTCGGCCCGCCGGCACCGTCGCGCGACGACCTCGGCGCGGCCTGGTCGGCGCTGGCGGGCTGGGCGTCGTCCGAAGTGGATGACCGCCGCGTCCGCCGTACCGCCCTGTCCGCCGCCGCCGACGACGCGCAGGCCGCCGTCGCGGCCGTGCGCGCCGAGCTGGACGCGCGGTTCGTCGAGGCGGGCCTGCCGGCGCCGGACGACCACGTGCGCGCGGCGACGGTCGCGGTCGAGCGCGCGACGGCCGCGCACGAGCGGGTGGAGGAGCGGCGCGCGCAGGCGCAGGGGCTGCTCGACAAGCGGGCCGAACACGAGCGCGCCGGCCAGGTCGCCAAGGCGCTCGCCGGCCACCTGCGGGCCAACAACTTCGAGCGTTGGCTGCTCGAGGAGGCGCTGGACCGGCTGGTCGAGGGTGCGTCGCGGATCCTGCGGGAACTCTCCGGCGGGCAGTACGACCTCGTCCACGAGAAAGGCGAGTTCTGGGTCGTCGACCACCACGACGCCGGGCTGCGCCGGGGCGTGCGCACCCTCTCGGGCGGCGAGACGTTCCAGGCGTCGCTGGCGCTGGCGCTCGCCCTGGCCGAGCAGCTGGCCGGCATGTCGACGTCAGCGGCGAGCCTGGAGTCGATCCTGCTGGACGAGGGCTTCGGCACTCTCGACGCGGCGACGCTCGACACGGTGGCGGCGACGCTCGAGGGCCTGGCGGCGCGCGGCGACCGGATGGTCGGCGTGGTCACCCACGTGCCGGCGTTGGCCGAACGCGTGCCGGTCCGCTTCGACGTCAGCAAGGACGCCCGCTCGGCTCACGTCACCCGGGTGGGTCTGTGAGATATTTCGTCGACAGCTGGGACCCGACGTACGGCGCGTCCTTCGAGGCGGCGACCGCGCCGGGCTCGCAGAGCAGCGCTGCGGTCAACGCCGACGTCGAGCTGCCCGCGGCGGCCTGGCGACCGCTGACCGCCCCGCCGACGGTGCGGGCCCCCGACGTGGTCCTCCTGGTCGACGGCGTCCGCCGGGTCGACGCGACACTCTGGATCCGGGAGGAGGACGGCACCTCCCACCCGGGCCTCGCGGCCTCGTACGCCGCGGGTGTCGTCCGCTGCGACCTGCGCCGCGGCGTCGCCGCGCTCGCCGGTGCCCGGGTCGACCGCGGCCTGTTCACGACGTCACCCACGGCGACCGACATCACGGCCGGCACCGTCCGCTACGCCGTCCGCCAGGTGCCCGGCGCGCCGGACCCGGCCCGACTGGTCCCCGCGGTGCAGGGCCCGCTGACGTCGCTGGAGGTGGCGGTCTCGGCCGAGGCCCGCGGCGACGCCGACGACCTGCTCGTCGTGGACGGCCCGCTGCGCAACCGCCGCCAGCTGGCCCGCACGCTCGGCTACGTGAAGACCCAGCAGAGCCAGTACCTGGACGCGTCGCTGACCGCCGTGGTCACGGCCCTGCGTCCGGGCGAACGCTCGCCGGTCTTCCTGCTGGGCACGGCGTGGGGCGGCTATTCGTGGTACCTGCGCCTCCCCGGCCCGACCGGCGCACCGTGGGCGGGCATCGTGCGGGTCGAGTGCTCGACGGAGATCCCGGCCCAGGAGGCGATCGAACTGGCCGACCTGTCGCTGGTGACGCTGCCGCGGTTCGCGTCGACGCCGTACAAGGACCCGCGGGCCCCGCAGAACCTCGTCCCGATCGCGGGCCTGGAACGCCGCCTCCGGGCCCTCCTCGGCGACTCCCGCCTCCTCCACCGCACCCTCACCCTCACCGCCGCCCGCACCGCCGTCCCGGTCTGAACCACCGCGGGTCAGACGAGCAGGCCCCCGGTGGCGCGGATGTTCTGGCCGGTGAGCCAGGCCGCGTCGGGGGTGGTGAGGAAGGCGACGACCGCCGCGATGTCGGCCGGGTGGCCCAGGCGGCCCAGGGCCGTGAAGGCCGCCGACTGGGCCAGGGCCTCCGGGGTGTTGACGGCGCGCAGCAGGTCCGTGTCGGTGGCGCCGGGGGACACCGTGTTCACCGTGATGCCGCGCGGGCCCAGTTCGCGGGCCGCCACCGCGGTGAACTGCTCCAGCGCCGCCTTGCTCGCGCAGTAGAGCGCGTGGCCCGGCGCCGGCACGACCGTGTTCAGGGTCGAGATGTTGACGATGCGGCCGCCGTCGCGCATGAGGGTGGCGGCGCGGGCCATCGCGAGCAGGGGGACCTTGGCGTTGACCGTCATCACCCGGTCGAAGTCCTCCGGGGTGATGTCGGCGATCGCGGCGCCGGGGTTGATCGCGGCGTTGTTGACGAACACGTCGAGGCCGCCGGTGACCGGTGCGAACATCGCGTCCAGGCAGGACAAATCCGACTGGTCGGCGTGGACCGCGACGGCGCCGGGGCAGGCCGCGGCGACCGCGTCGGCCGCCGCCTTGTCGCGGGCGTACGTGAACACGACGCGCATACCCCGGGCCGCGAGCCGTTCCACGATGGCGCGGCCGATGCCCCGGGATCCGCCGGTCACGAGTGCGATGCGGCGGCTCCGTCCGGAGTCGCCGTTCGTGGTCGAGGTCATGCCTCCGGACGCTACGGAGCGACCAGCGGACGGTATTGAACGAATGCGCACAGCTCGGCGGGTGTCACCCCGGCCATCGCGCGTGCCTCTCGGGTGAAGTGCGGCTGGTCGGCGTATCCGGCGCGGTGCGCGGCCCCGGCGAGGTCGGTGCCGCGCACCAGCAGGCCGAGCGCCGCCTGGAAGCGGGCCACCCGGGCCACCGTCGCTGGCGAGAGGCCCACCTCGCGGCGGAAGCCCAGCTCGAGGTAGCGCCGGCTGACGCCGAGGTCGCCGGCGAGCGCGGCCACGGTGAGCCGCGACGCGTCCCGGCGTTGCAGGCGTCGCCAGGACTCGGCGACGACCGGGGAGCCGTGCCGGTCGGCGTCGAGCCAGCCGAGGAGCACCGTGTCGAGGAGGGCGAACCGTTCCGCCCAGGCCGGGGCGGCCGCGAGCCGGGCGGCGAGGCCGTCCGCGCGGGCCGGGCCGACCAGGTCCCGCAGCTCCACCGTCGCGCCGGCGAGCGCGCCGGCCGGGGTGCCGAGCAGGGCCGTCGCGCCGGCGGGGAACAGGCCGGCCGTCACCCCGTACCCCCAGGTGGTCGGGCCGTCGACGGTCGCGGTGGCGCGCGGGCCGGTGACCAGCGCGGGGCGGCCGTCGAAGGGGATGACCACGACGGCGGCGGTGAACGGCAGCAACCGGTGGGCGAGCGGCGCGCCGGTGCCGGAGCGGAAGCCGGCGTAGCCGGCGACGTGACCGGCCAGCCGCGGGTCGGCGCGGCCCGGTGCGGAGAGGCACGCGTCCGGTGCCGGGCGGGCCGGCACCGAGTGGATCTGCTCCATCAGAACCCATCCTCGAACCTGAGAGCGCTCCCATAACAAGTTGGGAACGCTCCCATCCGAGTATTGACTCTTTCGAAACCTGTCGGCAATCTCATGGGAGCGCTCCCGGCTGACTGTGAACCGGCACGAGTCCGGACGAAACCGTGTGGCGCCGACCACCCCGAACACACTTTCATCTCCGACCTGAGAGGGGTCTTGGATGAGCGTCATCAGGCGCCGTACCAAGCTCGTCGCGGTCGCCGCGGCGGGTGCCCTGGCGCTCGGCGTCGCGGCCTGCGGCAGCGGCGACGAGGAAAGCGGCACCAACGCCGGCGGCAAGCCGGACAAGCTCGTCATCGAGACGTTTGGCGAGTTCGGCTACGACGAACTCGTCAAGGAGTACGAGAAGCAGACCGGCATCAAGGTCGAACTGCGCAAGACCGCCCAGCTCAACGAGTACCGTCCCAAGATCGTCCGGTCGCTCGCGACCGGCAAGGGCATCGCCGACATCGTCGCCCTCGAAGAGGGCGTCATCACGGAGTTCAAGCTCAACCCGGCCAACTGGGCCGACCTGACCCCGCTGGTGGCCGACCACAGCAAGGACTACCTGCCCTGGAAGTGGGAGATCGGCAAGTCCAGCGACGGCAAGCTGATCGGCCTGCCGACCGACGTCGGCAGCCTCGCGGTCTGCTACCGCAGCGACCTGTTCAAGGCCGCCGGCCTGCCGACCAACCGCGACGAGGTCACCGCCCTCTGGCCGGACTGGGACGCGTTCATCGAGACCGGCAAGAAGTACCGCGCGGCCACCGGCAAGGGCATGCTCGACTCGGTCACGACCGCGGCCAGCGCGATCGCGTTCCAGGCGGGCGGTGACATCTTCTACGACAAGGAAGACACCCTCATCGCCGACAAGAGCCCGGCCGTGAAGCAGGCCTGGGACACCTCGCTCAAGATCGTCGACGCGAACATCACCGCGAAGACGGCGACCTGGTCGCCCGAGTGGAGCGCCGGCTTCAAGCAGGGCACCTTCGCCGCGACCTTCTGCCCGGCCTGGATGCTGGGCATCGTCCGGGACAACTCGGGTCCGGAGAACAAGGGCAAGTGGGACGTCGCCGGTGTGCCGGGCAAGGCCGGCAACTGGGGCGGCTCGTGGCTGGCGGTGCCGGAGCGCGGCAAGCACAAGGCCGAGGCCGCCAAGCTCGCGGAGTTCCTGACCAGCGCCAGCAGCCAGGTGGCGGCGTTCAAGCTCAAGGGCCCACTGCCCACCAACCTGGAGGCGCTGAAGAACCCGGAGTTCACCAGCTACACCGACCCGTACTTCAGCGACGCGCCGACCGGCAAGATCTTCGGTGAGAGCGTGCAGGCGATCCAGCCCACCTACCTCGGCCCCAAGCACCAGGCCGTGAAGGAGCAGGCGCTGGAGCCCGCGCTGCGGGCGTACGAGGGCGGCGAGGCCAACGCGGCCGCCGCGTGGGAGCAGTTCATCAAGGACGCCGCGACGCAGGGCGCCTACTGACGGACGACCGCTGAAACCGATGGCGTCCGGGCCACCCGCGCCCGGGCGCCATCGGTCCACGAAAGGACCCTGCACATGGCACTCGCCACCCCGGCGCGGCCGGCATCCGCGCCGCCGCCGCCACCGGCGCACCGACGGCCGCCGAGCCGCGGCGCACGGCTCGCCCGCTGGGACATCGCGTACTCCCCGTACCTCTACATCGCCCCGTTCTTCATCCTGTTCGGCATCTTCGGGCTCTACCCGATGCTGCGCACGGCGTGGATGTCCCTGCACGACTGGGACATGATCGGCGACCACACGTTCATCGGGCTCGACAACTACGCCGCGCTGCTCAAGGACGACTACTTCTGGAACGCGACCGTCAACACGCTCGGCATCTTCGTCGTGGCGACGGTCCCGCAGCTGATGCTGGCGCTGTTCCTCGCCAACCTGCTCAACCGCACGACGCTGCGGGCCCGCACGCTCTTCCGGATGGCGATCTTCGTACCGAACATCACGTCCGTGGCCGCGGTCGCGATCGTCTTCGCGATGCTCTTCCAGCGCGACTTCGGTGTGGTCAACTGGCTGCTCAGCCTCGTCGGTGTCGACGCGATCGACTGGGACGCCCAGCGCTGGAGCTCCTGGACCGCGATCGCGTTCATGGTGGACTGGCGGTGGACGGGCTACAACGCGCTGATCCTGCTCGCCGGCATGCAGGCCATCCCCAAGGACCTCTACGAGGCGGCGGCGCTCGACGGCGCCAGCCAGTGGCGCCAGTTCTGGCGGATCACGCTGCCGATGCTCACCCCGACCTTCGTCTTCGTGGTGGTGCTCTCCACGATCGGCGGCCTCCAGCTCTTCACCGAGCCGCTCGTCTTCGGCAACGGGAACATGCGCGGCGGCACGCAGCGCGAGTTCCAGACGCTCGCCATGTACATGTACGAGAAGGGCATCAACAACCTCAACACGGCCGGATACGGCGCCGCCGTCGCGTGGGCCCTGTTCGTGATGATCGCGATCATCGCCGTGATCAACTTTGCCCTCGTCCGCCGTACCGTCAAATGAGGGAGCGCTCGATGGTCGCGGCCTCCGCCCGCCTCTGGAAGACCAGCAAACTCACCTACATCGCGTTGGTCATCGCCGTCCTGATGTCGATCTACCCGTTCTACTACATGTTCGTGATCGCGACCCGGAGCCTGGACGCGATCAACTCGGTGCCGCCGCCGATCACCCCCGGCGGCTCGTTCGGCGAGAACTTCCAGCGGGTCCTCGACAACGACGCGGCGAACTTCGTCAAGGGCCTCGTCAACTCCGTCATCGTGTCCACTGTGGTCACCCTGGCGGTCGTGGTGACCGGCACGCTGGCCGGCTTCGCCTTCGCCAAGCTCAAGTTCCGCGGTCGCGGCGGGCTGCTGCTGACGATCGTGATCACCATGATGGTGCCCACCCAGCTCGGCCTGATCCCCCTCTGGGGGATGATGCAGGACTTCGGCTGGTATGACAGTCTCTACGCTGTCACGGTTCCCTTCCTGGTCAGCGCGTTCGGCGTGTTCATGATGCGGCAGTACGCGAGCCAGGCGGTCTCCGACGAGCTGATCGAGGCGGCGCGGATGGACGGCTGCAACACGTTCCGGATCTACTGGAACGTCGTGCTGCCGGCGCTGCGTCCCGCCGCGGCCGTGCTCGGCCTGCTCACCTTCATGGACACCTGGAACCAGTTCATCTGGCCGTATGCGATCCTGAGCCCGGAGAACCCGACCCTCCAGGTCTCGCTCGCGTTCCTCTCGTACGCCTACTACACCGACTACTCGCAGGTCTTCGCCGCCACCGCCGTCGGCACCCTCCCGCTGCTCATCGTGTTCATCTTCTTCGGCCGCCAGATCATCGGCGGAATCATGGAAGGCGCCGTCAAGTCGTGACAACCTCACCCCTCGCGTTCCCGCCCGACTTCCTCTGGGGTGCCGCCACCGCGGCGTACCAGATCGAGGGCGCGGCCACGGAGGACGGGCGTACGCCCTCGATCTGGGACACCTTCAGCCACACGCCGGGCCGTACGGTCGGCGGCGACACCGGCGACGTCGCGTGCGACCACTACCACCGGTTCCGCGACGACGTGAAGCTGATGGCGGACATCGGCCTCAAGTCGTACCGGTTCTCGCTGTCCTGGCCGCGGATCCAGCCCCGCGGCACCGGGCCCGCCAACCGCCGCGGCCTCGACTTCTACCAGGCCCTCGTCGACGAGCTGCTGGCCAACGGCATCGAGCCGTGGGTCACCCTCTACCACTGGGACCTCCCGCAGGAGCTGGAGGACGCGGGCGGCTGGCCGGCGCGCGACACGGCCCGCCGGTTCGCCGACTACGCGGCGCTGGCGCACGAGGCGCTCGGCGACCGGGTCCGGTACTGGACGACGTTCAACGAGCCGTGGTGCTCGGCGTTCCTCGGCTACGGCTCCGGCGTCCACGCACCGGGCCGCAGCGACCCCGGCGACGCCGTCCGCGCCGCGCACCACCTGATGCTCGGCCACGGGCTCGCGCTCCAGGCCCTGGGCGAGGCGGGCATCACGCTCAACCTGTACGCCGTGTCGCCGGCGTCCCCGTCCGAGGGCGACGCCGACGCCGCCCGCCGGATCGACGGCCTGGCCAACCGGATCTTCCTCGACCCGATCCTGCTGGGCCGCTACCCGGACGACGTGGTGGCGGACCTGGCCGGCGTGACCGACATGTCGCACGTCCGCGACGGCGACCTCGCCACGATCTCCGCACCGCTGTCGATGCTGGGCATCAACTACTACAGCCGGCATGTCGTGGCGGCACCGGAGGAAGGGGTCGAACCGGAGCCGTACTGGCGCAAGCAGACATCCTGGCCGGGCAGCGAGGATGTCCGGTTCGTCACCCGCGGCCTCCCGGTGACCGAGATGAACTGGGAGATCGACGCGCCGGGGCTGGTCGAGACCCTGACCAGGGTGCACCGGGAGTACCCGCCGGTCCCGCTCTACGTCACCGAGAACGGAGCCGCTTTCGCCGACGAGGTCGTCGACGGGGACGTCCCGGACCCGCGACGGGTCGCCTACTTCGACGAACACCTGCGCGCGTGCCACGAGTCGATCGCGGCGGGAGTCCCGCTGCGGGGCTACTTCGCCTGGTCGCTGATGGATAATTTCGAATGGGCGTGGGGTTACACGAAGCGGTTCGGCCTGATCCATGTCGACTACGCGACGCAGCTCCGCACCATGAAGACCAGCGCCAGGTGGTACGCCGAGGTGATCCGACGTAACGGACTGGCCGCAGAATAGGGGCGGTGTCCGCGCCGTCGGAGGAGCTTGACATGACAACCCAGCGCACCCGGTCACTCGGCCGACCCACCCTCGACGCGGTGGCCGCCCGGGCAGGCGTCGGCCGGGGAACGGTGTCGCGGGTGGTCAACGGGTCACCACAGGTCAGCCCGGAGGCCCGGGCGGCGGTACAGGCGGCGATCGCCGAACTCGGCTACGTCCCGAACCGCGCCGCCCGGGCCCTCGTGACCCAGCGCACCGACTCGATCGCCCTCGTCGTCTCGGAGTCCGAGGAGCGGGTCTTCGCGGAGCCGTTCTTCGCCGGCATCGTCCGCGGGGTGAGTTCCGGCCTGCTCGACACGTCGATGCAGCTCTGGCTCGCGATGGCCCAGTCGCCGGCGGAGCGCGAACGCATCGAGCACCACCTGACCAACCAGCACATCGACGGCGTCCTGCTGCTGTCGCTGCACGACGCCGACCCGCTGCCGACCCTGCTCGAACAGCGCGGCCTCCCGGCGGTCCTCGGCGGCCGCCCGGCGCGGATGCTGCAGCCCGACGCCCAGGACGCGTACTACGTCGACGTCGACAACGCCGGCGGGGCCCGCCAGGCGGTGGAGTACCTGTTCGGCCGCGGCCGCCGCACGGTCGCCACGATCGCGGGCCCGCAGGACATGGGTGCCGGCGTCACCCGGCTGAGCGGCTACCGCGACGCCGTCGAGGCCACCGGCCGCACGGTCGACGAGCGGCTTATCGCGTACGGCGACTTCAGCGAGGCCAGCGGCACCGCGTCGATGCGCCGCCTGCTGGAGGAGAACCCGGACCTGGACGCGGTCTTCGCGGCGTCGGACCCGATGGCCTTCGGCGCGCTCCGCGCACTCCAGGAGGCGGGCTGCCGGGTCCCGGAGGACGTCGCGGTGGTCGGCTTCGACGACGCGCCGATCGCCCGCCAGGCCAACCCGCCGCTGACCACCGTCCACCAGCCGATCGAGGAGATGGGCCGGCAGATGGCCCGACTCCTGCTGGCCCGCATCCGCCACGAGGACATCCCGCAACCCCACATCCTCCTGGACGCGTCGCTCGTGGAGCGCGCCAGCGCGTAGCCTTTCCAACCGGAACGGGGTGGTCCCGACCGTCCTCCCGCCAGACAGATCTCGCTCCGCCTACATGTCTCGGTCAGTCACCTGAGTAGCCGGTGAAGTGGATCTGGTCGGGGTTTCCGTCGGTGCCGTAGCTGACGATGTAGACGCCCTCGTAGCGGTCCGAGCTGGGCTCGAACCGCGGAGCCGGCAGCGGACGGCATGGTCGGCGTTACCGAGGCCATGACGTCGAGCCCGCGAACACTTCAGGTGGTGGACCAGCGGCGGAGTTCGCGTTTGGCCAGGGAGTTGCGGTGGACCTCGTCCGGGCCGTCGGCCAGGCGGAGGGTGCGGGCCGACGACCACAGGGCCGCCAGCGGCGTGTCCTGGCTGACGCCCGCGGCGCCGTGGGCCTGGATGGCCTTGTCGATGACCCATTCGGCCATCGCCGGTGTGGCGATCTTGATGGCCTGGATCTCCGTGTGGGCGCCCTTGTTGCCCACCGTGTCCATCAGCCAGGCCGTCTTCAGAACCAGCAGGCGGGCCTGTTCGATGCGGACCCGCGACTCCGCGATCCAGTCCCGCACCACGCCCTGGTCGGCCAGCGGGCGGCCGAACGCCACGCGGCTCGCCGCTCGTGCGCACAGCATCTCGAGCGCGCGTTCCGCCATGCCGATCAAGCGCATGCAGTGGTGGATGCGGCCCGGGCCGAGGCGGGCCTGGGCGATCGCGAAACCGTCGCCCTCCGCGCCGATCAGGTTCTCCGCCGGTACGCGTACCCCCTCGAACGTGATCTCCGCGTGGCCGCCGTGCGCGCCGTCCGTGTAGCCGAAGACCGTCATCCCGCGGTGGACCGTGACGCCGGGGGTGTCGCGCGGGACGAGGATCATGCTCTGCTGCTTGTGGCGCTCGGCCGACGGGTCGGTCTTGCCCATCACGACGAAGATCTCGCAGCGTGGGTCCATCGCTCCGGACGACCACCACTTGCGGCCGTCGACCACATAGGAGTCTTTGTCGCGGCGGATGCGGGTGGCGACGTTCGTCGCGTCGGAGGACGCCACCTCGGGCTCCGTCATGCAGAACGCCGAGCGGATCGTGCCGTCGAGCAGCGGGGCCAGCCAGCGGTCCTGCTGCTCCGGCGTGCCGAACTCCGCGAGCAGTTCCATGTTGCCGGTGTCCGGCGCGGCGCAGTTGGTGGCCTCCGGGGCCAGGTGGGGGCTGCGGCCGAGCAGCTCGGCCAGCGGCGCGTACTGCAGGTTGGTCAGGCCCGCGCCGCGCGGGCCGGGGAGGAACAGGTTCCACAGGCCGCGCCGGCGGGCCTCGGCCTTGAGTTCGGCCATCACGGGCGGGCGGGTCCACGGGTCCGCGGCCGCGGCGACCTGCGCCGCGTACACCGGCTCCGCCGGATACACCTTCTCTACCAGGAAGTCGGTGACCGCCTCGTGCAGTTCGGCGGTGCGCCGGTCGAACCCGAAGTCCATCAGCCCTCCACGGATGCGAGTGCGGCGAGGCCGTGCTCCGCCAGCGGCCCGGCCATGCCGGCGAACCGCTCGAAGCCCTCGCCCACGGTCTGGCCGAGCGTGTACCGGTAGTAGATCCCTTCGGCGATCACGGCGAGCTTGAAACAGCCGAGCGCCACGTGCCAGTTCAGGTCGCCGACGTCGACGCCGCCGCTCGCCACGTACCGCGCGATCAGCTCGTCGCCCGGCGGGAAGCCGGCGGCCGGCCCCAGGCCGGTCGAGACGGCGGCCGCCGCGGCACCGACCGCGCCGCCGCCGAGCACGTCCCAGTACGTCAGCAGGAGCCCCAGGTCGGTGAGCGGGTCGCCGAGCGTGGCCATCTCCCAGTCGAGCACCGCCCGGATCGCCGTGCCGTCGGGAGACACGATCAGGTTGTCGAGGCGGTAGTCGCCGTGCACGACGGTGCCGGCGCCGCCTGAGGCCGGCACCGTCGCGGCGAGCCGGTCGCGCAGCGCGTCGACCAGCGGCAGCGGCCGGCTGCGCGACTTGTCGAGCTGCCCGCTCCAGCGCCGCACCTGCCGCGCGACGAACCCCTCGGGCCGGCCGAAGTCGGCCAGCCCGACCGCGCGGACGTCGACGCGGTGCAGCGCCGCGAGCGTGTCCATCATCGCGAAGGCCAGTTCCCTACGCCGGTCGGCGCCGAGCGGGTCGGTCTGCCCACGGCTCCGGAACACCGTGCCCTCGACCCGCCGCATCAGGTAGAACGGCGCACCGATGACCGACTCGTCGGCGCAGAACCGCACCGGCTCCGGGACTGGCACCGTGGTCGGCGCCAGGGCCGAGATGACCCGGAACTCCCGGCTCATGTCGTGCGCGGTGGCGAGCACGTGCCCGAGCGGCGGCCGGCGCAGCACGAGGTCGTCGCCGTCGACGACCAGGTGGTACGTGAGGTTGGAGCGGCCGCCGGCGATCAGTGTGGCGGAGACGGGCCGCTTCGCGTCGAGGTACGCGGCGAGCCGGTCGAGGTCGAGCCCGGCGGGCCCGGCGCGAGTCATCTGAACAGTTGAGCCACACGCCGTTCACGGTGTCAAGCCGAGCTTGTAGCTGTGGGGACATGCTCGCGCAACAGGGGCGAAATGGTCACCGGGCAGGCTTGTGTCCAGACAAAGCGGAGGGAGACCGGGATGTTGCTGCGGGTACGGGTGACGCTGCCTGACCGGCCGGGTGCGCTCGGCCAGGTCGCGCGCACGCTCGGCGTCGCCGGTGCCGACATCGTCCAGGTCGTCGTGCTCGAGCGCCTGGGCGGCCGGGCCGTGGACGACTTCACGGTCGTCTGGCCGGGCAGCAACCGCGTCGAGCGACTGCTCGCCGGCCTCGGCGCGATCCCCGGCGTGACCGTCGAGGGCATCTGGCGCGCGATCGGCGCGCCGACCACCAGCGGGCAGGACGCCGAGCTCCTCGCGCAGCTGGCGGCGAACCCGGCCGACGGCGTCGCCACCCTGGTCGACGCGGTGCCGGGTCTGCTCGCCGCGGACTGGGCCGCCGCCGTGGTCGTGCCCGCCGACTGGGCCGCCCGCGCGGGTTCCGCGACCCGGTCCGACGCGCACCACCCGGGCTCCGGCCCGACGGTGGCGTACGCGAGCTGGCGCGCGCCGGACCCGATCCGGCTCCCCGAGGTGACCCCGCTGCGGGCCCGGCCGCTCGACGGACCCGACGGACTCTGCTTCGCGGTGGCGCCGTTCGGCCGCGCCGGCCTGGTGCTGGCGGTGGCCCGCGGCGCCGGGGACGCGCTGCCCGCGGCCGCGTTCCACGTCACCGAGGTCGACCGGGTCGCGCAGCTGGTCCGCGCGGCCGCGGTGATCCTCGGCGACCGGCTCGACCTGGTAGCGGCCCCACCGGTCCCGGCGGCCTGACGAGAACGAGGGAGGACGGCGATGACACTCTGGCGGATCCGCGCGACGGTCGACGACCGTCCCGGCTTCCTGTCGGTCCTGACGGCCAGCCTCGCGCTGCGCTCCGTCAACATCCTGGCCGTGCAGGTGCACACCACCGAGGCCGGCGCGGTGGACGACTTCCTGGTCGACGCGCCGCACACGCTGAGCGAGGCCGACCTCCACGCGGCGGTCGAGCGCGGCCGCGGCCGGGACGTGTGGGTCGCTCCGGCGCAGGCGCAGGGGCTCGCCGACCAGCCGACGCGGGCACTCGCGCTCGCGGCCCGGGTGGTCCGGGACCCGGACGCGCTCGGCGACGCGTTGCGCGCGCTGCTCGACGCCGACACGGTGACGTGGCGTCCCGCGGCGCCGCCCGCCCCGGCCATGACCCGGCGCGCGATGGTGCTGCCGGACCCGACCGGCGGCGGCTACGACGTCGCGCGCTCCGCGCCAGACTTCACGCCGGCCGAGTACGCGCGGGCCCAGGCCCTCGTCGAGATCGCGGCCGCGGCGGCGCCGCGCGCGGTCGACACCGCCGCGCTGCTGCTGGCCGACGGCACGGAGCTCACGATCCGCCCGGGCACACCCGACGACCTGCCGGCCCTGCTGGCGATGCATGCGCGCTGCTCGCCGGCCACGCGGCGGCGACGGTACCTGACCGGTCACGACGGTCCGAGCCCGGCCCAGCTGGCCCGGCTGCTCGACCCGGCGCGGTCGCGCACGATGGTGGCCACCGTGTCGGGAATCACGTTCGGCGATCCCCTCGTCGCGATGGGCAACCTGGTTGTGGAAGGCTCTCTCGCGGACGTATCGGTCGTCGTCGAAGACGGCTGGCAGCGCAGAGGGATCGGCACGGCTCTGGTGCGGCGGCTGTTCGCCGTCGCCGAGCGGCTCGGCTGCGACGCGGTGGTGGCGCATACCGGCGCCGACAACCCGGGCATGCCGCGCACCCTGCGGCGGCTCGGTCACGCGGTCCCGGCGCAGCGCGACGGCGCGGTGGCGAGCGTGACGGTGCCACTGCGCGAGAAGACTCCGGCGTCGACCTGACGCCGGGCAAGCTCCGACGGAACGGTCCTGGTGCAGGTCCGGGCCGCCGGGGGTAGGGGATGGGTCCGGGTCCCTTCCCGTGGGACGGCGGGAAGGGACCCTCCTCGCGGGCGTGACGCCGATGCGGCGTCACGCCCGCGAGTGTTTTGAGGGCTTCACAACGCGGCAACCCGGCGGTTACATTGCTACCTGTCCATGGGAGCGCTTCCATGGCCGAGGCGAAATAAGGGGGCGGATGCGCCCACATCCGCCCCCTCGTGTCCTCCGCTGCGCGTTGCCGCGCGCGGCTCCACGGACAGGAGCGAGTCTAATGCCCGATAACACCCAAGCATCCCCACCGAAAGGCCACAGGCGCTGGTACCACCGTGTGGTCGCCGTCGGCGCAGCGGCGCTCACCGTCGCCGCCTCGGCCGTGGCCGCCTCCCCACCCGCCGCCGCCGCGCCGACGTTCAGCTACGGCGAGGCCCTGCAGAAGTCCCTGTTCTTCTACGAAGCGCAGATCTCCGGCCGCAAACCCGCCTGGAGCCGGGTCTCCTGGCGCGGCGACTCGGCGCTCACCGACGGCCAGGACGTCGGCCGCGACCTCACCGGCGGCTGGTTCGACGCCGGCGACCACGTCAAGTTCGGCTTCCCGATGGCGTTCACCACCACGATGCTGGCCTGGGGTGCCGTCGAGTACCGGGCCGGCTACCAGGCGTCGGGTCAGCTCACCCACCTGCTCAACAACCTCCGCGTGCCCAACGACTACTTCATCAAGGCCCATCCCGCGCCGGACGTCCTCTATGGACAGGTGGGCAAGGGCGACGACGACCACAAGTGGTGGGGTCCCGCCGAAGTGATGCCGATGGCCCGCCCGGCGTACAAGATCGATGCCAGCTGCGGCGGCGCGGACCTGGCCGGTGAGACGGCGGCGGCCATGGCGGCGTCGTCGATCGTGTTCCGCCCGACCGACCCGGCGTACGCCGACACCCTGGTCACGCACGCCAAGCAGCTCTACGCGTTCGCGGACCGCGTGCGGCAGACGTACCACAGCTGCATCACCGACGCGACGAACTTCTACCGCTCGTGGAGCGGCTACCAGGACGAGCTGGTCTGGGGTGCGATCTGGCTCTACCGGGCCACCAACGACGCCAGCTACCTGGCCAAGGCCGAGGCCGAGTACGACGCGCTGGGCACCGAGCCGCAGACCAACACCCGCTCCTACAAGTGGACGATCGCCTGGGACAACAAGCAGTTCGGGGCGTACGTCCTGCTGGCCAAGCTGACCGGCAAGCAGAAGTACGTCGACGACGCCAACCGCTGGCTCGACTTCTGGACGGTCGGCGTCGACGGGCAGAAGGTGCGCACCTCGCCCGGCGGCATGGCCGTCCTCGACTCGTGGGGAGCGCTGCGCTACGCGGCCAACACCGCGTTCGCCGCGCTGGTGTACGGCGACCACCTCACCGACGCCACCCGCAAGGCGCGGTACCACGACTTCGCGAAGCGGCAGATCGACTACGCGCTCGGCGCGAACCCGGCCAACCGGTCGTACGTGATCGGCTTCGGCAGCACGTACCCGCAGAACCCGCACCACCGCACCGCGCACGGCTCGTGGTGGGACAGCATGACCGTGCCGGAGAAGACCCGGCACACGCTCTACGGCGCGCTCGTCGGCGGCCCGTCCGCACCCGACGACGTCTACCGTGACCAGCGCAACGACTACGTCATGAACGAGGTGGCCACCGACTACAACGCCGGTTTCACCTCCGCGCTCGTCCGGCTCTACCAGGAGTACGGCGGCAGCCCGCTGGCGAACTTCCCGACTCCGGAGACCCCCGACCAGCCGGAGATCACCGTCGAGACCGACCTCGTGGCGGACCGCACCGAGACCCGCGTGAAGGCCACCGTCTACAACCGCTCGGCGTTCCCGGCGCGGGCCCTCACCCGGATGTCGTTCCGCTACTACTTCACCCGCGACGACGCCTCGCCGGTCGTGGTGACGCCGGGCTACACCCAGGGCTGCCCGTCCCCGTCGACGGCGCGGCAGGCCGCAGGCGACCTCTGGTACGTCGAGGTGGACTGCACCGGCCACACCGTCGCACCCGCGGGCCAGTCGCAGCACCGGATGGAGGTCCAGTTCAAGGTCGGCATCTCGCCGAGCGGCGGCGGCACGTGGGACGCCACCGACGACCCGTCCTTCCAGGCGACGGCGGGCCTGAACAGCAAGGTCCCGGTGTACGAGGCCGGCGTGCTCCAGTGGGGCACCGTGCCCGACGGCCCCGGCCCGGACCCGGACCCCGACACCACGGCCCCCTCGGTGCCCGGCACGCCGGCCGCCTCCGCGGTGACCGACCGGAGCCTCACGCTCACCTGGGCCGCCTCCACCGACGCGGGCGGCAGCGGGCTCGCCGGGTACGACGTGTACCGCGGCGGCACGCTGATCGGCTCCCCGGCGGCGGCGAGCTTCGCGGTCACCGGGCTCGGCGCGGACACCCCGTACACCTTCACGGTCGTGGCCCGGGACAACGCCGGCAACCGCTCCGCGGCGTCGCCGCCGGTGACCGTGCGGACCCTCCCCGCGGATCCCGGCCCCGGGCCGGGCGGCGGCTGCGCGGTCAGCTACACCACCAACGACTGGAACACCGGTTTCACCGCCACCGTGACCGTGCGCAACACCAGCACGACGGCCGTCAACGGCTGGACGCTGCGGTTCGCGTTCACCGGCGGGCAGCGGGTGACCCAGGCCTGGTCGGCCCGGGCGACGCAGACCGGCGCCGACGTCGCGATCACCAACGAGGGCTGGAACGCGGCGATCGCCGCCGGCGGGTCGGTGAGCTTCGGCTTCAACGGCTCGCATTCGGGCAGCAACCCGCGGCCCGCGTCGTTCAGCCTCAACGGCACCACCTGCACCAGCTCTTGATCGGGATATCCTCCGAAGGGTGACGACGTTGACCGGCGCGATCGTCGTGCTCCGCCCCGCGGGCGAGCACGACATCGCGCCGCTGTCGGTGATCCGGTCAGCCCCGGAGGTCCGCCGCTGGTGGGGCGAGGAGGACGACTACCCGGCCGCGATCGCCGAGGAGATCGACAACACCTTCGTGGTGGAGCTGGACGGCCGCGTGGTCGGCGCGATCCAGACCTACGAGGAGAAGGACCCGATGTACCGGCACGCGGGCATGGACATCTACCTCGACCCGTCCGTGCACGGCAATGGCGTGGGCACCGACGCGGTCCGCACGATGGCCCGCCACCTCATCGAGACCGAGGGCCACCACCGCCTGGTGATCGACCCGGCGGCGGCCAACGAGGCGGCGATCCGGGCGTACGAGAAGGTCGGCTTCCGCCGCGTCGGCATCCTCCGCCGCTACGAACGGGGCCCGGACGGCACCTTCCACGACGGCGTCCTCCTCGACCTCCTCGCCGAGGACCTGATCGACTAGCCCTAGCTCGCCGTGGTGCCGTGTTCGACGCAGGTGGCGGTCCAGCCGGTGGGGAGGACCTGGACCTTCATGCGGCGGCGGCACGACGGGCAGAAGCGGGGTGGTTCGAGGCGGCGGGCGGCGGCGCAGGCGGCGTGGTCGCCCTCGGCGAGGCGCTCGCCGCAGCGGTCGCACCACAGCGCGGTCATGGCGGTCGTCACAGCGTCGCCGAAAGGGCCTTGACCGGCATCTTCAGGTCGTCGAGCAGCGCCAGGTCCTCGTCGGCCGGGCGGCCCAGCGTCGTCAGGTAGTTGCCGACGATCACCGCGTTGATGCCGCCCAGCAGGCCGTCGCGGGTGCCCAGGTCGCCGAGCGTGATCTCGCGGCCGCCGGCGTACCGGAGGATCGTGCGGGGCATCGCGAGCCGGAAGGCGGCGATGGCGCGCAGCGCGTCGCGGGCCTCGACCACCGGCTGGTCGCCGAGCGGCGTGCCCGGCCGCGGGTTGAGGAAGTTGAGCGGCACCTCGTGCGGGTCCAGCGCCGCCAGCTGCGCCGCGAACTCTGCCCGCTGTTCGATGGTCTCGCCGAGGCCGAGGATGCCGCCGCAGCAGACTTCCATGCCGGACGCCCGGACCATCGTCAGCGTCTCCCAGCGCTCCTCCCACGTGTGCGTGGACACCACGTTCGGGAAGAAGGAGCGGCAGGTCTCCAGGTTGTGGTTGTAGCGGTGCACGCCCATGTCGACCAGTTCGTCGACCTGCTCCTGGGTCAGCATCCCGAGTGACGCGGCGACCTGGATGTCGACCGCGGCCTTGATCGCGGCGACGCCCTCGCGCATCTGCTTCATCAGGCGGGCGTCGGGGCCGCGGACGGCGGCGACGATGCAAAACTCCGTCGCGCCGGTCGCCGCGGTCTGCTTCGCGGCCTCGACCAGCGACGGGATGTCGAGCCAGACCGAACGCACCGGGGAGGCGAACAGGCCGGACTGCGAGCAGAAGTGGCAGTCCTCGGGGCAGCCGCCGGTCTTGAGCGAGACGATGCCCTCGACCTCGACCTCCGGGCCGCACCACTTCATGCGTACCTCGTGGGCGAGCTGGAGTGCCGCCGGCAGGTCGTCGTCCGACAGGCGCAGAATGTCGAGTACGCCGGCTTCGTCAAGGCCGACGCCCTGCTCCAACACCTGCGTGCGGGCACGGTCGAGGATCTCTGGCATGGTCGTACATTACAAAACGAACCGCCGAAGGGGGTGTGATGCGCGCCTGGTTGGACGCGCTTGACCGGCGCGCGCGGCTGCGCGCGAAGGCGGGGCTCACCCGCGGGCTGCATCCGCGAGGCGCGGGCGACCCGGTCGTCGACCTCGCCGGCAACGACTACCTCGGCCTCGCGCGCCACCCCGCGGTGGTCGCCGCCGCGGCCGCCGCCCTGACGGAGTACGGCCTCGGCGCCACCGGCTCCCGCCTCGTCCGCGGCTCCACCCACGCCCACGACGGCCTGGAACGCGAACTCGCCGGGTGGCTGGGCACGGAGCGCGCGCTGGTCTACTCGTCGGGCTACCTCGCCAACCTCGGCGCCGTCCGGGCCCTGGTCCGCCCGCGCACCGTGCTGGTCTGCGACGCGCACAACCACGCCTCGCTGATCGACGGCGGCGCGCTCGCCGGCGCCGCCACCGAGATCTACGCCCACGCGGACCCGGCCGCCGCCGACGCGGCCCTGGGCCGCCGCCCGGCGGGCAGCCCCGCCGTCGTGGTCACCGAGTCGATCTTCTCCGTCGACGGCGACCTCGCCCCCCTCGCCGACCTGCACGCGGTCGCCCGCCGGCACGGCGCGCTGCTCCTCGTCGACGACGCGCACGCGCTCGGCGTGCTCGGCCCCGACGGAGCCGGCGGCGTGGCGGCCGCCGGGCTCGCCGGCGAGCCGGACGTGGTGGTGACCGCGACGCTGTCCAAGTCGCTCGGCGGCGCCGGCGGGGTGGTCGCCGGGCCCGCTCCGCTGATCCGCCACCTGGTCGACACGGGACGCACGTTCATCTTCGACACGGCACTGCCTCCGGCGGTGGCGGCCGGCGTGCGCGCGGCCCTCGGCCTCACCCGGGCCGGCACCGGCCTGCGGGACACCCTGCACGAGCGGGCGGCCCGCGCGGTCAAGCGGTTCCGCGACGCGGGCCTGGAGGTCTCGGAGCCCGCCGGCGGCGTGATCGCGGTGACCGCGCCGGGACCCGACGCCGCGGTCGCGTGGCGCGACGCCTGCCTCGACCGCGGCGTCGCCGTCGGCTGCTTCCGGCCACCGTCCACTCCCGACACCCGGTCGCGGCTGCGGTTGACGGTCAACGCGGGCGTACCGCCGGCCGATTTTGACCGGGCCCTGTCCGTTGTGGTGGAGTGCGCTCCGTGAGCGACGCGTGGGCCGGGCCCGTCCTGATCACCGGCACCGACACCGGAGTGGGCAAGACGATCACCACGGCGGCGGTCGCGGTGGCGGCGCAGGCCGCGGGGCTGCGGGTGGCGGTCGTCAAGCCCGGCCAGACCGGGACGGGGACCGGTGAACCCTCCGACGTGGACACGGTGCGCCGGCTGGCCGCGCCGGCCACCGCGCGGACGCTGGCGGACTTCCCGGACCCGCTCGCGCCGCTCGCTGCCGCCCGGGTCGCCGCGATGGAGCCCCTGGAGCTGTACGCGGTCGTCGACGCCGTCCGCGACGAGGCCACCCGCCACGACGTGGTGCTGGTCGAGGGCGCCGGCGGCCTGCTGGTGCCGATGGGCCTGCGTCCGTCCGGCGAGCCGTGGACGGTGGCCGACCTCGCGGTCTCCCTCGGCGCGCCGGCGGTGGTCGTCGCCCGCGCCGGCCTCGGGACGCTCAACCACATCGCCCTCACGCTGGAAGCCCTGGAGCGGCGGGCGGTGCCGGCCGGCGTGGTGCTCGGCGCCTGGCCCGCGGAGCCCGAGCTGGTGCACTGGTCGAACCTCACCCAGCTGGTGGACACGCTGGTCGGCGTGCTGCCCGAAGGCGCCGGCGCGATGGACCCGGGCGTCTTCGGCCGCTCGGCCCCCGGCTGGCTCACCCCGACGCTGCACGGCGTCCTCGACGACTGGCGCGCGTGGGCGGAGCAGATCCAGTGACCGGGCCGGCGCTCGCGGACGCGTTCGTCAAGCTGCACGCGCGGCTGGCACCCGCGCCGTTCGTACCGGAGGTGCTGCTGCACCAGGCGGACGAGCCGATCGGGCTCTGGGAGCTCACGGAGGGTGAGTTCCGCAGCGAGCAGCCGCCGCCGTTCTGGGCGTTCGCCTGGGCGGGTGGGCAGGCCCTGGCCCGGTTCGTGCTCGACCACCCCGGTGAGGTCGCCGGCCGGCGGGTGCTCGACCTGGCGTCCGGGTCGGGGCTCGTGGCGGTCGCCGCGGCCCGGGCCGGCGCCGCGTCGGTGCGGGCCGTCGACGTCGACCCGCTGGCCGTCGCGGCGATCACCCTCAACGCGCGGGCCAACGGCGCCGCCGCGGTCGTCGCGGAGTGCGCGGACATCCTCGACGGCGACGCGGGCGACGCCGAGGTGGTGCTCGCCGGCGACGTCTTCTACAACGAGCGGCTCGCCGGCCGGATGAACCGCTTCCTCCGCCGGGCCCGGCGGGCCGGCGTGAGCGTGCTCTACGGCGACCCGGGCCGGGCCTTCCTGCCCGAGCGGCCCGGCGTCGAGGTCGCGGCGTACGAGGTGCCGACCCCGCTCGCCCTGGAGAGCGTGCACACGAAGCACACCGTCGTGTGGCGACTGCCATAACGGACGGGCCCGTCGTCGCGTAGCGTGACGACGTGCTGTTTCGGACGTGGGAGGCCGCCGGGCCGGTCGCCGACGTGGCGTTCGTCGACGGGCACCTCGTCGTCACCCGGCACGCGCTGGTCAAGCGGATCCTCGCCGACCCGGACCTGTTCCGCCCCGACAACGCGCTGGACGCGGTCAGCCCGATGCCGGTGGCCGCGCTGCGGGTGCTCGCCGGGCACGGCTTCCGGCTGCCGCCGACGCTCGCCAACAACCACGGCGCCAGCCACCCCGCGATCCGTTCCGCGACCGCCGCGGCGCTCCACCCGGCCCGCGTGGCGGCCCTCCGGCCGTGGCTGACCTCCGTGGTGGCCGGCCGGGTGGAGCGGCTGCGCGCCGCCTCCGGCCCGGTGGACCTGTACGCCGACCTCGCCGCCGACCTGCCCCTGCTGGTGCTGGCCCGCCTCGTCGACCTGCCGCCCGCGCCGACCGCCGTGGTCAAGGAGTTCACCCGGGCGGCCCTGGAGCTGTTCTGGGCACCGGTGTCGGGGGAGCGGCAGCTCGCCCTCGCCGACATCGTCGGCCGGTTCCACGCGCAGCTGCGCGACTTCGCCGCCACCGGCCCGGGCCTCGCGGCGCAGCTGCGGGCCGCCGGCCACCCCCTCGACGTCGTGGTCGGCGCGCTGTTCTTCCTGCTGGTCGCCGGCCAGGAGACCACCTCGCAGTTCCTCACGCTGCTCATGCACCGGATCGCGGCGACGCCCGGCCTGGCCGCGTCCATCCGCGACGGCCACGTGCGGGTCGACGACGTGGTGGAGGAGGGCCTGCGGCTGGACCCGCCGATCGTCACCTGGCGCCGGGTCACCGCCCGGGACACGGTGGTGGCCGACCTGCCGGTGCCGGCCGGCACCAGCGTGGTGCTCTGGCTGGCCCGCGCCGGCCGCGACCCGGAGGTGGTGGCGGCGCCGGAGGAGTTCCACCCGGGCCAGCCCGGCTCCCGCCGGCACCTGTCGTTCGGCGCCGGCGCGCACCGCTGCGTCGGCGCGCAGCTCTCCCGCATGGAGGCCGCGGTGGTCGTCGCCGGCACCGCCGACCTGCTGGCCGGCGCCGAGGTCGTCCGCGCGCCGTGGTGCCCGGACAACCTGAGCTTCCGGATGCCGGACAGCTTCGTCGTGCGCACGGCGAAGGAAGGGCCCCTTGTTAACGCCGAGGCGTTAACAAGGGGCCCTTCCTTCAGCGCGTCGGGTAGATCAGGCGGATGCCGTTGACCGGCGCGCGGACCATCGACATCAGCGCGGCCGGCGCCTCCGCCAGGGTCAGGGTGTCGGTGACGAGCAGGTCCGGGCGGAGGGTGCCGGCCTCGATCAGCGCCAGCATCTCCGGGTAGGCGTGCGCGGGCATCCCGTGGCTGCCGCGCAGCTCCAGCTCGTACGCGATGACCCGGTCCATCGGCAGCGCGGGCCGGCCGGTGACCGGCGGCAGCAGCCCCACCTGGACGTGCCGCCCGCGGCGGCGCAGGCACTCGACCGACGTGACGCAGGTGACCGAGGAGCCCAGCGCGTCCAGCGACAGGTGCGCGCCGCCGCCGGTCACCTCCCGGATGGCGGCCGCCACGTCGGCCGGGCCGCCGCTGATCGACGACGCGTCGAGGGTGGCCACCGCGCCGGCCCCGGCGGCCAGCTCCAGCGCGCGCTCGGAGATGTCGACCGCGACCACGCGGGCTCCCGCCGCCGCGGCGATCATGACGGCGGAGAGCCCGACGCCGCCGCACCCGTGGACGGCGACCCACTCGCCGGCGGCCACCCGGCCCTGGTGGACGACCGCCCGGAACGCGGTGCCGAACCGGCAGCCCAGGCTCGCGGCCGCGGCGTCGCCGATCGACTCCGGCAGGCGGACCAGGTTGACGTCGGCGTGCTCCACCGCGACCAGCTCGGCGAACGACCCCCACCGGGTGAACCCCGGCTGGCTCTGCCGCTCGCACACCTGCTGGTCCCCGGCGAGGCAGCTGGCGCACCGGCCGCACGCGCAGACGAACGGCACCGTGACCCGGTCGCCGGGCCGCCAGCCGGTGACGCCGTCGCCGACCGCGTGCACCACGCCGACGAACTCGTGGCCAGGGACGTGCGGCGCGACGATGTCCGGGTCGTGGCCCCGCCAGCCGTGCCAGTCGCTGCGGCACAGGCCGCTCACCGACACGCTGATCACGGCGCCGCCGGGCGGCGGCGTGGGGTCCGGCAGCTCGCGGACCGCCGGCGGGGAACCGAAAGCCTCGTAGTAGACGGCGCGCACGGCGACAGGCTACGCCGCGAAGGTCCACATAGGGTCACGACCGGACGTCAGGGCCGCCATCCCGGGTCGCGGCCGAACGCGGCGATCAGGCGGTCCTGCGGCGAGGCGTCCGCCGGCACGTCGACGGCCTCGGCGATGGCCCCGCCGGCCCGGTAGCCCGCCTCGTGGGCCGGGAACCACTCGGCGACGGTCCGCACCAGGTCCGGATCGAGACGCCGGTCGCCGCCGGTCGCCGCCGCCAGGTCCCAGCCGTGTACGACGTGGTCGGCGAGCAGCTGCCGGACGTACTCCTCGGCCGGTGTGTCGCCCGACGACAGCTCCACGGTCCGGGAGAGCGCGCCGGGTGCGCTCACCGCCGCGACCGACTCCGCCACCGCGTCCCGCGCGGTCGCCGCCGGGTCGTCGCCGAGCAGGTCGCCCTCGAACCGGTCGCCGACGTCGGCGAGGGCGGCCCCGTTGATCAACGGCACCGTCCAGCGGTCCTCGTAGACCAGGTGGTTGACCAGCTCGCGCACCGTCCAGCCGGTGCAGGGCGTCGGATCCGACCACTGCCCGGGCCGGACCGCGGTGACCCGGTCGGCGAACTCGCCGAGCGCGCGCCGGTACGCGTCGAGCAGCTCCATACCGCCGATTCTGCTCCGGTCCGGCCGCCGGCGGACCATGTTCGCCGACATCAGGGCCCGCGCAGCGCGCCGCGGAACGTCCAGGCGAGGGCCGCGCCGGCGGCGACCAGACCGACCGCCACGACCCCGGCGACCGTGAGCCCGTGCGCCGTGCCGAGCACGGGGGCCAGCGCCGTGCCGGCCAGCGCGGCGCCGGCCGCGAAGCCCAGGTAGACCGACGTGTTCGCCCAGGTGAACGCCTCGGTGCGGGCCTCGTCGGGGGAGAGGCGGGTGACGAGGGTGAACTCGACGGTGGTGGTGGGGGCGATGAACAGGCCGGCCACGAGCAGCAGCGCGCCGAGACTCCAGAGGTCCCGCTGGAGCAGGATCAGACCGAAGCCGGCGACGTTCGCGAGCATGAGGATGCCGTACTGGCGTTCGGGCGGCATCCGGAACGACCGGGCCGAGTACCAGAGGCCGCCGATGATCGAGCCGGCGCTCCAGACGGCGACCAGCAGCCCCGCCTCGTCGGCGTGCCCCTCGACCGCGGCGTGCGCGGGGATCGCGACCTCCAGCAGGCCGTACGCGACGGAGGCGAGGCCGGCGACGGCCAGCACCACGAGCAGCCCGGCGGAGCGGACACGCCGGCGTACCGCCGGGGACGGCGGCCAGCCGCGGCGGACCGCGGGGGCCGTGGCGAGGCCGATCGAGCCGGCCGCGGTGACCGCCGCGGCGACGAACGTCGCGGCGTAGGCCCCCGCGACCGCGGTGACGAGCCCGACCACGGCCGGGCCGACGACGTAGGTCAGCTCCACGGCGACGGCGTCGAGCGCGTACGCGGTGCGCAGCAGCGGCGGCGACGGGACGACGCGGGGGAGCACCGCGCGGGTGACCGGGTCGATCGGCGGGTTGACGGCGCCGGCCAGCCCGGCCAGCACCACGGCGACCGCGGCGGACGCGCCGGCGCGGAGGGCGAGCACCAGGCCGACCAGCAGCAGCGCCTGGATCAGTCCACAGAGGACCAGCACGGACACGGCGCGGCCCCGGTCGGCGAGCCGGCCCAGCACCGGGCCGACCAGCGCGGTCGCCGCCGAGTTGGCGGCCGTGGCGAGCCCGGCGGCCGCGTACGAGCCGGTGCCGGCGGCGACCACCAGCACGAACAGCAGCGTGAGCATGCCGGTCGGCAGGCGGCCGACCAGCGACGGGACGGCGACGCGGGCGACGCCGGGTGTGCGGAACAGCGCGCCGTACCGGCGGAGCGTCGCGCGCACCCGGCTCTCAGCCGGCGGCCAGGGTGCGGAGCAGGAGCACCTCGTCGGCCTCGCCGGTGCCGCCGCAGCCGGGGTGGTCGTCCAGGACGATCGGCGTGGCGAGCAGCGTGTCGCGCCGGCCGGGCGGCCCGGCCAGCACCGGGTAGAGCCCGACGTTGGCGCAGCACTCCACCGCGTCGACCGCCCACTCGGGAGGGTCCACCATGGACACGAAGGCACCGCCCTCGATGCCCAGGATGACGTGGGTGGCGACCAGGGCGGTGGTCAGCGCGACCTCGCGGCTCCCCGTGCCGGCGCGGCTGCGGTTCTCCACCCAGACCCGCAGCCGCAGCGCGGGCCGGGGGCCGGGGAGCACGGAGACGCTCACGTCGAGGGTCGCGCAGAGCGGCCGGCGGTGGCGGACCAGCTGGCCGACCAGCTCGCCCCGGGAGTCCCGCAGCTCCTCGCGGGCGAAGCCGCCGGGCACCCGTACCGCGTGGCGCAGTGACCCGTCGTCGACGTCGAGGCTGACCTCGTGGCCGACCGCCTCGTCGGAGGAGGTGACCGGGGTGCCGTCGACGTCGAGCGCGCCGACGGGCCGGAACCGGCCGCGGTCGGGGAGCCAGCGGTACGCGGTGCGGCGCTGCACCTGCAGGAAGCGGAGCAGGAGCCGGAGCCGGAACCGCGCGCCGGCCTCGAGGACGCACTCGGTCTGGGCGGTGGCGGGTTGGGAGGGGTCGGCGGCCGCGACGTCGGCGGGCATCAGCACGCCGAACTGCCACCGGCTCAGGCCGCGGAACGCGGAAGCGCGGTAGGGGCTCAACACCGTCTCGCCGTGGAGAACGGTGTCGGCGACCCGCCGCGCGGCGTCGATATCCATGAACGCTGCTGCACCTCTTCGTCTGGTGGGCTGGGGTGGTGCCGCATCCCACGGGGGCAGCGCTTTGGGATCATGTTGCCCGGTATGCCCCCGAGCATAGGGCTGTGACGCAGATCTCTCAAGGCCGCTCCCGCGCGTGTCCGGGCGGGTCGTTCACCCGGTCGGATGACCAGGCGGGTCATCGCTTGCGACAGTCCGGGATGCGGCGAAAACTGGGGCCTCGGTCAGCCCGGTGTCCGTTGTGGAAGGCGGTGATGGGCGTGACCGCGCCCGACGACCTGTCGACCGACCGCACCGCCGAGCGCCAGTGGATCTGCGCCAGACGGATCCGCGAGCGCCGGCGCCAACTCGACCTCACCCAGGCCGACCTCGCGAACCTGCTCACCCGCCGGGGTCTGACCCTGAGCAACCGCACGGTGAGCGCGATGGAGAACGGCCGTCGCCTCGACCTCGGCAAGCTGCCGGACCTGGCGGAGGTGCTCACCTGCTCGGTGACGTACCTCCTGGGCCTGACCCGGGATCCGTCCCGCTGGGAGCCCGACCTGTCGTGAGTGTTACTCGTGTCGCTGCGCGATGGTGGACCGCCGGCGACCCGATACTGACCGCCATGATGGGGAAGTCGCACGCGCTCTCCGGCGCGGTAGGGTGGCTCGGCGGCTGCGCCGGCCTCGTCGCACTCGGTCACGACCTGGATCTGGTGCCCGTCGCGGCGGGTGCCGCGGTGGCGTCGGGTTTCGCGCTCCTCCCCGACATCGACCATCCGAGCTCGACGGTCTCGCGCACCCTGGGCCCGATCACCCGGCTGATCTCCCGCGGGGTCTCCGGCGCGGCGGCGGCGTTCAGCAAGGCGACGTGCGACCACTGTGAACGCCGCCCGGGCCAGGGCGGCCATCGCCTGGTCACCCACACGGTCCCGTTCGCGCTGGCAGTGACCGCGGCCGCCGCGGCCGCCGGCCGCCTCTGGGGCGTCACCACCAGCATCGTGATCATCGGTTTCGCGGTCTGGCTGGCCACCCACACGGCGCTCCGCCCGCACACCCGCGCGGAGATCGTCGACGCCCTCATCCCGGGCCAGATCCGCGGCCGCCGCGCACGCCGCTTCACCGCGGCCCTGGGCTCGGTGATCGCGGCGTCGGTGGTCGCGGTCCTGGTGTGGAAGGTGGCCGAACCCGGCGCGAGCTGGTGGTGGGTGGGTCTGGCCGCGGGCTGGGGCACCCTCGCGCATTCGCTGGGGGACTCGCTGACGCACTGGGGGAGCCCGCTGCTGTGGCCGGCCCGGATCCGGGGGTGCACGTGGCGGACGGTGGGGACGCCACGGTGGATGCGCTTCCGGGCCGGCGGGCCGGTGGAGCGGTGGCTGATCGCCCCGGGGATGGCGGTGGCAGGGTTGGGGGCGGCTTACGTCCTGCTGGCACCCGCTCTCGGGCTGAGTTAGGGGTTTGCTGTTTGTGACTCGGGTCCGCGGTGGGGGCGGCCGTCGCTCCCGCCAGGCCCCGCTCGCTGACGCGTCACTCTCCATGCCCGCCGCTGGTCACCCTTACGGCCCCGAATCTCCGGCCACCCGAGCCGCACCGCGTGCCGCGGATCAGCGGACGTGCGGTGGTGCGGCGGGTGGGTCCGGCGTGTGGCGGGGGACAGTGGCGCGGGGGTCCGGTGGGAGGCCGAAGCGGTGTCCCTTTCGTAACACGCGTCCCTGGCTGGTGGATCGGGGGTTAAGGCGGGGCTGGGTGGAAAGGTGCACGTCATGGCGGACAACGGGGCGCGGCCGCCGGACGAGCAGCCGAACGGACATCAGGACGGACGCCAGAACGGGCAGGTCGACCGGGGCGTCAGCCGTGAGGAGGACGTGTTTCTCGACATCCCGCGGCTGGAGGTCGACAAGATCCAGCTCGAGGTCGACAACCTGCGGGCACGGGTGTCGCTGAACGCCGAGGTGTTGAGCCTGTTGAAGCTCAACATCGGCGTGGACGCGGCCATCGAGCAGGTACAGCTCGACATCGAGGGTGTTGGCGCGCAGGCGCAGTTGAAGGTCCGGCTCGAAAACGTAGCCCACATCGTCGACCGGGTGCTGGGCACCCTCGACGCGCATCCGGAGATCATCCAGCCGCTGGTGGAGAACGCCGGTCAGGCGATCGGGCATGCCGGGCGTGGGCTGGAGTCGGCGGTGACCGACACCGGCCGCGGTGCCGGTCAGGCCGTGAAGGAGCTCGGCGGCGGTGCCAGCGACGCCACCCGCGACGTGGGCAAGGGTGCCGGCGAGGCGACCCGCGAGATCGGCGGCGGCGCCGGCCAGGCCACCCGCAGCGTCGGCGAGGGAGCCGGAGACGCCACCCGCGAGGTTGGTGGTGGCGCGGGTAAGGCTGCTGGGGATGTCGGTGAGGGTGCCGGGGATGCGACCGGCGAGGTTGGTGGTGGCGCGGGTAAGGCTGCTGAGGACGTGGGTGAAAGTGCCGGGGATGCCACCCGCGATGTCGGTGGTGGTGCCGGCAAGGCTGGCGGGGACGTCGGTGAGGGTGCCGGCGATGGCGCCGGTAACGCCGCTGGGGATCTCGCTGAGGGTGCCCGGGATGCCACGCGCGACGCTGGTGGTGGCGCGGGTAAGGCTGCTGGGGACGTGGGTGAGGGTGCCGGCGGTGGCGGCGACGCTGTTCGCGGCGAAGGCAAGGACGCCCCCGATGGGGCCGGGGACTCCGCTCGCGACGCGGGTGGCGATGCCGGCGAGGCAGCGGCCGACGCGGGCACGGGCACCGCGCGCGGGGAGGCTGCCGGCGCCGATGACGGTAACGGAGCGCAGGACGAGAGCGACGGCGAGAGCACCGGCGGCGCTGACGGCGGCCAGGAGGGCGAGGGCCGTGGCGAGAACGGGCGGCGCGTCACCGAGAAGGCCGCGGAGGCTGACACCGGGAACGCCGAACGTCCCGACATCTCCGCCCGGGCCCGTGTGGCGTCCGACGAGCGGAACGGGGGCGGCCGGCGGCGGCCGTATCGTGGGCTGCCGCGCCGCCAGCCGCGGAAGTGGTGAGTATGGCGGTGGCGGCAGCCGGTTGGCTGCCGCCACCGCCGGAAAGCGCGAGGTCAGCTCTGGGAGCCTGAGCCGGCGGCTTCGGCCGCCGCCTTCTTCGGGGGCTCCTTCTCCCGCTGCTCACCCTCGCCCTCGTCGCCGGACGGCTGTGACGAGCCTTCCGCTTGCGGCTGGCGGTCCTCGCCCTCCTGCCGGTCGTCGCCCTCGCCTTCCGGCTTTCCTTGCTCCTTCGCTGACGGCTTCTCCTCGCCGCTCTCCCCGGGGGCTTCCTCGCCGCCCTTGTCCTGCTCGGGCTCGCCGCCCTTGGCCTTCTCGGGCTGCTCGTCGCCCTTGCCCTGCTCGGGCTGCTCGCCGCCTTCGCCGCCCTCGTCTTCCTGGACCACCTCGCCGTCGCGGATTTCGCCGCGCCAGCCCTTGACCTGGTCCGGGTCGAGGATAACCTCGCGCATCACGTGGCGTACGTAGTGTTTCAGCTCCAGCCTCACCCGGCGGCCCTGCGCGCGCCACAGGTTGCCCGTGTGCTCCATGAAGCCCTGCGGGTGGTATTCCAGCACCAGCAGGATCCGCGTCAGGTCCGGGGCCAGTTCGTGGAAGCTGACCGTGCCGTCGACCGAACCCTTGTCCCCTTTGGACGTCCATACGATCCGCTCGTCGGGCACCTGCTCGTGGATGGTCGACTCCCACCTGCGGTGCGACCACAGGACCTGGGCCTTCCACTTGAGCTTCTCGTCCTCTTCCTGCTCGACGTCCTCGACCTTCTTCATGTAGCTGGGGAAGTTCGTGAACTCCGTCCACGTGTTGTACGCGAGCGTCACCGGCACGCCGACGTCGACGACCTCGACGATGTTGGTGACCTTGAGGCTCTTCTCGCCGCCTCCGCCACCACCGCCGAACGCCTGCTTCAGCTCCTGCTTGCCGCCTTCGACGCCGGCTCCCATCACGGCCTTCACCGGGGAGTCGCCGGCCTTCAGCCGCTCCACACCTTTGGCGATGGCGGCCGCTCCGGCGCCGTCGCCGCCGGCCGCGTAATCCGTCAACCGGTCTGTCAACCCCGTCACGCGCTGGTTGACCGTCGCCATCGCGCGTTCGGCGAGTGCCCCGCCGAGGTTGCGCAACGCCTCCATCAGCTTTCCGGTGACCGGTCCGCCTGATCCGTTCGTACCCTCGCTCACTGCTCTTTCCCCCCGGAGCTGTGTCGCATGGACTCGGCCGTCTGGTTGAGCCGGTCGCCGAGCCGGTCCGCGGAGCGCGCGAAGGCACTGACCGCCGCCGACCTGCCGGCCTCGCCCAACCGCCCGACCATCCCGAGCGGCCGGCCGCCGCCGCCGTCGCCGGGCTTCTTGGCGGACGGGCGGGTCAACCGGCCGGTCGCCGCCGCGGCACCCAGCATGAGCGCCGCCCGCAGCTTGTGCCGCCGACCGAGCACGTATCCGACGCCCAGCGTGAGCGCCGCGGTTGCGCCAGGCTTCATGATGGGTCCTTCCCTCGTCGCCCTGTTCCCGCCCGACTACCCGCCCGCCCTCGGAAGAAACCGGCAAAACCGTCCCAAAAGGCGCCCCGGCCGTCTCCTGCGTCACTCCCACGTCATGGGACAGTGCTTGTTGTCCACTAACCCTACCTGCACGATCGGAAATGCATGATATAACCCCATGGACGGAGACCGATGACCCTCACCGACACCGCGCGAGCGGCGGGACATCCGCTCCTGGGCGGCACGGAGCCGCCGGCGCCGGCACCGGCGCGCCGGAACAGAGCTCTGCGCGTCGCGAGCCGGCCACTGCCGGCCGTCGCGCTGGTCCTGCTCCTCGCCGCCGGCTGGGAGATCATGGCCCGCGCCAGCGACAGCGCGTTCCTCCCGGGCCTCGGCGAGGTGGCCGGCGACCTCTGGGAGATCACCGAGAGCGGCGCGCTCTGGAGCAACGTCCAGGTCACCCTCGTCCGGGTCGCGCTCGGCTTCGCCGCCGCGTTCGTCGTCTCGCTCGCCGTCGGCATCGCGATGGGCCGCAACGAGTGGGTACGCCGGTTCCTCGAACCCGCCGTCCTCATCGGACTCGCCACGCCGGGCTTGGTCAAAGCTCTGCTCTGCATCATCTGGTTCGGCGTCAGCCTGGTGAACCCGGTGCTCACCGTGGCCCTCGCCGCCGCGCCGCCGCTGACCGTCAACATCGTCCAGGGTGTACGCGGCGTCGACCCGACCCTGGGCGAGATGGCGCACATCTACCGGCTCTCACCCCTGACCCGCCTCCGTTACGTCTGGCTGCCCGCGATCGGCCCGGCCCTGTTCACCGGTGCCCGCCTCGGCATCGCGATGGCCTGGAAGGTCATCGTGCTGGTCGAGATCTTCGGCCTCGCCGACGGCGTCGGCTACCAGCTCAACCTGGAGTTCTCCCAGCACAACGTGGCCGGCGTGCTGGCCTGGACGATCGCGTTCGCGGTGGTCATGGCGGTCATCGAGTACGGCCTGCTGCAGACGGTCGAGCGCCGCGCGACCCGCTGGCGGAAGGTGAGCGTGCGATGAGCGCCAGCCCGATCGTCCTCGACGGAGTCGACAAGACGTTCATCAGCCGCCGCACCGGTGAGAAACAGCAGGTGTTTCGCGACTTCTCGCTGCGCGTCGAGCCGGGGGAGATGGTGGCGGTGGTCGGCGCCTCCGGCACCGGCAAGACCACGCTGCTGCACCTGGTGGCCGGGCTGGAACTGCCCGACCGGGGCACCGTCACCGCCGGCGACGGGCGGCCCCGCCTCGGCGTGGTCTTCCAGCAGCCGCGGCTGCTCGACTGGATCCCCGTCGAGAAGAACGTGGCCCTGGCCGCCCGCGCCGCCGGCGTACCGCGCGACGACGTGGCCAAGGTGCTGGCCGACGTCGGCCTCGCCGACTACGCCGGCGCGTACCCGAGCGTGCTCTCGGGCGGCCAGCGGCAGCGGGTCGCGGTGGCCCGTGCCTTCGTCGTCCGCCCCGACCTGGTGCTGCTCGACGAGCCGTTCAGCGCGCTGGACGAGCTGACCGCGCGCCGGCTCCGCCTGCTGCTCCAGGACCTCTGGCTCCGCGAGCAGCGCACCGGGCTGCTCGTCACCCACAACGCGCTCGAAGCCGCCTTCCTCGCCGACCGGGTGATCGTGCTCGCCGACCGGCCGGCGCGCGTCGCCCGCGAGTACCGCATCGCGCGGCCCCGGCCCCGTACCCCGGAAGACCCTGACCTTTTCGACGTGCACCGCGAGATCGTCGCGGCCCTCGCCTGACAGGAAAGACATGAACAGACGCTCCTTCCTCCGTACCACCGGACTGCTCGCCGGCGGCGCCGGCGCCGCCTCGCTGCTCGCCGCCTGCGGCGACGACGCGGCGCCGGCCGCCGCCGGCGGGACGCTCAAGGCCAAGGTGGGCCCGCGCACCCCCGGCACCGCCGGCGCGGTACGCGACTCCATCGTGGACAGGTTCGGCCTGGCGAAGAAGCACAACCTGGAGCTGGACCGCAAGGCCGGCGGCGGCCCCGGCGCCGGCCAGGACCAGCTGCTGACCGGCGTCCTCGACATCTACGCGTTCGGCCCGCTCGGCGCCACCGAGGTCAACACCAGCGGGCACGACGTGGTCATCGTCGGGCCGTCGCTGTGGAACCACGGCAACTGGATCGTGCCCACCGACAGTCCATACCAGACGATCGACGACCTCAAGGGCAGGAAGGTGGGCGTGCAGCCGCCGAGCAGCGACACCTACCGCGCCGCCGCGCTCGCCGCCGCCGTCAACGGCATCGACTTCGCCAAGGAGTTCCAGCTCTTCGTCGGCCAGCCGATCGCCAACCTCGCGCTCTACGAGCGCGGCGACCTCGACGCGATCATCGCGATCGAGCCCAACGCCACCCGCCTGGTCGCGCCGGGGAAGAACCGCCAGCTTGCCTCCGTGAGCGAGCTGTGGCAGAAGGGTACGGGCGACACCAGCCCCCTGTTCCTCAACGGCACCGCCGTCCGCCGTGACTGGCTGGAGAAGAACCGCGAGACGGCCAGGGCCTACGTGGCGCTGACCCTCGACGCGTGGGCGGCGGTCAAGCAGGACCCGACGCTGCCCGCCCAGTACCACGCCGACTACGGCATCGAGGACGGCGAGAAGGCGGCCATCGAGCTGCTGCCCTCCCGGATCATCCCGGTCTACGCCGACAGGTGGGACGACAGCGTCTTCGCCAACATGGAGAAGCAGATCGACGTGGCGATCGAGGCCGGCATCCTGAAGAAGCGGGCGGACAAGCCGGTCTACGAGTCGCTCTGATGGGCGGCACGCGGGGTGGCCTGGACACCTGGACGGGGCGGACGGCGCTGCTGGTCTGCTGCGCCACCCTCTTCCTCGGCACCCTCGACGGCACCGCCCTCACCGTGGCCCTCCCCACGGTGCAGCGCGACCTGGGCCTGAGCACCACCGAGCTGCAGTGGGTGGCGAGCGCCAACCCGCTGGTACGGGCCAGCGTCACGCTGCTCGGCGGCGCCGTCGCCGACCGGTTCGGCCGGCGCCGGATGTTCCGGCTGGGCCTCGCCGTCTTCGTCGCCGGCTCGCTGCTCTGCTGCGTGGCGCCGAACGCCGCCTGGCTCATCGCCCTGCGCGGCGTCCAGGGAGCCGGCGGCGCGCTGATGACCCCTCCGGCGCTCGCCCTCATCGCCAACCTGTTCCCGGGCACGGCGGAGCGGGGCCGGGCCCTGGGCACGTGGAGCGCCACGGCCGGTGTCTCGTCGGCGGTCGGCCCGCTCGCCGGCGGGCTGCTCGTGCAGGTCGCCGGCTGGCGGAGCGTCTTCGTCGTCGGCGTCGTGGTGTCGGCCGTCGTCTACGCCGGCACCCGCCTGCTGCCGGCGTCCGGCGGCGACCCGGGCCGGCGGATCGACGGGCCGGGCAACCTGCTCGCCTCGGCGGTGCTGATCGGTCTGACGTTCGCGCTCATCCAGGGTGCCGAGCACGGGTGGACGAGCGCGTGGGTGCTCGGCGCGGTGGCGCTGGCGGTCGCGGCGGCGGTGGCCTACACGGCGTCCGCC
>Ga0164243_10001242_pt1 | contig 43988 bp, 45 predicted proteins | sample OricompcompostOP_FD_108781 | JGI IMG/M metagenome (GOLD analysis project Ga0164243, IMG submission 108781) | Organic Plus compost microbial communities from Emeryville, California, USA - Original compost - Organic plus compost (OP) | ecosystem: Engineered > Solid waste > Mixed feedstock >...
CAAGGAAGGCTTCAAGCCGATGGTCTACTGCGTCGACGATCCGATCGCGGCCAGGCGGCTGGAGGATGCGGGCGCTGTGGCGATCATGCCGCTGGGCGCGCCGATCGGTTCGGGTCTTGGCATCCAGAATCGCGTTACGATCCGCCTGATCGTGGAGGGCACATCGCTGCCGGTGCTGGTGGATGCGGGCGTCGGCACAGCGTCGGAAGCCGCCGAGGCGATGGAACTGGGCTGCACCGGCGTGCTCATGAACACCGCTATTGCTGAGGCGAAGGACCCGGTGCTGATGGCCGCGGCGATGAAGGCGGGCGTGGAGGCCGGCCGCATGGCCTATCGCGCCGGGCGCATGGGCAAGCGGATGTATGCCGATCCGTCCAGTCCGCTGGCCGGTCTTATCTAGCGCATCTCGCTATCGCAGCAAATTGACCGACTCCTTTCCTGTCCCTATGGCTTGGGCATTGGACAGGAAGAGGACGTGCGATGGTGAACAAGCTCTACCCTGATGCTGCGTCAGCATTGGAGGGCCTTCTTTTCGACGGGATGCATTTGTGCGCGGGCGGTTTCGGCCTGTGCGGCATTCCCGAGCGGCTGATCGACGCGATCCGGGATTCGGGCGTCAAGGATCTGACCATCGCCTCCAACAATGCCGGGATCGACGGCGAAGGGCTGGGCAAGCTGCTGCGCACGCGGCAGGTGAAGAAGATGATCTCCTCCTATGTCGGCGAGAACAAGGAGTTCGAGCGGCAATATCTGGCGGGGGAACTCGAAGTGGAATTCTGTCCGCAAGGGACGCTGGCCGAACGCTGCCGCGCGGGCGGAGCGGGCATTCCGGGTTTCTATACGAAAACCGGCGTCGGCACGGCGGTGGCCGAGGGCAAGGAAGTCAAAAGCTTCGACGGGCAGGATTATATCCTCGAACGCGGCATCTTCGCCGATGTCGCCCTCATCAAGGGGTGGAAGGCGGACGAGAGCGGCAACCTGATCTTCCGCAAGACGGCACGCAACTTCAACCAGCCCATGGCGACCGCCGCAAAGATTTGCGTGGCGGAAGTGGAAGAAGTGGTGCCGGTCGGCAGCCTCGACCCCGATTGCATCCACCTGCCCGGCATTTACGTCAAGCGCATGATCATCGGCGCGCCTTATGACAAGAAGATCGAATTTCGCACCGTTCGCCAGAGGGAGACTGCCTGATGCCCTGGACTCGTGACGAGATGGCTGCCCGTGCGGCGAAGGAACTCAAGGACGGTTTCTACGTGAACCTTGGCATCGGCATTCCGACGCTCGTGGCGAACCATATTCCGGCGGGGGTGGAAGTGACGCTCCAGTCGGAAAACGGGATGCTGGGCATCGGCCCTTTCCCCTATGAGGGGGAGGAAGACGCCGACCTCATCAACGCGGGCAAGCAGACGATCAGCGAACTGCCCAACAGCGCCTATTTCTCCAGCGCCGACAGCTTCGCCATGATCCGGGGCGGGCATATCGACCTGACCGTGCTGGGCGCGATGGAAGTGGCGGAAAATGGCGACATCGCCAACTGGATGATCCCCGGCAAGATGATCAAGGGCATGGGCGGCGCGATGGATCTGGTCGCCGGCGTCAAGAAGATCATCGTCGTTATGGAGCATACGTCCAAGGACGGTTCTCCCAAATTCATCCCGGCCTGCACCCTGCCGCTCACCGGCAAGAATGTGGTGGACATGATCGTCACCGACCTCGCCGTCTTTCATCGGGCGGACCATGACAGCCCGTTCAAGCTCATCGAACTGGCGCCGGGCGTGACGGCGGAGGAAGTCGCCGCTAAGACAACCGCTCGATATGTGAGCTGAAGGACCGCGCGATGAGCCTGGACGGCGTTTATGACGAAGGCAATCCCTTTTCCCTGATCCTTCAGGGGAAATTGCCTTCGACCCGGCTCTATGAGGATGGGCATACGCTGGCCTTCCTCGATATCCAGCCGCAATCGAGGGGGCATTCGCTGGTCATTTCCAAATGGTCGAAGGCGCGCAACATCCTTGAGATAGAGGATGAAGCGCTGTGTCAGGTCATGACGACGGCCAAGAAGGTCACGACCGCGATCCGCAAGGCGCTGGACCCCGACGGCATCCATGTCGCGCAGTTCAACGGCGCGCCGGCCGGACAGACCGTCTTCCACCTGCATGTCCATATCGTGCCGCGCTGGGAAGGCGGGCTGCTGGGGTTCAGTGCGCACGCCCAAGGCAATTTCGCCGACCCGGCCGAGCTACAGGCTTTGGCGGAAGAGATCCGCGCCCGGCTTTGATGGCGGATTCCCTCCCCGGCTTTCAGCCGCTCACGCCACAGGAGCGCCGCTGACATGGCGCTCAAGCCCTTTCGCGCACCGGGGGCGCGTGTCGCCCTGCGCGCCAAACCTGCCAGCCGTCGCTTTCACGGAAATGCGGGGGAAGCGGAGGTCATCCTCGATATCTCCCGCCTGCTGTCGCGCGCCTTCCATCCGACGCCCACGGGAATCGACCGGGTGGAATATGTCTATGCGCGCGAATTGCTGGAGCGGATGCCCGATCGGCTGGCCTTTGCGGCGGTGCATCCGGCGGGCGGTTATTATGGGCGGCTCAAGGATGGCGCGGTGCGGCAATTCCTAGCCTTCACGGCGGTGCGGTGGCGCAATGCGGGCGCCACGGATTCGAAGGAAGGGCGCGCGGCGATCATCCGGCACCTGATCGCGCTGCGGCCGCGCCCCGTGCCGCGCGCGCAGGGGCCGCGCGTTTATTTGCAAGTGTCGCCGCATCATCTCGACGATCAGGAGCAGGTGGGCGCGATCCTGCGCGCGGAAGGGGCGAAGTTCGTGACGTTGGTGCACGATGTCATTCCGCTCAGCCACCCGGAATTTGCCCGGCCGCAGGGCGCGGCGGAGCATCGCAAACGCCTCGCAAGCGTCGATTCCTTCGCTTCCGGCATCATCGGCAACAGCCAGGCCACCATCGACGCGCTTGCACCTCATCTGAAGCGGGGGCTGGAAGGGCGCGCCGTCCGCGTCGCTCATTTCGGCTCCGATCCGGTGGAGCCGGCGGGCGCCACCGGCCACAAGATTCCGGACCGCCCCTATTTCATCTATATTTCGACCATAGAGCCGCGGAAGAACCATCTGCTGTTGCTCAATGTCTGGCGCAGGCTGGTGGAGCAGATGGGCAATGCCGCGCCTGTGCTCGTGCTGGTGGGGCGGCGCGGCTGGGAAAATGAAAATGTCGTCGACATGCTGGAACGCGGGGCAATCCTGCGCGGCCATGTCATCGAGGCCGGGCAGGCTTCGGATAGCGAGATGCAGGCGCTGACCCGCCATGCGCGCGCCATGCTGATGCCCTCCTTCGTCGAAGGCTTCGGAATGCCGGTGGTGGAGGCGCTGACGGCAGGCGTGCCCGTCATTTGCAGCGACATCGTCGCGCATCGGGAAGTGGGCGGAGGCGCGCCGGATTATCTCGACCCGCTTGACGGTATCGGCTGGATGCGGGCGATCCGGAGCTATAGCCGGGAAGGATCGCCTGAGCGCGCCGCGCAAATGGAAAGGATAGCGCTCTGGTCCCCGCCGACATGGCGTGACTATTTCGACATAGTGGAAGACATTCTCGCGGAAGTGACGGTGTCGGTTTCTTGACCTTTGCGGCGCGCGCGCTCAAGGATGACGACTGGCCGCTGGTCGGCGGAGAGGCCGCAAACATCATTCAAAGGGCATGTGCATTACCGGGGATGCTGTGACACTGCCGCCTTTCCTGCGTTCTCCGCCTTTTCCTTCCACCGCGCCTGTCATGGCGGCGGTCAGCACGTCCTTGCCGGCGGGCGGATCGGGCGAGATTGTTTCCGATGCCGTTCTCGACAAGATCGCCGCATTGCGGGTCGGCGGCGACTTTTGGGGGCATGAGGTCCAGGGCGTGAAGCTGGTCGCGCAGGCGGGCGTTCCGATCCCTCCCGAAAGGTTGAACGGTCTGGATGCCGCGGAGGTGGCGGTCATAGGGGGCGCATCGCCGTTCCCCCCCGAACCCTGCGATCCCTGGACGCTGATCGAGCAGGCGCGATCCGTTCATGCCCGTGCGGAGGATGACATCGCCATTGTCGCGGGCCTGCTGGGGGTGCCGGTTTTCGGGGTCGATTTCCAGCCCGTTGATCCCCGCCGTCTGAAGCAGGCCGCCCGGGATCGGCTATCGCAAGCCCGCTATCGCAACTGCTTCACGGGCGAGGAAGCCGATGTGGAACAGGCCGTGCGGCAACTGGCCGAATGGCGCGCGCTTTTTTGCGCCAACAAGGCTATTTGCGCCGCAAGCGGCATGGCCTGGTGGAAGCGCGACGTCATGCGCATCTTTCTTTGGGATGGCTTGCAGTGCCCGCCTTTCGTGACGGCGGAACAGGGGCTGCGCCGCGCCCGTGAGACGGAAGGGGCCTTGGCCGTCTGGCCTTCCCGCGTGCCGGCTTCGACGGTTGACAGGGCCGTGGAGCAGGGAACGCCGCTTATCCGGGTGGAGGATGGATTTCTCCGCTCCCGGGGACTTGGCGCCGCCCTGCATCCGCCCGGTTCGGTCGTGGTGGATCAAACCGGCATCTATTATGACGCCCATGCCGGCGGTGATCTGGAAACGATCCTGGCAACCCATGACTTCCCCCCGGAACTGGTTGAAAGGGCAAGGCTGCTGCGAAAGCGGATTTGCGGATCGGGCGTCACGAAATACGGCGCTGGCCAAGGCCGGATGGTGTCCTTGCCCGAAGGGAAAAGGACGGTCCTTGCGGTAGGGCAGGTGGATGACGACCAGTCGGTGCATCTGGGCGGGGCGGGCGTCGCGGGCAATCTCGACTTCCTGCGGCGCGTCCGACAGGCGGAGCCGGATGCGTGGATCGTCTATCGGCCGCATCCCGATGTTCAGGCCGGACACAGGGCCGGGCATCTGGGCGACGCAACGGTATTGGAATATGCCGACAGTGTGGACGGCGGCTCGCCGCTCATGCAACTGGTCCAGTCCGTCGACGAAGTGCATGTGCTGTCGTCCCTGACGGGTTTCGAGGCTTTGATGCGGGGAAGGCCCGTGACCGTGCACGGGATGCCCTTTTACGCCGGATGGGGGCTGACTCGGGATCTGGCCGCGCCGAATGGCCGGCGTGGCCGGCGCCTGAGCATAGATCAGCTTGTCGCGGGCGCTCTCATTCTCTATCCACGCTATGTTGATCCGGTAACACGGTTGCCTTGCGGTCCAGAAATCATGGTGGACCGGCTGGCGGACGGGTCGACGCCGCCAATGAGCTGGCTCATCAGGCTGCGGATGTTGCAGGGGAAGCTACGTCGATTGATGACTTTATCCGCAGAGTTGCTTCATGGCAGACGCCCAGCTTAAGACCTTCCTGTTCCTGCAAGGCCCGCATGGCCCCTATTTTTCCATGCTCGGCGACGCCTTGCGCGGGCATGGGCATGAAGCGTTGCGTATCAACATCAACGGCGGGGACAAGGTCGACTGGCCTGGCCCGGGCGCTACCGATTATCGGGGGACGTTTCGCGGCTGGCCGTTGTTCTTCGACGATTTCATCGTCAATCATGGCGTTACCGACCTGATCCTCTTTGGCGACTGCCGCCCCTATCATGCGTCCGCGCACAAGATGGCGCGCCTGCGGGGCATCCGAGTGCATGTGGTGGAGGAAGGTTATATCCGTCCCGACTTCCTGACTCTTCAGAAGGACGGGGTGAACGGTAATTCCACCCTGCCGCTCGATCCGCAATGGTATCGGGATCTGGCGCGGGGCCTTCTTCCTGAAGAAGGAAAGAACAATCCTATCCCTTCTACTTTCCGGCGCCGGGCCCAGCATACGATGCGCAACGGCCTTTCGGGCGCGCTGATGCGGCCCTTCTTTCCTTTTTACCGGACGCACCGGCCGCATAGCTTCGCGCTGGAATCGGTAGGCTGGTTCAACAAGCTGCTATGGCGGCAGGCGGACCGGCGCAAGGCGGCCGGCAAGTGGGAGGAACTGCGCGGCCGTTCCTATTTCACTCTGCCGCTTCAGCTTAATTCCGACTATCAGATCCGCATCCACTCGCCCTTTGGCGACATGCGCGCCGCGCTGCGCTTCGTGCTCAAGAGCTTTGCCCGCTATGCGCCGGAAGAGGTCGCGCTGGTGGTCAAGCGGCACCCGCTGGACCCCGGCCTGGTCGGTTGGGAAAGGTTGACCCGCAAGCTGGCGAAACAATATGGTGTGGCCGACCGCGTGATCTATCTGGCCGACTGGGACATCGCCAAGGTCGTCCAGCAGTCCATGGGCGTCGTGACCGTCAACAGCACGGTCGGCACGCTGGCGCTCAACACGGGGAAGCCCGTGGTGGTGCTGGGCCATGCCGTCTACAAGGTGCCCGGCATCGTGCACGAAGGCACGCTCGACGAGTTCTGGCGTCAGCCCAAGGCGCCCGACATGGAGCTTTATTCCGCCTTCCGCCGGGTGCTGATCGACCGTTGCCTCATTCGCGGCGGCCTGCTCAGCGATGAAGGGTTGCGGATGCTGGTCGACAATGCGGTCGATCGGCTGATAGGGGATCAGCAGGCTGGGGTATCCCCTCTGGTTTATCTGCCTCATGTGCAGGAACGCCGCATCGGTGGCGGGGTCTGAGGCGAGGGGCGATGAGCGAGAACGATGCAGCGAACGGCGCGGAAGCCCTGATCTATCCCATCATCCTGTCAGGAGGAGCGGGGACGCGCCTGTGGCCTTTGTCACGGCCCGAGACGCCCAAGCAGTTCCTGACGCTGCTCGGTCCCGCTACGATGATGCAGGAAACGGTGGCGCGCACGACGGGCCGCGCCGGGTTTGCCCCGCCGCTCGTCGTGTCGGGCGAGCGCCATGTGGCGTTGGTGGCGCGGCAGATCCGGGAAGCGGGAAGCGAACCGGCGGCGATCTTCCTTGAACCGGAAGGGCGCAACACGGCGGGCGCGATCGCGCTGGCCGCCTATTGGCTGGCCGGGCGGGACGCCGAGGCGTTGATGCTTGTCATGCCGTCCGATCACGCCATCGCCGATGTGGAGAGCTTTCACCGCGCCATCGCGATCGCATGTCCGGCGGCGCGGTCAGGGCGTCTGGTGACGTTCGGCATCCGTCCGACCCATGCGGAAACGGGCTATGGCTATATCGAGGTGGGCGACGCGGTGGCGGACGTGCCGGGCGTGCACCATGTCGCGGCCTTCGTCGAAAAACCGCCGCTGGAAACGGCGCGCGACCTGATCGGAACCGGGCGGCATTGCTGGAACGGCGGCATCTTCCTGTTTTCCGCCCGCGCCTATATAGCGGAGCTGGAACGGCTGGCGCCCGAAGTGGCCGATGCCTGCCGCGCGGCAATGTCGGGCGCGCGGGACGATGGCGCTTATATCCGTCCCGATGCCATTGCCTTTGGCGCCTGTCCCAGCATCTCCATCGACTATGCGATCATGGAAAAGACGGGGGACGCCGTAGTCGTGCCGGTGGACATGGGATGGTCCGACGTCGGTTCCTGGGAAGCGCTCTGGACGCTCAGGGATCGCAATGGGCAGGACAGCATCTGCGATGGCGCGGCGATCGACATGGACGGTCGCGGCAATCTGGTCATCGTGGACGGAGGCCCGCCGGTGGGCACGATGGGGATGCGCGATTGCGTGATCGTATCGACGGCGGCGGGCGTGCTGGTGATGCCGCGCGAGCGCTCGGCGGATATTCGCGCCCTGGCGGAGGCGATGCTGAAGCGGACGGACGGAACCTGATCTAAGGCATTTTCGAGTTGGCGTTCGGCACCGCGATCAGCGCGCTGCCGTCGCTCTGCGCATACAGCCTGTCGCCCGCTTCGAGAATCCAGCATTCGCCGTTCTTCCATTGCGCGCCCGACAGGCTGCCCGTGCCTTCAAGCGGCACGAACCAGGCGGCGCAGGAGTCGTGGGCGACGATTTCCTCGCCAGCGCGGAAGGCGACATGGCGAAGCCCGAAGGGTCCATGGCCGGCCGTCAGCAGTTCCCGTTCTTCATCCGCCGCAATATGGGGAACAGGCAGGGCGTAGCGTTCCAGCCGGGCGCAGGCCAGGGCCTGTTCGACATGGAGCGGGCGGTCGCGGCCATAGTCGTAGAGCCGGTAGGTGATGTCGGCATTACACTGGACTTCGACCAGCATGATGTCGGCGCCGATGGCGTGCACCGTGCCGGCCGGGACCATGTAGAATTCCCCCGGAAAGACGGGCCGCCAATCGATCATCTTCTCCAGCATTCCAGCGGCGATGGCGGCGCGGACATCGTCCTGCGTCGCCGCCTCGCGAAAGCCGAGGCCGATCGTCGCGCCGGGCTTGCAATCGAGGATGTACCAGGCCTCGTCCTTGCCGTGGGCGTGTCCCTCGCGCCGTGCGGTCGCGTCGTCGGGATGCACCTGAATCGACAGGCGCTCGCTGGTCAGAATATATTTCACCAGCAGATCCTGCTGCTCGCTCGACCCGCCGGTGAAGATCACCTCTCCGATACGCTCGCCCCGCACGTCCCCCAGCCAGTCGGGCAGGCGGTCCCTGCCCCATGGCTTCGCAATCGGATGGGGAAGAAGCTGATGCATTAATTCTGCCGGATGCATGATGGCGTTGATATAGCGCGCAATGATGAGCAAGCGGTTAAGTGATAAGTCCGCCGCGCGCAATGGGGCGGCGGACGTTCGCCGCCGGTGCGGCTTCATCGGGAGAAGCGTTCGATGACCGATGTTTTCCATTCGCGAGGGGAGAGGGATTCGCTGCGCTTCGTTACGCGGGGCGCAAGTTCGCATGTCTACGCGCTGAGTGGGGACGAGGTCGTGAAGCTGTTCCGCCCCGGCGTGTCGGACGAGATGATCGAGCGCGAGGCGCAGGCGTCGCGGCGCGCCGCGGAATTGGGCATGGCCGCGGTCGCGCCGGTGCGCGCGGTGATCATGGAGGGCGCGCGCGGATTGGTTTATCCGCGCGTGAAGGGAGCGACCTTGCTGATGGCCATGCGCAGACAGCCATGGCGTTCCGGCGCGATCATCGACGCCATGGCCCGATTGCAGGTCCGGATGCACGAGGCGCCGGCCACGGGCGGGCTGCGGCGTCTCAAGGACGTGCTGCGGACGGATATCGTCCACGGACCCGCAAGCAAAGCCGTCAAGGACGCGGCGCTTGCGAGATTGGAGACGATGCCGGACGGCTGCCAATTGCTGCATGGCGATTTCCATATCGAAAATATCATGATGGACGGGCGCGATCTCAAGGTGATCGACTGGTCGAAGGCGGCGCTGGGCGATCCGGCCGCGGACATGGCGCGGACGGAAATGCTGATGCGCTTTGGCGACGGGCCGGAAGATCCCCTGACCGCCCTGTCGCGCGATTGGGCGGCGCGGCGTTGGCGCGCCACCTATTTGCGGGAAAGCGGCATGGATGGAAGGCAGGTCGGATCGTGGCGCGCCTTGGTGGCCATCGCCTGGCTGCGGGCTCGAAAGCCCGTTCGGCAGCGGGCTTTCCACGCTTATCTGGACGGTGCCCTGCGCGAGGCGGGATTGGCGGGATAGAATGGACGCTTCCGCCCTATTCCCTCACGACCGGCTGAACCGTTCCCGCCAGGCGTCCTTGGTCGCCAGCTTCTCGCGGTTCTCGCGATAGGCCGCTTGAAGATCGTCATAATTGTCCATCAGGCGCTTCATCACCGCCTTGAAGCGCTTTCGATTGGCGAAATAGCGATCCCGGTCGATCCGGCAGATATAGCCGGTCTGCGAACTCTGGTCGAAGGTGATCGTCGAGCGGCGGCGGAAGCTGTCCTTCGTGTGGGCGCGCACCTCAAGCGGGAACAGCACTGCCTTGCTGTAGAAGAACCGGTCGGGCAGGGCGTGCCCGTTGAAACTGAGCTTGCGCTGCAAGGCGCGCCATCGGCCCTTCTGGCGTTTCGGCGAATGCGGCGTCGTTTCCTCGCGGCCGAAGATCAGCGGCGTCGTCAGCTTTTCATTGACGGTCAGGGCCGCCAGTTGGGCGCGCCGTTCGGCCAGATCGAGATTGCCTTCCCAGAAAGCCTCGCCCTTGAGAACATCCTCGACCGCCATGATGAGCGCCTCCGCCGATTCATAATGATAGGCGTCGTTGAAGCGGTCGAAATAGGAGCGCATCATCTTGGTGATGCCTTTCCTGTCCAGCTTCAAATGATCGAAGGTCAGGTGCAGGACCAGATGGTAACGCATGTCCAGATACATCGTCAGCGGCGATTGCTTGGCGAAGAAATCGTCCTGATGACTGACGACTCCGGGAATGGTCAGGATGTCGAAATCATTCGAAAGGGAGAAATAGATATCGTCTCCACGTACGAAGAAAGGAAAAGGCCAGGTCTTCACCGCTTCGACCGGGAAGCAGAAATACCACCATCCGCCATACCGGCTTTTGAATGTTTCCACCTGGGAAACGGCGATGACATCTTCGAATTTCCGAAGGTCTCGCCCATTATGGATCGGCTTGCAGCGCCTGTCGAATGTGGCGCTGGCTTCCCATAGCCGCCATTTGTGCGCCTCGGTTATCATCGAACCGCTGACCGCCAGTTTCGGATTGGCCGAAAAATAAAGGACGGCCAAGGTCCGCCGGATGGATTCCGGGAAGAATATCGCATCGTCGTCCATGAACAGGACATGCGTCGATCGCCCTAGGTCCGCCGCTTCCATCAGGCCGCGCGTGAAACCGCCCGCGCCGCCGTAATTCTTGTTCTTGATGACGCGTCCCTTGGGAAAGCCGATGCTGTCGGTTTCCCCGCCATTGTCGATCACGAGCAGATCGAAATCCGGCAGGATGTCGGGATTCCGATCGAAATAACGCTGCAAGCGGGCGGAGGTTTTCTGCACGGCATCGTCGCGCCGGAACGTCGTGATGACGCTGGTGAGCTTTACATCATTGCGAACCGGTCCGGTGACCACATAATCGACGGCTTCGATCGTGAGGTCGCCGATCGCCACGAAGCGGGCAAAGACCAGCCCTCCAAGCGGCATGTCGGGCAATTCAATGACCTTGGTGTCGCCTTGAGCATCCAGAATGACATGAACCAGTTTGTCCCAGCTTTTTCCATGGCGGGCAAGAATGAATTCAAGAATGCACCTGCCTGTGGCCTTGACATGCACCTGCATGCGGTTGGTGGCCTGGAGGTCCAGAAGGTGGGCTGGCAGGGCGTTGAAATAGCTGTCGAATGTTATTTCGCTACCTTGAAGGACATAGAAATTGCCGGTTTTGCCATCGTAGCCTGCCATGTCGCGGGTATGGAAGAAAAGGTCACATTCGGAGTTTATCAGGGGATCGGGAGCAATCAGCTTCTGAACGATGACGCTGCCCGGCGCAGCTTGGGAAGCCTCTTCCTTGTCGGCAGCCAAATTCTGAATCAATGCCTTGCTCCGCTTGGGAATGCAGAAATCTCGAAGGGCTTTAAAGGGTCGAAACCGCGTTGGATATAGATTTTATGATGTCCCGCAGAGGCGGCCAGCAAGGGCGCGCAACTCGGGTTGACCCTGTCAATGCTAGTGAGTAGGCAATCTTGCAAGTCGGCACGAACCGGAAAAGAGCAAATTATGGATATCAATGCGCTGCTCAAGGAGTGCCTGGCCGCGATAGAATCGATGATGCCGCAAATCATGGAACGGCGCTATCGGATCGAATACAAGCCTGATTCAAGTCCCGTTACGGAAGCGGATCGGTTCATCGAAGGGAAATTGCACGATCTGCTGCGGAATCGTCTTCCCGATCTTCGCTTTGTCGGTGAGGAAAGCTATGATTTCCAGGCGGGCGGGCAGGACGGTTATTTCGTCTTGCTGGACCCCATAGACGGTACGGAAAATTTCTGTTCGGGCCTCAAGGAATGGGGCGTTTCACTGGGTATCTGGAAGGACGGCGTCCATCAGGGAAGCCTGCTCATGATGCCCGAGTTGGGCGAACATCTCATGACTGGCGATCCCGCTCCGGGCCTGCGCTCCCGCATCACCGGCTTTTCCTCTTCCTATCATGACGATATTGCCGCCGGCATCCGGGACGCAATCGAATATCGCGTTACCGGCTGCGCGGTCTATAACATCTATAATGTCGTTCGAGGCAGCTTCGCGCGTTTCATCAATCCGAAGGGCGCCTATGCCTGGGATCTCCTGCCCGGCGTCATGCTGGCGCTCGAACATGGCTGTTTGGTTAGGGTGAATGATGCAGACTATCACGGGCAATTTCTTGAGCCTGATCGGAAATATCGCGTCGACATACGCAACCGACACAATCTACATCCTGGGTAAGGGGCCGTCGGTCGATCTGGTCGATCCGCATGTTTACGCCAATTCGCTCGTCATCGGCCTCAATGATGCCGAGCGGATCGCTCCTGCCGATATCACCATTTTCTACGATGCCTGGGTCGAAAGCGGATTGAAGGAATCCGGCTATCGCTCCCGCCTCTATCTGACCGCGCAGTCCGGTTTCAAGGCGGGCGGCAAGCCGGTCGTGGAAGCGCCGCTCGTTCATTTGAATCAGGAAACCTCCGAACTGCTGATGCAGCGGATGATGACGGACAGTCTGGAGGTCGAGGAGGTGCTGTTCGTCACGGCCCTCAAACTGTCGCGTCAGATCGCGGCCATTCGTGGCCGGCCGCAAACCGTCTACATGCTCGGTTTCGATTTCGCCGCCGAGAAAGGCTACAGCAGGTCGTTCGCTCGTGACTATACCGAAGGCAGCGCGGACGAACGCTCGCTCAAGATTTCCGCGCAGGAATTCTATTTCATCAACGCCCTCTATGCGTTGCGCGACAGCCCGCTGGACATTCGCCATGTCGGCAATCGCTCTTTCAGCGCGATAACGCCGGAGGAATTGAACGGCCATGGGGCGCAGGATCGCGCGGCGGCCGAATATGGCGTGGACATCGTGGCGGAACTCACCACCAATCATTTCGGCGACCGATTCCGTCTGGAAAAGATGATCCGCGCAAGCAAGGCGGCGGGCGCCAATTACATCAAGCTGCAAAAGCGGGACGTGGACAGCTTCTACAGCCGCGAACAGCTATCCTCCCCCTATAGCTCCCCCTTCGGCAAGACGTTCGAGGACTATCGGCGCCAGCTTGAACTCAGCAAGGACGATTTTGCGTTCGTGGATGCGCTGTGCCGCGATCTTTCGATCGGCTGGTTCGCTTCCGTGCTGGATGAGCCGTCCTTCCATTTCATGATGGATATCGGCGTGCCGATGGTGAAGCTGCCTTCCACGATTTCCGAGCATAAAAGCTATCTGAAGTTCGTGGCGGAAAATTATAAAGGTTCAGTGGTGCTTTCGACGGGCATGACGGACGAAAGCTATGAGCGTTTCGTGACGGAAGCCTTTTCGGGCTGTGAACGGATCTATTTGTTGCAGTGCAATTCGGCCTATCCGACGCCTTTGGAACACTGCAATATCGGCGTGGTCCGCCACTATCATAACCTGTCAAAGCAAAATCCGCGCATCGTTCCGGGCTATTCCAGCCACGATCATGGTTGGAAGGCTTCGGCCTTGGCGGTAGCGGCCGGTGCGCGGATGCTTGAAAAGCATGTGAAGCTGGGCAACACCGAATGGGCGCATTTCGATGCGGTGGCGGTCGATCTGACGACGCCTGATTTCCGGGAATATGTCGACCATATTCGGGAAACCGAACTGATCCTGGGTTCGGATCAGAAGCAGATCAACGACAGCGAGCACCACAAATATCGCAAATGAGCAGGCGCGACGGTCTCACCCCTTCCTTTGGGACGGGAAGGGGAGAAGGCGTTGCCCATCCCATGCGGGCGGCATGGAGGAGTCGGCTCAGAACGCCCGGCTGACCGCGACGGCAGGCAGGACGGTGGAGGCGATGATGCCGAAGAAGCGCTGGAATTCCGCGACCGGAGAATTGGAGATGTAAACGACGTCGCGGTTCTTCATCGCGAAGCTTTGCATGGCGAAATAGGTGGCCGGATCTTTCATGTTGATCCGGTAGATGACGGGAACACGGCCCTTGTCATCCCGCGCCGCATCCCTCGGTCCCCCGGGGATGGCGTCGGGGTCTTCCCAGCGGAACAGGAACACGCCCTTGGGATCGGCGCGTCGGTCCTCCAGGCCCGCCATGCGGCCCAACGCCTGCGCCAGGCTGATGCCGCGCGCCTCGAAATTGACTTCCTCATTGCGGCCGGCGGCCCCCAGGACAGTGAAGCTGTAGGGCTGGAACAGGGCGGTCACGACATCGCCGGAACGCAGGATGATATTCTCACGCGGGTTGGCGATGACGTCCGACAGCGCCATCCTTTCCACCTGATCGCCCCGCGTGATCTGGACCGTCATCTTGTCGACCGGCTGCTTCGTGCCGCCGGCCGCGGCCAGGGCGTCCAGCAGTCTTTCCCCTTTGGGAGAGAGCGGCATACGCGAACTGGTGGTGACTTCCCCGACGACCGTAACCTGCGAAGCCGCATTCTGGGCAAGGCGCACGGAAACCTGCGGCAGATGGGCCTTGCCTGACAGGCGCGCCACGATGTCCCGTTCCACTTCCGGCAGGGTGCGGCCTTCCGCCCGGATATGGCCCGCATAGGGCACGGCGATATCGCCCATCGGACCGACCTGCATTTCCGGCAGCGGCGTGGCGGTCGCGGTGTCCAGAGCCGTCATCCGCCCCAGGCCGGCGCCCGCTCCCCCGAACAGCGCGGCGGGCGGCGCTTCCCATATGATGACGGAAAGGATGTCGCCCTTGCCGATCACCTGGCCGCTGGGTTGCGCGGGGGGCAGGGCATCCGCGAAGCTGGCGTGGGTTTCCTGCGCCTGGATCTGCCGTGCGATCTGATCGGTGACGGTGATGATCCGCACGCCCTGCATCGTTTCATCGACCGATGCTTTTGTAACCTGCCCCTTGCTGGGGCCGACGGACGTATCGAAGCCCGTGCAGCCCGGCAGCAGGAGCAGCAGCGACGACGCGGGGATCAGGGCTTGGGCAATGTGGGATCGCATGATTCTGGACTCGTCGCTTTTGACTGTTGGGAGTGAGCAATGCCGTCATCGGGCGGGCTTGCAAAGGCTTTATCGCATGGTTGGCCGTTATCGTCGCGTTCGGGCCGCGAAAGATAGTGCCGCCAGGAGGCGAGACTGGCGAGTTGCCGTATCTTTTCGGGTTCCAGGCGCCGGCGCCAGCGCAGGATGCCGATGGCGCCCAGCGCCCGCGCCGAAAGAAGGGCGACGCTCCTCCAGCGGTAGCCGCGATGGATGCCCGGCCCATCGGGCTGCTCGCGGATCAGGACCCGCGCGGGGCGATGGCGGATGGCGGGATGCCATTCCCGCGCGTCGACCGCGTGGACGCGTGCCGATCGACCGACGGGAAGGAGGAGGTCGCGCAGGAAGCGTTTGAAGGTGATCGCGCGGTCGGGGGAAGGCGGGTCGCCTGCCGGGACGGACGCGTCGGCCGGGCGTTCGGGCAGCGACGGATTGCGGGTGCGCCGGAGCAATGCGGCATGGTCCTCGCCGGTCCAGCTCAGAAGATGCTCCGCGCCCTTGTTGAACGCGCTTATCCCCTCGACCGTGGCGGCCGCGCGGGCATAGTCATAGGTCACGATGGCGTTGAGGAAGCTGCCCCAGGCGGACCGCGCCAGCCGCCATCTGGAAAACAGCCCATGCGCTTCGCACAGGAACAGCATGTTGCGGCGGTCATAGAAGGCGTGCCACGGCCTTGCCTTCAGGCGGAAGGGCATGTGCCACACCGCGACGCCCGCCCAGCCAAGCGTGCGGAAACCGGCGCGGGAGAGGCGATAGCCGAACTCCACATCGTCGCCCCGGATGAAAAGCGGCAGCGGCAGTCCGCACTGCCGGACGGCGGCGACGGGAAAGGCGAAACACCACCAGCCGTTGAAATCGGGCGCATGGTGCCGCGCGATGAAGTCGCGTCCGGCGTCGGTGGTCACGTCGCACGGTTCGTCGGGAGCGATGTTGAGGATGGCGGGGCGCGCGGGATCGAGCCGGTCGCCGCAGGTGAAGAGCTTGCCCGGATCGTAAAGATCGAGCATCGCGCCGCCTATGCAGTCCTGCGCGCCTGCATAGGCAAGGATCGTGGCGATGCGCGCCAGCAGGCGGGGATGCGCGTCGATATCGTCGTCCATCAGCAGGATATGCGTGATGTCCGGATGGTCGAGGCTTTCCATGATGCCGCGAGTAAATCCCCCCGCGCCCCCCAAATTGGATTGATCGAGCATCGTAAGGGAAGGAGGGGCGCCGATATGCGCTTCCATCCGCTTACCGATGCCGGGCTTTCCCTGATTGATAACGAACAGCCGATGGAAAAGGCCGTCCATCTCCGTGAAGCGCGCCAGATTGCGCGCAAGCATATCTTCCCGCTCGAAGGTGCAGATGACCCCGGCCAGCCGCACGTCCCGCAAAGGTGCAGCCGCGGCGCACCAGGCAAGATCATGCGCCTGCGCGCCTTCCGACAGGTGAAGGACGGCGATGAGGTAGCTCGCGCCGCTCTCTCCGTCCTGGCAAAGGTTCAGGGGAACGGCCATTTCGGCGGTTTCGCCCGCGCCCTGAAACGTCGCGGTCGCAACGGTTTCCTCTTCGCCGCGATCCGCCCATCGTCGCAGGATGTCGACCCGCGCCGTGCCCGACAGGCGAAAGCGCAGCGCAATTTCGGTCAATCCCGCATGACGCCGCCAATAGCTTTCGAAGAAAATGTCGAACAGCCGGTCGAGCCGCACCGTCAGCGCGCCTTGGGTTTCGATCCGTCCGGGGCCGAACGCCGCCGCATCGCAGGGCATGGCGCCGCTGAACTGTTCCAGCCCCTCCAGCAGAGCGAAAAGGGGGAAGGCGAAACGGCTATGCTGTGTTGGCGATCCGGTCATCGGTCCCCGAACATCTTGCAGGCTTCACGCCGCGGCACGTTGCTGAAGATAGGCCGCCGCGACATCCAGCGCGCGATCGATGGTCACGTCCATGTCGAGATATTGATAGGTGCCAAGACGTCCCGCGAAGGTGACATTCCGTTCCAGCGCGGCGCGGTCCTGATAGGATTGGAGCATGTCCATGCCGCCGACCAGATTGATCGGATAATAGGGAATGTCGTCCGGTCCGCAGGCTCGGCTATATTCGCGGAAAGCGACGGTCTTCTCCAACTGCCCGGCTTCCCACGGCGCGAAATGCTTGTGTTCGGCAATGCGGGTGAAGGGAATGTCGCTGTCCGGATAGTTCATGACCGCCGTTCCCTGATAATCGCCCTCGGCCCGTATCATCTCGAAATCCAGCGTGCGATAGCTGAGGCGCCCCAGATCGTAGTTGAAATAGCGGTCGATGGGGCCGGAATAGAAGAGATGATCGAAATCCTCGGTCAGATCCTCATGACGGCATCCGGTGCGCAGTTCGATCAGCGGGTGATCGAGGATCGCCGCCACGATCGGCGTGTAACCGTTGCGCGGCATTCCCTGGAAGCGATGATTGAAATAATTGTCGTCATAGTTGAAGCGCAACGGCAGGCGCTTGAGGATGGAAGCGGGCAGCATGGAAGGCTCCAGTCCCCATTGCTTGCGCGTGTAGCCGGCGAAGAACGCCTCATAGAGTTCCTCGCCGACGAATTTCATGGCCTGCTCTTCGAAGGTCTGGGGATCTTCGATGTCGGTGCGGGACTTGGAAGCCACGAAGGCGCGCGCCTCGTCGGGCGACATGGCCGTGCCGAAGAACTGGTTGATGGTGTGCAGGTTGACCGGCATGGAATAGACCTTGCCGCCCACCGTCGTCTTGACCCGGTTCACATAGGGTTCGAACGTGCCGAAACGGCGCACGTAATTCCACACCCGCTCGCTATCGGTGTGGAAGATGTGCGGGCCGTATCGGTGCACCATCACGCCCGATTCCGCATCGCGCTCCGTGTGGCAGTTGCCTGCGACATGCGCGCGTTCATCGACGATCAGCGAGGCGATTCCCGCCTCCGCCAGTTCACGCCCGATGACGGCGCCGGTAAAGCCGGCCCCCACGATGCATATTCTCGACAATCCTGCTCTCCGTTCAGCTCGCCATCATCGTCTGATGGGCGGCAATACCCTCTTCCACATCCTCGAAATGCTGCACGCGGCCGTCATGCATCAGATAGAGGCGATTGCAGTTGCTCTTGATATATTTCATATTGTGCGAAACGATGATCATCGCCTTGTGCGCGCGCTTCTCGAACAATTCTTCCTTGCTCTTTGCGTTGAATTTCGCGTCGCCCACGGCCATCACCTCGTCGATGAGCAGGCAATCGAAATCGATCGCCATGGAAATGGCGAAGGCCAGACGCGCCTTCATGCCGGAAGAATAGATTTTGATCGGTTGGTCGAGGAAGTCGCCCAGTTCGGAAAACTCCTGGACGAAGGGCAGCTTTTCCGCCGGGTCCTGACCATAGATGCGGCAGATGAAGCGCAGATTGTCCCTGCCCGTCAGGCCGGATTGAAAGCCGCCCGAGAAGGCGATCGGCCAGGAAATGCTCATGGTCCGGGTGACTGTGCCGGTGGTCGGCTTCTCGCCGCCGCCGATCATGCGGATCAGGGTGGATTTGCCGGCGCCGTTGCGTCCGATGATGCCGACTTTTTCCCCCATGGCGATGGTCATGTCGATACCCTTGAGCACCTGGATGGGGCCCCGGAGCGATGGGTATCTTTTGGTCACCTGTTCAAGAACGATCATCAGCTCAGCCTGTGTTCCACCGTCAGGCGGCTTATACCCAGTCCCACAATGCAGAGGCCCATGCACCATCCGATGAGATAGGACAGGTCGTAATGGGCCTGGAAATGCGATCCGAAAAAGCCGTCGCGCAACATTTCATTGGCATGGACTATGGGAATATACAGGACGACCTCCCGCATTCCATAGGGCAACGGGTCCACCAGGAACATCGCGCCGGACAGGGGATAGAGAATGTAGATCATGGGCGGCCAGAACTTGCTCACCAGCGGAGTAAGCTCGGACAGCGCGCCCAGGGTGATGGACATGCCCATCGCGAACCAGGCCAGCAGGAACCAGGCGAACACCAATTTCAGAATATCCTCGGGCGGCGAAATCTGGTCCGAGAAGACCAGGAAGACCACGCAAAGCAATGTGAAGGATGTGGTCGTGCCCGCCACTTCCAACAGCATCCGCGCCAGATAGATGTCCAGCATCTTCACGGGCCGGTGCCGGAGCAGTGCCTGGTTGGGTTCGATGGCGTTGATGCATCGCCGCGACATGTTGCGCCAGAGCTGGATGCCGGAATAGCCCGTAATCACGAAGGATATGATGGGAATGTCTGAAATCTGATGGAAACCGCGCGCCGTCCAGATGGCCGCGACGGTCAGCGTCACCATCATGGGTTCGATGAACAGCCAGAGGAAACCGATGTTGCGCCGCCCGTAGCGGGTCAGCATTTCCCGCATCAGCAGCGCGCCGATGACACGGCGCTGAACCAGCCATTGCTCGAGGAAATTGCCGCCCAGTCCCGGCGGCGCCGGTCTGGTCATCAGCTCTGATGCTCCCTGATGCCCGCGATCAGCAGCGACAATATGCCCCAGGCGATCATGCCGACCACGAATGTCGCGAAGATGCCGCGCAGGCGCCTTGGCTCCAGCGCGCTGTCCGGGCGGTTCGGATTGACGATGCGCTCCACATAGACCTGCTTGCGCCGTGCTTCGTTCTGCGCTTCCTGCAAGGAAGCCATCGCCCCGGCGAGTTGGCGTTCGGCAAAACCGTTTTCGAGTTGCAGGCGCTGATATTCCACCGCCGTCGCGGCGAGCGACTTGTTGCCGCCCGCTACACGGCCCGCCTGTTCATAGATTTCCGTGCCCAGAATCCCGGCGCGTTTCTCCAGCACGGGAATCTGGGGGTTTTGCGGCGTGAATGCGCGAAGCTGGATCAACTGGCTCTTGACCGTGATCAGTTCGTCCTGGAGCTTCGATACCATCTGAAGCTGGAGCGCGGCCTGCTGCTGCGGATCGACGACGCCCTCCTGGTTGCGATAGGCCGCAAGTGCCAGGGATGCCGTGCGGGACTGCTTCTTGGCCTGCTCCACTTCCGCCGTGGCGTATCTGATGAGATCGTCCCGTCCCCGGGTGTTGAGGCGATTGACCATCTCTTCCGCCAGTTCCAGCAGGCGGGAATTCAGCTTGTAGGCATCTTCGCTGCTATAGGCGCGCACCACCAGCGTGCTGATCGCGGAACGGGCGTCCGCTGTCACATGGACGCGTTGATTGTAATATTTGAACAGCTTCTCGAACGATCCGTTCAGGCCGAGCGGATTGAAGCGGTCGAAAATGGAAATGTTCGGATGGGTATAGGCCGCCGTGACGGCGCCGTCCTTGTTCAATTGCTGAAGGGCGGTGCGCGAAAGGATATAGTCGGCCGACGCGAAAACCTCGTCATTGGCATTGTTGAAACCGGCCGATTGCAACAGCAGTCCCACTCCGTCGCTGGCGGCCTGCTTGGGCGCCTTCACGACGAACCGGGATTCGGATATATATACGTCCGACGCAAATATTCCGAAGTAGAGGATGGACAACAGCGTCGGGAAAATAACCACCGCAAGAAATAGATTGCTTTTCTTGCGAAAGATCTTTGTCATAATGTTCCACTAGCTTGCAGCGGCGGTGAATAAGACCCTGCACCTAAAGCGGCCCTTTGGGCATGTCCACCGATTTTTCCGGGGCATGCCCCCGGAATGGAGCGGAACGCGGCGCGGCCGCTCGTTCTTCACGCCATCCGGCCTAAGGAGCAGATCGCTACGTCATCATAACGATTTCCGCTCCCAATCGATGGGCTTCGCCAAGGTCGTGCGTAACATAGAGGATAGGCACCTGGCTTATGTCGGGTATGTGGCGAATCATGTCCAATATTTCCGCTTTGCGACGCGGATCGACAGACGAAAGCGGTTCGTCCATCAACAGCGCGCGCGGATCGGACATAAGCGCGCGGCCGATCGCGACCCGTTGCGCCTCGCCGCCCGACAGCGTGCCCGGCCAACGGTCCAGCAGATGCCCGATGCCTAGGAAACCTGCGAGATCGTCCAGCGAGTGCGGAGAAGAGGGCGTGTATCCATAAAGCAGATTGTTGCGCACGCGCATGTGCGGAAAGAGGCGGCGATCCTGAAAGACATAGCCGAGCCGTCGCCGCGCCGGCGGCAGGGCGAAGCGGCGATCACTGTCGAAAAGCGTTTCTCCGGCAACGCTCACATGGCCGTGATCGGGCCTCAGCAATCCCGCGACCATGTTAAGGATGCTCGTCTTGCCGGCGCCTGACGGACCGATCAGCGCCACGATCCGCGCCTGCGTCCGATGGTACAGGGCGATCCGCCGCTTTCCATGCTGCCTGGTCACGTCGATATCAAAGGACATGGCTGTTGACACCCGTTGCGGCTCTTCGGGCGAGCAGTTCGGAAATGAGCAGCGCGCCTAGCGACAAAATCACCGATATGATCGCAAGGCGGCTGACGGCAGCCTCCGCGCCGGGCATTTGCAAGGCGGAATAAATGGCTATCGGCAGCGTCCGCGTTTCGCCGGGTATGTCCGACACGAAGGTGATCGTCGCCCCGAACTCGCCGATCGCGCGGGCGAAACCCAATACCGCGCCGGCCAATATGCCGGGCAGCGAAAGGGGGAGGGCGATGGTACGGAACACCCTGAACCGTCCCGCGCCCAATGTCCGCGCCGCGTCCTCCAGCCTGCGGTCGACGGCTTCGATGGACAGGCGGATCGCGCGCGTCATCAGGGGCAGGGCCATGATCCCCGCCGCCAGCGCCGCGCCCGTCCAGCGAAAGAGCAAAGTCACGCCGAACCAGTCGAGCAGCCAGCGCCCTATCGGGCCATTGGCCCCGAAAAGCAGCAGCAGCAGCCATCCCGTGACCACGGGGGGGACGACCAGAGGCAGGTGCACGGCGGTATCCAGCAGCAATTTGCCGGGAAAACGCCACCGCGCCAATATCCAGGCAAAGGCGAAGGAAATGGGCAGCATCAGCGCCACGGCCGCCACGCTGACCTTGAGCGACAGGCCGATGACGGTCCATTCCTCAGGACTGATGTTCCAATCTGTCACGAACCGGAAAAACCTTTAAGGAAATATGCGAAAGGATTGCCGATAGCGCCTCGCGGCTCTATCGGCATCGCGGCCCATCATAAGCAAAAGGGCAATCTTCTCCATGGCCTTTGTTGGAGCCTTCCGGACATGAAAGAACTGATCGCGTTCGACCTTGACGGCACCTTGGCGGAAAGCAAGCAGCCTTTGAGCGATGCGATGGCGCAGGCGCTTGCCCGGCTGCTCGCCGTGGCGCATGTCGCGGTGATTTCGGGGGGAGACTGGCCGCAGTTCGACAAGCAGGTGGCAAGCCGCCTGCCCGCCCCCGCCGATCTGTCGCGGCTGTGGCTGATGCCGACGACGGGGACGAAGCTCTATACCCACCGGGATGGCGCATGGTCGCCGGTCTATGCCGAACTGTTCGACGAGACGCGGAAACAGGAGATACTGACCGCTTTCGACGCCGCGTTGGAAGCGACCGGCTTCGTGCCTGAGCAGACATGGGGCGAGCGGATCGAGGATCGCGGAAGCCAGATCACCTTCTCCGCGCTGGGGCAGCAGGCCCCGATCCATGCCAAGGAGATATGGGACCCGGATTTCGCCAAGCGCAAGATCATCCAGGCGGACCTGCGCCGGCGGCTGCCGGGGCTTTCCATCAATATGGGCGGAGCGACCTCCATCGACATCACGCGCGAGGGGGTGGACAAGGGCTATGGCCTCAAGAAGCTGCGCGACGCGAGCGGGATTGCACTGGACGCCATGCTGTTCATCGGCGACGCGATCTTCCCCGGCGGCAATGATTATCCGGCGAAGGAACTGGGACTCGACACGGTCCGCGTTCGCGATCCGCAGGAGACGCTGTCGGTGATCGATGCGATCGTCGCCTGCCAGAAATAGCCGCTGTTCTCAGAAAGCGGTAAAACCATATCGCCCAAGGATCGCCCGTCCCGTTCCGGATAGCAGGAAGCGGCGGAAACCCTCCGCATCCCTGTGCGTGCTGGCTTTGAGGCGCGCAAGCGGATAGCGGATCGGCGCGTGGCTGTCCGCCGGAAACACGCCGACCACTTGCACCAGTTTCGACGCGCGGGCGTCGGTCGCATAGACCACGCCCAGCTTCGCCGCGCCGCGCTCCACCAGCGCCAGAGCGCCGCGCACATTGTCCGCGCGGGCGACCTTGGCAGAGACGGAGGTCCAGACGCCGAGCGCGGTCAGCGCGGCTTTCCCATATTTCCCGGCGGGCACGCTGTCGGGGTTGGCCATGGCAAGCCGGGAATCGCCCAGCGCCCGCGCTATGGGCATCCCGCGTCCGATCCGCAGCGCCACCCGCTGCCCCGCTGGCGCGACCAGCACCAGCCGGTTGCCCGCCAGATCGGCGCGGGTGCCCCTTTGCAGGAAGCCTGCCCGCTCCACATCGTCCATCCAGTCCTCATCGGCCGACAGGAAGAGGTCCGCAGGCGCGCCCGCCTTGATCTGCCGCGCCAGCACGGAAGACCCGGCGAAGGACAGGACGGGACGCGGATGGCCTCTCGCTGCCCAGGCATCGGCGGCGGCATTCATCGATTCCTGAAGGCTGGCGGCGGCGAGGATCAGCGGCCCCCGCTTCGATGCCGCCATGGCGGGGAAGGCGGCGAGCAGCAACGCCAGCCAGCCGAGGGCGAGGAGCAGTTTCCCTTTCCGCATATCAATCCGCGCCGTTGCCCGCGATGCCCTGCAAATGATCGAGCAGGGCATCGCCGTTAGCCTGCCAGGTAAAGCGCAGCGCGGTCTCGCGCACCGCCGCCTGGTCCGGCGGATTGTTCAAAATGTCGCTTATGGCGGCGGCGATCGCTTCCGGCTCCCGTTCCACGATGCGTCCCGCTTCGCGGCGGTCCACCAGTTCGCGCGCGCCGCCTACGTCGCTGACGACGATGGGCGTGCCGCAGGCCAGCGCTTCCACCCAGGCATTGGCCAGTCCTTCGGACGAGGACACCAGCGCCATGACGTCGGCCGCCGCATAGACGCGCGGCAACCGGTCATGCGGCACCGAGCCGAGAAAGCCGATGCGCCGGTCCACGCCCAGCTCTTCTGCCAGCTTTTCCAGCGTGCGCCGATATTGCCCCTGTCCGGCCATCAGCAATGTGACGTCGGGCAGGAGTGGCAGCGCCCGGACGAGCAAGTCCTGCCCCTTGCGCGGAATCAACGCGCCGACGCACAGGACGACCGGCCCCTCGAAACCCAAAGCCGCCTTGGCCGCCGGGCGGTCGGCTATCTCGAAGCGGTCGAGGTCGACGCCGGTATAATGGACGCGGATCTTGTCGTCATCGATGCCCATTTTCGCCATCGAGCGCTTCATCGCGCCCGATACGGCCAGCAGCCCCGCCGCGCCGTCCGCCGCGCGCCTCACCATGCTGCGGGTGCCGCGGCGCGCGCCCCAATAATGGATGTCCGCGCCCCGCGCCTTGACCGAATAGGGAATGCCCAGCGCCCGCGACAGACGCTGCGCGACCGGGCCGTCGGGGAAGAAGAAGCTGGCGTCGATCACGTCGAAGGGGCGTTCGGCGTGAAGCCGCCGGATCAGCGGCAGGATGGCGCGGGTCATGCTGCCGACATTGGTGCGCCCGCCGAATTTCGGGATGATGCGGAATATGGGCCGATAGACCGTCATGTCCTTCCACCGCTCCTTGCGCGGCAGGGCGCGCAGGGGGGCATAGCGCGCGGCATTCGACAGCGGCCAGGGCGGCATTCCGACGGGCGCGACGACGGTGACATGCGCGTCCGGTCGGCTCGCCAGTTCGCGCGCCTGCCGCTCGACGAAGACGCCGAAATTAGGCCGGCTCATATCCGGGAAAAGGGTGGACAGCATGAGGACGTTCAGCGTCATGACCTTTTTCCTAGCATGTCCATGGTTACGGGATGGTTAGGGGGAAAATGCGCGCTTGCCTATAGTTGTCGAACAAGTTGCACCGCCACCGCGCCCCAGGGCGGGTCGGTCAGCACCAGTTGCCGCGCGTTCACGCCGAGCGGCAGGATGTGCAGCCGGTCCCCTTCGCGCCCGATCAGCCGCCCGAACAGGAAGCGTCCCGCCGGGCGGGGCAGCAATATGTCGCGGTTGAGCGCGCCGGCGAAGGCGTCTGGCGCGATCCGGCGACACCAGATGGCGTCGCCGTTGCGATAATCGCCGATGCTGGCACTGACATGGATGCCGAGCAGCTCTTCGGTCGCGAGCGGCGGGGGGAGCGTCATGGCGCGGGTAGGCGCGCGCGCGCCTTCCGGTCCCAGGAGCGCGGCGACGGGTCCCACGCTCTGCCCCGGCAGGGCGACCAGTTCGGCGGTGCTGACGTCCAGCGCCCTGGCGATCCGGTTCAGCCATTTCACCGAAACGGTGCGCGTGCCGGTTTCCAGCCGCCCGATGGTCTGCGCCGTGGTCGGCGGATCGCAAAGCGCTCCCACCTGTTCCAGCGTCAGCCCCTTCGCCTTGCGGACGGCACGGATGCGCGTAATCATCTGGTCCCCATATTTTACCTATTTGGTTTTTCTCTTTCCTACATTCCATCCGTCGTGGCAAGCCGTCTTTTCCCGTCAGCCAAAGGAGGACAGCCATGACCGCGATTCATGTGGAGCAGACGATAGAAGACCCCGCAGGCCGCCTGCAGCAGGTGACGGTCAATCTCGGCGAATCGCCGCTGAGCTGGCTTCACGCGCGGGGGCATCTGAAGGAACGGCATTATGTCGCGGGGGACATGCTGCGCGCCGATTGGGAAAAGGCGGGGCTGGGGCCGCGCGTCACGATGCGCTGGGACGGCGCGCCGCCGCAAGGGCGCGGGGGCTGGGGGCGGCCCGATCCGTCGCTGGCGCAGCTTTCGGCGCGGGAACGCTTCGACGGCGCAATCCGCGCGGCGGGGCCGGGGCTGGCCGACATATTGTGGCGGGTCGCCTGCGCGGGAGAAGGGATCACCGCGGCCGAGCGCGCGTTGGGCTGGCCAAGCCGCGCGGGGAAGCTGGTGCTGACGCTGGCGCTGGACCGGGTGGCGGACTGGTATCGCGTGCCTGGATGACGGATTTGGGGAAATAGCCGCAACTGGCCGAAGGTAGCCACTACAAGCAATCGTCTAACCGATCATCCCCGCGCCCAAGAGCAGCAACAGCTTCACGTCGATGGCATAGCCTTCCGCGCGCCATGCGCCGATTTGCGCGGCCAGAGTGTCGAGGGACAGGCGATGGACGTGAATATCCTCCCCATCGACGCCGCCACCTTCCCCCGTCTTTTGCAGATCATGCGCTCGGAACAGCGTGAAGCTTTCGGAGATCATACCTGGTGAGCTATAATATTCCCCCAGCGATTCCATCCGGCCCGCGTGATAGCCCGTCTCTTCTTCCAACTCGCGGGCTGCTGCGTCGACAGCATCTTCTCCCGCATCCTTGTCCCCTACCAGTCCGGCGGGCAATTCGATGCACCGCCGACCCAGCGGCACCCGGAACTGATCGACCAGAAGGACGTGGCGTCCCTGCGTATCCTCGTCGATCGCAAGGATCACGGCAGCGCGGATATTGCGGGCGCGGCTGACATATTCCCATCTTCCCCGCTTCTTGGCGGTGATGAAGCGTCCGGCCCACATCGTCTCTTCGGCCGTCGCCATATCCTGTTCGCTCATAATTCGATCAGCCTGTCGGGCAGTTCATTGGGATTGTCCTGGCTCTTGGGGAAATGCGCGGCGAGGACCGCGCCGACCTGCGCCACGGCCGCCGCCATGCCTTCCCCCGGCCGCCGGTCGCGCACTGCGTCGATCAGGGCGGCCATGGCGGCGCCCCATGTTTCCGCGCTCACCTTCTCGTTTATGGCGCTGTCGGCGACGATCTCCGCGCGATGCTCGTCCAGCGAGAGGTAGATGAGCACGCCGGTCCCTCCCCGCGTCCGGCCCTGCGCCACGGCGCGAAACAGCGCCATGGCGCGTCGATGCACCCGGCGCGTCTTGGTCGCGGCGGGCGTAAGAGCCATCCGCAGGGGCATCCACGCCAGCGCATAGCGCACCGCCAGAAAGAGGAGGATGAGGAAACCGAGCAGCACCGTCAGCATCTGCCAGTCGGGGAGGTCATGATCCCAATTGTTCAGGAGCCGGGAGCATAGCGCGCGCGCATGGCCCGGAAAAGCCGCCGCCAGCGAGAGGCCGAGGAAGACCGCCCCGATGGCCCAATGCAGCCCCGCATCGTGATAGGCGTCGGACCGGCGCGCGACGATGGTGACGATTTCGCCGTCGGTTTCCTTCTCCGCCGCCGCCACGGCTGCGGTGACGCGATCATGGTCGGCTTCGCTGAGGTGAAGGCGCATCACCATCCCCCCGACGCGCCGCCGCCGCCGAAGCCGCCGCCGCCGCCGGAAAATCCGCCTCCGCCGCTGCCCCAGCCGCCTCCGCTGCCCCAGCCGGAGCCGCTGTCATGCCAGCCGGAATCGGAAGGACCCCACAGGATGATCGGTCCCGCGCCGCCCCGATAGCGGCGTCCGCCCCGTCCCCGTCCGGCAATCATGGCGATGAAGATGATGCCGAGCACGATGATCCAGAAGATCGCCATCACCGTGCCGCCATTCCCGCCGCCCTGCCGTTCCTGCGCGGCGGCGGCCTGCGCGCGCGCCTTCGCCTCTTCAGGCGGCAGGGCCAGCAGCGCGCCGATCTCCTCCGCGCCCGCCGCGATGCCGCCCGCCATGTCGCCCGACTTGAAGCGTGGGGTGATCGCGTTGCGGATGATCTGCGATGAAAGGGCGTCGGTCATTATGCCCTCTAGCCCATAGCCGACCTCGATGCGAACGCGCCGCTCATTGGGCGCGACGATCAGCAGCGCGCCGTCATTCTTCTCCTTGTCGCCGATCCCCCATGCCCGGCCCAGCCGATAGCCATAGTCGGAAATATCATAGCCTTGCAGGTCGGGGATGGTCGCGACCACGACCTGCCGCCCGCTCTGCTGCTCCAGCGCGGCGAGCCGCTGGTCGAGCGCCTGCTCCTGCGCGGGAGCGAGCAGCCCTGCGTCGTCCACCACCCGTCCCGTCAGCTTGGGAAAGGTCTGCGCCTGCGCCGCCGGCGCGAAGGCCAGCAGCATCAGGATCAGGAGAAGGCGGCGGAGCATCAGAGGATCAAGTGCCGAAATCGACCTTCGGCGCTTCCTCCGCGCCCGGCGTGGTCGCCTGGAACGGGGTCATGGGCTTTGCGCCATGGATGATTTTCGCGCCGATCGCGTCGGGGAAGGTGCGGATGCGCGTATTATAGGCGCGCACGGCCTCGTTATAATCGCGGATGGCGACGGCGATGCGGTTCTCCGTTCCTTCCAGTTGCGATTGCAGGTCGAGGAAATTCTGATTGGTCTTGAGATCGGGATATGCCTCCACCGAAGCGAGCAGGCGGCCGAGGCCCTGGCTGAGCTGCGCCTGCGCCTGCTGGAACTGCGCGACCTTGGCGGGATCGGACAGGTCTCCGGCGCTGACCTGCACCGAAGTCGCCCTGGCGCGGGCTTCCGTCACCCGGACCAGCGTGTCCTGCTCCTGCTTGCCCGCGGCCTTCACCGTGGCGACCAGGTTGCCGATCAGGTTGGAGCGGCGCTGATATTGCGCCTGCACATCGGCCCATTTGGCCTTTGCCACTTCCTCGGCGGCGGGCACGCTGTTGATCCCGCAGGCCGACAGCGCCAGCGCGCCGATCAAGAGCAGGAAAATGGCACGGAGGCGGGAGAAGCGTGGCATGGAGCATCCTCTGCTGTGTTTCGCTGCATGGAAATAGGCTGTTGTCCGATCGGGCGCAACGGCGCATGTTGGCTTTATCGAAGGGAGAACAAGGGGTTCATCATGGGTCTTATTTCCGAATTCAAGGCTTTCATCAATCGCGGCAATGTGATGGATCTGGCGGTCGGCGTCATCATCGGCGGCGCATTCGCCACCATCACCAAATCGCTGACCGACGACCTCATCATGCCGGTCGTGGGCTATCTGTTCGGTGGCGCGGACTTTTCCGGCTACTTCATCCGGCTGGGCGATCTCCCCGCGAGGTTCAAGGGCAACCCGGATAGCTATGCGGATCTGAAAGCGGCGGGCGTCGCCATGTTCGGCTGGGGCGAGTTCCTGACCGTGCTGGTCAATTTCCTCATCCTGGCGTTCATCATCTTCCTGCTGATGAAGGCCGTCAACCGCATGATAGCCAAGCCGGAAGAAGCCCCCGCCGGGCCTTCTGAAGACGTTCTGCTGCTGCGCGAAATCCGGGATTCGCTCAAAAAATAAGCTAGGAATGCGATGAATCGAGCGAATAAGGGGAACCATCTGCCGCTCGACCGGTTGATCGCGGTCAGGGTTGGGGACGGCTTGGCGTCGGTCCTGCCCGATCGATGACGTCAGCCCAAGGGGGCGCAACAGGAGAAAACGCCGTGAAAACCATCGTTACAGTCCTTGGCCTTGCCAGCATGGTCGCGCTTGCAGCTTGCGATTCCAAGCAGGAGAACAAGGTCGAGAACGCATACGAGAACCAGGCGGATACACTCGATAATCAGGCGGCGAACATGGAAGCGGCGGCGGATAACCTTTCCGGGACTGCCGAAAATGCCGCGGAAAACGCTGCCGACGCGCTGGAGAACAAGGCCGACGCGACCCGCGAGGCCGGGGAAGCGGCAGCCGACGCGGTCGAAAAGAACGAAAAGAAGTAATTTCTACGGCGGCTATAGCCGCGCAGGGGCGTCGCGATAGAAAGCGGCGCCCTATTTTTATGGCCTTTAACGTCCCTTTAACCACGCATCACCATGGTAACGCACGCATTCATGGGGCCGTGGGAATGGACGAACTCCTTCAGGAATTCATATCGGAAACGCAAGAATCCCTGGAGGCTCTTGCCGGAGAGATAATCGCGTGGGAAGCGGACCCATCTGATCGCGGCCGTCTGGACGCCATTTTCCGATTCTTCCACACCGTGAAGGGCAGCTGCGGATTCCTGCATCTCCCTCGCTTCGAGCGTCTCAGCCATGCGGCGGAGGACGTGCTGTCGGACATCCGTTCCGGCAAGCGCCATCCCGACGCGGCGACGGTCAACGCCGTTCTGGGCATCATGGACCGGATTGCCGAACTCACGCAGGCCGTCGCGGTCGGCGCGCCGCTGGCGCAGGAGGATGACGAATATCTCGTCGCCGCCCTTGCCGTGCACGAATCCGAATCCGAAGCCGAGTCCGACGCGCCCGCCCCGGTGCCGCGCCATGGCTCGGCCCAGGCCGCGCCCCGCACCATCCGCTTGCCGCTCGCCTTGATCGATCAGTTGATGAACGGCGTGTCGGACATGGTGCTCGCCCGCAACGAACTGGCGCGCCAGTTGCGCGACCGGGCCGGCGATCCCGCGCTGGAGGGGGCGTTCGAACGTCTGTCAGGCTGCGTCGCCGAAATGCGCGATGCGATTTCCCGCACGCGGATGCAGCGGATCGACCGGCTGTTCGCCGCCATTCCCCGCACTGTCCGCGACCTGGGCCGAGACCTGGGCAAGCGGATCGAACTCAGTCTTGAAGGCGGGGACGTGGAGATGGACCGGGAAATGGTCGAAATGGTGGTCGACCCGCTCATCCATATCGTCCGCAACAGCATCGATCACGGGATAGAAACGCCCGAGCGCCGCCGGGCGCTGGGCAAACCGGAAACCGGCCAGCTACGGCTGGAAGCGCGCCAGTCCGGCAACCAGATCGTCATCGAGATCAGCGATGACGGCGCAGGCATCGACACCGCCCGTCTCGTCGAAAAGGCCATTGCCGCCGGCCGCCTGACGCCGGATGCGGCCGCCCGCATGAACGAGGCGGAAAGACTGGATCTCATTTTCCAGGCCGGGCTTTCGACCGCCTCCGCCGTGACCGCCGTTTCCGGGCGCGGCGTGGGCATGGATGTGGTCCGGGCCAATGTGGAACGCATCGGCGGGACGATCGGGCTGGACAATCATCCGGGACGAGGTTTGCGCATCACCCTAAGCGTCCCGCTGACCCTGACGATCATCCCAGGCCTCGTCCTGCGCGCGGGCGGCCTTCATTTCGCTATTCCGAGAGCGGCCGTCGTCGAAATCCTCCACGACAACAATGCCATGCTGCGCATCGGCGAAGTGGGCGGCGCCAGGATCGCCACGATCCGCGACGTCCGCCATTCGATGATCGACCTGGAGGATGTGCTGGGCCTCGATATCCCCGCCGAGCCGGGACCGCGCACCGTCATGGTCGTCCGTTCGGCCAGCGGCCTTCCCTTCGCGCTGGGCGTGTCGGCGGTCGAGAATCATGAGGAACTGGTTATCCGTCCTGCCTCGCCCATCGTGATGGCCAGCGGCATCTATGCCGGGATGACGCTGCCCGACAATGGCAAGCCGATGCTGCTGCTGGACACCGGCGGTCTCGCCCGAAAGGCCGACCTGTCCGAAATCGCCGAGCACGCCGACGCCGTGAGGACGGCCGGGGAAAGGACGGACGCGAAGGAGGGGACGGAGATGGTCGCGGCCCTGCGGTTCGAGGAATTGTCGGGAGAGCGCCGCCTGCTTCAGCTATCCCTGATCGAAAGGGTGGAGGAACTGGAAGCCGATCTTTTCGGCCATTCGGGCGATCGCGCCTTCGTGCGGCTGAAGGACAGGCTTGTCCCCGTCGTCAATGGTTGCCAAGGCTTTGCGCGGGAAACCGTGTCGGCCCTTCGCCTGCGCGACGACCGGCGGGAAGCCTATTATGCGGTCGCGGCGGTGCTCGATATCGTTCAGATGCCCGCCGTGCCCGACATGGTGGCCATGCACGGCAATCTGAGCGGCGTATGCGTCGTGGAGGGAGAGCATCTGGAAGTTCTCAACCCCTTTGCCCTGTTCGCGTCGCTGCCGGACGAACCGGTGGAACGCAAACATCCTGGCCGTTGCCTGCTGGCGGACGCGGAGGACGGCTGGGCGCGGGAAATATTGGCGCCTCTGCTTCGTCAGGCGGGGCATGAAGTCCTGATCGGTCTGCCCGAGGGCGCGGCCGTCGATCCGAGCGACATCGTGCTTTGCACCACCTCGGACGCCATGCAGGCGGCAGACGTTCTGGGCTGCCGGACCGTTCAGCTGCGTGCCGCCCCGCAGCCCTCGGGACCACAGGACGCCAGCATCTATCGCTATGATCGGCGCGCCTTGATGGCAGCCATCGCGGGAGCGGGGCAATGAAGCAGCTCTATCTCTTTGCGACCCTTGCCGGGGCGCGGGTGGCGATCGCGGCGGAGGAAGTCGAGGCCGTGGTCAGGCTGACCGACATCGCGCCCGTGCCTGGCCTCGGCCGCCATGTGGCTGGACTGTCCGCCCTGCGCAGCCGCGTCCTGACCGTCATAGACGTTGCGGCGCTGATCCATGGCGCGGCCACACCCGCCGAAAGAAGGGAACTGGCGATCATCGCCGATATCGGCGGACACAGCTATGGCCTGATGGTGGACGAGGTGTCGGACATCTGCTGGGTGCCCGAGGGGGCGCTGCCCTTGCGCGGCCGGCTCGATCCGGTCTGGATGCCCTATGCCCGCGCTATCGTGGAGCATGAAGCCGTGCCCTGGCTGCTGGTTTCGCCTTCGGGCTTTCTGGAAAACGGGATCGCGGATCAGGCCGCATGAGGGGGATATCCATGTTTACGATTTGCTTGGTCTTCGAATCTAAGTTCGCCCGCTCGACAAGAAAAAATGCAAGGGACGCATCATGAAGAACTGCCTGGTGGTCGATGACTCCAAGGTCATCCGCAAGGTCGCCCGCCACATACTCGAATCGCTCGACCTGTCGGTCCGCGAGGCGGTGGACGGGCAGGACGCCCTGATTCAGTGTGAGGAATCGTCCCCCGATGTGGTCCTGCTGGACTGGAACATGCCGGTGATGAGCGGCATGGAGTTTCTTCAGGCCCTGTCCAGCGCCAGGATCGAGACGCGGCCCAAGGTCATATTCTGCACCACCGAAAACGGCATCGGCCACATCAAGGCAGCGGTGGAGGCGGGCGCCGACGAATATGTGATGAAGCCTTTCGATCGCGAAACGCTTGAAAGCAAGCTCGCCATCGTCGGCGTGATCTAGAGCGTCGACCGAGGTTTAAGCCGCGTTCTTCTTCTTGTCCGGAAAGTCTTCTTCGTCCCATGAATGCCATCGTTCCCATCCTCCACAGCACGCGCGCCGCCGCTTCGGCCGCGCGCGTGCTCGTGGTCGACGATTCGGTGGTCGTCCGCACCGTTATCGAGCGGATATTGAACAGCGATCCAGCCTTCAGGGTAGTGCGCAAGATCAACAATGCGGAACAGGCGCTGCACTATCTCGCCAAGTCTCCGGTCGATCTGGTGCTGCTGGACCTGGAGCTTCCCGGCCAGAGCGGACTGGCGGCGCTGCCGGCCATCCTTCAGGCCTGTCCGCGCGTCAGGGTGGCTATCCTTTCGGGCAATTGCGAGGCGGGAAGCGCCGTCGCCGTCCAGGCCCTTGCCCTGGGCGCGAGCGATATCCTGTCCAAGCCGTGCAGCGGCAGTTTCGGCCAGCAATTCCCCCAGGCGCTGATCGAACGGCTCAAACGGTTGCTGCATGGTGATCCGCCGCCGCCAGTACCGGAAGCGCAATTGCCTCCGCCCCCGATGGATACGGCTTCGGCGCATCTTCCCCTGGCCTGTCTGGGGATCGGCGCGTCGACGGGCGGCATCCATGCGCTCGGCCTGCTGTTCGGCGGCCTTTCCGCGCCCTTGGGCGTGCCGATATTGCTGACTCAGCATCTTCCCGCGAGTTTCACCTTTTATTTCGCGCAGCAACTGGCGTTGATGACCAGCCTCAAGGTCAGGGTCGCGGAGCAGGGCGATGTGCTGGAGCCTGATACGGTCTTTGTGGCTCCGGGCGACGCCAATCTGCGGCTGCGGCGTAATTTGCGGGGGCGGGTATGCGTCCATCTCACGTCCGAACGCACCCCGTCGGGCAATCTGCCGGGTGTCGATCCCATGTTTTCCAGCATAGCGGAAACCTATGGCGCAGCCGGCGCGGGGGTCGTCCTCACCGGCATGGGGCGTGACGGAACGGCCGGCGCGCGGGATATCGTGGCCGCGGGCGGCTGGGTCGTCGCGCAGGATGAAGCCAGCAGTGTCGTGTGGGGTATGCCCGGAGCGGTTGCCGCGGCGGGACTGAGTTGCGCGGTGCTTGAACCGCAAGCGATCATGGCTTTTGTCGCGCGGCACGGAAAGGCGCGCTCTTGAACATCATTCCGTCTTCGGGGCGTCCGTGATGCAGCGCGGCATTCGGGTTCTTTCCGCTTTGCTGGAAGCCCGGACCGGGCAGGTCCTGTCGCCCGAGCGGGGCTGGCGGGTGGAAACCGCGCTCAAGCCCATCCTGCGCGCGCACGGTTTGCAGGATATCGGGATTCTGGCGGCGCATCTGACGCGTTACCGCGATCCGCGCCTTGAGATAGAGGTCGTGGACGCGCTTTTGAACAATGAAAGCAGCTTCTTTCGCGATCCCCAGATCTTCGAAATGATCCGGCAGCAGATTCTGCCGCACATCCGCGCGCGCAAGCAGGATCGCCGCCTGCGCGTCTGGAGCGCGGGCTGCTCCACCGGGCAGGAGGCCTATTCGCTCGCTATTCAGCTTTGCAACGACGTCGAGGTCTGGGACCGCTGGCGTGTGGAGATATTGGCGACCGATATTTCGGCGACGGCGATCGCACGCGCGCGCGACGGGATATTTCCCCAGATCGACGTCCAGAGAGGGCTGTCCATCAACGACCTGCTCAAATGGTTCGAGCCGGTCGCCGACGGCTGGCGCGCCAGCGCGCAATTGCGCGCGATGATCGATTTCCGGCAGGACAATCTGTTCAATCCCCGTGCGCCCGGCGGCGGCTACGATCTCCTGCTCTGCCGCAATGTGATGCTCTATTTCACGCAGGAGCGGCGGCAGAAGGTGTTCGACCTGCTGGCGCGGCACAGTCACGATCATTCCGTCCTGTTGCTGGGCGCGGGGGAAACGGCGATGGGACATGGCGATCCCTTTGTCGCTCATCCCGAGTTCAGAGGCGCCTATCGCCGCCCGCCGGTCCAGCCGCTCTACGTGGACGGACCGATGGGTCCGGCGGTCTGATCGGCGGAGCGGACGTTTAACATCCGTCGTCCCAACGGAAACCGGGATATCATTGGGCTGGATCGTGTCTAAGAAGAGAGATGCCAGCTTTCGCTGGCATGACGGAAGAGGGCTCTGCGACGTCCGCCAACCACCCATAGCTGCCAGTCAGCGCGGGTTTGCATGTTCCGTAACGCCCGTTCCTTTCACCGCGCTTGATTGCGGGGCCGCTCTCCGCCATTGTCTTCATCCGAGCGCCGCTTCATGCAAAAGCGGCCCGGAAAGGGCGCGATGATCGAGACTGTGTGGTGACTGGCCTTTCCCGATGACAGACATGCCGATGATCGATACGCCATCGCCCAATTTCGATGAGCGCAGCCTGCCCATTTCCCTGCTGGTGCTGCACTATACCGGGATGCCGGATGCGGCGAGTGCGATCAACTGGCTCGCCAATCCGGAATCGAAGGTTTCAGCGCATTACGTCGTGACCGAGGACGGGCAGATTATCCACATGGTGGACGAGGAGAAACGCGCCTGGCACGCGGGCCGATCCCACTGGCGCGGGATCGACGATGTGAACTCCGCCAGCATCGGGATAGAGATCGTCAATCCGGGCCATGAATGGGGATACCGTCCGTTCCCCGAAACCCAGATGAGCGCGCTCGTCCCCCTCATCCACGATATTGTCCAGCGGCGGAAAATCACGCGCGGCAATATCGTCGGACACAGCGATATAGCGCCTGCGCGCAAGCGCGATCCAGGCGAGCTTTTTCCCTGGGGGCAGCTCGCCCGTCTGCGCCTGGCCCTGCCGCGCCCCACGAAGAACCTGATGGACCCGCACTGGTCGGACGGCGGCTTCATGCTGGCGCTGGAGCGATTCGGCTATGACATTGCCGAGCCGCAGGCGGCGGTCGTCGCGTTTCAGCGGCGCTTCCGGCCCGAACTGATCGACGGGATCATCGACGGGGAATGCCGCGCCATCCTGCTGGCATTATTGCTGCCCAAGCCGATGGGGGATGACTGACGCGCCATTTGCCTGTATAGGCCGCCCCGCCAGAGGGCCGGGCGGCCGCGGCGTGGAGGGGTACTTCCACGGCGAGGAAAGTCCGGGCTCCACGAAATGACGGTGCCGGCTAACGGCCGGCTGGAGTGATCCAAGGGACAGTGCAACAGAAAGCAGGTCGCCCAGTCTTCCAGACTAAGCTTTCGGGCAGGCGAAATTGAAAGGGTGCGGTAAGAGCGCACCGCGTTCCCGGTAACGGCGGACGGCACGGTAAACCCCACCGGGAGCAAGACCGAATAGGGGCGGCGCGCAGCTTGACTGCTAGGCCTGTTTCGGCCGAGACCGCCCGGGTTGGTTGCTTGAGGGGCGGAGTAATCCGTCCTCTAGAGGAATGGTCGCCTATCCCCGCAAGGGGTGGACAGAACCCGGCTTACAGGCCCTCTGGCATTTTGATCTTCTGCGGGGTGGCGTTTCCTGCCGCGCTTTCTTAATTTGGTGACATGGCACGAAACGGGCGATCGAATGACTGGGGCTTTCCCCGCTGGCGCAGCTACGGCGCGACGCGTGAGGCGCAGACCGTGCGGCTGTGCGACCGGCATGGCTGCGACAGGCCCGGCGACTGCCCCGCGCCCAAATCGCCCAACAGCCGCGAACGCTGGTATTTCTGTGCCGATCACGCGGGGGAATATAACCGCAACTGGGACTATTTTCAGGGTCTCGATCAAGAAGAGCGCGAGCAGCGCGAACGGGCCGAGCAGCGGGAAGCGAACGGATTCCAGTCGAGCGCCTATCATGGCTGGGGCGGCCCCGGCGACGGCAGCCGTTCGCGGGACGAGCTTCATGCCTTGAAAGCACTGGAGCTGGAAGACCATGCGGATTTCGAGGCGGTGAAGAAAAGCTGGCGGCGGCTGGCGAAGGAATATCATCCCGATGTGAAGCCGGGGGACGCGCAAGCCGCCGTCCGTTTTCAGACGATCCAGGCCGCCTATGAAGTGCTGCGCGCCGCCGAGGAAAGGCGGACCTGGAAGCCGCGGGAGGCGGCGGATTGAAGGATCATGTCCAGTCGAACTGGTCCAGCGCGATTCTGGTATGCCGCAAATGTTCGAAGAAGGTGGAAGGCGGCTTTGGTCCCGATGGGGATGAGCGGCTGGCGAAAGCGCTGCGCCGACATCTGAAGCTCAAGAAGGGGCGCAAGGCGGCGGCGGGCATCGTCGAGGTCAATTGCCTGGGCATCTGTCCCAAGGGCGCGGTCACGGTGATCAACGGCGCGCAAAGCCGTGAATGGCTGCTGGTCCGGCCCTGCGCGGATCTGGACGACCTGGCGCGCAAACTGGATCTGCTGGCTGGAGAAGTCCATCCTCCGGGTTAAGGGAATCATGCTCCTGCGAAAGCAGGAGTCCGGAGCAGAGGAAGGAACCAGGCTCCTGTCTTGGGCAGGAGCGCAACATATTTCCAGGCGAAATTTGCTTTTCAGCCCGCATGGTTTGACCGCCCGCCGCTGTCCCAGCGGCGGGCGGATCGGGATCAGGCCGGCTGGTCGGCGCGGCTCACGCCCTGACCGTCCAGATTCTGGGCGGCGAAGTCCCAGTTGATCGCTTCCTTGAGCACCCGGTCGGCATAGTTGGGGCGCGCGTTGCGATAGTCGATATAATAGGCATGTTCCCACACATCGAGGATCAGCAGCGGCGCATGACCATCATGCGCGACCGGCGTGTCGGCGTCGTGATAGCTGGTCACTTCCAGCTTGCCGTCCTTGAGGATCAGAGCGGCCCAGCCGCTCGCGAAATGGCCGACCGCTTCGGCCTTCAGCTTTTCGACGAGTGCGTCGACCGAGCCGAAACCCTCGTTGATGAGGTCGAGCAGCTTGCCAGCGGGCGCGGTCTTCGTGGGCGAGAGCGACTGCCAGTAGAAGGTGTGGTTCCAGATCTGGCCGACCTGGTTGAACAAGCCGCCTTTCGACGATTTGATCAATTCGACCAGCGACTTGCCCTGCTGCGCGGAATCGGCGGCGATCAGCTCGTTCGCCTTCACCACATAGGCATTGTGATGCTTGCCATGGTGATAGTCGAAGGTTTCGGCGGACAGGATGTCGCCGAACGCATCCTTGGCATAGGGCAGGTCAGGCAGAACAAAGGCCATGGTTTTTCTCCTCGGTTTTTGGTGGACGGCCACATAACGGCTGGCGCGCCCGAAGGCTCCGCCTGTTCCCTAGCAGGGAAAGGCACACGGGAAAGACGATTTTTTGTTGCCAGGCCCCGTGAAAAATATTCATGTGAACATCGGCATGATGCGGATCGGTTGCGTCGCAGCGATCAGGGCTATTCGCGCCTTTACCCCTGCGGCGGGGTGGTTTCGCCGATTTCGTCCGCAGCGGGTTCTTCGCCCAGCGACAGGCCGTGGCGCATCAGCATCGGGATGTTGGCAACCGCAAAGACGACCGAGACGATGGTGACGCCCCACACCTTGACCGCCAGCCACGCATCGAAGCTCATCGAGCGGCGCATGACTTCGTTCGCCACCGCCATGGCGACGAAGAACAGCGCCCAGTTGCGGGAAAGCTTGAGCCAGCCTTCGTGCGTCAGGCCGTCATAAGCCGCCTGGAGCAGATATTTGAGCAGCGGCTTGCCCCGCACCAGCCCCGCGAACAGCATCAGAGCGAAGAAGGCGTAGATGATGGTCGGCTTGATCTGAATGAAGCGCTGGTCGTGGAAATAGATGGTCAGGCCGCCGAAAAAGAGGATCAACAGCGCCGAGAGCCACAACATCGGCGATATGCGGCCCAGCTTCACCTTCGAAACGATGACCGCGATCACGATGGACAGCATGAAAGCGGCGGTGCTGAAGGTCATCGCCGTGATGGGATTGCCCGGACCCCAGATCCAGCCCGCGCCCTTGTAGGTGAGGAAGAAGACCAGCAGCGGCCCGAAATCGAGCATGAGGCTGAGCGTGCCATTGTGGGGGGATTTGGTATCAGCCATAAGTCTTTCTACTTCCGTTCGGGCTGAGCCTGGCTCACCGCGCATAAGCCGTCCCCGCAATCGCCTTCGCCATATCGGTGGGGTCGAAGGGATGCAGATCCTCTATCTTCTCGCCCACGCCGATGGCGTGGATGGGCAGGCGGTATTTGTCCGCCGCCGCGACCAGCACGCCGCCGCGCGCGGTGCCGTCCAGCTTGGTCATGACGAGGCCCGTGACCTGCGCCACTTCCTTGAACACCTCGATCTGGCTCAATGCATTCTGTCCCGTGGTGGCGTCCAGCACCAGCACGACGTCATGGGGCGCCGCCGGGTTCAACCGGCCGAGCACGCGGCGTATCTTCGCCAGCTCGTCCATCAGCTCGGTCTTGTTCTGAAGGCGTCCTGCCGTGTCGACGATCAGCACGTCGATGCCGGTCGCCGTCGCCTGCTTCACCGCGTCGAAGACGATGCCCGCCGCGTCGCCGCCTTCCTTGCCCGCCACGATGGGGATGCCGAGCCGGTCGGCCCAGACCTTGAGGTGCCCGATCGCCGCCGCGCGGAAGGTGTCGCCCGCCGCCAGCATCACGCCATAATCCTGCTCCAGGAACAGGTTGGCGAGCTTGGCGATGGTGGTGGTCTTGCCGGAGCCGTTGACGCCGATGACGAGGATCACCTGCGGACGCGGGAAGGCTTCGATCTCCAGCGGGCGGGCCACGGGGGTCAGCACCTTCTCGATCTCCTCCGCGATGATCTCGCGCAGATATTCCTCGGTCAGTTCGCGGTTGTAACGCCCTTCGGACAGACGATCGCGCACGCGCGCGGCCATGGCGGGACCAAGGTCGCTGACGATCAGCGCTTCCTCGATCTCGTCCAGCGTCTGTTCGTCCAGCGCGGCCTTGGTGAAAAGGCCGGTCAGGTTCTCGCCGAGCTTGTCGGATGTGCGCTTGAGACCGCCGAACAGGCGGTCGCGCCAGCTATTGCCGGATTCAGTCATCCAGCGCCTCTTGCGCGATCAGCGCGTCCTTCTCAAGCCCCGTGATACGCGCGCGGACGATGGAGGAGGGGAGCTGCGGCGCCGCGAAGCGGACGGGCGCGAAATTTTCGGCATGGCCGCTGGCGCCGTTGCGTTCGACCAGCACGGATTGGGTCGTGTCGACAAGGCTTTGAAGCCAGCGCTGCCGTTCCTCAGCGCAAGCCGCGCGCAACCGGGCGGCACGGGCCTTGATCGTGGCGCGGTCAACCTGCGGCATCCGGGCGGCGGGCGTGCCCGCACGCGGCGAATAGGGGAAGATGTGGCCGTGGACGATTTGGCACTCCCTTATCAGGCGGAGGCTGTTTTCGAACATCGCTTCGTCCTCGGTCGGGAAGCCCGCGATGATGTCCGCGCCGATGCTGATCTCCGGCCGGGCGCTTTTCAGGCGTTCGACGATGCGGACGGCGTCGGCGCGGGCGTGGCGGCGCTTCATGCGCTTCAATATCATGTCGTCGCCCGATTGCAGCGACAGATGCAAATGCGGCATCATCCGCGGTTCGTGGGCGAGCAGATCGAACAGGCGCTCGTCGATCTCCACGCTGTCGAGGGAGGAGAGGCGCAGGCGCGGGAGGTCCGGCACGCCCTTTAACATGCGTTCGACGAGGAGACCGAGCGAGGGACTGCCGGGGAGGTCCGGACCGTAGCTGGTGACATCGACGCCGGTGAGGACGATTTCCTGATAGCCCGCATCCACCAGTTGCTTCGCCTTTTCGATGACCGCGCCCGCCGGGACGGAGCGGCTGTTCCCCCGGCCATAGGGGATGATGCAGAAGGTGCAGCGATGATCGCAGCCATTCTGCACTTCCAGGAAAGCGCGGGCATGTTCGGAGAAGGCGCTCGCCATGTGCGGCGCGGTGTCGCGCACGGCCATGATGTCGGAGACATGGAGCTTGGCGCCAACGCCGCTCGTGTCGAGCGCAGTCGAGAAACCTTCGCGCGCCCGCGTCTCGACTGCGCTCGACACGAGCGGGCGATAGGAACCGGCCTCCATCTTCTCCCGGTTGCCCAGCACCGCGTCCACTTCCGGCATGGCGGCGAAGGTCTGCGGCTCGGTCTGCGCCGCGCAGCCCGTCACCATGATCCGCGCGCCTGGGCGCTCGCGGCGGGCACGGCGGATCGCTTGACGGGCTTGCCGCACGGCTTCGGTGGTCACGGCGCAGCTATTGACGACAATCAGGTCGTCCTGACCCGCCGCCATTTCCCGGATCGCCTCGCTCTCCGCGATATTGAGGCGGCAGCCGAGCGTGATGATTTCCGGTCCGCCCATCAGAAGCGCGACCAGTCAGCCTCGCCGTCGAAGACATGAGTGGCCGGGCCGGTCATGCGGATCGTGCCGCCGGGCGTCCAGCCGATCACCAGATCACCGCCGGGCAGGCTGACCGTCATGGGACCAATCATCAGTTTGCGCCGGATCGCGGCTACCGCGGTGGCGCAGGCCCCGGTGCCGCAGGCGCGCGTCAGGCCCGCGCCCCGCTCCCAGACGATAAGGCGCAGATGATTGTCGCCCGCGACCTGCGCGAAATTGACGTTAACGCGCTCGGGAAAGAGCGGATCATTCTCGATGATCGGACCGAGGCGCGGAATGTCCACCGCGTCCAGATCGTCGCAGAAGAAGATGACATGCGGGTTGCCGACATTGACGGCGGCGGGCGCGGGAAGGTCTTCCCAGCTTGCCTGCATGGTAAGGGTGTCCATGGCATAAGCAAGCGGGATCGCGTCCCAGTCGAAGCGGGGCCGGCCCATGTCGACACTCGCGCCGCCCTCTACCTCCTTGGCATCGAGCAGACCCGCCTTCGTTTCGATCAGCACGTCGCGGCCCATGAACAAGGGCACGCAGCGGGTCGCGTTGCCGCAGGCTTCCACTTCGCTGCCGTCCGCGTTGAATATCCGCATCGATACATCGGCCCGGTCGGATGCGCCGATGAGGATGAGCTGGTCGCAGCCGATGCCCGCATGACGGTCGGCGATGGCTTGCGCGCGCGCGGCCGTCATCTCGACCGCGCCGTCCCGCGCGTCGATCACGACGAAGTCGTTGCCCAGGCCATGCATCTTCGAAAAGCGTCCCATATGGGAGCGCATGTAGGGGAAGGGGGGGCAAAAGGCCAGTGGGCGCAAGCGGCACGACGGTTTACGGGGGTCGGCTTGCGCTTTGGCCGGGGGTGCGCTAAGACGCGCTCGCAATCGGGCGATTTCGATGGCCCGATACCCTGACACATCCATGGGGCGCAGGTAGCGCTTTATATGGACGCTGGCCGGCGAGGTTTCGCCCGCCGGCGATTTTGTCGTTTGACGGGTATGCACGGTTTTGCGGGCCATACGGCCCATTGAGGTGATGATGTTCGATTCGCTAAGCGATCGTCTGGGCGGGGTATTCGACAAGCTTCGGGGGCGTGGCGCGCTCACGGAGGACGATGTCCGCGCAGCCATGCGCGAGGTGCGAATCGCGCTGCTGGAAGCCGACGTGGCGTTGCCGGTCGTGCGCCAGTTCGTGGACGACGTGACTGAACAGGCCGTCGGCCAGAATGTGCTGCGCTCGGTGACGCCGGGCCAGCAGGTGGTGAAGATCGTCAGCGACGCGCTGGCCGCCGTGCTGGGGTCTGAAACCTCCGAACTGCTGATCGACGTGACCCCGCCCGCCGTCATCATGATGGTCGGCCTTCAGGGGTCGGGTAAGACCACCTCCACCGCGAAGATTGCCAAGCGCCTCAAGGACAAGGAGCGCAAGAAGGTGCTGATGGCGTCGCTCGACGTGCAGCGCCCCGCCGCGCAGGAACAGCTTGCCGTGCTCGGCACGCAGGCCGATGTGGCGACGCTGCCCATCGTTCCGGGCCAGCAGCCGGTCGAGATCGCGAGGCGCGCGCTTCAGTCGGCGAAGCTCCAGGGCTTCGATGTGGTCATGCTCGACACCGCCGGTCGCCTCCACGTCGATCAGGCGCTGATGGAAGAAATGAAGGCGGTCGCCGATGCGAGCGATCCGGCCGAAATCCTGCTGGTGGTCGATTCGCTGACGGGTCAGGATGCGGTGAATGTCGCGCAGAGCTTCACGGCTCAGGTGCCGCTGACCGGCGTGGTCCTCACCCGCATGGATGGCGACGCGCGCGGCGGCGCGGCGCTTTCGATGCGCGCCGTCACCGGGCGCCCGATCAAGTTCGCGGGCACCGGCGAAAAGCTCGATGCCATCGAACCTTTCCACCCGCAGCGCGTCGCGCAGCGCATCCTTGGCATGGGCGATGTGGTGTCGCTGGTCGAAAAAGCCGCCGAGACGATCGATGCCGAGGAAGCCGACAAGCTCGCCAAGAAGATGGCCAAGGGTCAGTTCGACATGAACGATCTGCGCGCCCAGCTCAACCAGATGCGCCGCATGGGCGGCCTTGGCGCGCTTGCCGGGATGATTCCCGGCCTCAAGAAGGCGCAGGCGGCGATGGCCGGCAGCGGCGCGAACGACAAGACGCTGCTGCATCTGGACGCCATGATCGGTTCCATGACGCCCAAGGAGCGGGAGAAGCCCGCCCTCATCAACGCCAAGCGCAAGATCCGCATCGCCAAGGGCAGCGGGACGACGGTGCAGGAAGTCAATCGCCTCCTGAAAATGCATCAGGAAATGGAAACGGCGATGAAGAAGATCCGCAAGATGGGCGGTCTCAAGGGGCTGGGCAAGCTGTTCGGCGGAGGCGGGCTGGGCGGAATGCTGGGCGGTCCCGACAGCGGGGCCGGCGCGCCGGATCTGTCTGGGCTTGGCGGGCTTGGCGGCAATATGCCCAAACTCCCGCCCGGTTTTCAGAATTTCATGAAGAAATAAGTGTTTTCAATAATTTATATTAGATCAGAAAGGTAAGGTTGGTTATCCATGGCAACGTCCATTCGTCTTTCGCGCGGCGGTTCCAAGAAGCGTCCCTATTATCGCATCGTCGTGGCCGACAGCCGCGCCCCGCGTGACGGCAAGTTCATCGAGCGCATCGGCAGCTACAACCCCGTCCTGCCCAAGGGCGAC
>Ga0164243_10001243_pt1 | contig 43959 bp, 62 predicted proteins | sample OricompcompostOP_FD_108781 | JGI IMG/M metagenome (GOLD analysis project Ga0164243, IMG submission 108781) | Organic Plus compost microbial communities from Emeryville, California, USA - Original compost - Organic plus compost (OP) | ecosystem: Engineered > Solid waste > Mixed feedstock >...
CGAACGACTCCATCTGTCTGGGGGCCGAAGATGCCATCCACGCCGATGTGTCCAGCGTATGAGCGGTAGTTCAGCTTCAGCTTGCGCTGCAGCCGTTCTACGTCCACGCCCTCCATCCACGGGTCGTCCAGGAAGAGGTCACGCACGGCTGGTGCCGGAGGAGGTGTGGGCGTACCACCTGACAACAGTCGATTGACTTCTGCCTGAACCGCGGCGTAGTTGTAGCCCGCAGCAGTGAGTCGGTTCTGACGGTCGACGCCGTTACCCCAGTCCCCGCGAAGGACTTCCTGCGCCAGTTGTGCGACAGACTTGCCATCGTTCGCCGGCGGTGTCTGACCGATCGATGACAGCCACTGGTCGTGGCTCTCGCCGCGCATCATCGACAGCCAGGCCTTCTTGGCCATCGGGTCGTTGACATAGCGACGACGGACCTCGCCATGAACGTGCCACTTGTGGTCAGGCGAGGCGTAGCCCTTGCCGCCGGTGACGAAGTCCCAACGGACCGCGTCACCCGAGCCGAGCCACCCGTTGAAGCAGTTGAAGTACTTCCGACGAGTGTCGGCCGGGTTCGCCCACACAGCCACGATGCGCTGCGACGCCAGCACCATGTCCGCGGAGTTCATCGACATATCGATGGCCGCGGCCAGGTTGCGTGGCCAATCACCAGGCGGCGCCTTGTCGTCCACGCGGACCACCGAGTAGTTGTTGCTCGGCTGATCCTCGATGGAGATGTGGTACCCGCCGTTGGCACGGTGGGCCTGATCGCCGACGATGCCAGAGAAGACGGCCGAGGCGTAGATGTTCTCGAACTCCGCTGCGGTGTCCTTCAGATTCTGAGGAGCAAGGGTAGCCATCAGCCCTCCTCGTAGGCTCGAACATCGTAGGATCGCTCCTCGGCTGCTCGGAATCGGTTATGTGTTGCGGTTGGGTCCGAGATGAGCTCGGCTGGCTCCCGAGACACGAACTCACCGCCCGTGTAGTCGTAGATCCAGGCCCGGTTGTTGGGCTTGTCGACCAGCAAGAAGCCCTTGGGACATCTCGACTGTTCGACCTTGCCATCGAGAGGTCCGCCTCGGCAGACGGCCTCGAGTAGCTCCTTCATCACTTGCTCCTTACTGTGCTTTGCCGATGACGACTACAGTCCTTGACTTCACGGAAGGATCGGGGCTAGTAGCGAGAGTGACCCACACTCGATCATTGATCGCTAATCCGGCCACGAGAGTAGCGACAGGTGCAAAAGAATCATCCTCGTTATCCAGCCTGATCAGCAAGGGTGAGTCGTCCGTGACTGTTGCCCACCCTGATCGATCAGACTCCGGAGAGTCAGTGGGAATAATCATCCCTAAGTGATTCATCTTTCTCACAGATCAACCACCTCCCGGAAAGTTGTTTGGGCCAGAGCTGCTCCGCTGAGCTCAAGGGATGTCTTAATGACTGTGTGTCGAGCGTCAATGCCTGCGGGCACACGACGGAACCTAACTGTTTGGTTCACAGTCAGCCCGGGCACGGGAGCATGATAGACCTCAATCTCCGCTGTTTGACTTGTAAGTTCTACCAGCCTTCGCAAGGTGTAAGCGTCCAAGGTGGCTTGGTCAGTCGCCTCCGCTGACTCAGCCTTCCCGATGACTCGACCTCGATTAGCGATAGAGTACGGGGAATTGGGATTGGTATTTTCCTGAGTTGATGTGAGTCCTTCTGTCGTTCCCGTTCCCATTGTGGTGATGGTAAGACGGTTAGGAATCCCCAAGATGTCTATGTCCTTCTTGAACTCAGGCTTGTAGATAGACGTAGAACCGTCGAGGAACTCATAGATGATCGGCCGCCTAGCAGGCAACACATAGGGAGCCCCGACCATCTGCCCGTCAAAGTTGGCGTACAACGAGAAGTAGTTGATAGCCGCCAACAGGTCGTTAATGATTCGGATCTTAGGAGTAGCCGGAGGCCATACCTTCGGCACGGTGAGAGTCGCTGCACTGGGTGTGATCGCGTGGTTAGTGATTCCAGCAGACTCAATCAGGGTCACGATCTCATCTGTGATCACTGCACCGACAGGGAGGGAGTAGGTCTGGGCCACAGTATCCCCGTCCAAGATGGTAGTCTTGTCGAGGAGCTTAATCTCCCATCGATTGCCGATGCCAAAGAACTGAGGAGCTTCCGAAGGTAGGAACACACCCAACGGCTGTGGATCCAATCCCTCAATTAGCATCCATGGGCGAATACGGGCTGTCAGCCAGTTGATGTCTTGCCCAACATTCTCTACAACGAGCTGTCCAGCACCCTTGACCACCGCATTGTAGACCCAGTCCAACTTGCCCCCGACCACACCCTCTATGCGACCTATAGGGGAGTCGTTAGTGTCCAGCAGGTCCAAGTAGAACCTCGTATTGCGGTTACCAGAGAGAATCTGTTCCCGAGTCAAGGCCCTCACTGGAATGACTCGAGAAACGGCCACACCTGAGGCTGAAATAGAAACCTCAGCGGTAAGGCTTGCACTACCCTCACTAGCCCCAGGTATTGGCGCATCACCCGTAGCAGACACATCTAGGGCCACACCAACGTCAGCAGTTCCAACGGCCAAGGTCCGACCTGTAGCCGATATGCTAACGTCTAACGTGACAGCTGCTGAACCGCCTTCCTGCTCGAGGTCACTACCTGTCGCAGAAACATCCACACTCAGCGTGACGTCTGCAGACCCCTGAGCAGCTGCCCTGCCGCTCACGGTAAGCGAGACATCAAGGGTAACACCTGCACTACCTTGAGCCGCAGCACGACCCGTAGCGGCTACTTCTACGGTAACGTCAAGCGCCGCACTACCTTCGGAAGGCTGTACTCCCTCCCCTTCACCCATTAGGGCGCCGAGCCATGCTCCCTGCTTGTCACTAGCTGCGCATGACCCTTGAACCGTACCAGTAGCACCTGCTGAGGCTTTACCCATATCAGCGAGCGTGGCCGCCCGTTCGCCGGTGTCCCAGCGCTCGGTGAACCCGGTCGGTGGGGTCCAGGCGCCACCGAGCCAGTTGGACGCGACCCAGATCAGCAGCGTGTCCGCGACGCTCGTCGTGATCGACACCGCGGGCGACGTGCTGACGTTGGTGTTGCCCGACTGAGCCGTCGATACATTGAACGGCTCCGATCCGGGGTCCCACGGGACTCCGGTCGAGATCACACCATCCCAGCGGACCGCAACGGCTTTGCGGAACACGTTGGCCGACAGCGTGAAGTTGTAGGTTCCCGTGTCGTTGCCGGTGGCGCGCTTGCCGTACACGTACAGCCGATGGGCGCCGGGGCCGCCCTGGTTGACGTTGACCGGCGCCCCTGGCGCCAGCGTGAAGCCGGTGGGGACGCCGGTGACCTGTGCCGCGCCATCGACAAAGATGATGACGGTAACGTAGGATCCGGCGACCACGCCGGACGGCACGGCCACATTGACGCTCGACGAACTCCCTTCGAGGTCCGCGCCGGCCGCGCCGAAGGTTGGCATCACCACGGCTTAACCCCAATCAGGTGCCAGTAGCAGTGATCGTGAGAGCAGTGATCTCATAAGCTCCCTCACCGTTAAAGGCCTGATCTCCGGTCAATGACTCAAAGCCGTAGAACGTACCGGCCACCGACGCACTGTAGAACAGTACGTGAGTAGCACCCGCAGCCGGCGTTCCAGTGAAGGCAAGCGGGACGTTGGTGACTGTGATCACACCACCGGAGGGTGCGCCGAGGGTCAGCTGGATCCGGCCTGTCGACGTCTGGTCGCCGGTCAACGGACCATCGCCGATTGCCGCATAGAACACGGCCTCGTTGCCGTCGTTGAGCAAGGCATCCAGCCCTGCACTGTTAAGAGCCATGGCTCATCCTCCCACGTTTTCGTCGTAGTCCACTCGCGTCAAAGTGAACGCGACAGGGAATAGAACAGAGTCGGTGTTATAGTTCACCGACACTGGGCTAATGCTGGCGAACATCCTTCGCCCGGTGTAGTCTCGCCACAGAACGATACCGGTCGTCTCGCCCATGTCCTCAAGCTCTTGTGGTGTGGACGAAGACCCGTACAGGGTAGCGACTACTTCGTACTGTCTGCTTGTCTCCTCTCCTGACAACTCGACAGGCTTTTCTCGCCCGGCGAAGTGGTTAACGGACTTGTTTCTTCCGGTTGTTGACCGCCCCGCTAAACGAGCCCTCATCCTGAGCGTATCGGCAAAGTTCCCGGCAAAACTACTCAAGAAACCCCAGCGTCGTTCTGATGTCTCATTAGAGACCTCATCGCTGATCGCACTTGAAGGAACAGCTGACCGAACGATAGCTCGGTAGTTATTGACCCCGTTTACTGTCGGCATGGTGTCTACGAGAATGGCTGTTAGCGTATCGACGGACAGAACGATCCCGGTAGCCCAAGTTACCCATTCCCCGCCGTCAATCTGACGCTGTAGATCCACCGTATCGATCGGCTCCGTGATGCCTCCCTCAGCCGAAGAACCAGTGATGGTGATAATCATCTGACCCAGGTCAGAGTCATACGACGCGGTAAGCGTTACATTTGCTGGGGGTAGGTAGGTGACCGTAAACTCTTGAAGGTCCGTACCAGCATCGATCGACTCGAGTCCTGACGCTGACGTGACGTACACACGAACGCCATACGTCTCACCATCCAGCAGCGTAGTACTGAAGGTAACTTGGTTAGTTGTTCCTGACCCTGCCTCCTCACCAACCAGAGTGGCATCACTGAAGTCGGGCAATGCTCCCTTCAGATACAGAAACGCATGCCAGGCCGTCTGAGCCGACGACTGAGCCTGGAAGTACGTCCACTCGGCCGTCAGGGTTGACTGAGTATGGGTAGACCCCGCCGGCACCGAGATAACAGACGTCGGACGATCCTGAGTCGTGAAAGACGACTCTGCCGAGTACGCACCGATGGTGCCGTTCTCACCGGCTGTGGCTACACGCCAAGTGATGGTGTTGCCATTGGCCAACGTTGCCGCAGGCAGTGTGAACGAAGACACGGTGCTATCTGTTGGACCGACGGTCGTGTATTCACCTGCGCCCACCTTGTACTGCAACTGATACTTGCTCTGAGGCGTAGAGTCAGTGGGGTTGTGAGTCCACGTGAAGACAATATCCTCGGTAGCATCCAAGGTAGAGCCCGAAGGACTTAACCCCGTTGGTGCTGCGGCCGTAGACAGCAGAGTGATGAGGGCCGATTCATTGGAGAACGCCGAGAACAGCGAGGAGTCCAACTTGTTAGTCAGAGCTTTGTATCGATGTGTAACGGCCGGGTTGGGAGAGACATGATCCCAAGTTGTAGCGCCAGCCGTCATCGAATTGACGTAGGCGTATGCGCCTCCGTCTTGGCTCTCGTAGATGTCAGTTTGGTACTCGGTGTAGTTAACGTTGTTGGTCCACGCCACACGGATGTTGCCGCCAGCCAGCTTAGTAGCCGACAGCGCGGTTGGAGCGCCTGGGGTCGTCCAGACCGCGCTGGAGACACCGGACTGCGCCGAACCGGCGGCATTTATCGCCTCCACCTTGTACGTATACTTGTGGTTCGCGCTGGTGGTGTTATCGCTGTAGGTCGTAACCACGCCAAGCGTTGCGATGAGTGCGAACCCCGCACCATCCGTACTGCGGTACACCTTAACGTTCGAGTAGGCGGTGAACGTCCCGGAGTTGTTGGTCCAGCTGAGGTTGATCTGTCCGTCGTTGACCCTGGTAGCAGTCGGAGTCCCCGGCGCTGTAGGGGGGCGAATGATGTTGGGCAGAACGATGTCGTGGTTAGTGATGTTGGAGGTGTATAGCCCGGAGCTGAAGGACATAGCCGCGTTGAGGCGGATAGTTCCTTGGCCGTTGCTGTTGTGAAAGATGCGGACCGTGCCATCCCAGAAGTAGTGGATCTGTCCACCATAACCGGGATCCGATGTGTTGATGGTGGGAGCGGAGGAGGTTCCGGTTCCGAAACCTCCAACGCCCGACACACTTGCACCTGTAGCAACGGACCACGCCACGGAACGGTTGGAGATGTTGTTCCACCAGTTCGGATCGCCGTAGTCAACACCATACTGCCAGTAAATGTCGGTGTAGTTCCCGGCGATACTCTGCCCGACAACTGTGTAGTTCACGAGAACACGGTGGCCATCCGACCCTGACGTGCCACCGAACCGTGAGTTACCAAAGACCAATGTCACGCCGTGGTCACCTCCAGACTCCTCCGACTATTGTTGCGCAAGTTGTCAATCCACTCCCACAGCTCTTCCAGGTCCTTAACCGACTCCAGATCCTCGAGCCTAACGTGGATGTGGACATCGCCGTAGGTAGATGTAGTGGTAATCGTACCACCTCCACCCGCAGCTGTTGATACGCCAGACGCGAACATCTGTCCGGCAGTAACAGCAGCGGAGTGGTCCGTCGGCAGAAGGGCCGCAATATCAGTCAACGATCGCTGAGCCGTGTCATTGACCACACCTGCACGGTCTGACATGCCCTCAGCGAAGCCCTCCATGATGGCTCGGCCAGAGTAGAGAACCCAGCCCTTGCCCGAGAAAGGACCACGCTTCGCAGGAGAGAATGGCCACAGGTCACGAAGCCCGGACAGACCATCTTCGACCCAGCCGACCATGTTGTCCCAGATCCGCTTCATGCCATCCCAGAAGCCCTGGATCAAGGCCTTGCCGGACTCGAACAGATACGAACCAAGATCGCCGAGGGCAGACAAGATCCTACCCGGAAGCTCCTTAACCCACGTGATAAGTTCCTGAAGCTTCTGGATTGCTGCGTCCTTGGCCTGCTGGAACTTCTCACGAATCTTGGTAACGAACTCCGTAAAGTTGTTGATGATCCCAACGATACGGTCTCGAGCGCTGGTGAAGAAGCCAACGATCGCATCCCACACGCCTGAGATGAAGTTCTTAACTTCCTCCATCCGCTGTGAGATCCAGTCCTTCACAGCATTGAAGGCGTTAACGATGGGCGTTACCACCCACTCGTAGATCTTGTCCCAGATGCCGACGATGATATCCCACGCACCACGTAGAATGCCCAGGATGACATCCCACGCTGCTTGCAGGAAGTTCCAAATGGCCGTAAAGGCTAGGACCACAGGCTGGATGAGGTAGGTCCAGACGAAGTCCCACAGAGCCTTCATGCCCGTCCACCACAGCTGGAAGATCCCACTGATGATGGAAAAGGCCAAGGAGATGATATCGACGATCAGGTCAAAGACCGCCTTTGTCACCGGCCACAGGAAGTTCCATACGGCTAGGAAGGCATCGATGAAGACCTTTACGACCTTCCAGATCTGCTCGAAGACCCATTTGCCAGCGACGTAGATAGCGTAGAACGGCGCAATGACCGCGATTGCTACCCACTTGCCAATGGTCTTCAGGATCTCGATGAAGTCCTTAAATCCCTCAATCAGCTTCGGGATAAAGCTGATGACACCAGCTATGGCATCGATGATGAAGGAGAAGACCGGACCGAGAACATTGAGCAAGATCGGGATGATGAATCCCAGGGCTTTGCCCAACACGTTGATGATGACCTTGGCTACGTTCAGCAAGATCTTCCACCAACTGATGATGTATGGCATGACCTTAGAGATCGCGTCGCGCATCTTGTCAACCGCGGGAATTACCCGCTGCTGCATGAAGTCGCCGATGGCCCGGAAGGCCGGAGCCAGATTGTTCGCCAAGTTCTGCGCGATCTCGCGAACCGCGGGGATCAGGTCATCCTTGATGAAGTTAACTACCGGTGTGACCACGGCCATTATCAGGCCGAAGACACGCTTGAAGTACTCCCCGATAGCTCCAATCAGATCCCGGAACTCCTGGCTACGGTCATAAGCCAGCTTGATCGCCACAGCGATAGCCACAATGGCTGCGACCACACCCGCGATGATGGCCGCGATCTTCAAAGCTGCAATGGATGCGACCACACCAGCCACAGCAGCGCCGACAGCGGCGATAGCAGCGACGACGCCTAGCATGGCCGTAACAGCTACCGCGCCAAAGGCAATCAGCCTCTGCCACTTAGGATCCAGCGCAGAGAATCGGTTCACCAGCTCACTGATGATCTCGGTTACCTTGCGAATCACCGGCAGCAGAGCTGTGCCTAACTGAATGGCCGCCGTCTCCACGGAGCCCTTCAGCTGCTCAATAGCACCCGCCACGTTGTTAAGGCGAGCTGCGGCGACTTCCTGAGCAGAGACATTGCCTATGGCGTCGGCCATGGCCTGGAAGCCTTCGGCACCTTCCCCCGCGATCACTGCAGCCGCGCGAATGGCGTCCGCACCGAAGATGGTTTCCAACGCCATAGTCTTCTGGGCGTCGGTCATCCCGTCCAACGCGCCATTCAGAATCTCGGCGACCTCAGCCAGAGACTTCAGCTCTCCTCGCTGATTGAAGAACTGGTTAGTGCCGTCCTCAGTAAGGATGCCCAGCTCCTTCATCAGGGTGATCTGACGCTCCGTCGTCGGCTGCAAGTTCTGCAGCATCGTCTTCAGAGATGTACCTGCGTCACTACCCTTGATGCCCTGGTTACCCATGAGGGCAATGGCAACAGCGAGGTCGTCGAAGTTCACACCCACGAGGTTGGCGACGGCACCTGCCTGACTAAGCGCGAAGCCGAACTCCCCGACATCGATGGCCGAAGCGTTAGCAGCACCAGCAATCAGGTCCGCGATATGCGGGAGGTCCTGGGCCGCCAGCTGGAACTGATTCATCGCGTTGGACGCGATGGCAGCCGCCTCAGGGAGGGACACCTCACCCGCCGCAGCAAGAGCCACGGTAGCATCCGCAGCGCCGTTCATCACATCTTCCACGGAGAGGCCGGCCTTAACCAGCTCTTCCATGGCAAGGGCAGCCTCAGAGGCAGAGAACGAGGTGTCTGCGCCGAGCTGAAGGGCCTTCTGACGAAGGACCTCCATCTGCTCTGCTGATGCACCAGACACGGCTCCGATAGCGGAGATCCGCTTCTCGAAGTCAATGGCAGCGTTGACGGCGAGCCCGATGCCCGCCGCCAACGCCGTGGCTGCAATTCCTGTAGTCTGAGCTACCTGAGAAAAGTTCGCTGAATGGTGAGCAGCCCTGTCAAGGCTGCTGCCGACTCCATCGATAGAGTCGCCCATGGCGACGAAACGACCACGGGCATCTCGGAGTCGACCGTTTGCATCCCGGGAGAATTGCTCTACAGCCTTGTTTGCTTGAGTGACGCCCTTACCGTCATAGACGAGCTTAACCGTCCCTTGAGCGGTCCCCAGGGTGTAATCGGCCATGTTGACAAGTCACCTCCTGGGGGCTCATTTGAGGCCTATAGAACGTCCGTACAGCGACTTTCAGGTCGTGCGCGTATGTCACGACATGCACGCGCACTCTCAACGCGCCGGCGGCGGGACCACCGTCCTGGTCGGTATCTCTACACCAGGTCTCCCCATGCCGGCGGGATCCCTGAACTGTCGAGGACCGCCAACCCAACGGTTGAGTACTTGCTGTCTTGCCATGTTGATTTGGGCCTGGGTCCGTTTGCTCTTTCCCTTGCCCTGCTGACTGACACGTTCCAGCTCGGCCTCGACAGCCTTGCCGAAGGTAAACACCGCCCGATCAAAGTAATAGGCGGTTAGTTCGTCCTCGATGTGAAGGAGCTCACTCGGCCGGCAGTGAAAGGTCTTGGACTGTTGCCATGCCACCCAGCATGCCTGAGAACTCCTTACGAAAGGTCTCGAGATCGGCGGAACCCCCGACCGCCCACTGCATGATGAAGAGCTTATCCTCGAGCTCGATCACACGCACTGCCAGGCGGTCGCCTTCCTCTTTCTGCCGCTTGGCCCAGTCGTCATCGCTCTCGTTGGTGAGCTGGTAGTCGACCCACACCGGCGGTTGTGTGATCGCGTAGGCCACCAGGCGGTCGATCATCTGGAGGCTCGTGGCTAGCTTCTCCGGGTCAGCCATAAGCTGTCCCGCGGCAGCCTGAGTCTGTTCCTCAGAAACCTTGGCCGCACGAGCCATACCCTGAGGACGGTTCTTGTTGATGTGCTCCGTCTGCACAAGCGAGGTGAGCTGGTCGAAGTTGTCCAGCACGCCCGCGGCGATGAAGCCCTGGACCCCCGGACGCCGTGCCTGGCAGGTGGCGCCCGAAGGTAGCTCCAGGTCGATCAGGTGACTTGCAGCGGCTTTGGTACCGAGCGTGTAGTTCTTGGTCTTGGGTGGCATCCTTGTGCTCCTTGTCAAGAAGAGATCAGCCGCCAGCCGGGTAAGGGCCGAGGATGGCGAGAGTGACGGTGGTCAGGGTCCCCGTGTGCTCGAGGGTTATCTGGCCATTGGCGTCACGGAAACGGTTGGTGTTGGAGATCCTGACGTACCGCTCCTCATCGGCGTCGAGGGTACCGTCGAAGATCTCCGCGTCAGCGAAGCCCGGCACCGCAGCCGATCCTTCAGGGATGGGTGTGGTCGGGTCCACGACAGTGAACACCGCGGCACCGGTGGTGGTCGCGCCGTTCACGTAGTGGAGGATGTAGCTCGCGTCCGGTGCAGCATCGAAGACGTCCGATGCCGACACCGCCACGCGGTTGGGCGCCTCCCCGGAGAGACCCGGCTTGCGCACCTGAGCCGTGAGATCGGCCATGTGCATAGTCCTTTCAGGACAGTCCTATGTGGACGATGGGTCGCCGGTCAGGCGATGGCGGTCACAGCCTCGTTCTGGATGAAGTCGTAGACCACGTCGAAGTCGTCGCCCGGGATGAGACAGGCGAGACCCTGGCCGCCCGCGCCGGTCAGCCAGAACTGACCGTCGGTGAACTCGCCATTGAAGTCGTCCGTGGCCTTGCAGCGCCAGATGACGCAGTGCAGGTCACCGCCGGAGTCCGAGATGACTTGGCCCTCGACCTTGAAGTAGGGACGCTGGTCGGTCCGCTTCTTGCGGAACCGCTTGACGCGAGAACCAGGCGTGGCGACCAGCTCCGAGACCACACCACCATACATGGCGGCGACGGCCTCGAACGAGTAGCCACCGGCCTCCAGCTCCCAGTTGACGACCGGGCCAGCGCCGTGGGTCGCCACCAGGGAGTCATCGCCGCGGAGCTCCTCGAACTCCTCCGCCTCGGCGAACGAGAACGTCCGCGAGTTGGGGAGGTCGATGCTCGAGGCGGCCAGCACAGTCGCTGTCGCATCGGTGTACGGGGTGATCTTCACATCCCGCAGACCGAAAGGCAGAGAGATTGGCATGGTCATGCCGCTTGCTCCTTTTTTCTTACCGGGAACGGATCCCGGAATCGTTGGTCTTCCCGACGTGCTCCTGTGAGAACATCCCACCGATGGATCACTACGACCCCCGGCTCGTGCTTACAGAAGCGCGAGGAGCACTTGACGTACAGGATCCCATCCTTGAGCTCCCCATGTTTCTTATGGTCGCACCGAAGGTCTAGTGCTTCCATCAGAACTTCCCCACGACAGAGAAGTTTGCCACCTTCACGATCGTTCGGTGGCCGTCGTCTTGCAAGTCCGGCCCATCGTTGTTCCAGGTGATTACCTGGACCTCAGACGTGCCATCGACCACACCCTCCAATGACTGCAGAACGGTGCGCAGCCTGGCGAGGATCTGGTCTATCCGTGAATAGTCAGCCGGTGTGTCGTGAACCCAGACCGCCAAGGTAGTCTGGATCGTCACCTGCTCACGGAATGACGGGAGGTTGGATCCCCACTTGAGATTCAAGAAGGGCCTACCCACCGGCGTATCGACATCCCCCGCTAGAGTTGCCTCCGGGGTGACGCCGAGTGACACAAGCTGAGCATCGGCCAGTATTGCGGCCCGGACAATGGTACGCACCTTAGCCTCCCATCAGCTTAATGGCTCTCGCCACAGACGCAGTGACCATCGCCATTACCTCAGGTCCCATTGTCTGCAAAGTAGGAGCGATGATCGCGTAACGACCAGACCAGCGCACCTCGAGCCAGATCCCATACGGCATGGTGTGGTACAGGATCAGCTCATGAGCCACGAACGGTTCTTTCTCATGCCGGGCACGAAGGCCAGCCCGAGCGTTTCCCGTACGATCCGTCCACGGCGCATTCTCCCGCATGTATGACTCAGCACGGGGAACCGCCGCATCGAAGGCAAGATCCACGCCGGCTTCAACAGCGGGCATGAAGTTCTGCAAGTGGGGAGTCAAGTTATCGAAGTCCCAGAAGACCCGAGCCACCTTACCCCACCGGCAGACGACGCTCTACCAGGCCCTTCTTTTCGTAGCCGAAGCCCTCGGCCATGGCGACGATCAGATAAGTAGTGCCGTCTGCACCTGTCCAGGTGTCCCACACCTCCATGATGGAGTCATGCGTGCCGAGTAGCGTGTACGAGATGATCCTCTCCACGCCATCGACAAGCAGAGTGGGCCGCTGATCGAAAGTCATCGGGATAAGCTTGAAGGTCTGCTCAGCCCTCGGACTCTGTGGAACCAGCTTCCTGGCCCCGTTCGCCTGAATCTCCACTGCTTGTGGAGTCAGGATCACGACTGTCGGACTGTCGGCGATGAAAGCGGCGGTCATCGCCTGATTCACAGCCAAAGGCGTTGTCAATACGCTCTCACCCCTTCACTCGCCAGTGGAAGTGGCTGCCTAGCTGTCGTATGTGGTCCTCGAGAAGATGAAGTTTTCTGAAGGACGATCGACAGTGGCATTTAAACTCGTGCTTCTCTCGCCACTTACCCTCAGCACATTACGGTCGCTCGATCTCCACCACGTAGCTGTAGCCGGTGAGATCTTCCTCACCTTCTGCAGCCTCGCCTTCGGCCAGCTTGCGGTAGTGGCTGGCCATCTCCAGCGCGCCTGTTCTCAGCTGGGACAGTCGACGGGTTGAGCCGCTCTCTCCCATGTCGACCATGCCTGCGTAGGTCGCCGCCTTCTCAAGCCAAGCCTGAGAAGCAGCCGCATTCATGGACGCCGAAGCATCGATCAGGGCCGAAATGTAGGCGTCGGTCCATGGCTCCGCATCGGTCAGCTCGCCAATCATCCGGCGGAACTGAGTGATCTGCTCCGACGTTGCCATGGGCTACTCCTCGGGGTGAGCAGCGTCCCAGGCACGCATGGCGGCGATCATCTCGGCCCGGCTGGTGCAGCCGGTGAAGTCGACCGGCGGAGTCCGGCTTTCGCCCTCCTCACGGAGCTCAGCCTTCTTCCAGTTGTCGTAGTCGTCCCCCTCGTCCACACCACCCTCCGCAGGAGTGCTCGAGGGGCCGACGCCGAGCTCTCGCTCGATCTCGTCTTCACCCTCGATGACGGGCCGGCCGTGGAGGGCCTCGTTGAGGTCCACCTCCGCGTGACGATCGCGCTGGCGCAGCCAGCCCTTCTCCTCCGCGGTGAGCGGACGACTCTCAATATCCGCCCGCGTGATGTTCCGCATTTCTTGTCTCGCTTTCTCCTAAGACACCCCAGGTGTCTTTGGTATCCAAGAGAAAGGGCGGTCCCCCTCTATATGAGGACCGCCCCTTCAGTTGACGAAAGGTCAGGCGTAGACGCTCGGGATGTCGTACGAGGGATCCGCGGTGACCTCCATGACCATGCCCGCGCCGCGGTGCCGGATACCGGTACCGAAGCCGACCGCCCAGAAGGAGTCGATCAGCGGGTAGTTGGCCTGCTTGCCCTTGACGAGTCGGAGACCGCGGAGCTGCGCGTTCGCGTGCTCGCGGAAGCCGACCGGGTTGCCAAGCGACTCGGAACCTCCGGTGCAGAAACCGAAGATGTGGGTCGTCGGCAGCCAGTCGTCCTGGACGATGATCAGCGGCCCGTAGGTGCCGATCACGTTCAGGCCGGCCAAGGTGTTGGCGATCTGGCCCTGGCCGAAGAACTGCTGGTTGGTGTTGAGGATGACGCCGGGCTGGCCCTGGGCCGGGATGAAGTCGTAGGTGCCGGTACCGCCGTTGGCGACGGACCGGAACCCGCGAATCACCGAGCCCTGGGTCGTGTGCACCATGAGGACCTGGCGGTAGCCGTTCGCCTGCGAGTAGCCGTGGCTCTCGAAGTCGGCGATCATCTCGTCCAGGTCACCGGCGACGAGAGTGCCGGCGCCCGTGGTGCGGTAGTGGTTGTGGGTGCCCAAGAACGTGTTGTTCTTGTACGGTGGAGGCACGGTGCCATCGGCGTTGTAGAACTTGTAGACGGGCACGCTGTTCTGGTTGATCGTCGTGGTCAGGTTGTTGTTGTTGAACACCGTCTTGAGCACTTCGAACAACTGCAGGCGATAGAACGCCTCGACCGCCGCGTTGGCGACCGAGTCCACCATCGCCGCGGTAGCGTCCGCGAGGTACTGCCAGGTGTAGCGGCTGGCGAGGTCGTACCACTTGAACGTGTAGCCCATGTTGAAGTACGTGGGCTGCACCCGCGACGCGACCGGCTCGCCGAACTCCGAGGCTTCCTCGAAGTCGACACCTTGGCCCTGCTGGGCCACGAGTTCCTGCGGGTTCGAGACCTGGAAGGTCAGGAATCGCAGCAGAGCCTGACGCTCGCTGTTGACCACGTTCAGCAGCTGCATGAACTCGGTCCAGATGATGTTCAGGTCCCGGCCGTCGGTCGTCTGAGTGACGATGTCCGCGGCGGTGTGGAAACCCTGAAGCGGTTCAGAACCGCCGGCGATGCCCGGGAGGATGCCCAGCTCGAGCAGATCCGCGAGGACCATGCCCTTCTTGCTGCGCAGCGCCACCGGCGCTTCGAGGATGCGGTCCGGGCCCATGCCCGGGGTCCAGAGCTGCGTCTTCATCAGGCCGCGTCTCCGATCTTCTGGCACCGCACGACGAGGCGAGTGGCCTCGACCATGTGGCCGACGTAGAAGCCGACGGTGGCGTCCGCGGGAGCGGTCGTGGTGAGCCGCGACGCGGTGGCGTCGTAGTACACCTTCTGACCGGCCGTCGGAGCAGCACCGCCCTGGAAGTCGTCGCCGTCGATCTCCACGATCTCACCGGCGGTCATGACGTCGACCGGGTCGCCGGCCTCCTTCGGACCGGTGAGCACGATGACGCCGACACAGTCGACGGCAGCAGCGGCCTTGACCACACGGCCCGAGCCATTGATGCCGACGACCAGAACACGGTTAAGGTCCGTGACGCCGGTCGGGCCGGAGGTCGAGTTCCACGCCGCGTTGAGCTTGGCTCGGAAGCCACCCACGCGGGGGTCGTACTTGTCATACCTTGAAATGGGAAACACCTTCTTTCTACGTCTTGAGGTAACGATGTGCGGAGGCAATTATTCGCCTGTCATGCCGCAGCATCCCGATTCCGACATTACATCGAAGGCATAGCAGCCCGCAGACACGTTTAGTTCCCTCAACGTGATCAACGTGTAGCTTAGGCCCTCGATTGTCACTTGGGAGTTCGCTACAGATGTCGCACCGTCCCTGACGGATGCTTACCATCTCGCGGTACTCTTGAACTCCTTTGGGGTCCCAGACCCTATCGGGAGAAGAGGTGTCAGCGTCCGCCGAGTGCAGGGAATCGCTTGGCCAACTGCTCGCGCGTTGGTTGCGCTGTTTTCCCCTTGCCCTTGCGCTGACCGTTCATCGACGAAGCCGAACCACCGGAGTTGTCCCCGGTGCTGGTGTCCCCGTCCGCGTCGCCCTGCTTCGCAGGCTTGGGCTTCACCAGATGCGGATTCGCCTTTGCAAATCGCTTGAGCTCAACTACCAGCGACTTGCGATCGATGTTACCACGATCGTCAAACTCAACCTCGTAATCGTCATCCGCAAGAAGCAGCGTCATGACGTGAGACGGGTTGACCCAGTCGATCGTGTTGGTGCGGAGGAAGGCGTTCTCGATCTTGAGACGACGCTTTTCAGCTTCGTCCTCCTCACGACGGCGGCGATCAGCCGGCGACTCTTCGTCATCGTCGTCTTCGTCGTCTTCCGGCTCCGTAGCCTTCTTGCCCTTCTTGACCTTGGCCTTCAAGGCATCCAGCTCGGCCCTCAGAGCATCGAGCTCCCGCTCGGCCTTCTTCCGCCGCTTGTAGTGACGATCCTTCTCCTCCTCCAAAGCCTTGATCTTGGCCTTGGGGTCCTTGTCGTCGTCCCCGTCGTCGTCTCCGTCGCCATCATCACCATCCGCGTCGTCCCCGTCGTCTCCGTCGTCGTCACCTCCCCCGCCGGAGTCGTCGTCGCCTTCGCCACCGCCGACGATCGGCCACAACGGCTCGTCACCGACCACACCTACCGCTTCGAGCGGTTCGCCGGTGAGAGGGTGACGAAGGGTGGGGTGGAAGATCCCCGTTCCGGCCTTCCGTGCAGCGGTCAGACCGGGCTTGATGTGCCTCAGGCCCATCACAGTGCTCACTTTCTCCGGCTCAGCCGGTGTTGGGTAGACGACCGAGTCGTCTTCTGAGCTCATCATCGAAGTCACCTGCAGCAACTGAGTCTGCAAACTGCTTCGGTGTGAGCGTTAGATACGTGAGATAGCAGAAACAGTGAGGATGTGGCTTACCTGGAACGTCTCCGACGCGGTAAACACCTCTCCCCAAGTCTGCATGGTCACGTTCTGCGTACTGATTGCAGATATCCGGGCGAGGGTGAGAGCCGGACAGGTTCCATTTCACACCCCGGACGCCGGGTGACTCAGCAACCTTGATCTGCTGCTGGTGGAAGGCGTTGTTGATCTCAGTCCGCGCAAGCCTCATCGCGGCGTAACTAGCCCCACCCGGCGTGGAAGGAGAGACGTATCGGTACACCTCCCTAGCTAGCTCCTTCGCAGACAGACCTCTGGTAAGTCCGCTACGGATCAGCCCATCGATGATACCCCTTGAGACAGCCTGGTTACGGTAAACCGCCTCTGACAGGGCTCGAGGGACTCTCGCATACGCAGCCTCTATGCCAGCACGTCCTGTCGCTCTCAGAGACCTTGTAAGCGCTTCAGCATCGCGCTCCGGCAGTGATGCGTACACGACGCGCGAAAGTGTCTCTACGGCGCTCTCAGCTGCCTTTGCGGCCGCCTTGCCGCCGGTCATCACGGTACGTGTCACGTCGTCGCGCCACAAGTGAGCCAGTTCCTCGTGGATCGCGGCCAACGTCACGCGCAGCTGAGAGGCTCTTACCGTCGCACCGATGCCCGGTGTGACACGCAAGACCCTCAGCTTTCGCTCAATGTCTTTGGCCGCACCCTCGAGCATAGCTACCAGTTGAGCGTCATACTTCCTCTGAACGCTCAGGTAGGCCCGGAAGGTTGGATCACGCGCCGGCTGTGTCATCGCCCAACTCCGCATTCACCCTATCGGCCAAAGGATCTACGGTCTTCAGGGCGGGATCATTCGCTACACGAGTGCCCATGTCCGGCGGGAAGACATAGCCAAGCTTGGCCGCCTCCGTACGGTAGTACTCCGTGTCGATGACCTTCCGGTCCAGCATGTCGTTTAGCTCTCTGAATCGAGCCGCGCGGTCTACTGGAAGCTTGTCACCGACGACGCACTTAGAGGCCACCTCGTTGAAGGTAGTCTCCTCATAGGCCGGGTACCACTGATTGATGATGTCGTAGAACATCTGATCGTGAGTGGCGATGATCAGGTCGTCCTTCTCCGCTGACTTGGCCAGAATGGGAGACATCTGCAGCGCGAGCGCGATGCCGGACTCGGCGATCTTCACGTCCACACTACCAATGGCAATGTCCGGCGAGGCAGAAGCCCACTGCAGGGACTCCCACAGGCGCGTCCAGTGATCGCCATATGGAACGACACTGCCCACACCCTGGATACGATCCATCTTGTGTCCCAGCGGCACGTGGTTAACCACGCCTGGGCCCATGCGCCACGGGACCTGCTGTTTGGTACGAGGGTCCACAGGGTGTGGAGCGTCCGTGACGTAAGTACCAATGCCTGCGAGGGCGAGAGCGAGCTCTTCGTCGGACATCGTCTGGTTCACCGCGGACATGATTGTCTCAAGCCCACGCAGTTCGGAGGAACCGAAGACGTTGCCCGGCTCCTCGAAGTTCTTGGTGTGGTACACGGGGATGGCCGTGATGGGCGGCGGCAGCGTGGTGACTGCTTTGATGACCCGCTCGGGCTGAGCGTCGAGGGATTCCCACGCATCGATGGCGTAGATTCCCTCATCCACAGTGACAGAGCCCAAGTTCTCACCTGAACCCGGGACCTTGCGGTAGGTCACGCGATGGACCTTGTTGTCACTGCCCTCGACGACCACCTCCGCCAGGATCACTGCCACCAGCTTGTCCTGGTTGTCCTCAGCGAACTGAGGGAAGTACATGGAGGGATCGAGAGTCACCAGGGACAGCCGCTGACCGACAGGCTTCGTCGGGTCGGCCGTCAGATGCCAGATCCAGTCTCCCTGAATCTGTGCGTATCGCTTGGCACCCAAGAACTTAGCCCGGAAACGCTCTCGGGCAAAGAGGTCTTGAAGCGCCATGCGACAGGCAATGACATCTGCCGAATCCACACCTCCTCCGCGTGTCGTCAGCTGTACGGCGAAGTCTGGCGCCGTGTAGCGATTGGACGTATCCACGATCGTTCGCGCAGAAGGGATGTAGAGAGGGTTGGCGTTCGTACCCCGCATGGTGACCTTGTACGTCTCGGGGACGTTCCAGTACATCCTCTCGTAGAGCTCGTAGCTCTGCAGTCGCTCCTGTTCCAGAGTATCAGTGACGTGTGCCGGCTTGGCGCCAAACAGTGCGCGCCCCGTCGCGTAGGGCGTGAATTCTCCTGCCATATCTCCTACCCTACTCGAGCGATAGACTGGAACGAGCCGCCCTCTGCGGCAGGTGCGTGGTACTTACCCCGGAAGAATCGGCCTAGGGCCTCAACACCGTGGTTGTCTTTGTCCATCGGGTTCTCTGAATCCGACGTGACCTCTGACCTTCTCTCAGGCCACTTGTACCCCTCACGCATCTCCCAGGCCAGCTGCGTGCAGGATCGATCAATGACAAGCCTTGGCGCCCCGCTAGGCAGTCGTCCCTTCAGGGCGGTACGGATCAACGTAAGGCGATTCTTCAGTGAGCCGCCTGTGTTGTAGTGAGCAGGTATCCGTAGTACTCGCTCGAGGATCTGTGTGTCGTCAGGCTCCGCAGGGTCAGGATACAGAGCCTGACATGCGCGAATGAGCGGACCATCTTGGAACAACAGGTCTTCAGCGACCTGAGGTGTGTCTAGGCGTGTAAATCTACGCTCTCGTAGCACACGCACCTGCTGATTGGACGGGTCTTCCTGAATGAACAGGACGACGAAGGGGTTTGTGAACCCGTAGTCCACCGCCATGTAGGTCGGTAAGAGCGGGTCGTACTTCAGGTCCGCCAGATGGATTTCATCGTCGTATTCCTGCATGACGACGCCCGTCTTATCCGTGAATTCTGCGCCGTACTGACGAGCGAACTCATCCGCGGTCAGGTCAGCCTCAGCCTCCAGGATCTCGGGATCGTTTCGACCCCCAGGAAAGACGATGTTGTTAGTCCACGAGGGTCGCTTCCAGCTTCGCCAGGCGGGGAACTTGTCCGACTGTCCGCGCTGATAGAGTGAGTACAGAAGTGATTGCTCCGACTTACCCTCAGGCACCCCAGTGAACAGAGCCCATCCACGCTTGTCGGACAACGCAGGACGGATGTACTGACCCCAGGTCCGCCTCTTGTGTCGTCCCGCCTCCACCATCAGCACGCCGTTAAGTCCTTCACCCACAAGGGTTTCCGGGTGCGCGGCAGACTTACCGATCAGCTCGAAGCCCCACGACGTCTTGATGTGCATGGAGCCGGTCGTGGAGTTGTTGAGGAACTTAATGGAGTCCCTATCGTAGCCTTGCCGACGTAGGGAGTCGTACACGACTCGGAATTCCTTCTCCGCGTCGCTGTATTGCGGGCCAACAATCCACACGATCTGACCCTCTCCAGTGATCCAGCACGGCTGGAATGCTCGAGGCTCTGCCTCACGGGCGCCGAAGATGGTTTTACCCCATCGACGACCGTTGCTGACTACTTTAAAGCGGGACCGTACGTAATGTAGCTCACGCTGTCCTTCGTGCGGTGTGTATCCCACCTTCTCGTAGTACTCAGACAGACGCATCCGCCTCAGGCGGGGTTGCGCCGTCATTCGGCACCTCCAGACCCTGATCGCAGACCCACCCGAACTTGTAGATGCCCCTCTTCAGCTTCCCGCAGGTAGGCGAGTCATCAGAAGTCGCCAGTCAGATCCGGCGGTGCGACAGAGTCCGGGCGAGAACCATCGTCCAGCGGGTCAATCGCATAGATCATCGCCAGACGTTCGGACGCGGTCGGCACGTGTGGAGTAGGCTGAATAAGCCCGCCCACACCACCGAACTCCGTGCCGTCACGGTAGTTTTCCTCACTTACCAGTGAGCGAGAAGACAACGAAGGCACAATCAGGTCCCGGTTCATGCGTGGCCCAAGGCCATAGTCGGGACCGACGGGAGGCTCTACCTGTGTCACTGTGTCACCCCCGAAATTGCTCGGATCTTAGCCTCTGCCACCGTAAGATCCTCAGGTGTCAGAATGCCCTTGTCGATGAGTGCCTGACGTAGTACAGGATCGAACGGCCAAGGGGCGGCCTTGACCTGAGGCCTCATAGGAGTCTGCCCCAGCTTGCCATTGAAGGCATGGTGAGAGTTATTCTCCTGATGCCATGCCCTTGCCTGACCACATGTGGTGCACTTCTCCTCATCAGTCGGGGAGGTCATCGTCGTCCTCCTCCACTACAGATCCCTCGATCATCCGACCCGTATACATCTCGTCCCCATCATCGAAGACGATAAGGTCGGCCAAAAGCTTCTCACCAACAGTGGCCTCTCTCACGGCCACACGTCGCTCGGGCGTACCGATGACGTATTCCAGGATCAACTTAATGGCCTGGAACTGATGGCTGTTGTCATCGTCCGCAGCGATCCTTGCCAGGGCCTTCAAGGCCGTAGGCATGATCTTACGCAGCTCGGCATAGGCGCCGATACGTACGCGACGCACCAGCTCCTCTTCTACCGCCGGGGTAATCCACGGCGGCGGAGCTTGCTTGCTGTACCCCTTGGGCTTCCCTGCGCAGAGCTCGGCGAATGACCAGGTCTCGATATCCGGCATGCCCAGCATGGGGATAGCGGACTTGACGTCCTGAGTCCCGCGTCGTATGCGAGTACGGATCTGTTCAGGACGAGTGCTTCTTATGGCACCCTTCCTGGTCGGGCTGTCCTTAAGTAGGGCCATGGCTCAACCACTCCCTTGCCATAGAGAAAGCGACAGAGGATCGTCCCCTGTCGCTGACTCTGAAACCAACTATATCAGTGTATCACACGTCAAACTCCAGCTTACTCGAGTCAGACGGGCTACACAGTCCTACTCGCCGGCGAGATGCTTGCCCGGACGCTGTTCCCCAACGAGTAGCACCCCAGAAACAGCTTCTCGAACCTCGTTCTCCGGGTCCGGGACTTCCAAGTCTGCTCGATGCCACTCAACATCGACGTCTGTCCTTGGCAGATCCGTCGTCGTCCACACCAGCCCTTCCTGCGTGTGCTCGACCCCGCGGTCCTTGAGCCAGACCATCATGCCGGAGAAGGTGTTCAGAAGTTCATCTCGCTCTGCGCGTGCTCGGTCAAGCAACGCCTTCTGTTCCTGGTAGAGCACCTGCTCATCGGCGACGGCACGAGACAGACGAGCGATCTCGTCAGCGTCGCGGATGTTGATTTGCTCCAGCTCGGCGATGCGGGCCAGCAGGCGGTTGATGGCCTGCACCTGATTTCGGATCCGCTTCTCCATCCCTTCCTGATACGCCACCACCTGCGACGTCTTGACGGTGATGGTATCGGGAAACTTCGATACCTCCTCCGTCGTAACGATCGGCTGGACTTCATCCTCAGCCATTACTTCTCCTCTGCTTGCGTGTGGACGAGCTCATACGAAGAGTCCTCCTCTCAGGACGTATTCAAGCATCAACATATCGCCCACAAGCCCGATGAGCAACAAGCCAAGTGCAAGGAATAGCACAGACACGTCCTCACGCTTGACACCAAGCACGCCAGAACGCCGGTAGGAGGCCCTCAGAGGCTCGTAGAGCAATTGTTGCGTGTCGTGTGTGTCGTCGCCAGGGTGATTGTGCCTGTGACGTCCAGGAGGCCTCTTCATCTGCCCACCGATTCACCAGAGGGCGGGATGGCTCTCAGCGAAGGCCCTTCGTCGGTCAGAACCACCTGAAGGTCTTGGTACAACGCCGGATCCGCCTCGCTCAGCTGGCCGAAGATGACCTGAGCCAGGCGACTGATCTCGAGGTCTGCCTCCGGCTGTAGACGCTTAAGAAGCATGTCCCGCCAGGCACGATGGTTGCCGGTAAGCACGATGGCTGTAGGGGTCATGTTGGGGAGTACGGCCCGCGCAGCTTCCCGCGCCCGCTTCTTGGCTAGGGTGCCAGTCAGACCCAGTTCCTGAGCCCGACGCTCGCCGATCGGGAGCAACTTTTCGTAGGCCTGGATTGCTGCATCCCACAGATCCAGCAGGATGTCAGACGCGGCTTCGGAATGCTCGAACAGCGGAGGTACCACGAAGTCCCGGACCATCACGTCAGGATTGAGAACCACAAACCGCTGCGACAGCTGAGAAGGCGACAGGTGCCTGTGCCGAACCAGTTCGTGTGTCAGGGATCGAGACACCCCCTTGATGTAGAAAGTCACCGTCGCGTGCTCCATCACGGACCAGTGGCCGACTTCCTCGATGTGCCCGAGGTAGTCCTTGTTACTTCGGGTCCGGGGATTCGCCTTGTCGAAGGACTGGTAGCAAGCCCGTCCAGCGAATTCCACGAGCAGGGCGCCGTCGGTGCCGTCCTTGTCGGACTCCCACACATCCTCGCTTCGGATGGCCTGGTCGTCGTAGAACTCCGTACGACCGATCATGAAGACCTCAAGCGGCATTGTGAGCCATTCCCTTTTTGGACGGTGCCAACGAGGAGTAGTACCTCGAAGGCAAGATGTGACATTGTGCTCCTGTGATGGTGCTCCACACCGGCGTACCGTTGGTGTGCTGCGCCCTCTCTCGGCCAAAGAAGCGGCCACGACCTCGAGCGCAATGGCGACCGCGACTTTCCTTCTGGATCAGGCCTGAAAGACCGTACTGCTGATAACCTTCCCACAGCAGTGTGACAACCAGGCTGATCAGGAGTGATATCTTGATCATTCATCGATTGTGTCACCTGGACGACACTTGCGCAAACTTCATAGCTCTGTTTTCTACCAACCAGCCCCGCAAAGCTCAGGGCCTCTGCGGGGCTGATCGGGCAAGGGAATCAGGTGAGGGGGTTTGCCTGTCGCCTTGCGTGTGGGGACTACTCGCCGGCGGCGTCGCTGGTCGGGGCGGCCTCGGCATCGGTCCCTTCGGTGGGCATGGCGTCCAGCATGTCCTGCAACTCGTCCTCAGCAGCGTTCGCCTCGGCGACGAGTTCGTTCTCGTGGTCCTTGTCCATCAGATCACTTCCCTTTGTCGTTGTATCGATTGCCCATTCATCATGTCGCACAAGGCTTCTGGTGTCAACTCACGAAACCCGAACCCAATCTACCCACATCGATTGGCTTTCCCAGTCTCCTGGCGTCCCTCCCCAGCCGCCTACGACTACGTTCAGGATGATCTGCTGCGGACCGGTGATCGTGAATGGCACAGAGCCTCGACGCGGTGCGGCGGTCCTGACTCGACGACTCGCGGCCCCGGGGCGGGCACATCGCCCCGGGGGCCCAGTTGCTGCTGTCTTGGACCCGGGCGACGGTCACCCGGTGATCAGGCGGGCCGGATCATCTGGCCGAACAGGTCGATGGCGGAGTCCTGGAGGGCCTCCACCGTGAGCTTGAGGGCGACCCGAGCGGCGACCCAGCGTCCAGGTAAAGCGGCGACCCAAGCGAGGGCCCAAGCGACGGCCTCAGCGACGGCCTCAGCGGCGACCCGAGCAGCGGCCTGAGCGGCGACCCGAGCGGCGGCCAAAGCGGCGACCCGAGCGGCGTACCCAGCGGCTTCCGCTAGCGTCGCCGCCTTCTGCTGCGCATCGCGCACCACCGGCCCGGCCTGCTGCGCCGCGACCAGGTCCACGATCCGACGCAGATCCCGCAGTGCCGTCGCCTCAGCCGTCAGCCCGGCAAGGTCCAGCCACGCCGGGGTGTAGGTGCGGATCAGCCAGTCCAACGCCATGTACGAGCGGGTCTCGTCCAGGCCGTCATCCGCCGTTCCGATCAGCGACGGGATCAGCGGGCGCAGCTGCTGCCGCTTGTCGTCGGGCAGGACGTCGTTCAGGCCGCGGCCGAACGCACCGAGGACGGGGCTGACGCACTGCGGGTGGTCGGACCACGGTTCGCCTGCCATCCACGCGGCTGCCTCCAGGAGACACGCCTGGCCTGCGGTCGGGTCGAACTCGTCGGGCTGGTCGTGGCTGCCACTGCCGAGGCGTAGCGCGTTCAGGTCCAGCGGGCGGAGCGTTGTTGCCCGGGTGGGCGCGGTCATGACTGAGCCTCACCGTCGACGAACGCGGTGACCGCCCACCGGCAGCCGCCCTCCCAGGACTCCCACATGATGGAGTGGTAGCCCTCGTGCCGGTAGGCGGTAGGCTCGGCGGCGATGCCCAGTGCGCGGACCATGGCTGCCGCTTCGGCAAGCGAGTCATGCCCGGGTCGGCCGCGGTGGTAGCTGATGTCGGCGCCCATGTCGATGTTGGCGATGGCGGTCGGCTCGGGCGCCCCGGCGTCAATCGCGGCGAGGATGCGGGCCAGTGCAGCGCGACCGGTGAGGCGCAGGCTGGCGGTGGTGTCGGGCTTAAACCAGTTCATGGCAATGAATGCTACTCCTCAGGGAGGTCTAAGTCAAACACTTGGCTTTTCCTGCGCTTCTCAGCGACGTGTGCGTCCCACAAAGCCCGTGCTTCTGCTATCGAATGCACATCTCCGAGTGTGTCGTACTTGAAGCTGTGGTGCTTGTTAGAGCCCAAGGGAGCCATGCAGTAACAGCGCACCCTGAGACCCGGCTCTCCAGCCTTCTTACTCGCACCAGTCAGGATCAGCTCACAAGGATTAGTTCCCAACACCTTGCCGAATCGATCCCTGTTTCCGCGCTGCTTTACTTTCCTGCGATGCATACAGGCCTGCTTAGAGGCACACTCCTCTTTGCCATCCCAGACACGAGTCTTGATTCTAGGGTGGTCAGCAAAGACCACACCACACCAAGGACACATCACGCGATCCTGATGCCGCCGAAACTCTCCTGATTGATGAGCTCCACAAGAACGGTCGCCTCCATCAGAGTGACCGTGTTCTCGATCTCGCTATCGGGACCAATCATTCGGTACCGAAAAAACGGGCCTTGCTGCTGCCCGTCATGCTCGAGGACGCCGCGATCCACCTCGATGGTGATCTCACGACCCAGCTCATTGATGAACGTCTTACTTGCCATCTCTCCTCCTGTTTGCCTCGTGCCATAGTCCTCTGCGTTGTAGATGGTACCACAGAGCGGACAGCCAATGATGCCGTAAGGCCAGTTGCTCTTGAACAGCAGTGCGGGCGGCAGGACGCCATAGACCCGGCTCTGTCTTTTACCACACCAACAGCGCCAGGTGACCACGCCGTTCTTCACGTTGACCACTTTCCAGTTGCACTGGGACTGGCGTGTGTTCTACGCCATAGATGGAGGCCCCACAGGGGCTACCTTGTGCAGACCATCGATCAGAGCCTTCTCTATGCGGCCCAGTCGAGGTCTGGCGCCATGCGCTTGAGTTCCTCGACCTCTTGGGCAAGGTCACTCATGGTTTTTCCCCTGACCCCAGACACCATTGACCAAGAACCATCTGTCCCCGACTGAAGACATAGTGGCCTTTGTCACGAGGCGCCGGATGGCGATGACGAGCGAAGACCCCATCGTCTGTAATCACTGTGTCCTGGCCACAGTGTTTGCACGGCTTCTTCTTTATCTCGAGGCTCACTTCTTCCTCTCCCTCTTGACCTTCACGGCCACACCAACCGGTGTCGGCTGCAACGCGAGCTCTGCCTCCGCGGCCTCTCGATCCGCCTTCTCCTGAGCGAGTTGCGCCAGACGCTGCTCACGACGCCGCTCTCGGAACGCGCGGATCTCTTCGTCCTTGCGCACTCGCTCAGCCGAACGAACCTTCTTCTTCGGCGTCCGTGCCTCTGGAGGCTTGCCCTCCTTCCAGGCCTTGGTCTTTCCACCCTTCAGCGTCCGGCCTGGCCTCGCCGGAGACTTCACAGGCGCCTTCGCCTGAGAGCCCGGATCGCCCTTTCCCTTCGCCATCGCGGATCCTCCTTCTCACTTGTTCGTGCTCCATAGCGGCGCGAATGGTGGCACCCTCTCGTTCCACACAACATCTCGTGTAGTACGGCATATTGGCTGTCCTGAAGACAGATGCGCATCTAGTCACCGTCGGCTCCGTACATCACGTAGCGCTTCCCCATGCTGAGTAGCCCGGTGGCACGGTACGTGGGGATCCCACCGCTGGGCATGATGATAGAGTAGGCTGTCTCGTCATCGTCGGGTGTGTCGCCGGGAACTATCTCAGCTGCGACGACAATCCAGTCCACGAGAGTTCCTATGGATTCGTCAGGATTAGCCGCCTTGTACGCTTGACGGTGCGCCTCGATCGCCGCCTCTATGGCGTCGTTAGTGGCGACCTCTTCTGGTGTTCTTGACATAGTTGCCTCCTTCTTAATGAACATAACATCTACAAATTGACGTAGATAAACGGTCTTACTCGCGCCGGCACGCCGGGGTGCGCATTATGCGAGCCGCGCATTATGCGCGATCGCGGCTGCATGTAGCGGCCGTGCGTCGGGGCGCACTCGCATAATGCGCGCCGGCATGGCGCGCGCCCCGGTGAGTTAGGGGTTACCGTAGAGTGAACCATTTCAATGGCTGCCTAACTAATCCTTACTCACGCTAGCGCAGCTGCTAGCGCGCGCTGACTCCATAAGATCGGAACGTAGATTGACCTTTGACGATAGGGTACCACACCTCCTGCCGAGAGACTCGAGCGCAAACGGTGCGACGACGCGACGACAAACGTTTTGAGAGGCTCGTTTAAGGCCCCTCAGAGACACGCTGGCGCCCGTGCACCGGTGCTTGTATGAAATGACACGCATTTAACACCTGGCTGTCTCTACGGCGAAATGAGAGCCCTTATTGATGGTCATCGCTCTGCATCGGTGCACCGTCGTATGGGCACCAGTTCCACGTCTCCTCTCCGTACTTCTTACACCGGGTGCATCGTCGGATGGCACCACGGTCTTTGCGGTTCTCTAGCTCGTCTCTGATCTCACGGGCTAAAGTTCGGAGCCGTCGATCGATCCGACTTTTAAGCGACAGTAGACGTTCGGAGCGTACTTCTGCGCCACCTTTGGCTATGGGGGGTTTTCCACGGGGGGCTACACCTCGGGTCTCTACCTCTGACGTCCTAGTTCTGACCCTGGTCACTTTAGGCTTCACAAGGACATTATCCGGAGCTCCCCTTCCCTCCATCCCGTCCCTTAAAGCCCCGGTAACCAGAGCCCCATAGGCCGACACCCATACTTCAGGCATCATACGCAGCTCATCAGCCAACCAACTAAGTCGCACGCGAGCCATTGCAGACCCGGCAGCTACTCCAGCGGCATATCCCTCAGCCCTCGCATCCTCGATCTCCCGGGTTCTTACTTCGTCGTCGGTCGTCATACCCACTTTTCCCTTCATCCAGTTCCGCTGTCGAAATGTCTACGCGATTTTGTGTAAGTGATATGCACACCCTTCCTGTTTAAGGAAGTGTGCATACACATACACAAATAAGCGTGACATTCGCACTTAAGAACGACGCCGACGACCCCGACCTGCTGCGGACATTCGTTCCTTCACCTGCGAGAAGTCAATCGTCATTGCTTCTGAATCTTCTACCACTCGATACGCTATCTTACGGCCTCGGGTGCCCGGCTCGACCACACCAGCGATGAATCCGAGAGCCTCTGCCTCATCAATCAACTTGCTCTGTGTCTGACGGTGCGAGTACCCTCGGATACGTCTCTCGTGGATCTTGTCGCACAACGCGGTCTTAGAGATCCCAGGATTAGTCGCCACAATCTCCACGATCTGCTGGACGCCGAAGTCCCTCACGGCTGTATCAGTGCCACTCCCGAGCACCAGGTGCTTGGTGTCGCTATTGTACGTCAAAGACGTCTTCGGAAGCTCTACGTCTCGTCCCTCGACCTTCAGGAATCGCACATCTCCGTCCCGCTCAAGGACCCACCGAGCGTCGGCCCAGTCGTCAAAAACTGTAGCACCACGTGCTCTGTCTCGTGCCTCGCCGCTACGGCCGGTGTGAGCGATCAAGAACATCTCAGAGACCCCAGCCTCGTGCTTGATCTCATCAAGTTGTCGAAGCAGCGCCAGCACTTGGTCATTATCGTTGGCTTCCACGCCAGCCATGCCGCAGATTCGGGCGAAGCTGTCAATAACCCAGACAGACACCATCTCTTGCCTTAACCATTGCACGGCCCAGTCCTTACCGACCTGGCTCATCAGCGGGATTGAATACCCACGCCCATGCCAGATGATCAGGTTAGAGGCTTCGTTCTCATCCATGCCCTGCGGCCTGAGATATCGGTCTTCTAGCACGGCCTGAGTCATCTCGAGGGACCAGAAGCCCACGGTCGAGGCTCCCATACTGGCTACTTCCATACTGCCGAGGAATGGCGTTTGAGAGGCCAACGATCGGATGAGGTTACAGACGAATAATGTCTTTCCTGATTTGTACTGGCCGGTAATAGAGACATTGTCCCCAACGCGGGCAACGCCGTGGATCAGGTATTCGATCTCGTCAGGCTCGGCCATCAGTCGCTCAGAGAACAGCACGGTGCTTTGCTCAGGCGGAGGAGTGAACTCAGCCAGTGCCATTTTCTGTCGTGCACGTGCCTCGGCGAGCTTACGCCAGATGATCTTGTCGGCCTCAAGGTTCAGGCGTTCTTCATCCTCAAGAGCCTTAAGTCTGTTAAACTCTTCCTCAGGAATGTTGTCTTCTATCGCCGGTGCGGCTACAGGCAGGTCATCCACAGGGTCAAGCACAGGATGCCGCGCGATGCATCGGTCAATGTCCCTGTGTAGATCATAGCCCTGTTCTTCATCCTGCTTTTCTAGGCCAGGCTCGAAGTTCTCAAGCGCGGTGTGAATCTGATCCCGAGAGAGGCCCATCTTAATGAGCTTCATCGTCACCTGATACACGGCCCCATGACGAGTACCAAAGCGACCTATCGCTTCATCAGTGGACATCTTACCGACGCGACGCGCATAGCTGGGGCAGTTGTCCAGCGACACGCGGTCGTAGGTGCCATCACCTACTTCTCGCTCATGAACCACGCGAGTGTCTCGAATGGCCGGGAAGGTATCGATCAGCTCTTGAGTCCCCCACACAAGGCTTGTCGCTCGTTTCCACACCACCTCGACAGGGCGGCCCTTACGGTTGAACGTGCCGGGCAAGCGGAGCAGAGAGTTGTCAGGATGTTTGGCGTCGGCCTCTAGCAGGTCACGGAGCCCTTGATTAAGACGATAGTGTTCCTCGAGCGAGACAGCCTCCTCGAGCTTCACGTAGACGTGGTAGTTGTTGCCAGTGCCACTGCGCACAAGCGCAGGCCTCAGCGTCTTAAGGGCCTGCATAACCGCGGCCTTATTCTTGACCTTCTCCCAGTCAATATCCGCCCACAGCCATCGCAGGTTCACGCCGTCACCTTTGACCCGCCGTTTCTCACTCCTGAGGGCGGGACAGATGAAGATGTTGGCCTCGTTCACTCGCTGCTCAACCCAGCGTATCAGGCGATTTCGACCACGTGGCCAGGCAAACTGATATTCTTCCCACGTGTCGCCTTTGCTAGCTACAGCAACGAAGCCTTCTTCGTCACCAAAGAACATGTCGAGGTATTGCTCCATTCTCCGCCTCCCTATTTCATGTTGTAAATGTCGGCTCTCCAAGAGTTTAACACACGAATGACTCACAAGATCAATTTGCCATGAGTCCTGTGTGTGATACGGTGATGCGTCAGGGTTAACAAGAGGAGGTCCCATGCGTCATTTGCCACCCACCATTCACGATCTATTGGCCATCCCACGGTTCGCGGCCATGATGGACCGCACCCCGCGGATGCCAGAGAACTTGAACTGGGGCACCCCGTGGCGACTGTGGGTACTCCGTGACGACGGCACATGGGGCATGAAAGAGTACGAGGAGTATCAGCGGGTGTGGGCGGTGGCACAAAAGGCTATCGCAGATACCTCGCGATACCAGGACGTGTGCATCGTGAGTAAGAGGCGACTGATACGACCGTCAGACAGCCTCAGAGACGCTGTAAGACGCGCAGGATATAACGGCGTGTGGTGCCCACGGTGTCGTCGCCCGTCATACTTCGGCAGTTTCACTGCCCGGCACCACGCCCTCAAGCTGCAGCCCACTCTCACACAGGACGAGCCATACCGCTGTTACTACTGCGGCATAAGGAAGGCTATGGTAAGAGGGTATGCTTGACGAGATCTGGCGCTATACGTACATGGGGGAGCGCACACACTTCTTGGTCGCTTCATACGACAGAGTGGCTAGGTGTGGTGTAAGCGTGATCAATTCCAGCGAGTGGTTTGGCACGGGGTCACAAGAGGAGTACGATAAAGCAGCGTCGTTGCCGAAGTGTAAGAACTGCTTGAGACTACTAGGGAGAAAGCCGTGATTGTCCACAAGCGACCCACACACCCTCGCTACACGATGGCCATGGGGGAGGCTTCACGCTGCTCCATGAACTAGTCAGGCTGAAGATAGAGGAGATCAGGTCGGTGACTCAGGACCCGGTGATCACTCATTGGTGGTAGAGGGGTAAACTGTAATGCGCTACAAGTTCAAGACGAAGCCCTACCATCACCAGAGGGAAGGTATTAGATTTGTCTTCCGTCAATGGGGTCAAGGTCTGGGTGCTGCGCTTCTCTTTGAGCCCCGAACAGGAAAGACTAAGACAGCGATTGACTGCTTGTCTATCCTGTACCACAAGGCGGGAGTGCGTAAGATTCTCGTCATTGCGCCCAACCGCGTGCTTGGGACGTGGGTTGAGGAGTTCCATACTCACTGTCCGCTTATGGTACAGACGATCATCTGGGATAAAGACGCGCGCAAGCGGCCGCTCCCAAAGACGATGGGTCCATACGACCTTCAGGTCGTCATTACCAACTTCGAGGCCTTTAGTACTCCTGGGCGTAAGACTAGATCAGGTCGTCGCTCCAAGGCTTCCGGGCGTTTCAAGCACAGAAGCCTTATCCGCGATTGGCTGGGCAATGACTATGCTGCAGCAGTCATTGACGAGGGGCATAAGATAAAGAGCCCATCAGGTTCGGCCGCTAACATGATCGTGTCCATGCGCGACGACTTCGAGTTCCGTCTCTTGCTCACGGGCACGCCGATTACGAAGGCCCATCGCGCGCATGACATCTATATGCTCTGGCAATGGGTCAACCCTCGGCGATTCGCCAAGTGGGGTGCCACGGTCGAGGCGTTCAAGAATCACGTCGGCGTGTGGACGCAGAAGCACGGGTTCCCTCAGTGGTTGCGCGCTCGAGACCAGGGCATGAGGGACCTGCAGAAAGGTATTCACGCCGATGGCATGGTGGTCAGGCGAGAGGACTGCTTTGACCTGCCCCCGCGCTCAGAGCGAATCATCCCTGTGATGCTCACACCAACAACGGCGGCGCACTACCAAGAGATGGCAGGGGAGATGGTGACGCTCCTTCAGTCGGGCAAGGTGGCGGAGGCGTCCATTCCCTTGGTAGTCACGCTGCGCTTATTGCAAATGACATCCGGTTTCGTTGGCGTGCAAGAGGAGCGGGTGATCAACGGCAAGAAGAAGTTGGTGTCTATTCCTCAGGTGATCAGCCATGAGAAGCTGGACGCGCTGAAGGAGATCCTGGAGGAAGAGGTCCTCGAGCGTGAGGAAAAGGTGGTGATCGCAGCCAGGTTCAAGTACGATCTGACGTCGATAGAGGCCCTGTGTCGGAAGCTCAAGATTCCCGTGTGGGCTATTCGGGGCGGGATCTCGAGGAGCGACACGGACAGGGCCATCCGTGCCTTTCGGACACACACTGACGGACCTGGTGCCATTGTCATGCAGCCCTCCGCGGGCTCGTTGGGCATTGACCTGTCCACAGCTAACCACATGATCTGGTACAGCCTCACACACTCGTGGGTGGACTGGACACAGGCCTGTGATCGTATCGCCCTCAGCAAGAATCCCACTACGTTCACGTATCTACAGGTGCCTGGCAGTGTGGATAGTTTGGTCTACAACGCGCTCATGAACGATACTGACGTTTCGCGCATGATCCTCAGTAACCCAGGTTCAATCCTGCTTGGAGGCAAGAATGAGACACCTAATCGTCGAGGGTCCCGACGGCGGGGGTAAGACCCGCTTGATCGAGGCCCTCATGGCGAGGTACCCCCTGACCCAGCACGAAAAGGCCTCTACAAGCCTCCGTGGGCCTATCAGGAACCTCGCTGCATGGGTTACTGACGACATCGCCAAGATGGACCACTTCGAGGCCGTGAACGTCTACGACCGTCACCCTGTCATCAGCGAACCCATCTATGGTCGCATCGTTCGACACAACCCCCAGCCCGGCTTCACGACCACACGCTTCGGGATGCCCGACAACAGCCCGTGGTTGTCCACACAGCGGCTCGCGCTGTATCAGCGGACGATGGTCATCTGGTGCATTCCGACCCTCGAGCAGTGCCGCTCAGCAGTCGACCCGTCGCGTGACATGCCCGGCGTCGTCGAGAACATCGAGGAGATCTACGACTGGTACCGCAACGCGATGGCCTCGTGGGGTGGACCATCGATTCGCTACAACCTCAACATCTACCCCCGCGAGGTTCAGGAAGACGGACTGTTCGCCGGCGCCGTCAAGTTCCTGGACCTCAATGACTACCGAATCCAGGAGTGCCTCAGTGGCTCGTGACAAGCTGAACCAGATCCTCGACATGCAGCGGAACTATCAGCTGCGTCTTGGCCACGACTTCGAGAAGATGACGCTACGCCGGCGTATCGCCTACATCCTTGAGATGAGCTACGCGCTCAACGACGAAGTCCACGAGTCGACCAAGGAAGTCGGCTGGAAATCGTGGGCGAAGTCCAAGCACATCAACGAAGAGGCGTACCGATCGGAGCTGATCGATTGCTTCTTCTTCCTGCTGAACCTCATGCTGGCCGCGAACATGACGCCGATGGACATTTTCCGCGGGTACAAGGCCAAGCTGGCCAAGAACCTACAGCGCATCAAGGACCGGTACGACGGCGTATCGACCAAGTGCAAGGTCTGCAAGCGCGACTACAACGACGCCGGCGTGGAGTGTTCTCCGGCAAGGGGTCACGTCAGTTCCACACCAAGGAAGGCCTCTCGTGCTGCATAGCTTCGTGTTCCCCGACGCCATCACCATGCACAACAAGCTGTGCAGGCGGATGATGTTCGGTCGGCTCGGCGAGCACTTCGACTGGGTCGGCTCGCCGGAAGTGGGCATGTCCAATGTCCAGATCGGCCTCCAGTCGTTTGACTACGATTTCAACTTCGCGGAGTTATTCCAGCCGGCCACGCGCTGGCGTAAGATGGTGCGTGAGTACGTCAATCCCGATCAGCTAGACTGGGCATTGGGCATGGTCGATGCGCACCTCGGCAAGAAGAAGACCCGCGGCATCGCCACGGTTCGCATGAACCAAGTCGAGGAGTGGGACCCGGACGATGACGACTACGACCAGGCGGGCTCAGAGCTGAGCACCAACCTCGTCGAGTCGCGCAAGACGGGCTCGCGCACCGCGCGCCGGTGGGGGTCTTGTATGCTGAACATGACCTACCGGATCTCGCCAAGGCCGACGGTTACGCTCAACAGCCGAACCACCTACTTCGGCATGCTGGCCATGATGGACGTAACCGTCGCTCATGTCTTCGGCCGCATGTGCAACGCGATCACGGGCTTCAGCATGGAAGAAACCCAGTTCGTGTGGAACATCAACCTCGCTCAGTGGCATGGCTTCAGGTCCCTGGCATGGGCCCTCACAAACGAGTACGCACGGGCGAAACTCGAAGCGCATTATCAACAGCGCGACGATCACAAGGACCGCCCGGGCTTCTATCGTTCGTTGACCGGGTATCGTCGCTTGGCCCGCCTGGATGACGAAGGAGTACTCTACGGAGATGAGAAGTTCGCGTCGGCGCTACGGATGCGCAAGAGGTTTCACACGGAAATCTACGGGCCCGAGTACGCGGCGCAGTTCGCGGGAGGAACACTACACCCCTACTGGGGCCGCCCGTTCGACCCGCTTCCGGAACTCTGGTCCAGCACCCTCGACTTCTCGCCGATCGGGAGACCCCTCAATGGCTAAGACTGAGCAACACGCTCGACTCATGAAGAACTATCAGGAGTGGCGGGTCGAGCACGCCACCGGCCTTGATAGTGTCCACGATGCGCTAGAGGCTGGCGACTATGTCAAAGCCTGCCGCATCATGGATGCAGTCGTCCAGCACGCCGCACAGGTCGCCGTCGCCATGCGCGGCATCATGGTCAAGGAGGGTACCGATGAAGACTGAGTTCCATCGATACCGAGCAGGTCTGGTACAGCTACTGTTGGACACAGATCCTATACACACCGGCAGCTGGCAGCGAATCGACACATCCACATCTCCCGCTCACGCAACATACGAGCTGATGGATGTAGTGGTGAGGCTGAAGGTTCCTCCCTCTGTGGGGCAGCTTCAGGAACAGCTTCAGCCTGACCTGCCGTGGGCTGAGCGTCACTTCCTCGAGCGCATCGGTGGGGTACCCCTGAACCCGCCGCCGTCGCACGAGATCTGGCCTCACGGGAAGTTCAACGACCGACACCTCGACCAAGGCCAGTTCTCTCACACCTATCCCGAGCGATACTGGCCTCGGGAAGCCGGAGCTATCCCAACCGGAATCCGTTTCCGTTACGGCGATCTACAAGACCTACTGAACCTGTTGATGCGAGAAAGGCTTACGCGGCAAGCATACCTGCCAGTGTGGTTCCCAGAGGACACGGGAGTCCATCACGGGAAACGTGTGCCGTGTACGATCGGTTACCACTTCATGGTACGCGACGACGAGCTGAGCTGCCGCTACTACATGCGATCCTGTGACATCTACCGACACTTCACCAACGATGTCTACATGACAGCGCGCCTGATGCAGTACGTGGCCAGCTGCCTCAACGAGGATATAACCAAGACGCCCGTTCGTGTTGGTGAGCTGATTATGTATATCTCTAGCCTACACGCCTTCGTCGGCGACAAGTCAAAGCTGGAGGCGATGATTAATGGCTGACGACCGAATCACACGAGACCAGATGCTAATGGGCATGGCTCAGGTCGTCGCTCGTCGATCAACCTGCGAACGGTCTAAGGTAGGTGTGATCGTAGCCGTTCAATCTCGGCCCCTTGTGTCAGGCTACAACGGTGCTCCTGCTGGCATGCCCCACTGTGACCACACCTGCAACTGTGGGGCAACAGACAAGTACGGTGACACGGTCAGTGATCATGACGACACCTGTGCCGCCGAGATGCCTTGCACTGTCGCCGTACACGCGGAAGCTAACGCGATCGCTTACGCGGCAAGGCATGGCATCATACTCGCAGAGTCTATCCTCTACTCAACCCTCGAGCCCTGCTACGAATGTGCCAAGCTCATCATCAACGCCGGAATAGTTCGTGTGGTTTATTCCATGGCGTATCGTAGCCATTTGGGATTGATGTTGCTACGAGAGGCCGGGGTGGAGACGTGCTATCAGGGGGCATGAAGCGAACTTGCCGAAGATGCAAGGTCCACTGGCGAGCTTAGGGGAATGCTGTGCAACAACCGCAACAGCGGCTTAGGTTTCTTTGCTGATGATCCTGAGCTACTCGAGAGGGCAGCCCGGTATATCCGAACTAACCTCGTGAGGAGTGCTGATGAATAAGCGATTGCAGATGGCCGTGAGGAACGCCGTCTGTTCAGCTTGCAAGATGTGCCAAGGCGTTGATGAGAAAGACATCTGCGTCACAGGCAATGGTCCAACAGGCGCACGCATTGGTGTAGTGACGACGTTCCCCCTGAACCCAAAGTCCTACATGCTCAAGAATCTCAGGGCATGGCTAAAGGGTGCAGGCATCGATCCCGACCAAGTCATGTGGCTGTCGGCGATCAAGTGCTCAGCAGATGGCTCGATCACCAAGTCTGTAATGAAGGCGTGCCGTCCATATCTGGAAGCAGAGCTGGACTTCCTGAAGCTGGACTACGTGCTTTCGATTGGTATGGAAGCTCTCTTTGCCTGTACGGGCAAGTCGGGCATCATGAAGTACCGCGGACGCACCGAGGTACGTGGCCACACCATCATTTTCCCAACGATCAGCCCGTCCATGCTCTCGAGGAACCCAGGCCTGACTGCCGGCTTCGAGGCAGACATACGATACTTCGGCAACCTCACGCGCGGCGTTGACGCCAACGATGATCCCTGGCATCTACCGTACGACGATCAGTGGACGACGATCGACACGGAGGACGCTCTCAGAGACGCCGTACGCGCTTTAGGCGTTGCTGACGTCGTTTCGTACGACATCGAAACTGTCGGCGCTTCTGAGCACCTCTCAGGCGCCGCAATCGTGTCTCTGTCGTACACGTTGCTCACGAACGGCGAGCCGCACGTCTGGACGTTGCCGCTGTTCCATCCCGAGTCAGTGTGGCGGGACCAATGGATCGAAGTCCTTAACATCATTGGTCGAGCCATGCGCAAGGTGCCCAAGCGTGTGGCCCATAACGCCAAGTTCGACACGCGATGGATGCGGCACTTCGGCGTCAAGATAATGCCAACCTTCGATACGATCATTGCTACCTCCCTGCTCGAGGAGAACAGGCCCAAGGACCTGAAGTCGTTGGCCCTACACCTGCTGGGTGCAGACCCGTGGGCGATCGAGACACGGGAGCTGCTGACGACGCCGCTGGACGAGGTGCTCGACTACAACGGGCTGGACACGTGGCACACGCTGCGTCTGTACCTGCTATTCCGTGAGCAGCTGATGGAACAGCCGAGACTGGCACGTCTGTTTACCAAGCTCATGATGCCGGCTGTGCGAGAACTTACGCGCGTCGAGGCTCGCGGCGTGTACGTAGACCGTAAGGTGCTCGAGGAGAACTGGGCGATCGTGCGGGACACGCTCGGGCGCATCGAGAAGGAGTTGTCCGAGTACCTCCCCCATGATGACGAAGTGCCAGACAGGTTCAAGAAGAAGGGCGTGGTACAGGTCAACTTCGGCGCGTCCAACTTCGCGCGCTGGTGGTTGTTCGAGTACCTACAGTGGCCCGTTGTCTCATGGGGTAAGCTAAGAGAGGATGGTACCCGATGGCCCTCTATGTCGGAGAGTGTATTCCAACTGTTGGCTGAACGCGGTGATCCTGTCGCTAAACTACTCCTCGAGCGCGTACAGTGGCAGAAGTTCCACACCTCATTCTTCACACCGTACAGTGCGCAGCTCACCGAGGACAGTCGCCTTCACAGCACTTTCAAGCCGTGGGGTACTGTCACGGGTAGACTGTCGTCTGGCAAAGAGGATCCGGAGAAGATCACAGGCACGCGGGCACGCAACTCGATGCAGGGTGTGAACCTGCAACAGGTCCCGCGTAACAAGCTGGTCCGTGGTGTGTTCGGCGCCGCGCCGGGTTGGACATTCGTCGAGGCAGACTACTCGCAGATTGAACTGAGGATCGCTGCCTTCCTCGCCAATGAGCGACGTATGCTCCATCTGTACGCGACAGGCCAGGATATTCACATGGCGACGGCCATGCAGATGACCGGCAAGCCGGCTTCGCTTGTCACGCCGGAGGAACGCAAGAAGGCCAAGGCGGTGAACTTCGGCTTCCTCTATGGCATGGGCTGGGAGAAGTTCATTCAGACAGCATTCCTCAACTACGGGCTGCATATTAGCGAGGAAGAATCCCGCGCATTCCGTGAGGCATTCTTCCAGCAGTTCCCTGACCTGCCGGCATGGCACCGTCGGCAACGTATGCTAGCCCGTAAGTACAAGAGGGTAGAGACTCCGATGGGTCGCGTACGACACTTGCCTGATGTCGACTCGATGAATGAAGAGGTCCGAGCTGAAGCTGAACGACAAGCTATCAATAGTCCTGTCCAAGCAATGGCTTCAGACATGGCGTTGCTGTCCCTCGTTCACACCGCCCGACGTTTCCGAGCAGAAGGCATCGAGGCATATCCGATCTGCGCCGTACACGACGCGGTTAATTACGAAATCTCTGACCGGGACGTACCTCGGGCTATACCCATTATCAAGGAGACGATGGAGAACTTGCCTCTCGAGGAACTGTTTGGGTGTACGCTTACTGTTCCGATCGTCGTTGATATCAAAGCCGGGAAACACTGGGGTGGGTCAAAGGAAATACCTGGGGAGGTGATTGCTAGTGGCCGCTCCGCTTTGCGCTTGTGGTTGCGGGACAACACTGAAGCCCTTTCCTCGTAGTGTTACGGCCCGAGGTTAGATAAAGGGAGAATACCGCGGGTGGTTATGTCTTACATGCAATAGGGGGCTAGAATTGTTCGAGGACAACCCCGATTTACTACAACAAGTGATCGATTACTTAAGGAGGCATCATGACAACCGCAGCACTTGACGGAGGACCTGGTACTGAGGAGGCCCTCGAACCCGACACTATCCTTGTCGCGCCGGAGATCCCGGTGACGATCCCTTGGTGGCACCGCCACAAGTGGAGTGTCTGGGGAGAGGTATTCAGCGCGAACAGTGCTGGCCTCATGGGGGTCTTCACCGGCGGTTCCAGCGGCCCATGGTGGCAAGAGAGGTGCTGTGTCGTGTGCAACATCGCGCAACGCCGCCGCGTCGAACTGCCGGATCAGCGATGAGTCGACACCTTCCTGACCGTGAACACAAGAAGCAGGACCGGGTGATTGCGCTCGAGGTCGAGCACAATCGAGTGGATCAGTAGGAAAGAACCCTGGAATGAGCATGGATACAGCCCGCCATGCTCGAGTCGACTCCCACAAGTACCAGGCGGTTGTTCGGGATGACGAAGACTAGGACATTCAAAGGCCCAGCACTGTACCTCGACGAAGGGAGAAGAATAACTACCCATTCAATGCTGAAGCAGATGATGCGGTGTCCCAAGGCCACTCAATACAAGTACGCGGAAAGGCTTAAGCCGCGGTTCATGTCTGCGCGCGACAAGCCTCTCCAGCGAGGCACCTGGCTCCACGCATTGCTGCAGGAGTACTACGCCGGGCGATCGTGGAGGGCCATGCACAAAGAGCTGTGTGCCAAATACGATGAGCTCTTTGACGAGGAGAAGGAGGCCCTCGGCGATCTGCCGACGGAACTCGCTCAGCTCATGCGTTCCTACCTGTGGCACTATGGCGCCGACAAGTCAGACCCCTATCACGGGTGGGACGTGATCGATACAGAGGTCACCCTCGAGTGTCCTTGGCCTGACTCAGAGGACGGGCTGGATATCTATCGATGCCGAGTCGACATCCTCTACACCGACGAGTTCGGCATGTGGATCGGTGACCACAAGACTCACAAGTCCTTACCGGACACAACCTTCCGCCTGCTCGACGCGGCATCACCTTTGTACATCTGGTGCGCTCGTGAGAACGGGTATCCTGTCCGAGGCTTCATGTGGAACTACCTCTGCACGAAGCCTCCGTCCACACCCCAGCTTGCGTATGCGGGCACCTCGCGTGAACGACTGAGCAAGCGCATGGGTGATACCGACTATCCGACGTTTCTTCGTGGTATCAAGGAACTAGGCCTCGATCCTGCCGACTACGCCGAACAGCTCCGGCTGCTCAAGGCGCATCGATGGGAGCCAGGCAAGCCACAGTCGTCGATGTTCTTCCGCCGTGACACGCTGGAGAAAGACGACGAGATGATCGCTCGTGTGGTCGCCGTCGCAATGAAGACGCGCGATCGGATGCACGAGTATGACTGGGACGAGCCCGACATGGTCGAGCGATCCCCCGACCGCTCCTGCGCTTGGATGTGCTCCTACCGTGGGTTGTGTGAAACAGAACTCTTCGATGGAAATGCCACGATGATCCGTAGGCAGCAATTCGTCCAAGGCGATCCGCTGGAGTACTACCGCGATCAAAGGGAGGTTGACCTGTCGTCATGATTGGATATGATCGACGTATGACATACCAACCCGTAACGCTGTCGGACGGCAGCACCGTTCTGGTCAAGGTCAAGCCAGGACAGAAACTCATCCCCGAGGACGTCGCCGCTCTCGAGGAGTTCCGTCGCCTTCTGGCGGTGGCCAACACCGGAGAACGACTCGCCACGCCCTCGGACGTGATGGGTCAGCCAGCCTCCGCATGAAGACGCTAGTTGGGGCAGCGGAGCCTGAGGACTTGCCACCCTCGAGCTCTCAGGTTTCGCTGACCCACACCAGCAGCACGACGTCCGCCATCTTCGTTTGGAGGCAAGAGATGGGCTTCGTTTGCGAGAAATGCAAGTCGGGTAACCACGAGGAGTGCCCCGGCAACACGCGCTGCGACTGCCAGCATAGGGGCCAGAAATAATGGCTCGCAAGGACTACGCCGCGATCGCCAGGGCTCGCATTCACCGGCCGGCCACACACGATCGTATGCCACGCATTCTCATCTTCGCCCGACCCAAGAAAGGCAAGACGAGATTCTGCGCAACGGCACCTGACGTTCTGATCCTTGACCCCGAGGATGGAACCAAGGAGGAGAAAGCCCTCAATCCTGCGGTGTGGCCGGTGAACGAGTGGGCAGACGTAGTCGACGCCTACCACTTCGTCAAGGGAACTGACGAGTACAAGTGGGTGGCGTTTGACTCCTTCTTCAAGATCTACACTCAGCTTCTCCATTGGCTGATGCGAACACGGTCTGGGGAAGTTGACCTCGAGAAGATCCCTCAGTCCGTGCAGATCCAGTCGTACGGTCGCGCCAACGAGATGGTGAAGGGCATGCTGCAGAACTTCCATGCCCTTCACAACATCGGACTCATCATCACTTGCCCGGAACGTCTGGTCTCTGTCGAAACCGTAGACGACATTGACGACGACGAGGCCGAGGCCACCACCTATCAGATCGTCCCGGACCTCCCTAAGGGAGCACGGGCTGCGATAACACAGATCGTTGACGTCTGCGGCCGACTGTACGTCGTCAGTGGAGAATTCGAGCGCAACGTCAGAAGGGGAGGCAAGATCGAGACAATCACAGAAACACGGCAGCGACGCCTGTGGATTGGTGTGGACGATCGCTACGAAACCGGTTATCGTAGCGTGCATCAACTTCCCGACTTCCTGCCCAATCCAACAGTGAAGTCCGTAATGCGCGCACTACGTCAAGGAGTAACAGAGAATGGCTAAGGCCAAGGCAGACACGACCGCCAAGGTCCGTACCCTCGACTTCACGGGAGTCAAGGACCGCGGTCAGTTCAACACCCGTCATCGCAAGCCCGGCGAGTACCTCGCCCGCATGGTCGCCGTCGAGGAGGGAATGTCCAAGAACGACAACCTCCAGCTGATCTTCACCGTCCAGATCGAGGGCGACAAGCGGTCGTCGTACCCGCTCTACTGCGGTCTCGATCAGAAGTCGCTGTGGAAGCTTCGCTCGCTGATCACAGCAGTCGGACTACCCACACCCACGGGACGCGCGAAGGTCAATCCGAACTCGCTGCTCAACAAGGTCTTCGGCGTGCTGCTCGAGGACGATGAGTACGAGGGCCGCGTGAAGTCCAAGATCCAGGACTGGTGGCCGAAGAGCGAGGGAGGCCCGTACGAGAACGCCGACGCCAGCAGCACCAAGTCCCGTCAGGTCGAGGACGACGACGAGGACGACGACGAGGACGAGCCGCCGCGCAAGCCGGCGAAGAAGGCCTCCAAGCGTCCCGTGGAGCCTGAAGAGGACGACGACGAGGACGAGGAGGACGACGACGAGGACGACGAGCCGGAGCCTCCGAAGAAGGCTTCCAAGAAGACAGCTCCCAAGAAGCGTGTTCCCGAGCCGGAGGACGACGAGGAGGACGAAGAGGACGACGACGAGGACGACGCTCCTCCGCCGCCCAAGAAGAAGGCCGCCCCGGCCAAGAAGGCCAAGCGTCGTCAGGTCGAAGAAGACGATGACGACGAGCTGGACATCGACGATCTGTGACGTTAATCCCGTCGGTTGACTGAGTTTCGCCGACGTGCGATTATCAACGTGTCGGGTGTTGCCGGCTCCTTTGTTGCCCTGACCAGCCAAAGGAAAGAAGACCCCCCGGTGATCGTAGGCGTACCTCCTCGCCTCTCACCGGGGGGTTTTCTGTTGGAGGACCAATGACTAAGCAACCTGAATCCCGACTATCTCGTCAGATCATGAATGCACTGAGAGCTGAAGGTGCATTCGTGTGGAAGAATCACGGCGGACCCACTATGATGGCCGGCCTACCCGATATCGCTGGGTGCTACAAGGGACGGTTCTTCGCCATTGAAACGAAGATGCCCGGCAATGAGCCCACCCCTATCCAGCGTTTGCGTCACAGCGAAATACGCGAAGCAGGAGGCATCGTTAAGGTAGTCAAAAGCGTCGCAGAGGCACTAACAGTGCTCGCGCACATCGACACACAGGAAGGAACATCTTAATGCCTGTACGGCAATCTCAGAGCGTTTTGCAACTCAGCGCTGACGTCCTCGAGCGCATCTGGCAGCACGCACGCAACGCAGATCCGTATGAAGCGTGTGGAATAGTGACAAGCTCAGAGCGACATGTCCCGATCCGCAACGCCAGTCCTCGAGCGTTGGTCGCATACCAGTTCGGCGCCGCCGAGCAACTCGAAGCATGGCAAGACATGCGCGACAACGGCGAGACGTTGATGGTCATCTATCACTCTCACACCAACCGTGACTCCATGCCATCGACCACCGATCATGCACTGGCGGCGTACCCCGACGCTCACTACTTGATCGTGTCCACACGCACTGGCACAGCACAGTCGTTCGTGCTCGTTAACGGGCAGCTGACCGAGGAACCGCTCGAGGTGTTACCCTAGGCATAACCCACGGGAGAGATCTTGCTCCTGCGACCGCCACAGAGCCCCGCGTCGGTGGATTCGACGCGGGGCTCAGTGGTGGGATCAGAGATCCTCTTCGGGGAAGTCGACGTCGGCCTCCGACACAAACTCGGAGAAGTCACCCCCGTAGATGTATCGATCGAGCACGATCGAGTAGACGTCGTCCCACGACTCGATCCCCAGTTCGGGATCGTCGTCGCGGAGAATCGTGACCCAGTCATCGAATGATCGACGGGCTTGGATGGTGTCGGTGTTCACGTCGTACGCGAAGACGTAGCGTCGCATGTTGATCTCCTCAGTTCTCGAACGGGGCGCGACAGCCGTTGTTCTCGCTGAGCGCAGAACGGTCGTTGCGAGGGCCCATCGGTCCCCCCTTGTCGGGCCCACCCTTGACATGGGACGTGTCGTCGGGATCGGCGTTGCCGCCGCAGGCGGAACACTCGGTCCACCAACCATGATCGATCTTCTTTGCCATTTGCTCCTCCTTCGTTGTATTGCCCTGACATCCCTCACGTTACACGACGCGGGCGCAAAACCCAACCGGATGTGCTGTCGCGTAGGCGACAGGCTGAGAAGCCGTGTGGCCAAGATCGGAACCGCCTGCGTACCTAGCATAAGCCGACCGATGATCTTACTCTTAGGCCCCCGCTTCGAGGCGAGGGCCCAAGATCAGTGAACAGCGCGGTAGATCAGAACGCCGACGGCGATGATCACTGACCACGCGACGGTGGCAAAGATCATTCCCCAGAGGCAACCGCCAATGTTCCTTTCACCCCAACGCTTGTCGCGTTGATCCTTGATGTTCATGGAGGGGCTCCTTCGTTTGTTGTTCCCTGACAACGTAGATGTTACACGATCGGGTGACGAAACCCAACCTCCCGACTGTCATGAAAGCGACGCTCTGAGATCGCCGTACAGGCCCCAAG
>Ga0164243_10001244_pt1 | contig 43956 bp, 47 predicted proteins | sample OricompcompostOP_FD_108781 | JGI IMG/M metagenome (GOLD analysis project Ga0164243, IMG submission 108781) | Organic Plus compost microbial communities from Emeryville, California, USA - Original compost - Organic plus compost (OP) | ecosystem: Engineered > Solid waste > Mixed feedstock >...
CAGGGGGCGGGGGTGGAGCCGCCGAGGTCGAGGTCGGTGGCGTCGGTGCACTGGCTCTGCTTGGGCAGGGTGCTGACGGCCTGCGCGAGCTGCTGGAAGACCGTCGAGCTGGCCACGTTCGTGTCGCCGTCGATGATCACCTCCACGGAGGGCGCCCGCCCGTAGCTGATGAAGCGGTACAGCGGGGCCTGCGAGTCGTCGGCCACCCAGTCCACCCCGTCGATGGTCGTGCAGGGCAGCGTGTTGGGGCCCAGCGGAGGGATGCCGCAGCGCAGCAGCACCGTCGCCGGATTGCCCCACGCGGCGGTGCTCTGGGAGTCGGTGTCGCGCTTGGGCTGATCGTCGAGCTGATCGGGCAGCCGCACGATGACATCCGCGCAGGCCGGGTCGTTCGCCTGGGGCGCCGGGCTGAGCGAGACGGTGCCGCCGCCGGTGCAGCCGGTGAGCCCCGCGAGGCCCGCAGCGCCGACCGCGACCGCAGCGAGCGCCCGCAGCCGGCGGGGGACAGCGGGACGGGGACGCACCGGCTCAGGCTACCGTGGACGCATGAGAGCTTCCCGGGGGCGCTCGGGCCCGGACACCGTCGGCGCCGCGGGTGAGCGTGCCGTCCTGGAACGGGTGCTCGCACGGATCCCCCCGACCGCTCTCGCGGAGGTCGGTCCGGGCGATGACGCCGCGGTGGTGGCCGCTCCGGATGGGCGCTACGTCGTCACCACCGATCTCATGGTCGAGGGCCCGGATTTCCGGCTGGCCTGGCACGGCCCCTTCGAGCTCGGCTGGAAGGCGGCCGCGACGAACCTCGCCGATCTCGCCGCGATGGGCGCGAGACCTGCGGCTCTGACCGTGGGGATCGCCTGCCCGCCGGAGCTCCCGGTCCCCTTCCTGGAGGAGTTCGCCGAGGGCCTCGTCGGCGCCTGCGCCGCGATGGCGCCGGGCTGCGGAGTGGTCGGCGGGGACCTGTCGGCCTCCCGCGAGCTCATGATCTCCGTCACCGCGCTGGGCGACATGGAGGGCCGCCGTCCCGTGCTGCGCAGCGGCGCGCGCCCGGGGGACGTGGTGGCTGTCGCCGGTGAGCTGGGGCTGGCCGCAGCCGGCCTCGCGCTGCTGTTCGCACGGGCGAGCGAGGGCGGGACGGCACTGGCCGACCCGGTGTCCGCCCTGTGGATCGAGGAGCCCGAGCTGCTCGCCGCGCAGCTGGCGCCCAGCCCGCCGATCTCCGCCGGCCCGCTGGCCGCTCTCGCCGGCGCCACCGCGATGCTGGACGTGTCCGACGGCCTGCTCCTGGACGCGTGGCGCGTCGCACGCGCGAGCACCGTGCGGATCGAGCTGGAGAGCGCCGCTCTCGGGCCGCAGGCGGCGCTGGCCCTCGGCGGCGGGGAGGACCACGCCCTGCTGGCGACCTTCCCCGCCGGGATCGTGCTGCCGCAGGGCTTCCGCCGCATCGGCGCGGTCGCCGCCGCGGGCGCCGAAGGCCCCGCCGTCGCCGTCGACGGCGTCACCGGCGGCCCGGAGGGCTGGGACCCCTACACGGCGAGCTGGGCGAGCCAGAGCGCGGTCTCGCCGTAGTCGCGACGCCTCTGGGGTTCGAGCGCCTCGGGCCATGCCGGCTCGGGGGAGCGGGCGGAGCGCTCCACGACGAGCAGCCCCTCGGCGGACAGCAGCGGCGCAGCGGCCGCAAGCGCCTCGGCGAGCTCCGGCTCCGGCAGCTCATAGGGCGGGTCCAGCAGGATGAGGTCGAAGGCGCCCCGTTGAGCCGAGCCGGGAGCCCCGGCTGCGTCCAGATACGCGGACACGGAGGCGGGCACAACCCTCAGCTCCGGCTGGGGCGGCGCGGCGAGCCCGCCGACCAGCGCCGCGTTGGCGCGCAGGGCGCGAGCGGCGGCGCTGGCGCGCTCCACCAGCGTGGCCGAGGCCGCGCCCCGGCTGATCGCCTCCAGCCCGAGGGCGCCGGAGCCGGCGTACAGGTCGAGCACGCGCGCGCCGCGCACCGCGCCGCGGGCCTCCAGCAGCGAGAACAGCGCCTCGCGCACGCGGTCGCTCGTCGGCCTGGTCCCGCTGCGCGGCACCTGGAGACGACGCGATCCGGCGAAGCCCGCGATGATCCGCGTCATGGCCACAGTCTCCCAGAGCCGGGGGCCGTTCACATTCTCGGCTCACATTCTCAGCCGCACCGCCTGCGCCAGCCGCTACGGTCTAACACGTCCAGACGAGACGCAAGGGAAGCATGATGGCTGACAGACCCGTCCCGCCGGCCGCGCGCAGGCTCACCGTGAAGGAGCAGCGCGAGGCGCAGCGCATCGCGAAGGTCGAGGCGTTCAAGCGCGAGCAGGCGCGGCGCGCCCGAAACAAGCGCATCGGCGTGATCGCCGCCGTCGGCGGAAGCGTCCTCGCGGCCGCCGCGGTGGCCGCCGTCGTCATCTCCAGCATCGTCCCCCAGGGCGATGGGCTGCGCACCTTCCGCAACAAGGCGGATCACGTGTCCGGCTCCGTGGAGTATCCGCAGAATCCGCCGGCCGGCGGCCCGCACAACCCGGTGTGGCTGAACTGCGGGGTGTACGAGCAGCCGGTGCCCAACGAGAACGCGGTCCACTCGCTGGAGCACGGCGCGATCTGGATCACCTACGACCCGGCGCTGCCGCCGGAGCAGGTGCAGCGGCTGCGCGAGGCGCTGCCCGCCAGCTATGCGCTGCTCTCGCCGTATCCGGGCCTGCCGGCGCCTGTGGTCGTCTCGGCGTGGAATGCGCAGCGCACCCTCACCGGCGCGGAGGACCCTCGCCTGCCCGAGTTCGTGCAGCGGTTCTGGCGCTCCCCGGCCGCGCCGGAGCCCGGGGCGCCCTGCGTGGGCGGGCTGGACGCCCCCGGCCGCGTGGCCTGAGGTGCCTGCGGAGGAGACCGGCGACGAGGCCGGGCTCGAGCGCGCGCAGGAGACCGGCGACGAGAGCGGGCTCGAGCGCGCGACGCCGCGCTCCCGCCGCCCGCGTTGGCCGCTGGTCCTGCTCGGCCTGGTCGGAGCGGTCGTGCTCGCGCTGGGCATGTTCGCCCTGGGCCGGGCGAGCGTGGTGGGCGTGGTGCCGCTGTCCTCCAGCCCCGACGCCGGTTTCCTCCGTGACATGCAGACCCACCACTCCCAGGCGGTGGAGATGGCCCTGATCGTGCGCGAGCGCAGCGACGATCCGGAGGTGCGCGCGATCGCCTACGACATCGCCGTCTCGCAGAGCCAGCAGTCCGGCGTGATGTACGGCTGGCTGCAGCTGTGGGGCCTGCCGCAGGCGGGCGAGCCGATGGCGTGGATGGCCGGCGCGGAAGGGCATTCCGGGCACGGACCCGAGACCGGCCCGACCCCGACGGCGCGCGGCCCCGCCGTCATGCCGGGGATGGCCAGTCGCGAGCAGCTGGACGCCCTGCGGGCCGCGAGCGGCGCCGAGGCCGACGCGCTCTTCCTGCGCCTGATGATCGCGCATCACGAGGGCGGCATCGCGATGGCGCGCGCCGCGCAGGCGCTGGCGGGCGTTCCCGTGGTGCGTGCGCTCGCCGGGAACGCCGTCGAGGTGCAGCAGGCGGAGGTCGAGGCGATGACCGCGCTGCTGGCCGCGCGCGCCGGAGCATGACGGTGCCGGAATCTAGACTTCCGGCATGAGCGAGCGCGGCGTCCCTGCGGGCCGGGCGCTGGACGCCTCGCTGAAGTTCGTCCTCGGCGGCAAGACGGCGAAGGCCCTCTCCGACGGCTTCGGGATGGCGACGGTGGGCGAGCTGCTGCGCCACTATCCGCGCCGCTACGCCCACCGAGGGGAGCTCACCGCGCTGCGCGAGGTGCCCGAGGGCGAGGAGGTCACGATCGTGGCCGAGGTGGTCTCGGCCACGAGCAGGCGGATGCAGGCCCGCCGAGGCTCCATCCTCGAGGTGGTCATCACCGACGGCTCCGGCCGGCTCACCCTCACCTTCTTCAACCAGCCGTGGCGCGACAAGGAGCTCATGCCCGGAGCGCGCGGCATCTTCTCAGGCCGCGTCGGGCTCTACAAGGGCGTGCCGCAACTGGCGCATCCCGACTACGAGCTGTTCCCGGCGGCGCAGACGCTCGCCGAGGAGGAGGCCCGCCGCTGGGCCGCGCAGCCGATCCCGATCTACCCTGCCGTCTCGGCGATGCCCAGCTGGCGGATCGCGGCGGCGATCGGCCTCGTGCTGGACACGCTTCCGCAGGAGCTGCCCGACCCGGTGCCGCCGGAGCTGGCCGGCCGGCGGGGCCTGCTGCCGTACCGTCGCGCCATCGAGCTGGTGCACCGGCCCGGCGACGACGAGCAGGCTCGCGCAGCCCGGCGCACCCTGCGCTATCACGAGGCGCTCGTGCTGCAGACCGCCCTGCTGCAGCGACGTGCCCAGAGCCGGGAGCGCCCGGCCCGGGCGCGACCGCGACGACCCGGCGGCCTGCTGGAGCGCTTCGACGCCGCCACCCCGTTCGCGCTCACCGCGGGTCAGCGCGCCGCGGGCGAGGAGATCGCCGCTGACCTCGCCGGCCGGGGCGGGGAGCACACCGCCCCCATGCAGCGGCTGCTGCAGGGCGAGGTCGGCTCAGGCAAGACCTTGGTCGCGCTCCGGGCGATGCTGCAGGTCGCCGACAGCGGCGGCCAGTCCGCGCTGCTCGCCCCGACCGAGGTCCTCGCCGCGCAGCACCTGCGTTCGATCGTCGCCGCGCTGGGCCCGGATCTGGCCGCGGAGATGGCGCCGACCCTCGTGACCGGGCAGCTGCCCGCGGCTGAGCGCCGCCGCGCGCTGCTGGCGGCCGCCTCGGGCACCGCGCGGATCGTGGTGGGCACGCACGCGCTGCTGTCGGAGACGACGCAGTTCGCGGAGCTGGGACTGCTCGTGGTGGACGAGCAGCACCGTTTCGGCGTGCGTCAGCGCGAGGCGCTGCGCGGCCGGGGCGAGCTGCCCGTGCACCTGCTCGTGCTCACCGCGACGCCGATCCCGCGCACCGTGGCGATGACCGTCTTCGGTGATCTGGATGTCAGCGTGCTCAGCGAGCTGCCGGCCGGGCGGGCCGGCGTGCAGACCTTCGTCGCGCCGCTGGCCGAGCGTCCGTCCTGGCGCCCCCGTCTGTGGGAGCGGGCCGCGGAGGAGATCGCGCAGGGGCGCCAGGTCTTCGTCGTGTGCCCGGCCATCGACGCCTCGTCGCCGGAGGAGGAGCCCGAGGACGGCCCGGAGCAGCCCGAGCCGCAGGAGTCCGGGCGGGGCCCGGGCCGGCGGGGCGAGGATCAGCTCCCCGGGGGGGCGGAACGCGGCGAGGCGGCGGCGCGGCCGCCGGTGTCCGTGGAGGCGACCCTGCAGGAGCTGGCCTCCGCAGCGCCGCTGGCCTCGGCCCGCGTCGCCGCCCTGCACGGGCGGATGAGCTCCGAGCAGAAGGACGCGGCCATGGCCGGGATGGCGGCCGGGCGGATCGACCTGCTCGTCGCCACGACCGTCATCGAGGTCGGCGTGGACGTGCCGAACGCGTCGATGATGGTCGTCCTGGATGCGGATCGATTCGGCATCTCGCAGCTGCATCAGCTGCGCGGCCGCATCGGGCGCGGCGCGCATCCGGGGGTGTGCATCCTCGTCACGGAGGCCGAGGCGGGCACGCCGGCGCGCGAGCGACTGGACGCCGTGGCCGCCACCGGCGACGGCTTCCTGCTCGCCCAGGAGGACCTCAGGCTGCGCGGCGAGGGGGACGTGCTGGGGGGCCTGCAGTCCGGGGCTCGCTCCTCGCTGCGGCTGCTGCGGGTCGCGCGGGACGGCGAGCTCATCGCGCTCGCCCGGGAGGACGCGCAAGCGCTGCTCGCCGCCGATCCCTCGCTCGCGCAGCACGGGCAGCTGCGCGCGGCCGTGGACGCGGCGCTGTCCGACTCGGAGCGGGCGTTCCTCGGCCTGTCCTGAGCCGGCAGCGCTACGCTCGTGCCATGACCAGCATCGCCGTCGTGCCGGGGTCCTTCGATCCCGTGACGCTCGGCCACCTCGACGTCATCGAGCGTGCCGCGAAGATCTTCGACGAGCTGCACGTGCTCGTCGTGCACAACCCGGACAAGGAGGCGCTGCTGCCGATCACGCAGCGCGTCTCGCTGTTGAGCACGGCGATCGAGCAGGCCGGCCTGAGCGGCGACATCCGCATCGCGTCCTGGAGCGTGGGGCTGCTCGTGGACTACTGCGTCGACGTGGGCGCGAAGGTGCTCGTCAAGGGCATCCGCTCCCAGGTCGATGTGGCGTACGAGACGCCGATGGCCATCATGAACCGCAGCCTCGCCGGGGTGGAGACGGTGTTCCTGCTGCCGGATCCGGCGCACGCGCACGTGTCCAGCTCGCTCGTGCGGCAGGTGGCGGCCCTCGGCGGGGACGTCAGCCCCTACGTGCCGCCGGTGGTGGCCGCGTATCTGGAGCGTTCCGCACCGTGAGCGCGGCCGAGGCGGCGGCCGCCGGCGCCGGCCGCATCGGCTACGTCGCCGCGCTGGAGCGCTTCGCGCCAGCCGAGGCGGTGGAGCTCGCGGCGTACGCCGAGACGCTGGGCTTCGACGGCGTGATGGCGGCCGACCACTTCCAGCCCTGGGTGCCGGCGCAGGGGCAGGCCTCCTTCGTGTGGAACGTCCTCACCGCGATCGCGGAGCGCACCCGCGGACCGGTGGGCCCGGGCGCGCTGACGCCGACCTTCCGGTGGCACCCCGCGATGGTCGCGCAGGCCTCCGCCACGCTCGCGGCGATGTACCCGGGGCGGCACTGGCTGGGACTGGGCTCGGGCGAGGCGCTCAACGAGCACATCGTCGGCGGTTACTGGCCGGAGGCGCCGGAGCGGATCGCCCGCCTGTTCGAGGCGGTGGACATCATCAAGCGGCTGTTCGCGGCCTCCGCGGCGGGTCGGGACACGAAGCACCGGGGCCCGCACTTCACCCTGGAGTCCACTCGGCTGTGGACGATGCCGGCCGTGGCGCCGCCGATCCTCATCGCGACGGCCGGCCCGGTGACGGCCAAGCGCGCCGGACGTACCGCCGACGGCCTCATCACCGCCGCAGCTCCGGTGGAACGCCTCGCGCCGCTGCTGGCCCGCTTCGAGGAGGGCCGCCGGGAGGCCGGGCGGCGCGGACCGGGGCTGCGCTTCCTGCAGGTGCATCTGAGCTGGGCGCCCACCGACGAGGAGGCGATGGCGAACGCCCTGCGGGAGTGGCCCAACGGCGGAATGCGCTTCCCGAAGAACGACATCCGCTCGCCCTTCGAGTTCGAGCAGCTCGCCCGGCATGTGCGCCCCGAGGACTTCGAGGGACGGCTGGTGGTCTCCGCCGACCCGGACGTGCATCGCGCCGCCCTGCAGCGCTACGTGGACCTGGGCTTCGACCGGATCTTCCTGCACGATGTGGGGCGCGAGCAGCGCGCCTTCCTGGACGTCTTCGCGCGTGAGGTCATCCCGGGGCTGCGATGGTGAGCGGGGCGTCCTTCGCCGTCTACGCACCGGACGGCATCGGGGAGGTGCAGGCGGGCGACGACCTGGCCGCCCTCATCGGCGACGCGCTCGCCGAGCAGCTGCCGCCGCAGGACGGCGACATCCTCGTCGTGACGAGCAAGGTGGTCTCCAAGGCGGAGGGGCGCTTCGTCGTGGCGGAGGATCGCGAGGCGGCGATAGCCGCCGAGACGGTCCGCGTGGTCGCGACCCGTGAGCATCCCGGCGGCGGGGCCACCCGCATCGTGGAGAGCCGGCTGGGCATCGTCGCCGCCGCTGCCGGGGTGGATGCGAGCAACACCCCCGAAGGCACCGTGCTGCTGCTGCCGGAGGATCCGGACGCCTCGGCGCGACGGCTGCGGGAGGCGCTGGAGCGACGTTTCGGCGTGCGACTGGGGGTGATCGTCTCCGACACGCTCGGCCGCCCGTGGCGGGTGGGCCAGACGGACGCGGCGATCGGCGCGAGCGGCGTGAAGGCGATGGACGATCTGCGCGGCTCGGTCGACGCGCAGGGGCGCCCCCTCGTGGTCACCCAGCCTGCCGTGGCGGACGAGCTCGCCGCGGCGGCCGATCTGGTGAAGGGCAAGGCGCTGGGGCGCCCGGTCGCCCTCGTGCGCGGTCTCGGGCGGCTGCTGGACCAGGCGGCCCCGGGCGCGAAGGTGCTGCAGCGCGGGGCCGCGGACGATATGTTCTCCCTCGGCACAGCCGAGGCACGGCAGGAGGGCCGCCGGCTCGGCGACGCCGAAGGCTACGCCCGGGGCTACGCGGAGGGACTGCGTGCGGCTTCGCGCACGCCGGCCGGGGACGCGCCGGCCGGGGACGCGCCGGCCGGGGACGCGCGCGAAGCGGACGCCCCCGCAGGGCCGCCCGGTGGCTGAGCTGCCGGCGGAGGGCGGGCGCTGGACGGTCGTCGTGCCCGCGAAGTCGCCGCAGCGCGGCAAGTCGCGGCTGGCCGCGGGGCCGGAGTTGGCGAGGGCGCTGCTGCTGGACACGCTGGACGCCCTGCTCGCCACGCCGTCCGTCGGCCGCGTGATCCTCGTGACGGACGACGCGCGGGCGTGGGAGGCCCCGGTCGGCGGGCCGCGAGTGCGCATCGTGCCGGATCCGGGCAGCGGCCTGAACCCGGCCGTCGAGGCCGGTCTGCAGGCGGTGCCGGCAGCGGCGGGACCGGTGGCGATCGTGCTCGGAGATCTGCCCGGGCTCTCCGCCGTGGAGCTCGACGCCGCCCTCGCCGCGGCCGAGGGGGCGGGGCCGCTCGCCGTGCCCGACCACGACGGCAGCGGCACGACGATGACCTTCGCCGCCCGTGCAGGCGAGCATCGGCCGTGCTTCGGCGCCGGATCCTTCCATCGCCACCTGCAGGCGGGCTACGCGCCCGCGCCGGTCGCGCCCGAGTCGAGCCTGCGCTGGGACATCGACGTGCCGGCCGATGTCGCACCCGCGCGGCTCGGACCGCGCACGCGTGCGCTGCTGCTGGCGTAGGCTCGTCCTGCACGTGACACGGGGTGCCCCCTGGGGCTGAGAACACACCCGTCGAACCTGATCTAGTTCGTACTAGCGAAGGGATGTCGCGCATGTCGCGCACGCCGGAAAGCCTGTTGTCCTTCTCCCGCTCCGCCCTGGACGAGCTGCGCGCCCACGCGCCGCTCGTGCAGTGCCTGACGAACGCCGTGGTGGTGAACTTCACCGCCAACGCGCTGCTCGCCCTCGGCGCCGCGCCCGCGATGGTCGACCTCCCCGGGGAGGCCGGCCCGTTCGCCCGCGTCGCCGGCGGGGTCCTGCTGAACCTCGGCACCCCCGCAGCCGAGCAGCGCGAGGCGATGCTCGAGGCGGCCGCAGCGGCGAACGACGCGGGCACGCCGTGGGTGCTCGACCCCGTCGCGATCGGCGCGCTGCCGGTGCGGACGGCCCTGGCCGGCGCCCTCCGCGAGCTGCGGCCCACGGTGGTTCGCGGCAACGCCTCGGAGATCATCGCGCTCGCCGGCGGCGGCTCCGGAGGCAGGGGCGTCGACGCGGCCGACGCGGTGGAGGAGGCGATCCCCGCCGCCCGGTCCCTCGCCCGGCAGACCGGCGCGATCGTCGCGGTGTCCGGCCCGGTCGACGCGGTGACCGACGGGCGCGAGCTCATCCGCGTCGCCAACGGCGACGCCCTGCTCACCCGGATCACCGGAGGTGGCTGCGCCCTGGGCGCGGTCATGGCGGCCTTCGCCGCGGTGGCGGAGGACCGCCTCGCCGGCACCGTCGCCGCTCTGACCGTCTACACGGTGGCAGCCGAGCTCGCCGCCGAGCGCAGCGCGGGGCCGGGCACCTTCGGCGCGGCGTTCCTGGACACCCTGGCCTCGCTCGACGGCGACGCCCTGAGCGCGCGGGCGGCGATCTCGTGACCGCCGGCCTCGACCTCTCCCTGTACCTCGTCACCGACTCCCGGCTGGCCGCCCAGGCCGGTCACGAGCTGCCCGGGCTCGTGCGCGCCGCGGTCGCCGGGGGCGTCACCGCCGTGCAGCTGCGCGAGAAGGACGCAGGCGCTCGCGACTTCCTCGACCTCGTGCTGCGGGTGGCGGAGCAGCTGCCCGAGGCGGTGCCGTTGATCGTGAACGACCGGGTGGACGTGTTCCTCGCCGCCCGGCACGCCGGTGCACCCGTCGCGGGGGTGCACCTCGGCCAGTCCGATCTGCCGGCCGCTGCCGCACGGGAGCTGATCGGCCCGGAAGCGCTCATCGGGGTGAGCGCATCCACGCCGGAGCAGCTGCGCGAGGCCGCCGGCGGAGCGGGGCGCGTGGACTACGTCGGCATCGGCGCGCTGCACGCGACCCGCACGAAGGCGGACGCGCCCCCGCCCTTGGGCGTGCGACGCTTCGCGGCCCTGTTGGCCGAGACCGCGCTGCCCGCTGTCGCCATCGGCGGCGTGAGCGTCGCCGACATGCCCGCTCTGCGTGCGCAGGGCGCGGCCGGCGGGGCGGTGGTCTCCGCGATCTGCTCGGCAGCGGACCCGGGCGCGGCTGCCCGGCAGCTGCGGGAGGCATGGCAGTCGGGTGCGGACGGCGCCGGGGCGAGCCAGGGGGCGCCGGCATGAGCGCCGGGCGCGCCCCGATCGTCCCCCGGGTGCTCAGCATCGCCGGCACCGATCCCACCGGGGGCGCCGGCATCCAGGCGGACCTGAAGAGCATCGCCGCGAACGGCGGCTACGGGATGGCCGTGGTGACGGCTCTCGTCGCGCAGAACACCCGGGGCGTGCGCGCCGTGCACGTGCCCCCGGCGGCGTTCCTCGCCCAGCAGCTCGAGGCCGTGAGCGACGACGTGCGGATCGACGCGGTCAAGATCGGGATGCTCGGCACCGCCGAGGTCGCCGCCGTGGTGGACGCCTGGCTGCAGCGGGTCCGCCCTCCGCTGGTGGTGCTGGACCCGGTGATGGTGGCCACCAGCGGCGACCGGCTGCTGGACGCGGACGCGGAGGACGCGCTGCGGGCGCTCGCGTCGCGGGCGCAGCTGCTCACGCCGAACATCCCGGAGCTGGCCATCCTCGTCGGTGAGCCGGTCGCCGACGACTGGGAGGGGGTGCTGGGCCGGGCGCGGCGACTGGCGGAGCGCGAGGGCGTCGCCGTGCTGGCCAAGGGCGGGCATCTGCGCGGGCAGAGCGCTCCGGACGCGCTCGTGGACGCCTCCGGCGTGCACGAGTTCCCCGGCAGGCGCATCGACACCAGGAACACGCACGGCACGGGCTGCTCGCTGTCCTCGGCCCTGGCCACCCGCCGCTCCGCGGGGATGGACTGGCCGGAGGCGGTGGCCGAGGTCAAGCGCTGGCTGAGCGAGAGCATCCGGCACGGCGCCGAGCTGGAGGTGGGCGGCGGCAACGGGCCGGTGAGCCACTTCGCCGGACTGTGGCAGCGCGGCGGCACCAGAACCCGCCCGAGCCCGGAGGAGCTCGAGCAGGAGTGGTGGGAGCAGCTGCGCGGCGTGCGGGATGACATCGACGCCCTGCCCTTCGTGCGCGGACTGGGCGACGGGAGCCTCGACCGGGAAGCCTTCCTCTGGTATCTCGCACAGGACGCGCTGTACCTCCGGGACTACGCCCGCGCCCTGGCCGAGGCGAGCCGTCTCGCCCCGGCCGCGGCCGAGCAGGCCTTCTGGGCACAGGCGGCGCACGGCGCCATCGCCGCGGAGCTCCAGCTGCATGAGGGATGGCTGGGCGCGCAGGCGGTCGGCGCCGCCCGGCCCAGCCCCACCACCACCGCCTACCTCGACCACCTCGCCGCCGCCGGCGCCCGCGGCGGCTACCCCGTGCTCATCGCCGCGCTGCTGCCCTGCTTCTGGCTCTACCACGACGTGGGTCAGCGCCTGCAGCCGCTCTCGCACCCCGCCCACCCCTACCGCTCCTGGCTGGAGAGCTATGCGGACGAGGCCTTCGCGGCGTCGACCGCCCAGGCTGTCCGCATCGTCACCGCGGCCGCGGCCGGTGCGGAGGAGGGCATCCGGCGGCGCATGCAGGAGGCCTTCCACGTCTCCGCGCGGCACGAGCACGCCTTCTTCCGCGCCCCGCTGCTGCCCGAGGTGCTCCGCTAGAGGCGTGTTGCGCGGGCCGACCCGAGCAGGTCAGGCGCTCAGGCGCCGAGCGCCACCGCGTCGGCCGCGATCGCCGCCGTCTCGGCCAGCGAGGTGAACAGGATCGGCCGCACCAGCGGTGTGATGCCCGCCTGGGAGAGCGCGGGGGAGAGCTCCCCGTCCGCGGGGTCCAGCAGCCAGCCGTCGAGGATCCCCGCCTCCGACCGCGCGCCGTAGTGCAGGGCGACGGAGGCCGCGTCGGGACGGACCCCGATGGTGCGCAGGCACAGCTCGGCCATCCCGCGCAACGCTGCGCCGCCGATGAGGGGCGAGACGCCCACCACCGGCGCCTCGGTGCCCCGCAACGCCTCGACCACGCCGGGGATCGCGAGGATCGTGCCGATGGAGACCACCGGGTTCGACGGCGCGATCAGCACCACCTCCGCCGACGCGATCGCCGCGAGCACGCCGGGCGCCGGCGCAGGCGGGCGCGCGCCGCGGGTGACGAACGCGGAGGGCTCGCGGGAGGCGCGGTGGCGCACCCACCACTCCTGGAAGTGCAGCTCCTCGCTGCCGCGTCCGTCCTCCCGCGGGACGACCACGTGCGTCTCCGCCTCGTCGTCACTGGCCGGCAGGAGCTCCACGCCCAGCTGCCAGCGCGCCGCGAGCCGCCGTGTCGCCTCGGACAGGGGCAGGCCCTCGCGCAGCAGGCCCGTGCGCGCGACGAGGGTGCCCAGGTCGAGATCTCCGAGCGTGAACCAGGGCCAGCCGACCCCGTAGGCCAACAGCTCGGCGGAGACCCGGTAGCTCTCCTCGCGCCGGCCCCAGCCGCGCTCCTCGTCCGCGGCGCCGCCGAGGGTGTACATCACCGAGTCCAGGTCGGGGCAGAGCCGCAGGCCGGAGATCCACGCGTCGTCGCCGACGTTCACGACCGCGGTGACCTCCCGGCCGCTCGCCCGCGCGTGCTCGCGCACGCCCAGCAGGAAGCGGGCGCCGCCCACGCCGCCGGCGAGCACCACGATCCCGCCCGGCGCGCCCCTCATGCCCCCAAACTACCGCCGTGAGCCCCCGCCCGTGGGTGCGCGCGCGCCTCGGTCCGCGCGCAGAGGCGGGCCCGGCCGATACGGGATACTGGTCCCCATGACCACCACGGAGCCCCTCGACGCCGAGCTGGGCGAGCGAGCCTACGAGCTGGACCGCGCCTACGTCTTCCACTCCTGGACGGCGCAGGGCGCCCTGAGGCCGCTGGTGTTCGCCGGCGGCTCGGGCAGCGAGCTGTGGGACTTCGAGGGCCGGCGCTACCTCGACTTCTCCAGTCAGATGGTGAACACGAACATCGGCCACCAGCACCCGGCGGTCGTGGCGGGCATCAAGGCGCAGGCGGACGTGCTCACCACGATCGCACCCGGGCACGCGAACCTCGCCCGGGGGGAGGCCGCGCGCCGGGTGGTCGCGAAGGCCGGCAGCCCCTTCGCGAAAGTGTTCTTCACGAACGGCGGCGCGGACGCGGTGGAGAACGCAATCCGCATGGCCCGCCTGTACACCGGGCGGGAGAAGGTCCTCTCCGCCTACCGCTCCTACCACGGGAACACCGGCGCGGCGATCACGGCGACGGGGGACTGGCGCCGCCAGACGAACGAGTACGCGCGCGGCCACGTCCACTTCTTCGGGCCCTACCTGTACCGCTCGGAGTTCTGGGCGGACTCGCCCGAGCAGGAGAGCCAGCGCGCGCTGCACCACCTGGAGCGGATGATCCAGGCCGAGGGGCCCAACAGCATCGCCGCGATCCTCATGGAGACGATCCCCGGCGGGCCGGGCATCCTCGTTCCGCCGCCGGGCTATCTCGCGGGGCTGCGCGCGATCGCCGACGCCTATGACCTCGTCCTCATCTTCGACGAGGTGATGGCCGGCTTCGGCCGCACCGGCGACTGGTTCGCCTGGCAGAACCCGGTGCTCAACCCCGAGCGCGTGGTGCCGGACCTGATCACCTTCGCGAAGGGCTCGAACTCCGGCTATGTGCCGGCGGGCGGGGTGATCATCCCCCCGGCGATCGCGGAGGCCTTCGACGAGCAGGTCTTCCCCGGCGGGCTGACCTACTCCGGGCATCCGCTCGCGATGGCGTCCATCGTGGCGACGATCGACGCGATGGAGCAGGAGGGCATCGTCCAGAACGCCGCCCGCATCGGCGCGGAGGTGCTCGGGCCGGGCCTGCATGCGCTGGCGCAGGCGCATCCGGCCGTGGGCGAGGTGCGCGGCGTGGGCGTGTTCTGGGCCGTCGAGCTGGTCGCGGACCGCGAGAGCCGTGAGCCCCTGCCGGGTGTGCTCGTCGGCCGGCTGCGCGCGGCGATGCTGGAGCGCGGGCTGCTGCCGTTCACCACGGAGAACCGCATCCACGTCGTCCCGCCGTGCGTCATCACGGAGGAGGAGGCCCGCCGCGGTCTCGCGATCATCGACGAGGCGCTGAGCTCGCTCGGGCTCTGAGCGGCGGCCGGCGGCGGCTCGGCGGGCCGTAGAATTCCGGGGTGACAACGCATCCCGGATCCCCGTACGTCTTCGGCGTGCGTGACATCATGCACAAGCCGGGGGAGCAGCGGGAGCTCGAGCGTGAGCTCGCCGTCCCCGAGCAGCTGGGCGCGGGCATGGTCGTCGTGCAGGAGGGCGAGCCGCTGGAGCTGCGGCTGCGGCTGGAGAGCGTGCACGAGGGGATCCTCGCCTCGGCGGAGCTGTCGACGGTCGCCCGAGGGCAGTGCGTGCGCTGCCTCACCGACGTCGAGCTGCCGGTCGAAGTCGATTTCCAGGAGCTTTTCGCGTATTCTCTTGAGGATGCCTACGACTTCGAGGTGCGTGACGAGCGCGTAGACCTCGAAGACCCGCTCCGCGACGCGGTCGTCCTCTCCCTGCCCTTCCAGCCACTGTGCCGGCCGGACTGCCCGGGCCTGGACCCGGTCACGGGTGAGCGGCTGGCGGACGCCGACGAGGCGGACGCGGCCCGCGGCAGCGAAGACTGAAACACCGACCCCGCAGACACAGACCGAGACCGGAGAGAGACCCTCATGGCTGGAAACCCCCCGAAGCGCCGCAAGTCGCGGGCGAACACCCACTCGCGCCGCTCGCAGTGGAAGGCCGAGGTCCCCACGCTCGTCAAGAGCGTCGAGAACGGCCGCACCGTGTACAGCCTCCCGCACCGCGCGAAGGTCGTCGAGGACTCCCAGGGCACGCCCCTGTTCCTCGAGTACAAGGGCCGCAAGGTCGCGGACATCTGATCCGGCGGCCCTTCTGAGCGATCCCGCATGCCCGGCGATGTCGGCTGACGAGCGGGGACCGGTCCAGCAGTTCAGGGCGCAGCCGAACGAGGCCGCCGAGCCGGGTGCCTCTGCGGCGACCGCCGGCGGCTTCGCGGCGCGCCTGGAGCAGATCCTGCCCGGCCTGGCCGTGGACCCGGTCCTGCTGGAGCTCGCCCTCACGCACCGTTCCTGGGCCTACGAGAACGGCGGCACCGCCCACAACGAGCGGCTGGAGTTCCTCGGCGACTCCGTGCTGGGCCTGGCCGTGACGGCCCGGCTGTTCCGCGAGCAGCCCGACGCCAGTGAGGGGGAGCTGGCTCGCAGACGCTCCGCCCTCGTCTCGGCGACCGCGCTGGCGGAGGTGGCCCGGCGCATCGGCCTGGGCGAGCACATCCGGCTCGGCCGGGGTGAGGAGCTCACCGGCGGCAGACAGAAGCAGTCCATCCTGGCCGACACCGTCGAGGCCGTCATCGGCGCGGTGTTCGAGGACCAGGGCCCCGCCGTCGCCGAGCGCTTCGTGCTCGCCCTGGTCGGCCCGCTGTTCGACGAGGTCGAGCGCTTCGGCGCTGCGATGGACCCGAAGACGGCCCTGCAGGAGCTCGCGGCCGCACGCGGCCTGCCCGCGCCGCGCTACGAGGTCGAGGGCTCCGGGCCGGACCACAATCGCGTGTTCGCCGCCGTGGTGCGCCTGGGCGAGGTGGAAGGGCGGGGCGCCGGAGCGTCGAAGAAGGCGGCGGAGGCCGCGGCCGCCATGGCCGCATGGACGCTGGCGCAGCCGGCGAAGCCCGCCGAGGGCCGGCCCGGCGAGGCCCAGGCGGTCTGAGGCGACGTGCCCGAGCTGCCCGAGGTCGAGGTCGTGCGGCTCGGCCTGGAACCCGCCGTCGCCGGCGCGCGCGTCGGCGACGTCGAGCTGCACGAGCCGCGGTCGCTGCGCCGGCACGTGCGTGAGCTCGGCGACTTCGAGACCCTGCTGCGCGGGGCGCGGCTCAGCGCGCCGGTGCGCCGCGGCAAGTTCCTCTGGCTGCCGATCGAGCGCAGCGGCCCGCCGCTCGCGCTGCTCGCGCATCTGGGCATGAGCGGCCAGCTCCTGCTGCGCAGCGTGGACCGACAGGCTCAGCCGCGCACCCGCGTGCGCATCCTGCTGCAGCCCGCGGGCCGGCCGGAGCTCTTCCTGGACTTCGTCGACCAGCGGATGTTCGGCTCCCTCGCCGTCGACCGGCTCGTGCCCACCGACGACGGCGCGCCGGGCGGCCTCGGCTCGGCCCGGCCGCTGGTGCCCGCGCAGGCGGCCCATATCGCCCGCGACCCGCTGGATCCCGCCTTCGACGAGGAGCGCTTCATCCGGCGCGTGCGTGCGAGCCGCAGCGGGGTGAAGCGCGCCCTGCTGGACCAGCGCCTGGTCAGCGGCATCGGCAACATCTATGCGGACGAGGCGCTCTGGGCCGCGGGGCTGCACTACGAGCGCCCGGGCAGCGCGCTGAGCCGAGCGCAGCTGCTGCGGCTGCTCACGGCCGTGCGGGAGGTCATGCTGCGCGCGCTCGCCGAGGGCGGCACCAGCTTCGACGCGCAGTACGTGAACGTCAACGGCGCGAGCGGCTACTTCTCCCGGAGCCTCACGGTCTACGGCAGGCAGGGACTGCCCTGTGCGCGTTGCGGCACCGTCCTGCGCCGTGAGCCCTTCATGAACCGCTCCTCGCATCTGTGCCCGCGCTGCCAGCCCCGCCCCCGGGCGCGGCGCTCCGGCTGAGCGCACGCCGTCACCGCGCCGGGCGACTGCCGGGGCACCGGGAGCGCCGCCGGGCCCTGCGGTCCCGGCGCTGGTAGCGTGAGGCGATGATCCGGCCCCGGAGCACGGATCGGCAGGCGGAGTTCAGCGGATCGAGGGGAAGCCCCGGGTGTATCTGAAGAGCGTGACCCTCAAGGGGTTCAAGTCGTTCGCGCAGGCGACGACGCTGCTCTTCGAACCAGGGGTCACCGCCGTGATCGGGCCCAACGGCTCGGGCAAGTCCAACGTCGTGGACGCCCTGGCCTGGGTGATGGGCGAGCAGGGAGCCAAGACGCTCCGCGGCGGCAAGATGGAGGACGTCATCTTCGCCGGCACCGCCAGCCGCGGCCCGCTGGGGCGCGCCGAGGTGCAGCTGACCATCGACAACTCCGACGGCGCGCTGCCGATCGAGTACGCCGAGGTGACGATCAGCCGCACCCTCTTCCGCAACGGCGCCAGCGAGTACGCCATCAACGGGCAGTCCTGCCGGCTGCTGGACGTGCAGGAGCTGCTCAGCGACTCCGGCCTGGGCCGGCAGATGCACGTCATCGTCGGCCAGGGCCAGCTCGACGCCATCCTGCACGCCACGCCGGAGGACCGCCGCGGCTTCATCGAGGAGGCCGCCGGGATCCTCAAGCACCGCCGCCGCAAGGAGCGCACCCTGCGCAAGCTCGAGGCGATGGAGGCGAACCTCACCCGCCTGAACGACCTGACCGCGGAGCTGCGGCGTCAGCTCAAGCCGCTCGGCCGTCAGGCGGAGGTCGCCCGCGAGGCGCAGACCATCGCCGCGGAGGCGCGGGACGCGAAGGCGCGCCTCATCGCCGACGACATCGCCGCCCTGCGCGCCGCGCTCGCCGAGCACGCCCGGACGGAGCAGGAGCGGCACAGCGAGCGCATCGTGGTCCAGGAGCAGCTGGAGCAGAAGCGGCTGCGGGCCGCGCGGGTGGAGGCGCAGCAGGGCGATGAGCGCGTCGACGGCGCACGCACCGTGCTGCACGGCCTCGAGTCGGCGCAGGAGCGCTTCCGCAGCCTCTACGCCCTCGCGACGGAGCGGCTCGCCCTGCTGCGCGCCGCGGACGCCGCCCCGGCCTTCGTCCCCCGGGTCACCGAGGCGGAGGTGGCCGAGGCGGGGCAGGCGCTGGGCGAGCTGCAGGAGGCGGCCGGCATTGCGAGGGACGCCTGGGAGGCCGCCCAGCGGCGCACGGCACAGGCGCGCGCGGAGCTGGACGCCCTGGATGTGGAGCTCGCGGAGCAGAGCGCGCTGCTGTCGGCGCATGAGCTGGAGCTGCAGCGCGCCTCCGGCCGGGCGGACACCGCCGCGGCCCGGGTCGCGGCCCGCGGCGAGGAGGTCGCCCGCGCGGAGGCGGTCGCGCAGGCGGCGACGCAGCGTGCCCGCGAGGCCGCCGAGGCGCTCGCCGAGGCGGGCATCGATGAGGACGCGAGCGACGGCGACCGCGCGGATGAGCGCGAGGACGCGCTGGCCCGGCGGCTCGAGTCCGCGCGCGCGGCAGCGCGCGAGGCGGAGGAGGCGCACGAGCGCGCCCGCACGGAGCACGCCGAGGCGCTGCGCGCGGCCGCGGGCGCTGCGGCCCGGCGCGACGCCCTGTCCCTCGCCCTGGAGCGCGCGCAGGGCTCAGCCGGCCTGCTCGAGCGCGGAGACGCGGGGCTGCTCGGCCACGTCGCGGACCATGTCAAGGTGCGCGAGGGCTGGGAGCTCGCCGTCGGCGTCGCGCTCGGATCGCTCGCCGAAGCCGTGCTCGCGCAGGACGCCGCGGTCGCGTTCGCCGCCGTGGAGCAGGCCAGGCGGGAGGAGCTGGGCCGGGTGGACGTCCTCATCGGGGATGCTCCGGCCGCGGCGGCCGGGACGCCGGCGCTGCCCGGGCTGGTCGCCCCCGAGGAGATCGTCACCGCCGTGCCCGGGGTTCTGCGGGCGCTGCACGGCGTGCTGTTCGCCGAGGACCTCGCCGCCGCCCGGGCCGCGCTGGAGGCGCTCGGCGAGGCCCGCGGTCCGGAGCTCACCGTGGTCACCCGCGAGGGCGAGCTGGTCTCCGCCCACCTGCTGCGCGGGGGCGCCGGCTCCGGCACGAGCAGGATCGAGCTGGTCGCCCAGCGCGACGCCGCGCAGGAGGAGGCCGCGCGCGCCGACGCCGCGGTCGCAGCGAGGGAGGCGGCCGTCGAACGGGCGCGCCTCGCCGCTGCCGCCGCGCGGGAGAGCGTCGAGGAGGCCGCCGCGGCGCTGGCCTCCCTGCGCAGCGAGCAGGCCGAGGCGCGGCTGGCCGCGCAGCGGCTGCGCTCCGGCGCGGAGGCCGCCCGTGCCGAGGCCGCCCGTGCCGAGGCGGCGCTCGCCGCCGCGCAGGACGCCCTGGACCGTGCCCGCTCCGAGGCCGCGGAGGCCGCGCGCGCCTTCGAGTCGCTGCGCGACGAGCCGCGGCCGATCCTGGACGCGTCCGAGCGCGAGCCGCTCGCCGCGGCACTGGACGCGGCCCGTGAGGAGGAGGTGACGGCACGGCTGGCGGCGCAGGCCGCCGAGCAGTCCCTGCGGTCCGCAGCCGAGCGCGCCTCGGCACTGCGCGCCCAGCACGAGGAGGATCAACGCGTGGCCGCCGAGGCGCAGCGCCGCGCCGTCGCCCGCGCCGAGCAGATCGCCCGTGCGGAGGAGGTCGCGGCCGCGCTGCCGCCCATCCTCGATTCCGTCGACCGCTCCGTCGCCGAGGCGCGGCTGGCGCTCGGGGAGGCCGAGCGGGTGCGCAGCGAGCACAGCGCCCAGCTGCACGAGCTGCGCCGCGAGGAGTCCGCCCTGCGCGAGCGGCTGCAGCAGATCACCGATGCGGTGCACGGCCTGGAGCTGAAGATCTACGAGAAGCGGCTGAGCCTGTCCGCGCTCATCGAGCGCGCCGCGGCGGAGCTGTCCCTGGACGAGGAGGTGCTCGCCGCGGAGTACGGCCCGGACCAGCCCGTGCCCGTGCCGCGCGCCCTGGGCGAGGGCCAGGAGCCCGGCGCCGAGCCGGAGACGGTGCCCTACGACCGCGCCCAGCAGGAGCGCCGCCTTGCCGAGGCGGAGCGCAAGCTGGCCGCGCTGGGAAGGATCAACCCGCTCGCCCTGGAGGAGTTCGCCGCGCTGGAGCAGCGCCACTCCTTCCTCAGCGAGCAGCTGGCCGACCTGGTCAAGTCGAAGCAGGATCTGCTGACGATCATCGCCGACCTGGACGAGCGGATGGAGGGCATCTTCCTCGCCGCCTTCGAGGACACCCGCGCGGCGTTCGAGGAGATCTTCCCCATCCTGTTCCCGGGCGGCTCGGGGGAGATCCGGCTGACCGACCCGGAGAACATCCTCACCACGGGCGTCGAGGTCGCGGTGCGGCCGGCGGGCAAGAAGATCGAGCGGCTGTCGCTGCTGTCCGGCGGCGAGCGGTCCCTGGCTGCGGTGGCCATGCTCGTGGCGATCTTCATCGCCCGCCCCAGCCCGTTCTACATCATGGACGAGGTGGAGGCGGCGCTCGACGACGCGAACCTGGGCCGCCTGCTGACCGTGTTCGAGCAGCTGCGGCGCGACTCGCAGCTCATCGTCATCACCCACCAGAAGCGCACCATGGAGATCGCGGACGTGATCTACGGCGTGTCCATGAACCGCGACGGCGTGTCGGTCGTCGTGGGGCAGCGGGTGGGGGAGGAGTCCACCCGGGCCCAGAAGGCAGGCGCCTCGCTCTGATCCGCTGGGCCGCCGCGCCCGACTGCCGCTCAGAACCCGGCGGGCCAGCTGCTGCTCATGTCGACCATGCGGGCGAGCATGAAGAAGGTGGCGTCGACGAACAAGCCCGCCCCGAGCACGCAGAGCAGTCCCGCGCCGTAGCCCCGGGTGCGCTCGAAGCAGATGAGCAGCGCACCGCCGACGATGACAGGGCCCAGCGGGAACGGGCTGCTCGTCAGCGTGAGCAGCCGAGCAGCCTCCCCGCTGAGGACCCTCGACGCCGCCAGCCACTCCCCGACGCCGAACAGCGCGCCCCCGGCGAGCAGTGCGATCAGGAACTGCGCGCCGAACGGCAGCGGGAGGGCTGCCGGAGCGCCCTGGCCGTCCTGCGCCCGAGGCGGCGTCTCGGGACCGCGCGCGGGCGCCCGCTCCCCACCGGCCTCGCTCATGACGAAGAACATAGGCCGGCGCCGCGTCGCGGCGTCACCGGCCGGCACGCGGCTGTGGGAAACCGCGCCGGCGCCGGCTGCGGGCGTCCGCGGCGATCGGCTCGGCGCGGGCGGCAGCCGTCCGATCGCAGCGGTCCGTCGCCGCGCCGCCTCCCTAGGATGGACGCATGGCCGAACGCTCCTGGTCCCTGACCCGATCCCTGCGCGGCCTGTTCGAGAAGCGGACGATCGACGAGGACAGCTGGGAGGAGCTGGAGGCCGCGCTGATCACGGCGGACTTCGGGCCGGATCTCACCGAGGCCATCGTCGACGATCTCCGCGAGCGCGTGGAGCGCTATCGCACCACGGACCCGCGCGATCTGCAGCGGATGCTCCGGGAGGTGGTCGAGGAGCGGCTGGCCGGCTACGACACGACGCTCAAGCTCTCGGACCGCCCCGCCATCGTGCTGGTCTGCGGCGTGAACGGCGTGGGCAAGACGACGACGATCGGGAAGTTCGCGAAGTTCCTGCGCAACTACGGCCGCAGCGTGGTCGTGGGCGCGGCGGACACCTTCCGCGCCGCGGCGGTGGAGCAGCTGGCCACCTGGGCGCAGCGGGCCGGCGCGGAGATCGTCCGGCCGCAGCAGGAAGGGCAGGACCCGGCCTCCGTCGCCTTCCAGACGGTCGAGCGAGCGATGCGCGAGGGCATCGAGATGGTCATCATCGACACCGCGGGCCGGCTGCAGACCAAGGGCGGGCTCATGGACGAGCTCGGCAAGATCAAGCGCGTCGTGGAGAAGCAGGCGCCCGTGTCCGAGGTGCTCCTCGTGCTGGATGCGACGACCGGGCAGAACGGCCTTGCGCAGGCCGAGGCGTTCATCGAGCACGCCGGGGTGACCGGGCTCGTGCTCACCAAGCTCGACGGCTCGGCCAAGGGCGGCTTCGTGCTCGCCGTGCAGGAGCGCACCGGTCTGCCGGTGAAGCTCGTGGGGCAGGGTGAGGGCATCGACGACCTCACCGGCTTCACGCCGCACGTCTTCGCCCAGCAGCTGCTGGGCTAGCCGGTCATCCCGTGCCCGGCGGCCGGCGCCGGCCGGCTGCTCACACCGCCTGGTGGAAGCCGCCGTCGCCGCCGTCGGGGGTATCGGCGAGGTGCGCGAGGTGGGCGGGGATCTGCCGGCCCCTGGCCCGCATCGAGCGAGCCCACAGCCGGCCGGCGCGGTAGGAGGAGCGGACCAGCGGTCCGGCGAGCACGCCGAGGAAGCCGATGCGCTCCGCCTCCTGCCGCAGCTGGGCGAACTCCTCCGGCCGCACCCAGCGGGCGACCGGCAGATGCCGCGGCGAGGGCCGCAGATACTGCGTGAGGGTCACGATGTCGCAGCCGGCGTCGTGCAGCTCCCGGAGCGCGGCGACGACCTCGGTGTCCTCCTCGCCCATCCCGAGGATGAGGTTCGACTTCGTGATGAGGCCGGCCTCGCGCGCCGCTGCGATGACGCCGAGCGAGCGCTCGTAGCGGAAGGCGGGACGGATGCGCCGGAAGAGCCGCGGCACCGTCTCCACGTTGTGCGCGAACACCTCCGGCCGGGAGTCGAAGACGGTCTGCAGCAGCGCCGGGTCGCCGCTGAAGTCCGTCGCCAGCAGCTCGACGCCGGTGCCCGGGTTCAGGGCGTGGATCATCCGTACCGTCTCGGCGTGCAGCCAGGCGCCCTCGTCGTCCAGGTCGTCCCGCGCCACGCCGGTCACGGTCGCGTACCGCAGGCCCATCCGCTGCACGCTCCGGGCGACGCGCCGCGGCTCGTCGGTGTCGTAGTCCGCGGGCCTGCCCGTGCCGATCTGGCAGAAGTCGCAGCGCCGGGTGCACTGCGAGCCGCCGATGAGGAAGGTCGCCTCGCGGTCCTCCCAGCACTCGAAGATGTTCGGGCAGCCCGCCTCCTGGCACACCGTGTGCAGCTGCTCGCTGCGAACCAGCGAGCGCAGGGCCTCGTACTCCGGACCCTGCCGCGCCCTCGTCTTGATCCACTCCGGCTTGCGCTCGACCGGCGTCTGCGCGTTGCGGACCTCCAGCCGCAGCAGCCGGCGGCCCTCCGGCGTCGCGCTCACGCCGGCGCCTGATCGCGGGCGCGGAAGGCGGCGGCGACCGCGTCGATGACCTCACGCGGGCCGGTGCGCTCGCCGCGCACCTCGCTGACCGTGGTGACGCCCGCGTCGGCGATGCCGCAGGGCACGATGGAGGCGAAGCCGTCCAGGGTGTTGTCGCAGTTGATCGCGAAGCCGTGCATGGTCACGCCCCGCTCGACCCGCACGCCGATCGCGGCGAGCTTGGCCCAGGGCTGCGAGCCGCCGGGGCGCTCGACCCAGACGCCGCTGCGGCCCTCGAGTCGCGCGCCGGCGACGCCGAGCGGCGCGAGCGCGTCGATGAGGAGCGCCTCCAGCCGGCGCACGTGGCCGACCACGTCCAGCGGGTCGGGCAGGCGGACGATCGGGTATCCGACGAGCTGGCCCGGACCGTGCCAGGTGATCCGCCCGCCACGGTCCACCTCGACGACCGGGGTGCCGTCCCGCGGCCGGTCCTCCGGGCGGGTACGTACCCCCGCGGTGACGACCGGCTCGTGCTCGAGCAGAAGCAGCGTGTCCGGCCGCGCCCCCGAGCGCACCTGCTCGTGCACCTGCCGCTGCAGCCGCCAACCCTCGACGTAGGGCACGTACTCGGGCGCCAGCCCCACGCAGACAACGTCCAGCATCCGCAGCGCCTCCGCTCACGTCGGATCGTCCAGTTTCTGGACTGCGCCCAACAATAGCCACGCGAAAGCGAGGGCCCGCCGGCTCCGCGGCCGGCCTGTGCATAGGCTTCCCGGCCGGCACGACGCCACCGCCGGCGCTCGGGAGGGACGGCCTACACTTGATGCCGACATGGCTACCTTCGGCACCCTCTCCGAGCGGCTCACCAACACCTTCCGCGGCCTGCGCGCCAAGGGCAAGCTCACCCCCGCGGACGTGGACGGGACCGTGCGCGAGATCCGCCGCGCCCTCCTGGACGCGGATGTGGCCCTGGACGTCGTCAAGGACTTCACCGCCCGCATCCGCGAGCGCGCCCTCGGCGACGAGGTCAATCGCGCGCTGAACCCCGCGCAGCAGGTCGTGCAGATCGTCAACGAGGAGCTCGTGGGCATCCTCGGCGGGCAGCAGCGGCGGCTGGAGTTCGCGAAGAACCCGCCGACCATCATCATGCTCGCCGGCCTGCAGGGCGCCGGGAAGACGACGCTCGCCGGCAAGCTCGCGAAGTGGCTGGCGGCGCAGCGGCACACGCCGATGCTCGTCGCGGCCGACCTGCAGCGCCCCAACGCGGTGACGCAGCTGCAGGTCGTCGGCGAGCAGGCCGGGGTCCCCGTCTACGCGCCCGAGCCGGGCAACGGCGTGGGCGATCCGGTCCGCGTCGCCCGGGACGGCGTGCGACTCGCCCGCGACCGCCAGCACGACGTCGTCATCGTGGACACCGCCGGCCGCCTGGGTGTGGACGCCGAGCTGATGAAGCAGGCCGCGAACATCCGCAAGGCGATCGATCCGGACGAGGTGCTCTTCGTCGTCGACGCGCTGACCGGCCAGGACGCGGTCACCACGGCCAAGGCCTTCCAGGAGGGCGTGGACTTCACCGGCGTGGTGCTGACGAAGCTCGACGGCGACTCGCGCGGCGGCGCAGCCCTCTCGGTGACGAGCGTCACGGGGCGGCCGATCATGTTCGCCTCGACCGGCGAGCGGCTGGAGGACTTCGAGCCCTTCCACCCGGACCGGATGGCGAGCCGGATCCTCGATCTGGGAGACATCCTCACCCTCATCGAGCAGGCCCAGCAGGCATTCGACGAGGAGGAGGCGGCGAAGCTCGCCGCGAAGATCGCGACCGAGAGCTTCACCCTCGAGGACTTTCTCGCGCAGCTGCAGCAGGTCAAGAAGATGGGCTCGCTGTCGAAGATGCTCGGCATGCTTCCGGGAGCCCGGAACATGCGCGAGCAGCTCGACCAGCTCGACGACGGCGAGATCGGGCGCACCGAGGCGATCATCCGCTCGATGACCCCGGCGGAGCGCAGCAACACGAAGCTGCTCAACGGCTCCCGGCGGCTGCGGATCGCGCGCGGCTCGGGGACCACGGTCACAGAGGTGAACAGCCTCGTCAACCGCTTCGAGCAGGCCGCGAAGGTCATGAAGACCGTGGCCCGGGGCGGCACACCCCAGATTCCCGGCATGGGCCCGATCCCCGGAGGCGGGGGAGGGCGGGCCTCCCTGGCGAAGGCCGGCAAGAACGCGAAGAAGAAGCAGAGCAAGTCGGGCAACCCTGCGAAGCGGGCGGCGGAGAACGCCGCGCTGGCGGCCGGCCGCCCGGTGGGCGGGGGCGGCGCCCCCGCCGGCTCCGGCTTCGGGCTGGGCGCTGGCAGGCCCGACGCGCCCACGCCGGAGGAGCTCGAGTCGCTGCAGAAGTTCCTCGGGCGCTGAGCACCGCCGGTTCCGGGCCGTCATCGACGATCCTCCCCGGGGTTTAGGGTGACGGTATGACCATCGACCGGCCCACGCGCATCGGCGTCCAGATCCTCCCGCAGCACTCCGCCACCTACGGCCCGATCCGCGACAAGGTGCTCAGCGTCGAGGACGCGGGCGTCGACGTGGCCTTCAACTGGGATCACTTCTACCCGCTGTCCGGAGACCCCGACGGCTACCACTTCGAGTGCTGGACGATGCTCGCCGCCTGGGCGGAGCAGACCGAGCGGATCGAGTTCGGCGCGCTGGTGACCTCCCAGAGCTACCGCAACCCGGATCTGCTCGCGGACATGGCCAGGACGGTCGACCACATCAGCGCGAAGGACGGCACCGGCCGCCTCATCCTGGGCATCGGGGCAGGCTGGAAGGAGCGCGACTACGAGGAGTACGGCTACGAGTTCGGCACCTTCGGCTCGCGCCTGAACGCGCTGGCCGCCGCCATGCCCCGCATCGAGACGCGCTGGGAGCGGCTCAACCCGCTTGCCACGCGCAAGATCCCCGTGCTCATCGGCGGCGGCGGGGAGCAGAAGACCCTGCGGATCGTCGCCAAGCACGCGGACATCTGGCACAGCTTCGCCAACGACCCGGAGACTCTCGCGCACAAGCTCGAGGTGCTCAAGAACTGGGGCGAGGAGGTCAGCCGCGACGTCTCCGAGATCGAGGTCTCCGTCGGCTTCAACGCCGAGGGCCGCTTCGACGCCGAGCTGCTGGACGCGCTGTGGGACCTCGGCGCGCGCTTCTTCACCATCGGGGCCAACGGCCCGGACTACGAGACGCCCGAGCTGCAGAAGTTCCTCGACTGGCGGGACGCGAAGAACTCCTGAGCGGCCGCGGCCGGGCCGCGATCGAAACCCGCCGGGAAATCTGCAACAATGGAGGGTCGATCCCGCGCGCACTCGACCCTCTATCCAGTGCGCGTGGCGCTGCTCGACACAACACGAGCTTCGGCGGTGCGCGCCCCCACCTGCGCCCCTCCGGTTCACTACCTTCCACCTCAGGAGAATTGTGGCTGTCAAGATCCGTCTCAAGCGCCTCGGCAAGATCCGGGCGCCGTACTACCGCATCGTCGTCGCCGACTCGCGCACCAAGCGCGACGGCCGCGTGATCGAGGAGATCGGGAAGTACCACCCGACCGAGAACCCCTCGCTCATCGAGGTCGACTCCGAGCGCGCCCAGTACTGGCTCGGCGTCGGCGCGCAGCCGACCGAGCAGGTCGCGGCCATCCTCAAGCTGACCGGCGACTGGGGCAAGTTCACCGGCGAGGGTCCGAGCGAGAGCCAGGTCAAGGCTCCCGAGGCCCGCACGCCCTTCGAGGTCGACGAGAAGAAGAAGCCGGTGCTGCGCCCGAAGACGGAGAAGTCGGAGGCTCCGGCCCCCGCTCCCGCCGCGGAGGCGGAGGAGCCGGCCGAGGCCGCGGAGGGCGCCGAGCAGGCCCCTGCCGAGCAGGCCGAGGCCTGATCCGGCTGAGGAGAGCCTCATGCTGAACGACGCGCTGGAGCACCTCGTCAAGGGCATCGTGGATCACCCGGAGGATGTCCAGGTGATCTCCCGCGGCTCGCGCAACGAGGTGCTCAGCGTGCATGTGCACCCGGACGACCTGGGACGCGTGATCGGCCGCTCCGGCCGCACCGCCCAGGCCATCCGCACCGTCGCGTCTGCGCTGGCCGATGGCCGCGTCCGTGTGGACATCGTCGACACGGACCGCTGATCGGATGCCACGCCATTCCGACCGTGATCGGGTGCGCGTGGGCCGGCTCGTGAAGGCCCACGGGCTCAAGGGCGCGATCAAGCTCGAGCTGTACACCGACGACCCCCAGCGGCGCTTCGTCCCCGGCGCGGCCTTCTCGCTGCAGGTCCCGGAGAGCTCGCCGTGGCACGGGCGCACGCTGACGCTCAGCGAGCTGCGCTGGTACAACGGCGCCCCCGTCGCCTTCTTCGAGGGGGTGCCCGATCGCACCGCCGCGGAGAGCCTCGTGCGGGCGATCCTCTGGACGGAGGCGGACCCGCCCGAGGACGAGGCCTGGTACGACCATCAGCTCGTGGGACTGGACGTCCTCCGCGAGGGTGCGAAGGCGGGCGAGGTCGTGCGGGTCGAGCACCTGCCCGGGCAGGACCTGCTCGTCGTGCGGGTGGAGGACGGCACAGAGGTGCTCGTGCCCTTCGTCAAGGCGATCGTCCCGGAGGTCGACGTCGCGGCCGGAAGGGTGACCGTCACCCCCCCTGCCGGGCTGTTCGAGATCGGCGAGGAGGAGTGACGGTGCCGCGGGCGTGCCGGAGGCCGCGATGAGGATCGACGTCATCACGATCTTCCCGGGCTTCTTCGACGTGCTCGAGCTGTCCCTGCTCGGCAAGGCTCGCACGGCCGGGATCCTCGAGCTGCGGGTGCACGACCTGCGGGACTTCACCGCGGACCGGCACCGCACGGTGGACGACACCCCGTACGGCGGCGGGGCGGGGATGGTCATGCGACCGGAGCCGTGGGGTCTCGCCCTGGACGCTGTGCTGGGGGAGGGCCCCGGCGATCCGCTCGTCGTGTTCCCCACGCCCGCCGGGGAGGTGTTCCGCCAGCCCGTCGCCCGCGAGCTCTCCGCTGAGCGGCATCTGGTGTTCTGCTGCGGCCGCTACGAGGGCATCGACGAGCGGGTCATCGAGGATGCGGCGAGCCGCGCGCGGGTGCGGCGCATCAGCCTGGGGGACTATGTGCTCAACGGCGGAGAGGTGGCCGTCGTCGCCATGATCGAGGCGGCGGCACGGCTGATCCCGGGCGTCGTGGGCAACCCCGAGAGCCTGGTGGAGGAGAGCCACGAGGACGGCCTGCTGGAGTACCCGTCCTACACGAAGCCGGCGCAGTGGCGGGGGCGCACGGTGCCCGAGGTGCTGCTGTCGGGCAACCACGCCGCGATCGCCGCCTGGCGCCGCGAGCAGCAGCTCGAGCGCACCCGCGCCTGGCGCCCCGACCTGCTGCCGCCGGAGGCCTAGCAGAGCCGAGTTTGGGACTGGGCCGCGGTATGGCAGAATAGATGTTTGTGCCTCGGCCGGGCTCTGCCCCGGGGGAGCTCCGCGTGGCCGGGCACCCGAACTCCACCATCGAACGCGCCGGACCCGAGGCCGTCGCAGAGAGCGAAGCATCATGCAGACCCTCGACCACGTCGACGCCGCCAGCCTGCGATCCGACATCCCCGAGTTCCGCGCCGGCGACACCGTCAAGGTGCACGTGAACATCATCGAAGGCAACCGCTCCCGCATCCAGGTCTTCCAGGGTGTCGTCATCGCCCGCTCGGGCCACGGGGTGCGCGAGACCTTCACGGTCCGCAAGGTCAGCTTCCAGGTCGGCGTGGAGCGCACCTTCCCCGTGCACTCCCCGGTGATCGACCACATCGAGGTCGTCACGCGTGGTGACGTGCGCCGCGCGAAGCTGTACTACCTGCGCGAGCTGCGCGGCAAGAAGGCGAAGATCAAGGAGAAGCGCGAGGCCTAGGCCCGCGCTGCCCAGCACCGCGTTTCGGCATCCCCGGACTCCCCCTCGGCTTAGACTGACGGGGAGTCCGGGCGGTTAAATGACAGAGATCTCCAGCGACGCGCCAGAGCGCGCCCCTCAGGGTGGCAGGCGTAGTCGAGGGCTCGTCCTTTTCCTGCGCGACGCCGCGATCGTCATCGTGATCGCGCTGGTCGCCTCGTTCCTCATCAAGACCTTCCTGGTCCGCTCGTTCTACATCCCCTCCGGCTCGATGGAGGACACGCTCCAGGTCAACGACCGCATCCTCGTGAACGAGCTGGTGCCGAACGTCGTGCCGATCGCCCGCGGCGACGTCGTCGTGTTCGAGGACCCGGGCGGCTGGCTGCTTGCGCGGCCGGACAGCGACCCCGGCTGGTTCATCGGGCTGCTCGAGGCGATCGGCTTCGCACCGTCCAATGCGGACGATCACCTCGTCAAGCGCGTCATCGGCCTTCCCGGCGACCACGTGGTGTGCTGCAACGCCCTGGGGCAGATCACCATCAACGACGTGCCGATCCAGGAGCCCTATCTGAAGCTGCCGCCCGGCCAGCAGGCGGCCTCCACGGTGCCGTTCGACGTGACCGTGCCCGACGGCTTCCTCTGGGTGCTCGGGGACAACCGCGATCAGTCCAGCGACTCCCGCTACCACCAGGACGCCCCGTCGCACGGCTTCGTGCCGGTGCAGAACGTCGTGGGACGCGCCTTCGCCATCAACTGGCCGCTGAACCGCATCGGCTGGCTGGAGAACTACCCCGCCGTGTTCGGGGCGGTGCCCGATCCCCGGAAGGACGGGGGATGAGCCCCCGGGCGGCGCGGCAGGCCGCACCCGCCCCTGCCGGCGTGCGCGGGCTCGCTCCCGGTCTCGCCGTGGAGCGCGAGCTGCTCGCGGCGGCGGGCGAGGGGGCGCTGCTGATCGGCTGCGACGAGGTGGGCCGAGGTGCGATCGCGGGCCCGGTGGCGGTCGGCCTGGGCGTCCTCGCCCCGGAGCGGGGCCTGCCGCCGCAGCGGCTGCGGGACTCGAAGCTGCTCAGCCCGTCCGTGCGTGAGTCGCTGCTGCCCGAGCTGGACGCCTGGCTGGGCGCCTGCTCGGTCGGCTTCGTGGACGCGGAGCGCATCGACCGGATGGGCATCATCGGCGCGCTGCGCTCCGCCGCCTGCGCGGCCTTCTCCGAGCTCGCCTCGCGCATCGAGCCCGGACGCCCCGTGGTCGTGCTCCTGGACGGGACGCACGACTGGATCGGCGACGGCTTCGGGCCCGGGGTGCGCGTGGTCGTGCGGGCGAAGGCGGATCTGCATTGCGCGTCCGTCGCGGCGGCGTCGGTGGTGGCGAAGGTGCGCCGCGACGCGCTCATGGTGCGCCTGCACGACGAGGCGCCGCACTTCGGCTGGAACGAGAACAAGGGCTACGCCTCGCCGGCGCACTGCAGCGCGCTCGTCGCGCACGGGCCCAGCCCCTGGCACCGCCGCAGCTGGCTCTCGAGGATCCTCGAGAGCGGCGGTGTCCTCGAGGGCGGCGGTGTCCTCGAGGGCGGCGCCCCTGCCGTCCGGACCTCATAGGATTAAAGGGATATGGACGACGAGGAATTCGACGACTACGACCGCGAGCTCGAGCTGGCGCTCTACAAGGAGTATCGCGATGTCGTGGGGCAGTTCCGCTACGTGATCGAGACGGAGCGGCGCTTCTACCTCGCCAACGAGGTCACTCTCGAGCGTCGGGACGCCGAACACGACTTCTACTTCGAGATCACCATGAACGACGTCTGGGTCTGGGACGTCTACCGCTCGGATCGCTTCGTGAAGTCGGTGCGCGTCCTCACCTTCAAGGACGTGAACATCGAGGAGCTCTCCGCCAAGGAGTTCGAGCTGCCCAAGGAGCTCGCGCTCGACGAGTGAGCGCGGCTGCCGCTTCTGCCGTTGCAGCGTCGGCTGTATCGGCTGCCGCGGCCGCTCCGCGGCTTCCGGCGCGGTGAGGGGGCCAGGGCCCTCTAACTGCGGGGCAGCAGCTCCGGGCGGTAGATCAGCGCCGCGGCGCCCACCAGAGGCGCGTCCTCGCCCAGGGCGGCGGGCACGACCCGCAGCTGGCGCAGATGCTCCAGCGGGGCGATCCGCCGCAGCTCGCCGGCGACGCGGGCGACGAAGTCCGGCACCACTCGGCTGAAGCCGCCGCCGATCGCGACCGCCTCCAGGTCCAGCAGCGCGGCGGCGGAGGCGATTCCCCGGGCGAGGTACGACACGCAGCGGTCGACGGCAGCCAGCGCGAGCGGATCGGCCGAGGCGGCGTCGCTCGCCAGCTGCTCGCCTCTGCTGCCCGCCCAGCCCTGGCTGCGCGCCCAGGCGACGATGCCGGTGCCGGAGGCGAGCTGCTCGAGGGTCTGCTCCGGCTCGAGCATCAGCTGGCCCAGGTGCCCGGCGTTGCCGGTGCGTCCGGACAGAAAGCGCCCGTCGGCGAGGATGCCGCCGCCGATCCCGGTCGAGACCACCATCCCGATCGCGTTGCGCGTGCCGCGCAGGGCACCGGCCCAGTGCTCGGCGAGGGCGATGCACAGCCCGTCCAGCCGCAGGGTCGCCGGCAGCCCCGAGGCGTCGGAGACCAGCTGCCGCAGGGCGAATCCGCGCCAGGCGGGCAGGCTCACCGGCCAGACCAGGCCGTGCTCGGGGTCCACCGGGCCTGCCGCGCCGATCCCCGCGGCGCGGATGCTCGCGTCCTCCGGCCGCGCGCCGAGGGCCTGCGCAACGACGGTGCGCACGGATTGGGCGATCTGCTCGGAGCGGGAGTCGCGGCCCGTGGGCGCGCGATGGCGGCTGCCGGGGACGATCCGGCCCTCGGGGGTGACCAGGGCGGCCTCCACCTTTGTCGCGCCCAGGTCGACAGCGAGGACGAGGCTGTCGTCGTCCTGTCGCGCCATAGGGACATTCTGGCGCCCCGGCTGGACGCTCCGCTGCTCCTGCACAGGGCGGCGGAGAGCGATGCAGTGCACCGGCGGCGGCGCGACGGAGGCAAGGGCGCCGGAGCGGCGCGAGCATGGCCGCGGAGGTCGAGAGATGGACGGGATGGACCACGACGGGCGCTCGGCGGGAAGAGATGCCGGCATAGGGCCGGACGGTTCATGCCGGCCGGCGCGCACGAACGGAGGCCGGATGGCGCGCACGGCGCGGGTGGAGCCCCCGGAGCGAGGGGAGGCGGTGAGCCGGATCGAGAGGGCCGAGCGGGTCGAGCGGATGAGCCGGATCGAGACGGGCATGCTCGGAGAGCGCATCGCCGCCGAGCGCCTCGAGTCCGAGGGCTACGAGATCCTGGCGAGGCGATGGCGCTGCCGCTGGGGCGAGATCGACCTCGTGGCGCGTCGCGGCGAGGTGGTGGCCTTCATCGAGGTGAAGACGCGCCGCACGGCGCGCTACGGGCACCCGGCCGAGGCGATCACGCCGACGAAGTGCGTGCACCTGCGCCGGGCGGCAGCGATGTGGTTCCGCGAGCGGGAGGGTCCGATGCGCGCACGGGCGCGCATCGACGCGGTCGCGGTGCTCCTGCGGGCCGACGGGTCCGCGCGCATCGAGCATCTGCGCGGGGTGTGCATATGAGCGTGGCGACCACTCGCGCGGTGGCCTTGACCGGGCTGGTCGGCACGGTCGTCGACGTGGAGGCGCATGCGGGGGCGGGCCTGCCGGCGATGGTCGTCATCGGAATGCCGGATGCGGCGCTGTCTCAGGCGCGCTTCCGGGTCCGGTCGGCGGCGAGCCGCATCGGCATCCCGCTCTCGGAGCGGAAGATGATCGTCAACCTGTCGCCTGCGGCGCTGCCCAAGCACGGATCGGCCTTCGACCTGGCGATCGCGATCGCCTGTTGCGCCGCGCTCAGGCCGCTTCCCGTCGCCGAGGCGCTGGCGAGCACGGTGTACATCGGGGAGCTCGGGCTGGACGGCAGGGTCCGGTCGGTCCCGGGCGTGCTGCCCGCCGTGGCAGCGGCCCGCGCGGCGGGGTTCACGCGCGTGGTCGTGCCGGGCGAGTGCGCGCAGGAGGCCGCCCTCGTCGGCGGCATGGAGGTGCAGGCCGTGTCCTCGCTCGCCGAGGCGGCCGGCGTCGAGGTCGAGGTCGAGGGCCGTGCAAGCGAGCCCGGCGCCGCGGCGAGCACACCCGGTTCGGCCAGCGCCGAGGCCCAGGCCGAGATCGAGCCCGGGCCGGGGCCCAGGGGAGCGGATCGAGCGGTCCCGCCGGTGTCAGAGGAGCTGCCGGAGCTGGCCGAGGTCGTCGGAAACGAGGAAGCTGTGGAGGCTCTGCTCATCGCTGCCGCCGGGCGTCACCACCTGCTCATGACAGGGCCGCCCGGTGTCGGCAAGACGATGCTCGCCCGCCGCCTGGCCGCTCTGCTGCCCGAGCTCGACGACGAGGCCGCGCTGGAGGCCAGCGCCATCCGTTCCCTGTCCGGCGGCGCGCTGCGCTCGGGGCTCGTGCGCCGTCCGCCCTTCGAGTCGCCCCACCACACGGCCAGCGCCGTCGCGATGATCGGAGGCGGGAGCGGGATCATCCGTCCCGGCGCCGCGGTGCGCGCCAGCGGCGGTGTGCTGTTCCTCGACGAGGCGCCGGAGTTCGGCCCCGCCGTGCTGGACAGCCTGCGCCAGCCGCTGGAGGAGGGCGTCGTCACGGTGAGCAGGGCCAGCGCCGTCGCCACCTTTCCTGCGCGCTTCCTGCTCGTGCTCGCGGCCAACCCGTGTCCGTGCGGCAACTACGGCGTGTCCGGTGCCGATTGCGCCTGTGCCCCGCTTGCGCGGGTGCGCTACCTGCAGCGGCTGTCCGGACCGCTGCTGGACCGGGTGGACCTGCGCGTCGGGCTGCAGCGCGTCTCCAGTGCGCAACGGCGGGCCTCCCGCAGCGCGCCCTCGACCGCTCAGGCGCGCGAGCGGGTGGCCGAGGCGCGTGCGCGAGCCGCACAACGGCTGCGCGGAACGCCGTGGCGGACGATGGGAGACGTTTCAGGTCCCTGGCTGCGTGCGACGCATCCGCTCCCGGCCGACGCGACGACCTCCGCGGATCAGGCCCTCGCCGCGGGGCGGATCAGCATGCGCGGCTACGATCGCGTCCTGCGCCTCGCCTTCACGCTCGCGGACCTCCAGGGTCGTGACGCGCCCGGCCGTGCGGAGGTCGGACGGGCGCTGTTCCTGCGCAGAGGGATCCCGGGATGAGCGGCCGGTTCGGGCTCGGCGATCGCGAGCTCCTCGCAGCGGTGGAGGGGCTGGCTTTCGCAGACGGCACGGCTGAGAACTCCACCGGTGAGGGCGAGGAGGCGCTCGCGCATCACCTGGACGCCGGCGAGCTCGGTCGTGCGCAGGAGATCTTCGCGCGGGTCGCGTGGTCCGTGCTCAGCGAGCCGGGCGACGGGGTGGCGGGCGCGCTTGTGTCGGCGTGCGGCGCGGCCGGCGCTCTGGAGGCGCTTCTGCGCGCGGCGGATGCCGATGCCTTCGCCGACGGCTGGGGCACCGGCGGCCCGGGGAAGGCGCAGCTGCGCGCCGGGTGGGAGCGCTGGGCGCTGCGGCTGTCCGTGTCGACGGTGCTGCGCGCCCTGGGGGCCACGCGGCGGCTGGGCGCGAGACTGCTGGTTCCCGGCGGCCCCGGGTGGCCCGTCGCCGTCGACGACCTCGGCCCCCACGCGCCGTTGCTGCTCTGGGCGAGCGGCCCTGCGCCCGCGGCGGCCGCGGCGGGCCACTGCTTCGCGCTCGTGGGAGCGCGGGCGGCGACAGGGTACGGCGAGCACGTCACCGCTGAGCTCACCGAGGGCCTCGTCGCCCGGGGCGCGACCATCGTGTCCGGCGGCGCATACGGAATCGACGGCTCGGCCCACCGCATGACGCTCGCCTGCGACGGCACGACCGTCGCCGTCCTCGCCGGAGGTGTGGACCGGCTCTATCCCGCGGGCCATCGAGAGCTCCTGCAACGCATCGCGGAGCGACATGCCGTGTACAGCGAGCTGCCTCCCGGTGCGGCCCCGAGCAGAGCGAGGTTCCTCCAGCGCAACCGGCTCATCGCCGCACTGGGTGCCGCCACTGTCGTCTGCGAGGCGGGCTGGCGCTCGGGCTCCCTGAACACGGCGGGCCATGCCGCCGCCCTGGGTCGTCCACTCGGCGCGGTGCCGGGCCCCGTCACCTCGGCGGCCTCGGCGGGGTGTCATCGCCTCCTGCGCGAGTTCGACGCCAGCTGCGTGACGAACGCCGCCGAGGCATGGGAACTGGCGCCGGCCCCTCGGTCGGTTCACGGCTCTGCAGCGCTCTCCGCGGAGACGGGAGAGGATTCGGCATCCGGGCAGGACGCAAGACCGGGCGAGGAGGCACGCCCGGGACCGGAGGCACGTGCGGCTGGGCCCGGTCCACGGCCTCGGGGAGGCGGCCAGCAGCCGGAACTCCCGCGCGGAGCGCTGAGCGATGAGGGCTGGCGCGTGCTGGACGTCCTGGGCCGGCGCGCCGCGACAGTCCTGCAGCTGGCCGCACGTGCCGGGCTGTCACTCGCGGACGCTTCCGCGGCGCTCGCGGAACTGGAGATCGCGGGGCTGGCGCGCGAGGGGGAGGCGGGATGGCTGATGAGCCCGGCCTCCCGGGGTCGTTGACGGGCGCGCCGGCGCATGCTGCTCAGGCGGGGCAGCTGAGCACCTTGCGACGGTCCGGCGCGTACGCGACCGAGTGCTCGGACAGCTCATGACCGCAGATCGGGCAGCGGGTGTCCACGCGCGGTGGCCGATCGGCCGGCTCGTACGGCCCCACCTGCGCCGGGCCCGCCTTCCGGGCGAAGGCATCGTTGATGCGGCGGTAGAGGCTGCGCCGCTCGCGCGGCTCGGAGGCCTCTGCCCTATTGCTCAATGTCATAATGATTAGTGTAATAACTAATCGTGTCCATTGCATCTGCGGTCGGGGATAAGGTGAGCGCATGACGGAGCGGACGCGAGCGGCGGAGGATCGCGTGCGAGCAGAGCAGCAGCCGGGTGGGGAGCGCCTGCCCGCGGGGAGCGCCCGTGCTCGCGCTTCGGGCGAGGATGCCCACGGTGCGAACGCGGGCGGCCGTGGGAGCACGGGCGCCAAGGGCGGGAGCGCCGCGCCCGGAGGCCGGGCTGCCGTCGGCGACGAGGATCTTCTGGCCCTCGAGCGACAGGTCTGCTTCGCCCTCGTGGTGGCCTCCCGGGGCGTCCTCGGCGTGTACCGCCCGATCCTCGAGCCGCTCGGTCTCACCCACCCGCAATACCTCGTCATGCTCGCCCTTTGGGAGCGCTCGCCTCGCACCGTCACGGAGCTGGCGCAGACGCTCTGGCTCGAGCCGGCGACGCTGTCGCCCCTGCTCAAGCGCCTCGAGACACAGGGCCTGGTCACTCGTGCGCGCAGGGCGGACGACGAGCGCGTCCTCGACGTCGGGCTCACTGCTGCGGGGCGCGAGCTGCGCAAGCAGGCGCTCGCCGTGCCTCGACGCGTCATGGAGCGCCTGGGCTCATCGGCTGAGGAGCTCGCGGCGTTGCGCGACGCCCTGCACGGCATCATGGATCGCGTGGCCGGGGATCCGGGAATCACCGCCTGAGCCACCCTGCCCGGGCCGTGCGCGGCGTGAGAATCGGCGTCATGCAGCTGCTTCCCGCCATCGATGCGTTCGCCGAGCATCTGGCGCTCGAGCGCGGGTACTCGGCGCAGACTGTCCGGGCGTACGGCAACGACCTCCGCGAGCTGGCGAGCTTCGCGGCCCAGCACGCAGCCGTGGACGCGGACGAGCTGGACACTGAGACCGCTCTGGAGCTGGAGCTTCTCCGCGACTGGCTGTGGCAGGCCGCCCAGGCCGGTCTGGCGAGCAGCACCCTGGCTCGCCGAACCAGCTCCGTGCGGGCCTTCGGGCGCTGGCTCGTGCGGGACCAGCCCGGCGCCGCCCCGCCCGCCGCGCGCCTGCGCACGCCGCGGCGAGGGCGGAGCCTTCCGCGGGTGCTCACCGCCGCGCAATCCGCCGAGATCCTCGATCGAGCAGGCATGCGCGCGCGCGACGGGGCGCCCGAGGCGCTGCGCGACAGGGCGATCCTCGAGCTGCTGTACGCGACGGGCATCCGCGTCTCCGAGCTGACCGGGCTCGAGCTGGACGCCGTGGATCGCGAACGCCTCACCGTCCGTGTGCTGGGCAAAGGCGCGAAGGAGCGGACCGTGCCCTTCGGTGTGCCGGCCGCCCGCGCTCTGGACGAGTACCTGGCTTCTGCACGCCCGGCGCTGGCGGCCCGGGGCGGCTCCGCCGGGTCGGCTCTGTTCCTCGGATCGCGCGGCGGAAGGATCGGCACGCGGGTGGTGTACCGCATCGTCTCGCGCGAGCTCGAGGGCGTCCCGGGGGAAGGGCCTTCCGGCCCGCACACTCTCCGGCACAGCGCCGCTACGCACCTCCTGGACGGCGGCGCGGATCTGCGCACCGTGCAGGAGGTGCTGGGCCACGCGAGCCTGGGCACCACGCAGATCTACACGCACGTCTCGGTCGAACGCCTCAAGGAGGCGTACCGGCTCGCGCACCCGCGGGCGTGAGCGGCGTCCGCGCCGACCGAGCGCCCCACGGCGGTCCTGCGGGGTCTGCGTCGCCGCTGTCGCCTCCGGAGGCCCGCACCGCGAAGCGCGGGACCGGCAGGCACGCTCGCCTGAGGCAGCGTCTCCCGGGGTGCCCCCTGCCGAGGGGCAGGAGCACGGCTCGGCGGCCAAGGCCCAGGAGCACGGCGGGGTCGATGTAGCGGCCGGCGACGCGGGCCCCGAGGTGCACGCAGTCGCTCTGGCAGTGCCCGCCGGAGGACACGGTGCCCAGCGGCGAGCCGGCCTGCACGCGCGCTCCCGCGCCGAGGAGCCCGTCGACCGGCTCGATGCTCGCGAGCACCCCGCTGTCGCCGAGAACGGACACCACCGGGCGGCCAGCGACCGGACCGGAGAAGGTCACCAGCCCGCTCTCCGGCGCCAGGATCGTCATGCCCGGCGCGGCCGCGATGTCGATGCCTCGATGGCCGGCGGAGTAGTCGGTGGGCGGCTGCTCATAGCGGCGCAGCACGCGGACCGGCGGCGCGAGGGGGGCGACCCAGCGAGGGCGCGCCGTGGCTCCCTGCGGGATCCGGCCCTGGGCCGAGCTTGCCAGGGCCGCGTGCCTCCCGGGATCGGGCCGTGGCGCATCGACCGCGACCCCGCCCGGCGAGCAGAGGCTGAGCACGACGGCGAGGGGCAGTGCGCGGGCGCGGTGCAGTGCGAGGGCGAGAGGCGGGGCGAGGGCGCGGGACATGCCGTCAGGATCGCCGGCGGCCGCTCGGCGGCGAGGTGCGAGGACGGCACGGGGGAGTGGCGGCGGCGCGAGCCCGCTGTGCAGAGGAGGCCCTCGCGCGGAGTCGGGGGAGCCCGGGCGCATCGCGGAACGGCGAGGATGCTAGAATTCTCGGGCATCCTGCATGCGGGATGACTACGCGTGCCCAATCGGGCGAGCCTCCCATCGGTCCATCGCGCCGTACGACGTGACGAGCGGTGGCGGGAGGACATCCGGGCACCAGGGCGACGGCCGCCGGCCGCTCGCAGACGAACCGAGAACAGGCGGGCCCACGCCCGCGGAACGGAGTACGGCCATGGCCGTCGTGACCATTCGACAGCTGCTTGACAGCGGCGTCCACTTCGGGCACCAGACCCGTCGCTGGAACCCGAAGGTGAAGCGCTTCATCCTCACGGAGCGCTCGGGCATCCACATCATCGACCTCCAGCAGTCGCTGACCTACATCGACCGCGCCTACGAGTTCGTGAAGCAGACCGTCGCGCACGGCGGCACGATCCTCTTTGTGGGAACCAAGAAGCAGGCCCAGGAGGCCATCGCCGAGCAGGCCACGCGCGTCGGCCAGCCGTATGTCAACCAGCGCTGGCTGGGCGGTCTGCTCACCAACTTCTCCACCGTGTCCAAGCGCCTGGGCCGCATGAAGGAGCTCGAGGAGCTCGACTACGAGGGCACCACGAGCGGCTTCACCAAGAAGGAGCTCCTGCTCAAGAAGCGGGAGCTCGACAAGCTGCACAAGTCGCTCGGCGGCATCCGCAACCTCTCCAAGACGCCGTCCGCGCTCTGGGTCGTCGACCCCAAGCGCGAGCACCTGGCCGTCGACGAGGCCCGCAAGCTCGGCATCCCCGTGATCGGGATCCTGGACACCAACGCGGATCCGGACGAGCTGCAGTACCCGATCCCGGGCAACGACGACGCGATCCGCTCCGTCGCGCTGCTCACGCGCATCATCGCGGACGCCGCTGCCGAGGGGCTCATCGAGCGCCACCAGGGCCCGCAGGGCGAGGCCGAGGAGGCTGAGCCGCTGGCGGAGTGGGAGCGCGAGCTGCTGGGCGCCGACGCGTCCGCCGCTCTGGCTGAGAGCGCGCCCGCGGAGGCCGCCCCTGCCGGCGCCGAGGCCGCCGAGGCGCCGACGGAGCCGGCTGCCGACGCCGAGAGCGCAACGGCCGCTGGCGCCGAGGGCGAGCCCGAGGGCGACGCCGAGGCTCAGGCGGAGCCGGTCGAGGCCACTGCCGCGAACGCGGCAGACACCTCCGCCGAGTAATCTGCGCACGGCGAGGCCGCAGCCCCTCGGGGGCTGTCCGGCCGCGCCCGCCGATCCGACAACACGCGAACACGAGGAATCCAGGAACATGGCGAATTTCACGCTTGAGGACGTCAAGGCGCTGCGCGAGCGGCTCGGGACCGGAATGGTCGACACGAAGAACGCTCTGGTCGAGGCGGACGGCGACATCGAGAAGGCCGTCGAGATCCTCCGCCTGAAGGGCGCGAAGGGCAACGCGAAGCGTGCCGACCGCTCCACGAGCGAGGGCCTGGTCGCCGCGACCGAGACGGACGGCGGCGCGACCCTCATCGAGCTTGCCTGCGAGACGGACTTCGTCGCCAAGGGCGAGAAGTTCATCGGCCTCGCGGACGCGGTGCTCGCCGCGGCCGTCGCCGCCGGTGCGCGCGACGTCGAGTCCGCGCTGGCGGCTGCGGCCGACGGCAAGACCGTCGCGGAGCTCATCAGCGAGGAGGCGGCGATCATCGGCGAGAAGATCGAGCTGCGCCGCCTGGCCACCGTGCAGGGAGAGAACGTCGCGATCTACCTGCACAAGACCTCGAAGGATCTGCCCCCGCAGGTCGGCGTGATCCTCGGCTACTCCGGCTCGGACGCGGAGACGGCGCGCAGCGTCGCCCAGCACATCTCCTTCGCCGACCCGCTGTACCTCTCGCGGGAGGACGTGCCGGCCGAGGCGGTGGAGAAGGAGCGCGAGATCGTCACGGAGATCTCCCGCAACGAGGGCAAGCCGGAGGCTGCGCTCCCGAAGATCGTCGAGGGGCGCATCAACGCGTACTTCAAGCAGGTCGCCCTGCTCGACCAGGACTACGCGCGCGACAACAAGCTCACGGTCGGCAAGGTGCTGCAGGACGCCGGGCTCACGGTGACGGGCTTCGCCCGATTCCGCGTCGGCGCCTGAGCGCTGCGGGAGCGCGCGCACGGAGGGCCCGGGTCGATGACCCGGGCCCTCCGTGCATGCGGGCGACGCTCCCGGCTCGGGCGTCGCTGGCCGGCCCGCGGCTACCGGTAGCCTGTATGAGGTCTTTCGGGAAGGGACGCGGATGGCGGCACGGCGTCGGGTACTGCTCAAGCTCTCGGGGGAGGCGTTCGGCGGCGGCTCCCTGGGCGTGAACCCGGACATCGTCAGCCAGATCGCGAAGGAGATCGCGGCGGCGGCCGACGAGATCGAGATCGCGGTCGTCGTCGGAGGAGGCAACTTCTTCCGCGGGGCGGAGCTGTCCACGCGCGGGATGGAGCGCGCGCGGGCGGACTACATGGGGATGCTCGGAACCGTGATGAACGCCCTCGCCCTCCAGGACTTCCTCGAGCAGGCCGGGGCGAGCCCGCGGGTGCAGTCGGCGATCACCATGACGCAGATCGCCGAGCCGTACATCCCGCTGCGGGCGATCCGGCATCTGGAGAAGGGACGCGTCGTGATCTTCGGCGCCGGCGCCGGGCTGCCCTTCTTCTCGACCGACACGGTCTCGGCGCAGCGGGCGCTGGAGATCCGCGCCTCGGAGGTCCTCGTCGCCAAGAACGGCGTCGACGGCGTGTACACCGCCGACCCGCGGGTGGACGCGAGCGCGCAGCGGATCGATCGCATCACCTACCAGGAGGCCCTGCAGCGCGGCCTGAAGGTCGTGGACTCCACGGCTTTCAGCCTGTGCATGGACAACCGCATGCCCATGCGCGTCTTCGGCATGCGGCCCGAGGGCAGCATCACCCGCGCGCTGCTGGGCGAGGACATCGGGACGGTCGTCACCGCCTAGGCCTGCCGTCCGGGCAGCCGCCGCACGGCCGCAGCCGCCACGCGCCGCGGTGCTGCCGCCGCCCGGGCCGCACACCGTCGCGCCGGAGTTCCCAGCACCGCCCGGGCCCGCACCCCTAGACTGATCCAAGCGCACGATCGAAGGAGTTCCCCTGTGATTGCCGATGTTCTCTCCGAGGCGACGGACCGCATGGACAAGGCGGTCGAGGTGGCCAAGGACGACTTCGCCGGCGTCCGCACGGGCCGCGCGAACCCTGCCCTGTTCCAGCGCATCATGGTGCCCTACTACGGGACGCCCACCCCGCTGACGCAGCTCGCCTCCCTGCAGAACCCGGAGGCGCGCACGCTCATCGTCACGCCCTACGACAAGTCCGCGCTGCGGGACATCGAGCAGGCCATCCGGGACGTGCCCAACCTCGGTGCGAACCCCACCAACGACGGGACGATCGTCCGCGTCACGCTCCCGGAGCTCACCGAGGAGCGCAGGCGAGAGTTCGTGAAGATCGTCCGCGCGAAGGCCGAGGACGCCCGCGTGGCGGTCCGCAACCTCCGCCGGAAGGCGAAGGACGACCTCGAAGCGCTCAAGGGCGAGGTCGGCGACGACGAGGTCGCCCGCGCGGAGAAGGAGCTGGAGGCGCTCACCAAGGCGCACGTCGACGCGATCGACGACGCCCTGAAGCGCAAAGAGCAGGAACTGCTCGAGGTCTAGCGGTGGTCGCGGGCACCGACGGGCCGGGCCCGCAACGCCGCACGGGCGTCTTCGGGGGCAAGCGCAAGGTCGACCTGCAGGCCGAGATCGACGCCGCGCGGGATCGCTTCGAGGCCACGAACGCCAAGATCGAGGCGCGCGCCGGCAGGAACCTCTTCCTCGCGGGCATCTCCGGGGTGGTCTTCGGGGCGCTCATCCTCGCGAGCCTGCTCTGGTTCGTGGAGATCTTCGCCGTCCTGGCGGCCGTGCTCATGACGGCCGCCTCCGTCGAGCTCGCCATCGCCCTGCGCTCGGCCGGCCGCCGCGTGCCGCTCGTCGGCTCGGGCATCGCCGCGCTCGGCGTCGTCACCGCCAGCTATCTGCTCGGCGCTCAGGGGCTGTGGTGGAGCTCGCTGGCCGCGTGCGTCTTCGTCGTCGCGTGGCGGCTCGTCGACGCCGCCGCACACCGCGGCGCACGCCCTGCAGCCCGGCTCGGCCGCGACCTCCTCACGAGCGTCTTCGTCGTGCTCTACGTGACTGTGCTCGGCGCCTTCACCGAGCTGCTCGCGCTGCGGGACGCGGGCCAGGGGCGCTGGTGGGTGCTGGGCATGATCATCATCGTCGTCGCCGCGGACACCGGCGCCTACGCGGCGGGCGTCACCCTGGGCCGGCACAAGATGGTGCCGACCATCAGCCCCAACAAGTCCTGGGAGGGCTTCGCCGGCGCCGCGCTGACCGCCATCGCCGGCGGCATCCTCGTGGGCGTGCTCATGCTCGGCATCCCCTGGTGGCAGGGGCTCGTCCTCGGCATCGTGCTCCTGCTCACCGCGACCATCGGCGACCTGACCGAGTCGCTCGTGAAACGCGATCTGGGCATCAAGGACATGAGCAACTGGATCCCCGGGCACGGCGGCCTGCTCGATCGGGTCGACTCGATCCTTCCGAGCGGGGCCGCGGCCTTCGCGCTCTCCGTGATCTTCGCCCGGTAGTATCGCATCGATCGGCAGCGCGCCCCCGGCGCGGATTCAGAACGGAGAGGGCCTCTCGATGGCGGATGGCGTCTTCCCGCGCGTGAAGCGTAAGAGCCGGGCGTACGACGCCGTGCAGGTGGACCGCTTCCTCGCCAGGGCCCGGGCGGCATACGACGCCCCGATCGGCTCCGAGCAGGCCGTCACGGCGGCCGAGCTGCGCACCGTGTCGTTCGACCTGCGCCGCGGCGGCTACTCCGCCCAGCACGTGGACGCCGCCATCGACCGTCTCGAGGACGTCTTCGCCGCCCGCGAGCGGGAGGCTGCGCTCGCGGCCCTCGGCGAGAGCGCCTGGCGGGAGAGCGCCCGGCAGAAGGCGGTGGCGATCCAGGAGCACCTGTCGCGGCCGGCGGGGCGGAAGTTCGCACGCACCGGCATCCTCACCTCCGGCTACGACCGTTCCGCTGTGGACGCCTTCAGCGTGCGCATCCTCGCGTATCTGCGCGGCGAGGCCATGCTGAGCCTTGCGGACGTGCGCACCGTGACGTTCCGTCCGCGCGTGAACGGCTACCGCGAGGAGCAGGTCGACGCCCTGCTGGACGCCGTCGTCGAGGTGATGCAGGCCGTCCGCTGACCGGCCTGCACCGGCTGCCTCACAGTGGCCGACCCCGTGTTCGCCTGCCGAACGACGTCGTCGGGTAGGATGGCGGAACTGTGGTCTTCCTGGCACGGCACTCACGAGGCACGGCGGCGCGCGGCGCCGCTGCTCGTCGTCCCGCTTTCGGGCGGCCAGTGCTGTTCGGATC
>Ga0164243_10001245_pt1 | contig 43912 bp, 41 predicted proteins | sample OricompcompostOP_FD_108781 | JGI IMG/M metagenome (GOLD analysis project Ga0164243, IMG submission 108781) | Organic Plus compost microbial communities from Emeryville, California, USA - Original compost - Organic plus compost (OP) | ecosystem: Engineered > Solid waste > Mixed feedstock >...
CGCGGGCCCTGCCGGCGCGGGCCCTGCCGACGCGAGCCCCGTCGACGACGGGCCGGCCGAGACCACCACCGACCTCAGCACCGACATCAGCACCGACACAGCCACCGACACGGAGGACGAGACCCGATGAACACCACTGGCAAGCGGCTGGTCCGCCGTACCGACGACAAGGTCCTCGGCGGCGTCTGCGCCGGGGTGGCCGACTACCTGGGCGTCGACCCCACCCTGGTCCGGCTGCTCACCGTGGTCGCTGCGCTGTTCAGCCTGGGCACGGTCGTGATCGCGTACGTCGCGGCCTGGGCCCTGCTGCCGACCCGCTGACGCGCTCACGGGGCACAATCACCCCGTGACGCTTCCCGAGATCGGCAGCCTGACCTCGCTCCCCGCGGTCGAGCACCCCGAGCTGCTCGCGGCCCCGGTCGCGGCCGCGCTCGCGGAGTGGCCGGCCGCCGCCGACGTCGCGGTCGTGGAGATCGACCCCGCCCACGCGGACACCGCCGCGATGAACGCCGCCTACGACCTGCCCGCCGAGGCGAGCGCCAACTGCGTCGTGGTGGCCGGCAGCCGGGCCGGCGACGAGCGCGTGGCCGCCTGCGTGGTGCGCGCCGACACCCGGGCCGACGTGAACTCCCGGGTCCGCAAGTTGCTCGACGTGCGCAAGGCGTCGTTCCTGCCGATGGACCGCGCGGTCGCCGAGTCCGGCATGGAGTACGGCGGCATCACCCCGGTCGGCCTCCCCGAGGCCTGGCGGGTCCTGGTCGACCCGCGCTGCCTGGAGATCGAGGTGGCGATCATCGGCTCGGGCGTCCGCCGCTCCAAGCTGCTGCTGCGCGGCGCGCTGCTCGGCGACCTGCCGCGCGCGGAGGTGGTGGATGGACTCGGGATCTGAGGGGACCGGAGCGCCCGTGGGTGCCGACCGCACCGGGCGCAACGAGACGCCCCAGCAGCGGGCGGACCGGAAGTGGGGCGACCTGCTCCAGGAGCTGCGGGTGATGCAGACCGGCGTGCAGCTGCTCGCCGGTTTCCTGCTCACGCTGCCGTTCCAGCGGCGCTTCGACGAGCTCGAGGACTACCAGCGGACGTTCTACCTGGTGCTGGTGCTGCTGGCCGGGGTGACCATCGCGCTCTTGATGACCCCGGTGGCGGTGCACCGCACCCTGTCGGGGCGTCAGGTCAAGGAGCGGGTGGTCGACACCAGCGCGCGGATCGTCAACATCGCGCTCGGGGGCGTGGCGCTGCTCGTCGTGGGCATCTCGGCGTTCATCTTCGACGTGGTCCTGGGCGTCATCTGGGCCGTGGTGGTGGGAGCGGCGATGGCCGTCCTCCTGGTGAGCCTGCTCGCCGTCCTCCCCCGCGCGCTGATCCGCCGGTCGCCGCCGTAATTCGGTCGAAGCGCGAACTTCCCGATCCGTAGCGTGGGCGGGTGCGCAGGCTTCCTCTCGACCACCCGGGCACCGCGGACCACCGGTCCCCGGGCCGCTACCTGTGGTGGCTCGCCAAGGGGCAGTGGCACACGCTCGTGCTGGGCATGCTCTTCGGCGTCGTCTGGATGAGCAGCCAGGCGGTGATGCCGGCGGTCATCGGTCGGGCCATCGACCAGGGCGTCGCCGCCAAGGACTCGGGTGCGCTCGTCGGGTTCGCCGCGCTGCTGCTGGGCATCGGCCTGGTGCAGGCGGCGAGCGGCATCATCCGGCACCGGTTCGCGGTCACGAACTGGCTGACCGCGGCCTACCGCACCGTGCAGCTCGTGGGGCGGCAGGCCGTCCACCTGGGCGCCACGCTGCCGCGCAAGGTGTCGACCGGCGAGGTGGTGGCGATCGGCAGCAGCGACATCTCCCACCTCGGCCAGGTGATGGACGTGACCGCGAGGTTCGCCGGCGCGATCGTGTCCTTCCTGCTGGTGTCGGTGATCCTGCTCCGTACGTCGGTCACGCTCGGCCTCATCGTGCTGGTCGGGGTGCCGCTGCTGATGCTGGCCGTGGGACCCCTGCTCGCCCCCCTGCAGCGGCGCAGCCAACGCCAGCGCGAGCTCATGGGCGACCTGTCGAACACCGCCAACGACATCGTGGCGGGGCTCCGGGTGCTGCGCGGCATCGGTGGGGAGCAGGTCTTCCACGACCGCTACCGCCGCGAGTCGCAGCGCACCCGGCGGGCCGGGGTCGAGGTGGCCAAGCTGCAGTCGGTGCTCGACGCGCTGCAGGTGTTCCTGCCCGGGATCTTCGTGGTGGTCGTGGTCTGGGTCGGGGCGCGGTACGCCGTCTCCGGGCGGATCACGCCCGGCGAGCTCGTCGCGTTCTACGGCTATGCGGCGTTCCTGATGATCCCCCTGCGCACCGCCACCGAGTTCGCGAACAAGCTCATCCGGGCACGGGTCTCGGCGACCCGGGTGTGCCGCGTGCTCGCACTGACGCCCGACGCGCGCGACCCCGAGGTCCCCGCCGACCCGCCGCCGGCCGGCGTCCCGCTCCGCGACGCCCGGAGCGGACTGGTGGTGCGCCCCGGGACGCTGACCGCGATCGTCAGCGACGACCCGGACGAGTCCGCCCTGCTCGCCGACCGGCTGGGCGGGTTCACCCCCGAGGTCGACGACTCCGTCACGCTGGGCGACGTACCCCTCGGCGCGCTCCCGCGCGAGGAGCTGCGCCGGCGCGTCGTGGTCTCCGACACCGGTGCGGTGCTCTTCTCGGGCCGGCTCGGCGACCGGCTCGACCCGACCGGCGGGGCCGACCTCGAGCGGGCGCTGTGGACCGCCTCCGCCGACGACGTCCTGGAGGCGCTGCCCGAGGGCCTCGACACGGTGGTGACCGAGCGCGGCCGGAGCTTCTCCGGCGGCCAGCGGCAGCGGCTGGTGCTGGCCCGGGCGCTGGCGGCCGACCCGGAGGTGCTGGTCCTCGTCGAGCCGACCTCCGCCGTCGACGCGCACACCGAGGCCCGGATCGCGGCCCGGCTGCGCGCCCACCGGTCGGGTCGGACGACCGTGGTCACCACGACCAGCCCGCTGATGCTCGACGCCGCCGACGCGGTGGCGTTCCTCCGCGACGGGCGCGTGGTCGCCACCGGCACGCACGGGCAGCTGCTGCAGGATCGTCCGGACTACCGGTCCGTGGTGACCCGCGAGAGCGACCTCGAGCCGACGGAGCTCGCGGGATGAGCACGACGCTCCCGGTCGCGGACGCCCCCGCGGTGCGCGCCTACGTGCGCACCGTCGCCCGCCGGCACCCGCGGATGCTCTTCGGGGCCCTGGCCCTGCACGGGCTGGCCGCGGTCGCCGCGCTGGCCGCGCCGCGGCTGCTGGGCGAGCTGGTCGAGGCGGTCGAGCGGGGCACGACCACGGCCCACGTCGACCGGGTGATCGGGCTGCTGGCGCTGTTCCTGGTCCTGCAGACCGTGCTCACCCGCTACGCCCGCTACCTCAGCCAGGTGCTCGGCGAGCAGGTGCTGGCCCGGCTGCGCGAGGACTTCGTGGGCAACACGCTGGCGCTGCCGGTCGGCGTCGTCGAGGCGGCCGGGTCCGGGGACCTGCTGACCCGCTCCGGTCGCGACGTGGAGCAGCTGAACTGGTCGGTGCGGTGGGCGCTCCCGGAGTGGACGATCGCGGCGGTGACCGCGGTGCTGACCTTCGCGGCCGCGATCAGCGTCGGCTGGTGGGTCGCCCTCCCCTGCCTGCTCGGCGTGCCGCCCCTCGTCGTCGGCCTGCGCTGGTACCTGGCCCGGGCCAAGGACGGCTACCTGCGCGAGAGCGCGACGTACTCGGTCATCAACGCCACCCTCACCGAGACCGTCGAGGGGGCCCGCACCGTGGAGGCGCTCGGGCTCGCCGACGAGCGGGTGCGGGCGATCGACCGCGACATCGCGGAGTCGTTCGCCGCCGAGCGCTACACGCTGTTCCTGCGCACGGTGTTCTTCCCGAACATGGAGATCAGCTACCTGATCCCGACCGTGTCGACGCTGCTCTTCGGCGGCTACCTCTACACGCAGGGGCAGGTGTCGCTGGGTGACGTGACCGCCGCGACGCTGTACGTGCAGATGCTGATCGACCCGGTCGACCGGATCGTCTCGATCCTCGACGAGCTGCAGCTCGGCGCGGCCGCCCTGTCCCGACTGCTCGGCGTGGCGCAGGTGCCCGACGACCGCGAGGTGTCCGGACGCAGGCCCGCGGGCGAGAACATCGACGCCGACGACGTGCGGTTCTCGTACGTCGACGGGCGCGACGTCCTGCACGGCGTCGACCTCTCGGTCGGCGTCGGCGAGCGGCTCGCGATGGTCGGCCCGTCCGGGGCCGGCAAGTCCACCCTCGGCCGGCTGCTGGCCGGCATCCACCCGCCGCGGACCGGGGAGGTGACCGTGGGCGGCGTGGGCCTGGTGGAGCTGCCGCTCGGCGAGCTGCGCGGCCACGTCGCCCTGGTGACCCAGGAGCACCACGTGTTCGTGGGCACGCTGCGCGAGAACCTCGCGCTCGCCGCCCCTCCCGACGCCACCGACGCCGACTTCCGGGCCGCCCTGGACGCGGTGGACGCCCTCGAGTGGGTCGACGCGCTGCCCGAGGGCCTCGACACGGTGGTCGGCTCCGGTGGCCGGGCGCTGTCCGCCGCGCAGGCGCAGCAGGTGGCGCTGGCGCGCCTGGTGCTCGCCGACCCCCACACGCTCGTGCTCGACGAGGCGACCTCGCTCATCGACCCCCGCGCCGCCCGCCACCTCGAGCGGTCGCTCGCCGCGGTGCTCGAGGGGCGCACGGTGATCGCGATCGCGCACCGGCTGTTCTCCGCCCACGACGCCGACCGGGTCGCGGTCGTCGAGGACGGGGTGATCTCCGAGATCGGCTCCCACGACGAGCTGGTCGCCGCCGGCGGGTCCTACGCCGCGCTTTGGGACTCCTGGAACGGACAAGCGAGCAGCGGCGCGCGAGGGACGAGCGCGTCGCGTCGCGAGACGAGGTCGAGCAAGCCCTCGTCGCCCGAGCCTGCGAGGGCGGCGAACGGGCGCGTCGAGACCCAGTGAGCCGAGAGCAGACCTTCTCTAGATCCCCGAGATGCGGATCCCGGAGTGGGTCTTGTACCTCTTGTTGATCGAGATCAGCACGGCGGTCAGCGGCTCGAGCTGCCGGGCCAGCCGGAGCCGGCCGGCGTCGACGCCGTCGCGGCCGGTGACGCAGCGGGCCAGCTCGATCACCACCTGCTTGGCGTCGGCGTCGTCACCGCAGACGAGGACGTCCTCCTCGTCGAGGTAGTCGCGGTCGCTCCACAGGATCGGCGCGGAGACGTGGTGGAACGCGCCGACGACCCGGGCCCCGGGCACGATCCGCTGCGCGGACTCGGCCGCCGAGCCCTCGCCGCCGTCCACGAGCCGGCCGTACGGCCCGGCCTTGTCGAAACCGAGCGGGTTGACGCACGAGACCACGACCTTGCCGTCGAGCGGCAGGCTCGCGACCAGCTCGTCGTGACCGTCGTAGGGGACCGCGAGCACCACGACCTCGGCGTCGGCGCAGGCGTCGGGGTTCGCCGCGCCGGTCACCTGCCCGGCGCCCTCGACGCCCGCCAGCCGCTCGGTGACCTCGGCCGCGACCGGCCCCGCCTTGTCGGCGGAGCGGGAGCCGAGGACCACCGTGTGTCCGTGCCGGGCGAAGCGGTACCCGAGCCCCTTCCCCTGTGGTCCGGTGCCGCCGATGACGGCGATGCGGTAGGGACGGGCGCTCTGCGTCACGGCTCTCCTTCACGGGGACGGCCCGATCGGGCCTCGGTCACGGCACTTGCGACGGTGACAGCGATCTTGTCACAGTGACGCTCAACGCCCGCCGACCCGACAGGGGATGAAACACGTGAAGCTCTCGATGCCGCTCATGTACGACGGCAACCCGCGCAACACCGCCGACCAGGTCGCGGGACTGGAGAAGGCGGGGCTGGACACCCTGTGGGTGGCCGAGCCCTACGGCTTCGACGCGCCCACGCTCATGGGCTACCTCGCCGCGAAGACCGAGACCGTCGAGATCGGCTCGGCGATCCTCAACGTGTACTCCCGCACCCCCGGCGCGCTGCTGCAGACCGCGGCCGGCCTCGACAACGTCTCCGGCGGTCGCGCGGTGCTGGGTCTGGGCGCGTCCGGACCGCAGGTCATCGAGGGCTTCCACGGGGTGCCGTACGAGAAGCCGGTCGCCCGCACCCGCGAGGTCATCGAGATCATCCGCAAGGGCCTGCGCCGTGAGCCGTTGACCAGCGACGGCATCTTCCGGCTGCCGCTCCCGCCCGACCAGGGGCTCGGCCTCGGCAAGCCGCTGAAGCTGCTCAACCGCCCGGAGCGCCCCAGCGTCCCGATCTGGGTCGCCGCGCTGGGCGACAAGAACGTCGAGATGACCGCCGAGGTCGCGGACGGCTGGCTGCCGTGGCTCTTCCACCCCGAGAAGGCCAAGGACGTCTGGGGCGACGCCCTGGCCCGCGGCACGGCGAAGCGCTCCCCCGAGCTCGGGCCGCTCGAGGTCAACGCCGGCGGCATGGTCGCGATCGGCGAGGACGTGAAGGGCCTGCTGGACCTGATGCGCCCCGTCTACGCGCTGTACGTCGGCGGCATGGGCGCCCGCGGCAAGAACTTCTACAACGACCTGGCCTGCCAGTACGGCTACGAGAAGGAGGCCAGGGAGATCCAGGACCTCTACCTCGACGGCAAGAAGCGCGACGCCGAGGCCCTGGTCCCCCTCGAGTGGCTGGAGGCCGGCAACCTCGTCGGCCCGGAGTCCTACGTCAAGGAACGGATCGAGGCGTTCCGGGAGGCCGGGGTCACCAACCTGTCCGTCACGCCGGCGACCGAGGACCCCGCCGCGACCATCGCACAGGTCAAGGAATGGGTGAGCTGACCGTCCGGATGTGACAGCAGCTCGCCCGCGGCGCGGACGTCTGTAACAGTTTCGTGACCTTTCCCGGAGCCCGCCGAGGTACGTTCAGGCAGCGCTCGCATCCTTTGCGGGTGCGCACGGGGCTCGGGCACCCGCCCGGGCCTCCGGCTCAACGCCCTGCACTCGGGGCTCGGGAAAGGGACAACTGTGCGACGAAAGTTCACTGCGCTGGCCGCGACCGCGGCAACGGCAGCGGCGCTGGGGCTGGCCGGCCTCGCCACGACACCGGCCATGGCCGACCACGACGACGAAGGGCCGGCCTCCGGCAGCCCCGGGGACGACACGATCGTCGTCCCGATCAACGACAGTGCCGCCGGCGGCACCTACTTCCAGCCGTTCACCAGGGCCTACGCCGGAGCGACCTCGGAGGGCACCCCGGTCTACGTCTAAGTGCCCCAGGGCACCCCCCTCGACGGCAGCGCACCGGTGGGAGTGCACAGCCTCGACCCGGCGTTCGACCACAACCCGGACGACGAGTTCGTGCCGTGCGCCGACCGCAGCGCCGAGGACTACGCCCTCAGCCAGGCGCAGATCGACTACCTGGGCGACAAGCTGGCCGACCAGATCGTGCGGGTGGACGAGGACCACTTCGGCCAGATGAAGGCCGCCGACCCGGCCGACCCGGCGAGTGACTCGCTGGTCACGCTGGTCTACAACGTCCAGGACGACTTCTACTACAACCGCGCGGTCACGTCGTACACCGCCGGCTACTTCGCGCCGGACTTCATCGACAGCATGGGCATGAACGTGATCACGCTCGACGCCCTGGAGTGGAACAACCGCATCGGCGAGGACCCGAACACCGAGCCGTGGAGCGACGGTGACCCGTCCAACGACCGCCCGGAGCTCTACGAGGGCGTGATCGCCCACGAGCTCGAGCACCTGCTGATGAACTACTCCGACCCGGGCGAGCTGTCCTGGGTCGACGAGGGGCTGGCCGACACCGCGGCGTTCCTCAACGGGTTCGACATGACCGGCAGCCACCTCACCTACCAGCAGGTCTTCCACCGGGAGACCTCGCTGACCCGCTGGGGCGGCGGCCTGGAGAACTACGGCGCAGCCTTCAGCTACTTCGCCTACCTGTGGGAGCAGGCCGGCGGCAACGGCGCCGGCGACCTGACCCCGGACCTCGAGTACGACGGCACGGCGGGCGACCTGCTGATCAAGCGAATCTTCGAGGAGCAGGCCAACGACATGCCGGGCGTCCAGGCCGCGATCGACGCGTTCAACGCCGAGACCGGCGGCGACCTCCGCTCCGCGAAAGAGCTGTACCAGGACTGGGCCGTCACCATGTACCTCGACGACGAGGCCTCGGACCGGTGGAACCTCGAGAACTTCGACCTCGGGCCGGCCTCGGACGGCTGGACCATCGACGTCGCCAACAGTCAGTACTGGGACGAGCGCGGGTTCTGCCAGGGCGCGCAGCCCAGCCCGAAGTTCAACAAGCCGGGCAACCGCCCCGTCTCCCAGGCGCTCCCGTTCGGTGTCTCGTACGAGACGTTCCGCAACCCCGGGCCGCGGGTGAGCATCGACTTCGACGGTGAGCCGGTCACCCGGGTGGCCCCGCACTCGGAGCCGACGCACTGGTGGGGCGGCGCCGAGAGCCAGTCCGACTACCTGCTCGGTGTCGACTCGCCCGTCGCCGGCGGCCAGACGCTCGGCTTCTGGAACTGGCACTTCATCGAGGAGGGCTGGGACTTCGGCTTCGTCGAGGCCCTCGTGGACGGCGAGTGGGTGACGGTCCCGGTGACCGACGACTCCGGCGCCGAGGTCTCCACGAACGACGACCCGCACGGCAACAACACCGAGGGCAACGGCATCACCGGCACCTCGGGCGGCGAGTACTTCGTCGACGAGCCGACGTACCAGCACTACAACGCCGTGCTGCCGGCCGGCGCGACCGACGTCCGGTTCCGCTACTCGACGGACGCGGCCTACATGGACACCGGCTGGTTCATCGACGACGTGACCGTCGACGGTGCCCCGGCGACGCTCTCCGGCGAGGGTGACAAGCCCTGGGTCGAGACCGACGGCGCCCAGGACAACGACTGGGCGACCCAGGTCATCGCGCACTGCGACCTCACTCCCGGTGAGGACTCGCCCGGCGAGCTGACCGACGGTGCCGGCAACTTCGTGTACCGGTTCAACGGCGCGGACGTCACGTCGTACCGGCTCGACACGAAGTGCGCCAACGGCAACCAGGCCGACTTCGTGCTGGCCGTCTCCAACATGCCGACCGCGGCGGACCCGAGCGACCTGACGACGCTGGACGCGCCGTACGACTACTCCATCGTGAAGGTCAAGAAGAACTGACCTTCGGGTCGAGCTCACGGTCGGGGCCGGGTCGCGCAGCGGCCCGGCCCCGACCTCGTCGTGGCCCGAGGGCCGGCACCAACGGAACGGCCCGCTGGGGCGGCATTTCGGCCACGGCGCCACGATCCCTCGACGCCCCCCGCGGTCCCGCCCTAGCGTGCAGCGCATGGCGAAGTCCGTGCTCGACATGTCGGTGTCCCTCGACGGGTACGTCGCCGACGAGAACGACTACCTCGGCGGCGAGGACGGCGAGCGGCTCCACAAGTGGGCCGAGTCCGGCTCGGACGTCGTGGGGAGGTTCAACGAGGAGTGGAGCGCCGGCACCGGAGCGGTGCTCGCCGGACGCCGGACCGCCGAGCTCATGGACCACTGGGGCGGCGACCACGCGGGGTCACCGATCTTCGTGCCCAGCCACCGACCGCCCTCCCCCGCCGCGCGCTGGGGCTATCCCCAGGTCACGTACGTCTCCGACGGCATCGAGAGCGCGATGCAGCAGGCGAAGGCCGCGGCGGGCGACAAGGACGTCCAGATCCGCGGCGCGGTCGTGGGCCAGAGCGCGCTCGCGGCCGGGGTGCTCGACGAGATCCAGGTGCACGTCGTACCGGTGCTGCTGGGTCGGGGCCGACGGCTCTTCGACGTCCTCCCCGCGGAGGTCGAGCTCGAGATCGTCGAGGTCGTCGCCGAGCCGGAGGTGACCCACATCCGGTACCGGGTCAGGCGCTGAACGCGGTCCTCAGTCCAGGACGGCGCGGCTCTTGGAGGCCTCGTCGACGCCGCTCCACTCCGGCGGCTTGAACAGGACGGCCCAGAAGTCCAGCCCGACCAGCCGGCCGGGCGAGCCCAGCTTCTTCCACGGGATCGTGATCTCCACCCGGCGCCCGTGAACCACGCGCTTGATCCGGGGCTTGCGGACCACCTTGCCGCCCCGCTTCAGCTGCACGCCGCCCCCGACCACCGCTCGCAGCTTGAGCGTGTACCCGCCCGGGCCGGTCGACGACCCCCAGTTGAGCTCGGAGCCCCGCCGGACCCGCTTCGCGAAGCGGACGGTGATGACCAGTCGGCCGCTGGTGCCGAGCTGGTAGTGGTCGTACCGCACCCGGCGGATGTCGATCGGCGTCGACCGGTCGCCCTTCACGTCACCCGCGCGATCGCGCTTGACCACGCGGTCGTGGAAGACCGGCACTCCGCCACCCGGGCCTGCCGACGCGGGGCCGGGGACGACGGACAGGGTCACCACCGTGGCCAGGGCGGCGGCGAGAGCCGCGAGGCGGTTGCGCATGACCGGAGCCTCTCCGCCGCGACACCGCGGCAAACCTCAGTCGGCCCACACCTCGGCGAGCGCGATGAACCCGCGCCACCCGGCACCGGTCTCCAGCCGGGGCAGCGAGGTGTCCAGCCGGTGCCGGTCGACGGGGAACAGCACGTTGCGCAGCTCCCGGCACCGCTCGCCCAGGGGAAACTCGGTCACGTGGATCAGCCGCGGCTCCGTGCCGAGGCCGGCGATCTCGACGGTCAGGCTCGGCGCGGGTCTGGTCCGGGCGGTCACCAGTCCGGGTGCGAGCTCGACGCTCACGTCGACGACGTGGGAGCGGACCTCGCGCTCGCCCGGCCACCGGAACTCCGGGAAGTGCCGGGTGAGCTCCTCCCAGAGGAACGTCGACAGCTCTGCGTCGGTGCCGAGCAGGTGCACCTCGTCCCCGCCGGGCCAGTAGACGACGCAGCGCCCGGCTCCGCGCACCGACCACTGCACGTCCCAGACCGACACCGCGGCGACCGGCTCCTCCGCGGCGTCGTGCCAGACCAGGCCGGGGTTGCTGCCGACCAGCACCGGACCGGTCACTCGCGCCCCAGGGATCGGGTGATGACGGCGTTGGCGGCCTGCTGGAAGCCCGCGACGACGGCCTCCAGCGTCAGTCGGCGCAGCTGCGGGAGGGTCCGACGGAGCCGCTCGGCCTCCTCGGGACTCTCGCCGTGCTCGCGGAACGGCTGGAGCACCTGCGAGCGCAGGATGTCGGTCAGCTCCTCGACGAGCGCCTCCATGTGCCTCCGGATCGCCTCACCGGCGCCGTTGAGGCTCTCCTCGGGCACATCGAGGTCGAGCAGGCCGAGGCCCACCTCGAGGTGCGGCAGCGCGACGTACGACCGGCCGCGCTTCTCGATCGCACCCAGGACCAGCAGCCGGCGAAGGTCGTCGGCGGACAGCTTGCGACCGGCCCGCTCCTCGAGCTCGCGCCGGGTCAGCTCCGTGGGGGCCGTCGGCGTCCAGGACGTCAGCATCGCCCGCTGGAGCGCGAGCTGCTCGACCGTGGCGTCGTCGGGGATGGTGCGCAGGAAGCCCTCGATCGCCTGCAGCGTGAAGCCGTGCTGCTGGAGGGCCCGCACCAGCTCGAGACGCGCCCGGTGCACGTCGCCGTAGTAGGCCATCCGGCCGCGCCGGATCGGCGGCGGGACCAGCCCCAGGCTGGCGTAGTACCGGGTGTTGCGCACGGTCATCCCGACCGCGACGGCAAGCTCGTCGATGGTGAGCAGGCCGTCGGTCTCGGCTTCGTTCGGGACCGCTGACACGTCGCCGATCGTACCCTTGCATTGTGACAGTGACGCTGTCATCGTGAGCGCCGACCCCTGATCCGAAGCGGAGGAAAAGATGCCCGAGCGGCCCTCGATCTACGAGCAGGAGCACGAGGACTTCCGCGCCACCGTGCGCGCCTTCATGGAGAAGGAGGTCGTGCCCTACCACGACCAGTGGGAGAAGGACGGGATCGTCAGCCGCGACGTCTGGCGCAAGGCCGGTGAGATGGGGCTGCTCTGCTTCGACGTGCCCGAGGAGTACGGCGGGGCGGGCATCAAGGACTTCCGGTACAACGCGATCGTCGCCGAGGAGATCACCCGGGTCGGCGCCGGTGGGCTCGGCTTCACGCTGCACAACGACGTGGTGGTCCCCTACTTCACCGGCCTCTGCAACGACGAGCAGAAGCAGCGCTGGCTGCCCGGCCTGGTCTCGGGCGAGCTGATCTCCGCGATCGCGATGACCGAGCCCGGCGCCGGCAGCGACCTGCAGGGCATCCGCACCACGGCGGTCGACAAGGGCGACCACTACGTGCTCAACGGCTCCAAGACCTTCATCAGCAACGGGATCATCTCCGACCTGGTCGTCGTGGTCGCGCGCACCGACCCGGACGCCGGGCACCAGGGCATCAGCCTGCTGGTCGTCGAGCGCGGGATGCCGGGCTTCGAGCGCGGGCGCAACCTGGACAAGATCGGGCTCAAGGCGCAGGACACCGCCGAGCTGTTCTTCGACAACGTCGCGGTACCGAAGGCCAACCTCCTCGGCGAGGAAGGCTCGGGCTTCATCTCGCTGATGCTCAACCTGCCCCAGGAGCGGCTCTCGATCGCCACGATCGCGGTCGCCGCGATCGAGCACGCGCTCGACCTCTCGCTCGCCTACGTCAAGGAGCGCGAGGCGTTCGGCCGGCCGATCGGCAAGTTCCAGCACAACCGGTTCCTGCTCGCCGAGATGGCCACCGAGGCCCACATCGCCCGCGTGTTCGTCAACGACTGCATCCTCAGGCTCAACCGCGGCGAGGTCGACGCCAGCCTGGCGTCGATGGCGAAGTGGTGGACCACCGAGCTGCAGAAGAAGATCGTCGACCAGGCGGTCCAGCTGCACGGCGGCTACGGCTACATGACGGAGTACCCCATCGCCAAGGCGTACGCCGACACCCGGATCCAGACGATCTACGGCGGCACCACCGAGATCCAGAAGGAGATCATCGGCCGCAGCCTCGGTCTGTGAGCCGGACGGGTTCCTTGAACCCCCCGTGTGATCACGGCCACACTGCTGCCAACCCCAGCGACGAGGAGCCACTGATGAGCGACGTAGCCGCGGAACGCGCCAGGATCGAGCAGGAGGTCGGGGGTCGCACGCTCATCGACGTGCTCGCCGACACCGTCGCGGAGCACGCCGACCGGCCGGCGTACTCCGACAAGCACCACGTGCCCGAGGGCGAGTCCTGGCGCACGCTGACGTGGAGCGAGGTCCGCCAGCGCGGCCTCGACGTCGCCGCCGGGCTGGCCGGGCTCGGCGTGCAGGTCGGCGACACGGTCGCGATCATGGCGACCAACCGGATCGAGCACTACGTCGCCGACATCGGCGCGGTGCACGCGGCGGCCACCCCGATGTCGATCTACAACACGCTCTCGCCGGAGCAGGTCGCGTACGTCGCCGGGGAGGCCACCCCCGTGGTCGCGGTCCTCGAGAACGCCGACCACCTCGCCCGCTGGAGCCGGGCGATCGAGGCCGGCTCGGTGCAGCGGGTCGTGATGATCGACGCGGGCGCCGTACCCGACGGGGACGACCGGTTCCTCACCTGGGAGGACCTGCTCGCGGCTGGCGCCGAGCGGCGGGCGGCACAGCCGGACGAGGTCGAGCAGCGGCACGCCGCGCTCGACCCGGACGCGCCGGCGACGATCCTCTACACCTCGGGCACGACCGGACACCCGAAGGGCGTCGTGCTCACCCACCACAACGTGCTCTACGAGGCGGTCAGCACGCTGGAGGCGGCCGGCCTCGACGGCCCGCAGCGGATGATCAGCTACCTGCCGCTGGCGCACATCGCCGAGCGGGTGCTCGGCCTCTACGGGCCGCAGATGACCGGCACCCACTGCCACGCCATCGGCGACCCGGCCGAGCTGCTGGGGGCGCTCGGCGAGGTGCACCCGACGGGCTTCTTCGGGGTGCCCCGGGTCTGGGAGAAGATCAAGACCGGCCTCTCCGCCCGGCTGGCCGCGGACGACAACCCCGACAACGTCACGATGGTGCAGGAGGCCATGGCGGCCGGGCAGGCCTGGGTGGCGGCCCAGGAGGTGGGCGGCACCATGACGCCCGAGATCGAGGAGAGCTACCGCAAGGCCGACGAGGCGATCCTCGGGTTCCTCAAGGCGATGCTCGGCCTCGACCAGGTCACCTGGGCGGGCTCCGCGGCGGCCCCGATGCCGGTCGAGGTGGCCCGGTTCATGGCCGGGCTCGGGCTCAAGGTCTTCGACGTCTACGGCATGACCGAGACCTGCGGCGCGGTGACCGCCAACGGGCCGGGCGGGTTCAAGCTCGGGACCGTCGGCCGGCCCACGCCCGGCATGGAGGTCAGGCTGGCCGAGGACGGCGAGGTGCTGGTCCGGGGACCGGTGGTCACCCCCGGCTACCACAAGCAGGAGGAGGCCACCCGGGCGCTCATCGACGAGGACGGCTGGGTGCACACCGGGGACATCGGGACCCTCGACGACGACGGGTTCTTCTCGATCGTCGACCGCAAGAAGGAGCTCATCATCACCTCGGCCGGCAAGAACATCGCGCCGTCCAACATCGAGGGCTACCTCAAGGAGTCCCCGATGATCGGGCACGCGATGGCGATCGGCGACAACCGGCCGTACGTCGTCGCGGTGCTCACCCTGGACGGCGAGATCGCGCCGCTGATGGCCCAGAAGATGGGCATCGAGTTCACCGACCTCGCCGACCTGGCGCAGAAGCCCGAGATCCGGGCGATGGCCCAACAGGCCGTCGACGCGGCCAACGAGCGGCTGTCGCGGCCGGAGCAGGTCAAGGCCTTCGAGCTGCTCCCGGTGGAGTGGACCGCCGAGTCCGAGGAGCTCACCCCGACGCTGAAGCTCAAGCGCCGGGTCGTCAACCAGAAGTACTCCGACGTGGTGGACCGCCTGTACGGCGGCTGACTGGCGAAAATCGGACACTGGTCTGGACCAGTTGTCACATTCCACGTGCATGGGGCGTCACCGATGAGTCGGGACCGCCACCGCGGTCTCCTCAGGGAAATCCCGGATGCGGACCGTCCCCACCCCCTGGAAGGGTTCATTCCATGCACGCTGAGATCGCCGGGAAGCTGACCGGCCGGATCACGAAATGGCTCGTCGTCGTCGCTTGGCTGGTGCTCATGGCCACCGTCGGAGCACTCAGCTCCAAGCTGATCGACGTCCAGAACAACGAGGCCTCGTCCTGGCTCCCCGAGTCCGCCGAGTCCACGAAGGTGCTCGAGGAGCTCTCGGAGGCCGTCGACCCCAACGACATCCCGACCCTGGTCGTCTACCACCGCGCCTCCGGGCTCACCGAGAGCGACCTCGCGGCGATGGACACCCAGGCCCAGGAGATGGCGAAGATCGACGGCGTCACCGACGAGGGGGCCCTGTCGCCCAACATGGCCGCCGCCCTGCAGCAGCAGGGCGGCCCGAAGCTCGTCTCCGACGACGGCGAGGTCGCCTACATCTACCTCACCTTCAACTTCGGTGAGAACGGCTGGAACGACATCCCCGACGCGGTCGACGAGATCCGCGACATCGCCGACATCGACGGGGTCGATGTCCACCTCGCCGGGTACGGCGGTCAGGCCGCCGACTCCGCCGAGGCGTTCGAGGGCATCGACACCAACCTGATCCTGATCACCCTCACGGTGGTGGTGATCATCCTGCTGCTCACCTACCGCAGCGCGTTCCTGTGGCTGCTGCCGATCATCTCGGCGGTGGTCGCCTACTCGGTCGCCGGCGGCGTGGTCTACCTGCTCGCCAAGTACGCCGACCTCACCGTCAACGGCCAGAGCCAGGCGATCATGGGCATCCTGGTGATCGGCGCCGGCACCGACTACGCGCTCCTGCTCACCGCCCGGTACCGGGAGGAGCTGCGCCGGCACGAGGACCGGCACGAGGCGATGGCGTACGCCCTCCACCGGGCCGCGCCGGCGATCCTGGCCAGCGCCGCCACGGTCGCGGCCGGCATGCTCTGCCTGGTCGTCGCCGACCTCAACTCCACCGCCGGCCTGGGCCCGGTCAACGCGGTCGCCATCGCCGTCACCTACCTGGTGATGGTGACGCTGCTGCCCGCGCTGCTGGTCGTCTGCGGCCGCTGGGTGTTCGGCCCGCCCAAGGTCCACCACCGCAAGTGGGTGGTCATGGGTGCCTCGATGATCGCCTTCGCGGTCGTGGCCGGGGTCCTGGGCGGCCTCATCGGCGGCGGCTTCGGCGGCTTCCTCGGCGGCGTCGGCGCGCTGGTCGGGGTCCTCGGCCTGCTCGCCCTGGTCCAGGTCGGCATCGAGCACTGGACCAAGGTGCACAGCCGGCCGGACTTCGGCTCGGCCGAGCCGACCAGCTCGGGCTTCTGGGCCAAGGTCGGCAACGCGATCCGGCCGCGTCCCCGGGCGGTCTGGATGGTCACGGCCGGACTGCTCCTGCTGGCCTGCCTCGGGCTCTTCAAGCTCGACCCGTCGGGCCTGTCGACCGAGGAGCAGTACACCAAGGAGTTCGACTCCATCAAGGGTCAGACGCTGCTGGTCGACCACGGGCTGGAGGACAGCTCCAACACCATCCAGGTCGTCACCGACACCGACGCGCTGCCGGACGTCCAGAAGGCGCTCGCCGGGATCGAGGGCCTGGGCCAGCCCACCCCGGCCCAGGAGATCGGCAACAACCGGTCCTACTTCGAGGCCACCATCGGCGCCGACGCGTCGTCCAGCAAGGCGTTCGACATCATCGAGAGCTCACGCACGGCGGTGCACGCCGTCGACGGCGCCAACGCGAAGGTCGGCGGCGGGTCCGCGTTCTGGCTCGACACCAAGCACGCGTCGGAGCGGGACAACAAGGTGATCATCCCGGTGGTCCTCGTCGTCGTCCTGCTGATCCTGATGCTGCTGCTGCGGGCGCTGATCTCGCCGCTGATCCTGATCGGGACCGTGGTGCTGTCCTTCGGCGCGGCACTGGGCATCTCGACCCTGTTGTTCTCCGAGGTGTTCACCCGGCTGCCGCTGTTCGAGGTCAACGAGGGGTTCGCGCACACCGACGCCGGGTTCCCGCTGTTCGCCTTCGTGTTCCTCGTCGCCCTGGGCATCGACTACAACATCTTCCTGATGACCCGGGTCCGCGAGGAGACCGTCAACCACGGGACACGGAGGGGCTCGCTGATCGCGCTGTCCTCGACCGGCGGCGTGATCACCTCGGCGGGCGTGGTGCTCGCGGCCACGTTCCTGGTGCTCGGGTCGCTGCCGCTGGTGTTCCTCGCCCAGCTGGGGGTGGCGGTCGCGCTCGGCGTCCTGCTCGACACGATGATCGTGCGCTCGGTGCTCGTCACCGCGATCAACATCGACGCCGGGGACCGGATCTGGTGGCCGAGCAAGCTGTTCCGCCGCCACGGCGACGACGCGCCGCCGAGCGGTCCGGAGGCTGAGGACGAGAAGGTCCTCGTCTGAGCAGGGACGGTCGTCGGTTCACCGCGTGGGCCGGGGCACTGCCCCGGCCCACGCCCGACTAGCCTGAACGCGATGAGCGAGGCGCCCACACCCCAGCAGGTACGCCGCGCCGTGGCCCGCGCCGAGCGGGGCGCGTCGCTCGACGTGGCCGAGGCGACCGCGCTGCTCGCCGCCACCGGCCCGGAGCTGGGCCGGCTGACCGCGGCCGCCGCGCGGGTGCGGGACGCCGGGCTCACCGCCGCGGGCCGGCCGGGGGTGGTCACCTACTCCCCGAAGGTCTTCATCCCGGTCACCCGGCTGTGCCGGGACCGCTGCCACTACTGCACGTTCGTGGAGACGCCCGGCCAGGCGGCACGCGAGGGCCGGGCGCCGTACCTCTCGCCCGACGAGATCCTCGACGTCGCTCGGCAGGGCGCGGAGCTGGGCTGCCTGGAGGCGCTGTTCACGCTCGGCGACCGGCCGGAGGACCGGTGGCCCGAGGCGCGCGCGTGGCTGGACGAGCAGGGCTACGACTCGACGCTCGCCTACGTGCGGGCGATGGCGGTGCGCGTGCTCGAGGAGACCGGGCTGCTGCCGCACCTCAACCCCGGCGTCATGTCGTGGGAGGAGCTCAACCGGCTCAAGCCGGTCGCGCCGTCGATGGGGATGATGCTCGAGACCACGTCGCGGCGGCTGTTCGAGACGAAGGGCGAGGCCCACTACGGGTCTCCGGACAAGGACCCGGACGTCCGGCTGCGGGTGCTCGAGGACGCCGGCCGGCTGTCGATCCCGTTCACCACCGGGCTGCTCGTGGGGATCGGCGAGACCCTCACCGAGCGCGCGGAGACGATCTTCGCGCTGCGCGAGACCGCCCGCCGCTACGGGGCGGTCCAGGAGGTGATCGTCCAGAACTTCCGGGCCAAGCCCGACACCGCGATGCGGCACGCCGACGACCTGGGGCTCGACGAGTACCGCGCCGCGATCGCGGTCACCCGGCTGGTGCTCGGCCCCAAGGCGCGCGTGCAGGCGCCCCCGAACCTGGTCGACCTCGCCGAGTGCCGGGCGCTGCTCGACGCCGGCGTCGACGACTGGGGCGGGGTCTCGCCGCTCACGCCCGACCACGTGAACCCCGAGCGGCCGTGGCCCTCGCTCGACCGGCTGCGCGCGGTCACCGCCGAGTGCGGGTTCGAGCTGCGCGCCCGGCTCACGGTGCACCCGGAGTACGTGCTCGCCGGCGAGCCCTGGCTCGACCCCCGCGTGTCGGGTCACGTCGCCGCGCTCGCCGCCGACGACGGCCTCGCGCGGCCCGACGTACGCCCCACCGGCCTGCCGTGGCAGGAGCCCGACGGCGGCTTCGCCAACGTCGGCCGCACCGACCTGCACCACGGCGTCGACACCGAGGGCCGCACCCACGACCGGCGCGCCGACTTCGACACCGTCTACGGCGACTGGGACGCGGTGCAGGAGGCGACCACGACCACCGGTGGTTTCCAGACAGGCGTCGGGGCGCCCTCCCCGACCACCGGATGGGACGCGCTCCGCGCCGCGGAGAAGGATCCCGGCAACCTCTCCGACGAGCACGCGCTGACGCTGATGACCGCCGACGGCGAGCTTCTCGAGCAGGTGTGCCGACTCGCCGACGACCTGCGCCGCGACACGGTGGGCGACGAGGTGACCTACGTCGTCAACCGGAACATCAACTTCACCAACGTCTGCTACGTCGGCTGCCGGTTCTGCGCGTTCGCGCAGCGCCGGACCGACGCCGACGCGTACTCGCTCTCCCTCGACGAGGTGGCCGACCGGGCCGAGGAGGCCTGGCGGCTCGGCGCGACCGAGGTGTGCATGCAGGGCGGCATCGACCCGGAGCTGCCCGCGACCGGGTACTTCGACCTGGTCACCGCGGTGAAGCAGCGGGTGCCGGAGATGCACGTGCACGCGTTCAGCCCGATGGAGGTCGTCAACGGCACCGCCCGCACCGGGCTGTCGATCGAGGACTTCCTGCTCAAGGCGCGCGAGGCGGGGCTGGGCTCGCTGCCGGGTACCGCCGCGGAGATCCTCGACGACGAGGTGCGCTGGGTGCTGACCAAGGGCAAGCTGCCGGCCCGGACCTGGATCGAGGTGGTCACCACCGCGCACCGGCTCGGCATCCCGACGACCTCGACGATGATGTACGGCCACGTCGACAACCCGCGGCACTGGGTCGGCCACCTCAACGTGCTGAAGCGGATCCAGGACGAGACCGGGGGCTTCACCGAGTTCGTGCCGCTGCCGTTCGTGCACACCTCCGCCCCGATCTACCTCGCGGGGGTCGCCCGCCCGGGCCCGACGCTGCGCGACAACCTCGCCGTGCACGCGATGGCCCGGATCCTGCTGCACGGCCGGATCCGCAACATCCAGACCTCCTGGGTGAAGCTGGGCGTCGAGGGCACCCGGGCCATGCTGCGCGCCGGCGCCAACGACCTCGGCGGCACCCTGATGGAGGAGACGATCTCGCGGATGGCCGGGTCCGAGCACGGCTCGGCCAAGACCGTCGCCGAGCTCGCCGAGATCGCCGGGGGGATCGGTCGGCCGGTGCGTGAGCGCACCACGACGTACGGGGTACCGTCGCGAGCATGACGGCAGGCGACTCCGGCGACTCCGAGATCTACAACGACTACAGCGTCGACGACGAGGACCAGCCCGGTGCGGAGGACCTCCTGCTCGACGACGAGGGCATGGAGGACGAGCTCGACCGCGGCTACTCGCCGCCCGAGAATTGGTCGGCCGCCGAGGGCTACGGGAACACGCCCTGGGAGGAGGCCCACGGCGAGACACTCGAGCAGCGCGAGGCGCAGGAGATCCCGGAGCCGGACCCCTACGCCCCCGACCGGGACGAGGACGAGACGGACATGGACGGCGGCCAGGCCGGTGACCTGCGCTCCGGCCGCCTGGTCGCCCCGGACCAGGGCCTCGGCGAGGACGAGGAGAAGGACTCCGTCGCCGCGGACGTCGGGATCGACGGTGCCGCGGCCTCGGCCGAGGAGGCCGCCGTCCACGTCATCGACGAGGACCCGACCGCGGACTGAGCAGCCCCGGCCGCGCTGACCCGTCACTAACTTAGTGACGGGTCAGCGTCAACGGAGCGCGTCGGCGGCCACGTGCACCCGGCTCGGGGTCTTGTGGATGCGCTGCTTGCCGCGGGTGCCGGCCCAGCGGAAGTGCTTGACGACGTTGGTGCGGTAGACGCCGCCCGGCGGGATGCCGGCCTCCGCGAGCGCCCTGTCCAGCAGCCGGCCGGCCGGGCCGACGAACGGCCTGCCCTCGCGGTCCTCCTTGTCGCCGGGCTGCTCGCCGAGCAGCACCAGGTCGGCGCGGGCGCGGCCCTCGCCCATCACCGCCTGGGTGGCGTCCCGGTAGAGCTCGCAGCCGCGGCAGTCCTGCACCGCGGCGCGGAGGCTGCGCAGGCTCGGTCGCTCGGGGACCCACTCCTCGGCTCCGGGGCGCTCCTCGGCCATCTCCTCCGGTCTCCCGGCCCGACGCGCACTAACGTGTCCGGGGTGGCAGCCATCACCGTCTCCGGTCCACCGGTCCCCCGCGGCGACGAGATCCTGACCGACGACGCGCTGGCGTTCGTCGCCGACCTGCACGCGCGGTTCGCGGCGCGCCGCAACGAGCTCCTCGCCGCCCGGCGCCGCCGCCGTGAGGAGATCGCGGCGACCGGGCGGATCGACTTCCTGCCCGAGACCGCTGACGTCCGCGCCGCCGACTGGCAGGTCGCGCCGGCGCCGGCGGACTTCCGCGACCGCCGGGTCGAGATCACCGGTCCCACCGAGCGGAAGATGACGATCAACGCGCTGAACTCCGGGGCGAAGGTGTGGCTCGCGGACCTCGAGGACGCCAACACCCCGCACTGGGCCAACGTGGTCGGCGGCCAGGTGAACCTGTGGGACGCCGTACGCCGGACCATCTCGCTCACCACGGACGAGAAGGAGTACCGGCTCGCGGACCCGGACCACATCCCGGTGATCGTGCCGCGACCGCGCGGCTGGCACTTCGACGAGCAGCACCTCACCGTCGACGACGAGCCGGTCGTGGCCGCGCTGGTCGACTTCGGGCTGTACTTCTTCCACAACGCCCGCGAGCTGCTCGCCCGCGGCACCGGGCCCTACTTCTACCTGCCGAAGATGGAGAGCCACCTCGAGGCGCGGCTGTGGAACGACGTGTTCACCCACGCCCAGGAGGCGCTCGGGGTCCCGCACGGCACGATCCGGGCGACGGTGCTGATCGAGACCATCACCGCGGCGTTCGAGATGGATGAGATCCTCCACGAGCTGCGCGACCACATGGCCGGCCTCAACGCCGGCCGGTGGGACTACCTGTTCAGCATCATCAAGAACTTCCGCGACGCCGGTCCGGAGTTCGTGCTGCCCGACCGCAACGCGGTGACCATGACCGCGCCGATGATGCGTGCCTACTGCGACCTCCTGGTGCAGACCTGCCACCGCCGCGGCGCGTTCGCGATCGGCGGGATGGCCGCGTTCATCCCGAGCCGGCGCGACCCGGAGGTCAACGAGCGTGCGTTCGCGAAGGTGCGCGAGGACAAGACCCGCGAGGCGAACGCCGGGTTCGACGGCTCCTGGGTGGCCCACCCCGACCTGGTGCCGGTGTGCCGCGAGGTCTTCGACGCCGTGCTCGGCGACCAGCCCAACCAGCTCACCCGACCGCTGGAGCCGGTCACGGTCACCGCCGACGACCTGCTCTCCGTGGCGGCCACGCCCGGGGAGCGCACCGAGGCCGGGCTGCGCGGCAACATCCGGGTCGGCATCCGTTACCTGCAGGCCTGGCTGTCCGGCAACGGCGCGGCGGCCATCGACAACCTGATGGAGGACGCCGCGACCGCCGAGATCTCCCGCTCGCAGGTCTGGCAGTGGGTGCACAACGGGGTCACGCTCGACACCGGCGCCACCGTGACCCGCGAGCTCGTGGAGCGGTACGTCGAGGAGGAGTACGCCGCACTGGAGGCGGCCGCCACCGACACCACCCACCTGGCCGAGGCGCGCCGGCTCTTCGTCGAGACCGCCCTGGACCCGCACTACGTCGACTTCCTCACGCTGCCGGCGTACCGGTCGGTGCTGGTCGCCGAGCGGCGCTGACTCAGGCGGCGCGCGCGGCCGCCCGGTACCGCGAGGGCGCCACGCCGCGGACCCGCTTGAACGCCGCACTCAGCCCGAAGGCGTTGGCGTAGCCCACCCGGGCGGCGACCGCCTCGAGGGTCAGGTCGGTCCCGACGAGCAGGTCGGCGGCGAGCGTGATCCGCCAGCGGGTGAGGTAGGTCAGCGGCGCCTCGCCCATCGCGTCGGTGAAGCGTCGCGCGAACGCCGCCCGCGAGACGCCCACCTCGGCCGCGAGCGACGCCACGGTCCAGGGGCGATCGGGATGCTCGTGCATCAGGTCGAGGGCACGCGCGACGAGCGGGTCGCCCGGCGCCGTCGGGCCGCCCCTGAGCAGCCCGTCGTCGTGGGCGGCCCGGAGGGCGGCGATCAGCACCAGGTCGAGCAGTCGGTCGAGGACCGCCTCCTGCCCGGGTCGCTGCCGGACCAGCTCCTCGGCGAGCATGCCGACCGCCGGCGTCCGGACGTCGCCCAGCACGAGCACGTCGGGCAGGTGCGCGAGCACGTGGCTGCCGACCGAGGTCTCCTCCTCGTAGGTGCCGATCAGCATCACCGTGGCGTCCTCGGCGCGGGTGTTGCCCCAGGTGCGCACGCCCAGCGACATGGAATCGTCGAGCAGGTGCCCCTCCGGGTCGACGCACACCTGGCCGGGGAGGATCCGGATGTCGGCGGGGGTCTCGGCGCGGTCGGCGACGACGTACGGCCGCGGACCGCGGAGCAGGACCACGTCGCCCGCCCGCACCTCCCGGACCCGGCCCGCGGAGGTGATCGCCGCGGAGCCGCGGGCCATGACGAGCACGGTGAGCGCCGCCTCGTCCTCCACGCCGATCGACCAGCGACCGGCGAAGACCACCCGGAGCAGGAAGGCGCGCTGGGCGCGGGGGCCGTCGAGCAGCGCGGAGAGCGCATCCATGCTGAGACGATCGCATATGTGCTAGCGCGGATCAAGCATTCTCATCGTCCACTGGGCCGCGCAGGGTGGAGCCATGACCACCACGACCCACCACTCCCCGACCATCCCCACCACCCGCCCCACCACCCGCCCCCGGAGGTTCGCCATGGACGAGATCGTGCTGCTCGGGGCCCGGACGCTGTCCGGCCTGCTGGCGGGGGTGTACTTCGCCTTCGCCGTGGCGATCATGCCCGCGCTGCACCGTCTCGACGACGCCACCTACGCGCGGACGATGAACGCGATCAACGACGTCATCGTCAACCCGGCGTTCCTGCTCGCGTTCCTCGGCGCGCCGGTCCTCACCGCGGTCCTGCTCGCCTGGGACCGGTCGCCGCTGCTCGTCGTCGCGGTCGTGCTCGGCGTCGTGGCGCTGGCGATCACCTTCGTCGGCAACATCCCGCTCAACGACGCGCTCGCGGACGGCGGCAGCCGGTCGGCGTTCGAGAACCCCTGGCTGGTCTGGCACGCGTTCCGCACCGCCGCCGCCGTCGGGTCGTTCGCCCTGCTGTGCCGCGTCTCCGTCTGAGGTACGGCGGACCGCCTCAGCAGGCCTCGTCGAGCGTGGCCCGCTGCTCGGGCGTGAGCTTCAGGTCGACGGCGTCCAGGCTCTCGTCCAGCTGACCGACCGACGAGGCACCGACGAGCGGGATGACCGGCAGGTCGCCCCCGATCATCCAGCTCAGCACCACCTGGTTCGCGGTGGCGCCGGTCTCCTCGGCCACCCGCTCCAGCGCCTCACGCCGTACCTCGTTGCCGGGGTGCCGGTAGCGGTCCTCCAGCGGCCGGTCCGCACGGGTGTAGGCACCGCTGAGCAGCGCGCTGTAGGCGACCAGCGGCGCCTCCGGGTGCGCGCGCAGGTAGCTGAGGTGGTCGCCGGTGACCACGCCGACCTGCCCGTCCCGGGAGCGCATGCTCGGCCGGTCGACGCGGGCCCGGAAGTACGAGTGGTGGTACTGCAGCGCGGCCGGGCCTCCGGGGAGCCCGGCTGCCCGGGCCCGCTCGAGCTGCCACACCCAGTGGTTGCTGAGCCCCCAGGCTCGGACCAGGCCCTGCTCGGTGAGCTCGCCGAAGGTCGCCACCACCTGCTCGACCGGCGTCGCCGGGTCAGGGATGTGCGAGTAGTAGAGGTCGATCCGCTCGCGACCGAGGTGCTCCAGGCTGCGGCGCGCGGACTCCCTCAGCACGTCGGGCGACTGACCGGCGAGGTCCTTGCTCATCCCGGCGGCCGGGCGGGCCGGGCGACCACCGACCTTCGTCGCCACCACCACCTCGTCGCCGATCCCCCTCGACCGCAGCCAGCGGCCGAGCAGCTGCTCGCTCTCGCCGCCCTGGGACCCGGTGAGCCAGTAGGCGTAGTTGTCCGCGGTGTCGACGAAGGTCCCGCCGCGCTCCACGAACCGGTCCAGGATCGCGAACGACGTCTCCTCGTCGGTCCGGGTGCCCATGAGCATCGCGCCCAGCGCGAGCCGGCTGACCCGGGCGGTGCCGTCGGCGGTGGCCATCTCGAAGTAGTCCATCCGCGCAGTCCACGCCTCGGAGTGCACTCCAGGTCAACCGGTTACCCGGCCGGCCGGTGCGACGCACTTCCTCAGACGACGCCGAGGGCCAGCATCGCGTCGGCGACCTGGGTGAAGCCCGCGATGTTGGCGCCGGCCGTGTAGCTGCCCGGCTGGCCGTACTCCTCGGCGGTGGCCAGGCACCGCTCGTGGACGGCGTGCATGATCTCGGCGAGCCGCCGCTCGGTGTACTCGAAGGTCCAGGAGTCCCGCGAGGCGTTCTGCTGCATCTCGAGCGCGCTGGTGGCGACGCCTCCGGCGTTGGCCGCCTTGCCCGGCGCGAACGCGACCGGCGAGTCCTCGAAGACCCGCACCGCGTCCGGGGTGCACGGCATGTTGGCCCCCTCGGCCACGATCGTGCAGCCGTTGCGCACCAGGGCGGTGGCATCGGCCCCGTTGAGCTCGTTCTGGGTCGCGCAGGGCAGTGCGATGTCGCAGGGCACCTGCCAGATCGACCGGTCCTGGACGTAGTCGGCGGACGGCCGGGCCTCGGCGTACGCCGAGATGCGCGCCCGTCGCTGCTCCTTGACCTCCTTGAGCAGCCCGAGGTCGATGCCCTTCTCGTCGACGACGTACCCGCCGGAGTCGGAGCACGCGACCACCCGGGCGCCGAGCTGCTCGAGCTTCTCGATCGCGTAGACCGCGACGTTGCCCGAGCCGGAGACGACGACCGTCTTCCCCTCGAGGTCGTCGCCGCGACTGTGCAGCATCTGCTCGACGAAGAACACCGTGCCGTAGCCGGTGGCCTCCGTGCGCACCTGCGAGCCGCCCCAGGCCAGCCCCTTGCCGGTGAGCACGCCGGACTCGTAGCGGTTGGTGATCCTCTTGTACTGCCCGAACAGGTAGCCGATCTCGCGGCTGCCGACGCCGATGTCGCCGGCGGGTACGTCGGTGTACTCGCCGACGTGCCGGTAGAGCTCGGTCATGAACGACTGGCAGAACCGCATGATCTCGGCGTCCGAGCGACCCTTGGGGTCGAAGTCGGAGCCGCCCTTGCCGCCCCCGATCGGCAGCCCGGTCAGCGCGTTCTTGAAGATCTGCTCGAAGCCGAGGAACTTCACGATCCCGAGGTAGACCGACGGGTGGAAGCGCAGGCCACCCTTGTACGGCCCGAGCGCGGAGTTGAACTCGACCCGGAAGCCGCGGTTGATCTGCACGTCGCCGCGGTCGTCGACCCACGGCACCCGGAAGATGATCTGCCGCTCGGGCTCGCAGAGCCGCGGGATGATCGCCGCGTCGGTGTACTGCGGGTGCTTGGCGATCACCGGTCCCAGCGAGCCGAGCACCTCGAGCACCGCCTGGTGGAACTCCGACTCCTCGGGGTTGCGCCGGACCACCTCGTCGTAGACGTCTGCCAGCTTCTCGTCCAGCACCGGCACGGTGCACCTTTCCTCTCGTTCGTGGGCAAACGACCGGACGGTACCCGACGCCCGGCCGGGACACCGGTGCAGTGCACCGGTCAGTGCACCGGTTCAGTGCATCGGCGCCCGCACGAAGCCGCCCGACACCAGCTGCCAGCCGCCGATCCACACGTCGGCGACGTCGGCGTCGCTGCCGAGCGCGAAGATCTTGCCCAGCGCCTCCTCGTCGTCGGCGCAGTGCCGCAGGCCGACGTTGAGTGCGGTGCTGGCGGGCGGTCGCAGGCAGATCGCGTCGAACTGCTTGCCGACCCCGAGGTCGCCGACCTGGTCCTCGAGGCCGAGCGCCAGCGCGCCGGCCCGGGTGGCCAGGTAGAGCAGCTGGGTGGGCGTGAGCGGGTGGCCGGCGTCGTCGAGCAGGCGCTGCATGAAGTACGCCTGCAGCCCCTCCTTGAAGATCGAGAACCCGGTGCCGGCGCCGACGTCGGAGCCCAGCGCGACCGGGACCCCGGCGGCGAGGTGCCGGCCGAGCGGGAAGAGCCCGCTGCCGAGCGCGGAGTTGCTCGACGGGCAGTGGGCGACCGCGGTACGTCGGTCCGCGAGCACGGCGAGCTCGGCGTCGGTCGGGTGCACGTTGTGCGCGAGCACCGACCGGGCCTTGAGCAGGTCGTGCCGGTCGTAGGTGTCGACGTAGTCGGTGCAGTCCGGGAACAGCCGGGCGACGTACTCGACCTCGGCGCGGTTCTCGTTGACGTGCGAGGTGAACAGCGCGCCCGGCACCTCCTCGAGGACCGCGGCGCAGGCATCCAGGATCGGCTCGCCCGCCGACAGCGAGAACCGCGGGGTGACGGCGTACCGGAGCCGGCCGCGGCCGTGCCAACGCTCGGCCAGCGCGACCGCCTCGTCATGGGCGCGGTCCGGGGTGGTCAGCAGGTCGTCGGGCAGCTCCCGGTCGCTCACCACGAGTCCGCTCGTCACCCGCAGCCCGAGCCGAGCGGCCTCGGTGAACAGCGCGGCCACCGCGCTCGCGAAGTGCGAGCCGAAGACCAGCGCGGTCGTGGTGCCCGCCGCCACCAGGCCGCTGCAGAACTCGGCGGCGACCGCCCGGGCGTACTCGGGCGCGGCGAGCTTGCACTCCTCGGGAAGCGCGGACTTCTCCAGCCACTCCAGCAGCGGCATCCCGAGCGCCCCGATCGCCCGCACCTGCGGGAAGTGCACGTGCGTGTCGACCAGCCCGGGCAGCAGCCAGCCGTCGCGCAGGTCGACCACCGCCTCCCCCGGATGCTCCTCGCGGACGGCGGCGAAGTCGCCGCGAGCGGTGATCGTGCCGTCGTCGCCGACCCGGAGGCCGACGTCGTCGCCGCTGCGCAGGACGCCGCCGTCGAACGGGTCGTCGGGGGTGTCCAGCACCCGGGCCCGGTAGATCGTCACCGGCTCACGCGTTCGGTCGCGAACGCCTCCACCATCTCCGCCGCGACGCTCAGCGCGATCGTCGCCGGCTCCTTGCCGCCCGGCCGGCCGATCGGGGTCCGGATCCGGTCGACCTCGGCCTCGGGATGCCCCTCGAGGAGCAGTCCGCGGCGGAACCGGGCCCACTTCGCCGCCGAGCCGATCAGCCCGATCGAGCCGAGGTGGGCGCAGCGCAGCGCCGCGTCGCAGACGGCGAAGTCCTCGGCGTGGTCGTGGGTCAGCACCAGCACGTGGGTGCCGGCGGGCACCTGGCCGAGCACCAGCTCAGGGACCGGCGCGTGGTGGGCGTGCACGGTGGCCGGTCCGTCCCCGAGCACGGCGAGCCGTTCGGCGGCCACCCGGTCGGCGCGGGAGTCGACGAGGTGGAGCTCGATGTCGTGACGGGAGAGGATCCGGGCCAGCTCCACGCCGACGTGCCCCATCCCGAAGATCGCCACCGCGGGCACCACGGGCAGCGGCTCCAGGAGGAGGGTCACCTCGCCGCCGCAGCACTGCCGGCCGTGCTCGGTGCGGGCCTTGTCGCTGAGCGACATCGTCATCGTCCCGGGTGCCGTGCCGCCGCTCTCGAGCAGCGCGCGGGCCCGCGCGACCGCGGTCTCCTCGAGGTTGCCGCCGCCGACGCTCCCCCAGGTCTCGTCCGCGGCGACGACCATCTTGGCGCCGGCATCGCGCGGCGCGTGACCGCGGACGTCGGTCACGGTCACCAGCACCCCCGGCCGACGCTCGCGGCGCAGCCGCTCGACGGCGCGGATCCAGGTGCTCATCCGTCACCCACCGGGGAGCGCGCGGCGACGGACTCCGAGCGCGGGTGCAGCGCCGGTGCGTCCGCCTCCGGCTGGTCGGGTACGGCGCCCGGCGCACCGGTGGTCACGTTGCTCCGGTCCTCGGAGCGGCGCGCGCTCTCGAGCGCCCAGTAGACCGCCTCCGGCGTGGCCGGGGAGGCCAGGTCGACGCTGGTGCCGGGCGGGCCGAACGCGGCCGCGGCCTGCCGCAGCGCCTCGCGCACCGACAGCGCGAGCATCAGCGGGGGCTCGCCCACGGCCTTGGAGCCGTAGACCGCGCCGTCCTCGTGGGCGCGGTCGAGCAGCGCGATGTTCAGCTCCTCGGGGAGCTCGCCGATGCTCGGCAGCTTGTAGGTGCTCGCGGCCTGCGTCGCCAGCCGGCCGCGGTGCGGGCCGTCGGACGTGTCCCAGCGCAGGTCCTCGAGGGTCAGCCACCCGGCGCCCTGCACGAACCCGCCCTCGATCTGACCGAGGTCGACCAGCGGCGACAGCGAGTCGCCGATGTCATGGACGATGTCGACGCGACGGACGCGGTAGGCGCCGGTGAACCCGTCGACCTCGACCTCGGTCGCGGCCGCGCCGTACGCGAAGTACTTGAACGGCTCGCCCCGCATCGTGGTCGAGTCCCAGTGCAGCCCTTCCGTGCGGTAGTAGCCGGCGGCCCACAGCTGCACCCGGCTGAAGTAGGCCTCGCGGACCAGCTCCTCCCACGGCAGCCCGCGGCCGGCGTCGACCGCGTCCAGCCGCTCCTTGACCTGCTCGCAGGCGTGCTTGACCGCGGCCCCGTTGAGGTCGGCGCCGGAGCTGGCGGCGGTCGCCGAGGTGTTCGGGACCTTGTCGGTGCGGGTCGGCGCGAGCCGCACCCGCTCCAGGGGCACGCCGAGGGCGGTGGCCGCGACCTGGAGCATCTTGGTGTGCAGGCCCTGGCCCATCTCGGTGCCGCCGTGGTTGATGAGCACCGAGCCGTCCTTGTACACGTGCACCAGGGCGCCGGCCTGGTTGAAGGCGGTGAAGTTGAAGGAGATGCCGAACTTCACCGGGGTGACCGCGAGCCCGCGCTTGACGTGCTCGTGGGTCGCGTTGAACTCCGCGACCTCCGCGGACCGCCGGCGCACCTCCGCGGAGTCCACCACCTGGTCCCAGGCGGTGGCCGCGCGCTCGGGGTGCCGCACCGGCTGGCCGTACGGCGTCGACTGTCCCTCGACGTAGAAGTTGCGCCGGCGCAGGTCGAGCGGGTCGATGCCGAGCAGCGGCGCGCACCGGCCGAGCACGTCCTCGATCACGAGCATGCCCTGCGGCCCGCCGAACCCGCGGAACGCGGTCTGCGAGGTCTTGTTGGTGCGCGCGATCCGGCCGTTCACCCGCACGTGCGGGATCCAGTAGGCGTTGTCGACGTGGCACAGCGCCCGGGCCATCACCGGCTCGGAGAGGTCGAGGCTCCAGCCGCCGTCGGAGGTGAGCGTGGCGTCCAGGGCCAGCAGCCGGCCCTCGGCGTCGAAGCCGACCCGCCACTGCGCGTGGAAGCCGTGCCGCTTGCCGGTCATCGTCATGTCCTGCGTGCGGTTGAGCCGCACCCGGACCGGACGACCGGTGAGCACCGACCCGAGCGCGGCGACCGCGGCGAAACCGTGCGGCTGCATCTCCTTGCCGCCGAACCCGCCGCCCATCCGCAGGCACTGCACGGTGACGGCGTGGCTGGGCACACCGAGCACGTGGGCGACGATCTCCTGGGTCTCGGTCGGGTGCTGGGTGCTGCTCTGCACGAAGACCTGCCCGGCCTCGTCGACCACGGCCAGCGAGCAGTGCGTCTCCAGGTAGAAGTGCTCCTGCCCGGCCATCTCGGTCTCGCCGCTGAACACGTGCGCCGCCCCGGCGAGCGCCGCCTCGACGTCGCCGCGGGCGACCTGCGGCTGCCCGCCCTGGAAGCTCTCGGCCGCGATCGCCTCGCGCAGGTCGACCAGCGCCGGGAGCGGCTCGTAGTCGACCTCCACCGCGGCGGCGCCGAGCCGGGCCGCCTCGAGCGTCTCGCCGAGCACCCAGCACACGGCGTGGCCGTGGAACATCACCTCGTCGGGGAAGAGCGGCTCGTCACCCTTGACGCCCGCGTCGTTGACGCCGGGTACGTCGTCCGCCGTCAGCACCCGGACCACGCCGGGCACGTCGTACGCGCCGTCCACCCGCAGCCCGGTGACCTGGGCGTGGGCGTGCGGCGCCTGGACCGGCCACGCGTGCAGGCAGCCGGGGGCGCGGAGCACGAGGTCGTCGGTGTAGAGGGCGGCGCCGGTGACGTGCAGCGCGGCGCTCTCGTGCGGGATCTCCGCGCCGACGACGGCGTCGGCCGGCCGCTCGGACAGGGCGCTCATGCCGCCTCCTCCCAGAGCCGGAGCAGCGAGTTGCCGAGCATCGCCGCCCGGTAGGCGGCGCTGGCCCGGTGGTCGTCCATGGGCGTGCCCTCGCCGCGCAGCACCTCGGCGGCGGTGCGCACGGTCTCCCCGCTCCACGGCCGGCCCTCCAGCGCCGCTTCGGTGGCGCGGGCGCGCACCGGTGTGGCGGCGACCCCGCCGAGCCCGATCCGCGCGGCCGCGACGACCCCGTCCGTCACCTCGATGGCGACTCCCACGGCCACGCTGGAGATGTCGTCGAAGCGGCGCTTGGCGATCTTGTGGAACGCGGAGATCCCGGCGACCGGGAGCGGGACCCGCACCGCGCGGATCAGCTCGTCGGGGCGGCGGACCGTCTCGCGGTAGCCGGTGAAGTAGTCGGCGACGGGCACGCTCCGGTCGCCGTCGGCCGAGGCGAGCACCACCTCGGCGTCGAGCGCCATCAGGGCCGGGGCCAGGTCGCCGATCGGCGAGGCGGTGGCCAGGTTGCCGCCGATCGTGGCGCTGTTGCGGATCAGCCGGGAGGCGAACAGGTCGAAGACCTCGTCGAGCATCGGCACCCGCCCGTCGAGGGCCGCCTCGGCCTCCGACAGCGTCAGCGCGGCGCCGATCTCGAGGCCGCGCTCGTCGGCGGTGAAGGCGCGCAGCTCGGGCAGCCGGTCGACCGCCACGACGTACGACGGCCGCGCGCCGCGCAGGTTGACCTCGACGCCCCAGTCGGTGCCGCCGGCGACCACGGTGGCGTCGGGGCGCTCCCGGACCAGCGTCAGCGCCTCGGCGAGGTCGGCGGGCCGGGCGAAGCCGTCGACCCGGGTCGGCACCGGCGCCGGCGCCGGGTCGCGCAGCCGGGCCAGGAGCGGGTCGTCGGCCGGCGGCGCGCCCAGTGCCTCGGCGGCGTCCTTGATCGGCCGGTAGCCGGTGCACCGGCACAGGTTGCCCGCGATCGCGTGCAGGTCGAAGCCGTCGCCACGGCTGGGGCGGTAGTACTCGGCGGCCATGCTGCAGACGAAGCCGGGCGTGCAGTACCCGCACTGGGAGCCGCCGCGCTCGGCCATCTCGCGCTGCACCGGGTGGAGCGCGTCGGGGGTGCCGAGGCCCTCGGACGTCACCACCTCCTGCCCGTCGAGCGTCAGCGCGGGCACCAGGCAGGCGTTGACCGCGGTCCACCGGGCGCCGTCGGCGGCGGGCCGGGCGACGAGCACCGAGCAGGCTCCGCACTCGCCCTCGGCGCAGCCCTCCTTGGCGCCGGTCAGGCCGATGCCGCGCAGCCAGTCGAGGGTGCTGGTCCAGGCGGGGACGCCGGCCAACGACCGGGGCTCACCGTTGACGGTGATCGCGGGATCCGACATCGAGGCCATCACTCCCTCTCGGGCACGCACGGTTCGCGCATGGTTGGGGGTGACGGTGCCGCCGGTTATCCATGCCGAACGACGACGCTTCCACTCTAACGTGACGCGGCCCACTCGGGCGACGAACGAGGGCGGCTCAGCGGTAGACGCGGAACCGGCCGCCGCAGTCGACCGCCGGCAGGTTCACCCGGTTGCCCGGCACCTGGACCCGCCAGATGTAGTAGGCCTGCTCGCGCAGCTCGAAGCGCGGCAACCGGTAGCGCCCGGCGGCGGTGACCCGCACGTGGCCACGGCGCGCGACGCGGGCACCGCACCGGGCCTTGCCCGGCTTGGCGAACGGGCCGTGCAGCGTGACGACCGCCTGCCGCGGCCAGGACTCGGCCGACCGGACCAGCTTGAACGCCCCCTTGGTCGGCTGGCCGGGTCGGATCCTGGTGACCCGCTCCCCCACGTTCACGCGCGGCCGGGCCTTCACGTACACCGCGCCGCGCGCGTCGAGCACGCCCTTGCGGCCGGCGACCACGAGCCGCGACCGTGCCCGGCGCTTCGGGTCCATCAGCCGCAGCCGGGTCTCCGGGGCCTTGCCGACCCGCACCCGGATCGGCGTCGCGCCGGCCGACGGGTGCGGGTAGGTCAGCCGCACCCAGCCGCCCTCGTCGGTGGTCCCGGCGTTGGCGGTGCCGTCGGGCGAGGTCACGCGGACCGGGACGTAGGGCAGCGGCCGGCCGTTGCGCGCGACGACCACCCGGATCGCCAGCCTCACCGCGTCGCCGACGACCGGGATGCGGTCCTGCCGCACCTGGACGACGTACGGGCCGGAGAGGCGGAGCGAGTCGTCGAGCATGGTGCGCGCGAACCGGCGCACGTCGAGGGCGTGGCCGGTCTGCCGGATCCGGCGCAGGCCGAGGTCGCCGGTCAACCGCCACCGCTTGCCCGCGAGCAGGTGCAGCAGGGCGGCGTCGACCGCCGCGTTCTGGATGTCGTAGCGGAACCTGCCGTACTTGGAGACGATCCAGGCCGCCCGGGCGGTGCTGCGGGCGTCGGCGGAGACGTGCCGGCCGGAGCCGCGCAGCCGGCCCACCCAGCGGGCCTTGCGGTACGCCGTCCGGCCGGCGGTGCCGCGCGGGTCGACCTGGTAGACGACCGGGCCTTTCTTGCCCCAGCGACGAGCGCCGACGAAGCCGCCCGCGGCGGTGCCGGTGGCCTTGATGCCGAAGCCGGACCAGCGCACCAGCGTGCGGACGGCCGACCGGTCGGTGGCCGGGGCGACGGGGGTCTGGGCAGCCCGGGTCTGGGGGACGGAGGCGGACTCGGCCGGCGCGGGGGCGCCGGGGAGCAGCGCGGCCGCCGTGGCCAGGCCGACCACGAGCAGGGCGAGGGCGCGCAGCCGGGTCACGAGAGCGACGGGTCGTCCGGGTCGACCGGAGCCGTCGGCCCGGGCAGGTCGCTGTCGCCACGGCCGCCGTCGTCGCCACCGCCGTTCTTCTTCTTGCCGTCGCTGCCGCCGGAGCTGTCGCCGCCGTTGTCGGATCCGTCGGCCGGCGGGGACGTGGGCGTCGGGTCCGAGGTGTCCGCGGCGACGACCACGGGCGGCGGGCTGGGCCGGACCAGCACGTTGCCGGTGCGCGGTCGCTCCCCGTCGGCGATGACGGACCACCGGTAGGTGCCCGGCTCGAGGCCGTCGAAGGCCAGCGTGCGGGTGTCGGCGTCGGAGGTCGAGATCCGCCACAGCCGGGTCTCGCCCTTGCCGCCCGCGGGCTCGGCGACCACGCGCAGCTGCGCGGCGCGTCCGGTGGTCACCTTGAGCAGGAACTGCCCGAGGCCTCCCTGGGCGACCACGTCGCTGACCCCGGGCAGCCGGTCGAGGCGGGCCCCCAGGACGACCTCGTCGGCCGAGTGCCCGCTGCCGGGCGCCTCGAGGGCGCCCTCGGCGACGGGCGGGGGCGCGCCGCCGCTGGTCACGCCGACCACGAAGCCGGCGACGAGCACGACACCGAGGGCGACGTACGCCGCGCCCACGGCCAGCCGGGTGCGCTGGATGGGCGGCAGCCGGAACCGCCGCTTCTTGCGCGCCGCCCAGGAGATCGGGGTCGCCCGCGCTCCCGGCGGGGCGATCAGGGAGACGACCGGGAAGGTGTCCTCGACGTCGGTGACCGAGCCGTCGGGGTGGACCACGAGGTGCTTCTCCTCGTCGCCGCAGACGAGCTTGGCCCGCACCGGGCGGCCGAGCGGCTGGGCGACCCTGCGCGCCGCGGCGTGCACGCCGAGCAGCATCGCGACCTTGGCGTCCGGGCCGCCGGCGGAGCCGCGGTCGACCACCTCGCCGTCGACGGTGACCGCCTCGGCGGACACCCTGATGTCGACGACGGGGTGCGCGGGCACCGGTGTCTCGTCCATCGTCATCCTCCCCCGAGAGAGGTGCTGCCAGGGCGCAGCAGTCGTCGGTCGACGGTCACGCGGCCCTCCCTTCCCAGCGGGCCGTCCAGGGCAAAGGTAACCATCTCGGCGCCGGATGCGCTACGGCGTTCGACTACTGACCGACCGGACGCAGCTCGTCGAGGTCGCGGCGGCGCAGCGTGATCCGGTCGCTCTCCCAGTCGATCTCGGCCACGTCGTCGATGCCGACCAGGCCCGAGTGCCGGTGGAGGAACCGCACCGCCCGGTTGACCAGCAGCGGGCCCTGGTCGGGCCCCCGGTCGTAGCCGAGCAGCGACCCCGGGCGGCCCTTCCCGACGATCATCCCGGTCACCGCGACCGGCTCGCCCGCCTCGGTGTCGCCGGCCGGCGCCAGCCGGACGTCGAGGACGCCGCCGAGCTCGGCACCGTGGTCGCCGTACACGGTCATCTGGAGCAGCTCGTTGAGCCGCCGGCGCCGCAGCCCGCCCCGCTGGGGCTGCTGGCGGACCAGGGCGCCGTCCCGCTGGACCCGGAGCTCGACGGCGCTCTCGAGCCGCTCCACGTCGTCGAGCGCGATCCGGTAGGGCCGGGTCCGGTCGGCCTGCTCGCTGCCGAGCCGGTGCCAGTACGCGAGCGTGCGCCGCCCCAGGCCCCCGCCGAAGCGGGGCACCAGGGCGGCGGGTCCGGCCAGCAGCCCGGTGACGACGAGCTCGCCGTCCGGGTTCTCCACGAGCTCGACGTCGTCGACCTTGCAGACCATCAGTCCCTCGACGTCGACGACCTGCCGGTCCAGCAGGTGCAGCACGCAGTCGAGCTCGCGGGTCAGCCGGTTGTCGGTGCTCATGCTCACGCCCCCATCCGGGACCAGATCATCAGCGGGATCGCAGCGACGGCGGCGACGCCGATGACGACGAGGTAGACGGTGCCGAGGGCGTTGGCGAGCCGGCCGTTCGCGTGCTCCCCCATGTAGTCGGGGTCGTTGGCGACCACCAGGATCGGGAAGTACGTCAGGGGGAGCGCGACCGCGGAGAACACCACGGACATCTCGGTGACCATGATCGGGTCGACCTGCGTGAACAGCACCGCGACGGCGAGGACGCTGACGCCGGCGAGCACCAGGTGGAAGCGTGCGGCGACGTCCGGGCGGACGTACTTGCCCCACTGCCAGCCGAAGTACTGCGCGATGCTGTAGCCCACCGAGAGCCCGGTCTCGCAGGCCGCACCCAGCGTGGCCGCGACGAAGCCGAGGATCGCGACCGCCAGCCCGATCTTCCCGAGAGCGACGGCGACCGGGAGGCCGACCTGGCCCAGCGAGTCGACGCTCACGTCGAGCGGCCCGAACACCATCGCGGTGGAGCCGGCGATCGCCAGCGAGAGCAGGCCGCCCAGCGGGAACCCGATGAAGACGTTGAGGCGCATCGTGGCCAGGTCCTTGGCGCTCCAGCCCTCCTCGACGCCGCCGGAGGAGAAGAAGAACACCTCGTACGGCGTCATCGCGGCGCCGAACAGGGCGACCGCGTAGTACGCCAGCGGCAGCCAGCTCTCGTCGGCGGGCTTGTCCACGGTGGCGAGCTGGTGGGTGAGCCCCGACCAGTCCGGCCCGAGCTGCCACAGCGCGACCGCGTAGACCGCCAGCGCCAGCCCGAGCAGCCCGAGCACGTTCTCCATCACGGTGAACTTCGCCCGCCACAGGACGAGCCACACCGCGAACGCCACGAACGGCACGAGCAGCACGTGGTGCACCGACAGCACGAGCTGGACGGCGAGCGCGACGCCGCCGATCTCGGCGACGAACGTCAGGAAGGTGACGGCCATCGAGCCGAAGAGGTTGAGCATGCCGAACCGGGGGCCGAGCCGCTCGCGCACCAGGTCGAACGTCGCCCGCCCGCTGACCGCCGCGACTCGCCCGGACATCTCGGCGAACACGCAGATGCCGAGCACCCCGACGAGCACGACCCACCCGAGGGACCAGCCGAACCGCGAGCCGACCTGGGCGTTGGTGACCAGGTCGCCGATGTCGACGAACCCGCCGATCGCCGTGAGGATGCCGAGCGCGACGGCGAAGACCTTCTTCACGGGCGTGACCTCGGCGGGTGGTGGAGGTCCTGCTCGAGCGTGTCGAGGCGGGCGGCCGTCGAGTGCAGGCGTTCGACCAGGTCCGGGTAGTCACCGGTGCGACCGTCGACGGCGGCGATCCGGGCGTCGGCGAGCAGACCGGTCGCCTCGTCGAGCCGGCCGGTGACCACGGTGAAGCGCTTCTGCTCGGGCACCGGGGGCTGCTCGGCGGCGAGCTTGTCCGCCGCGGAGCTCCCGGCCTCCTCCGCGTCGACGGTGAGCGTCTGCACGTAGGCGTCGAACAGGGTGCCGTCGAGCGCCTGCTCCAGCGCGAGCCGGGAGGTCTGCACGCTGCTGAGCACGTCGGAGACCGCGCGCCGCGCGTGCAGCCGCCAGGAGTCGATGTCAGGGGTGCTGGGTGCGCAGCCGGCGGCCACGGGGACCGCGACCAGGGCCAGCAGCGCGGTGCGCCGCGACAAGCCGCCGTTCGACACGCCGCCCGGTACCCGGGCGCCGCCGGCTCACGCGAGGCGCAGCCGAGGGTGCCGGTGCACGTCCTTGTAGAGCAGGTACCGGAACCGGCCGGGCCCCCCGGCGTAGCAGGCCTGGGGGCAGAACGCGCGCAGCCACATGAAGTCGCCGGCCTGCACCTCGACCCAGTCCGCGTTGAGCAGGTACATGCCCTTGCCCTCGAGGACGTAGAGCCCGTGCTCCATGACGTGGGTCTCGGGGAACGGGATCGACGCGCCCGGCTCGAAGGTCACGATGTTGACCTGCATGTCGTGCCGGACGTCGTCGATGTCGACGAAGCGCTGGGTGGCCCAGGCGCCGTCGGTGCCGGGCATCGGGTCGAGCGGCACCTCGGACTCGTGGGTCACGAACGGCTCGGGGACCTCGATCCCGTCGACCCGCTCGTAGGCCTTGCGGATCCAGTGGAACGTCGTGGTCGTGTCGCCGGCGGTCGCGGTCCACTCGGTGCCGGGCGGGAGGAACGCGTAGCCGCCGGCGCCGAGCACGTGGTCGATGCCGCCGATGCTCAGCCGCAGGGTCCCGTCGACGACGAAGAGCACCGCCTCCGCGTCCGGGTCCGGCTCGGGGCTCTCGGACCCGCCGCCGGCGGCGACCTCCACGACGTACCAGCTGAAGGTCTCGGCGAAGCCGGTGAGCGGGCGGGCCAGGATCCAGCCGCGGGTGTCGCGCCAGTGCGGCCACCGGCTGACCACGATGTCGCGCATCGTGCCGCGCGGGAGCACGGCGTAGGCCTCGGTGAAGACGGCCCGGTCCGTGGTGAGCTCCTCCTGGCCGGGGTGGCCACCGCGGGGGACGTAGTAGGTCATGACTCACCCCTCGTCAGCAGTCGGCCGGTGGGCGGTCCGGACGGGTCCACCGGGGCTCCGCGCAGCCAGGTGCGCCGGACCGTGCCGGAGAGCGTACGCCCGGCGTAGGCGGTCACGGGGTTCTTGTGCCACAGCCGAGCCGGGTCGACCTCGAAGGCGTCGTCGGGGGCGAACGCGCAGAGGTCCGCGTCGGCACCGGCCTCGATCCGGCCCTTGCGGGCGAGGCCGACCAGGTCGGCCGGGCCCTCGGCCATCCAGCGGACCACGTCGACGAGCGTGTGGCCGCGGCGGCGGGCCTCGGTCCACACCGCGGGCAGGCCGAGCTGCAGGCCGGCGATGCCGCCCCAGGCCTCGCCGAAGTCGCCGGTCTCGAACCGCTTCAGCTCCGGAACGCACGGCGAGTGGTCGCTGACCACGGCGTCGATGGTGCCGTCGGCGAGGGCGTCCCACAGCAGGTCGCGGTTGGCGGCGTCGCGGATCGGCGGGCAGCACTTGAACTCGGTCCGCCCGTCGGGCACCTCCTCGGCGCAGAGCGTCAGGTAGTGCGGACAGGTCTCGACGGTGAGGCGGACGCCGTCCGCGCGCGCCCGGCGGATCACCGGCAGCGCGTCGGCCGCGGACAGGTGGACGACGTGCGCGCGGGCGCCGGCGCGCTCGGCGGCCGCGACCAGACGCTCGATCGCGGTGGTCTCGGCGGCCGGCGGACGGGAGTCGAGGAAGCCCCGGTAGCCACGGCCGGCGGCCTCGGTCACCAGCGCCGCGTCCTCGGCGTGCGCGATCAGCAGGGCGTCGAGGCGGGCGGTCTCCTCGAGCACGGCGGCGAGCCCCGCGTCGTCGAGCTCGGGGAACTCGTCGACACCGCTCGGCAGCAGGAAGCACTTGAAGCCGAAGACGCCCGCGGTGTGCAACGGCTCGAGGTCGGCGAGGTTGCCGGGGACGGCGCCGCCCCAGAACCCGACGTCGACGTACGCCTGGCCCCCGGCGACGGCCCGCTTGGTGTCGAGGGCGGCCCGGGTGGTGGTGGGCGGCACGCTGTTGAGCGGCATGTCGAGGAGGGTCGTCACCCCGCCGGCCGCGGCCGCCCTGGTGGCGGTGGCGAAGCCCTCCCAGTCGGTGCGGCCCGGCTCGTTGACGTGCACGTGGGTGTCGACGAGGCCGGGCAGCAGGACCTCGTCGGCGGCCAGGTCGACGACGTCCGCGCCCGCCGGGTCGGTGTCGAGCGGCTCGACGGCGAGGATCTGGCCGCCGCGCACCCGCACCGCGGCCGCGGTCTCCCGGCCGCCGACGACCGCGCGCCGGGCCCGCAGCAGCAGGTCAGCTGCCACGGTAGGTCGAGTAGCCGTACGGGCTGAGCAGCAGCGGCACGTGGTAGTGCTCGTCGGCGCCCACCGAGAACGTGACCACGACCTCGGGGTAGAACGCGCCCGCGCCCAGGTACGCCCCGGTCGCGAACCGCAGCACGTAGGACCCGGGGACGAGGCGCTCGGCGAGGGTGCCGATGCGCCCGTCGTCGTCGGTGGTGCCCGCGCCGACGTGCTCGCCGTCGGCGGTCTCGAGCGCGACCCGGATGCCCGCCGCCGGTCGGCCGCGGGCGGTGTCGAGGACGTGGGTGCTCAGGCTGGCCATGTCAGTCCTCCCCCACCAGCTGGTCGAGCCGGAGCAGCGCGATCTCGGTGAGCTGCTGCACGGTCTCGCGGCGCTCGGTCTCGTCGTCGTTGCCGAGCCGGCGCTCGAGCTCGGCGAGGATCTGCGGACCGGTGCGACCGGCCGCGCGGATCAGGAAGACCCGGTCGAAGCGCTCCTCGTAGGCGACGTTGCCCTCGGCGATCCGCCGGGTGACCTCGCGGTCCGCGGGGTCCACCCCCGCCTGCTCCCGGGCGGAGTGGGCAACGTCGTGCCCCTCGCCCGCCCGCTCGCCGATCCGCGGGTGGCGGGCCAGCGCCCGCTCGAGCTCGGCGTCGTCGAGGTCGGCGGCGGTCCGGGCGACGGTGTGCAGGGCGTCGCGGTCGGCGTAGGGGCGGCCGGCGAGCACCGCGTCGACCCAGCGGGGTACGTCGAGGCACTCGGCGAGGCGCTCGCGCGCCTCGGGCTCGGGGAGCGCGTTGAAGTCGTCGAGGCTCATCCGTCGCCCTCCCGGGTGACCGTCGCCTCGATCAGGCCGTAGGGACGGTCCGCGGCGATGAAGACCTCGCCCGGGTTGTCCAGGCCGAACGGCTCGAGGTCCACGAGGAAGTGGTGCTTGTTGGGCGCGGCGAACGACACCTCGGCGATCGTCGGCACCCGCTCCAGCAGCAGCCGGCCCATCGCGAAGAGCGTCTCCTGCAGGGCGTGGCTGTAGGTCTCGGCGAAGGCCTCCAGCAGCAGCGCGCGGGCGGTGCGGTGCTGCCCGTCCCAGTCGACGCCGGCGACCTCGTCGGCGCTGCCCACCGCGTGCCGCCACCGGGCGGTGAGCGAGGTGGCCAGGATCCGGTCGTCGGCGTCCTCGAGCGTCGTGTACTCGTCGCGCAGGAAGCCCTTGAACTCCGAGCCGGTCGACTTGAGCACGACCAGGTCGGTCAGGCCGGAGACGAGCGTCATCGCGTCGTCGGTCAGGTCGAGCTCCACGGTCCGGACCTCGCCGCCGCGGCGGACGAAGGTGTGGTCGTGCTCCCGGTCGCCGATGGTCACCCGGTCCCACGGGTGCTCCTCGACCCGGACGCGCACGCCGGTGGCGGCCGGCGTCGCGTCGAGGAGCCGGCGGCCGAGGACGACGGCGTACTCCTCCGGCGAGCTCACGCCGTACTTCTTGGCGAAGGCGAACGCGGTGTTCTTCTGGGTGTCGGTCGGCAGCACGTGCGACTGGTCGCCGGTGACGTGCGCGTCGGTGAAGTCGCCGCGCAGCGCGGTCGAGACGGTGAGGTCCCGGATCTCGTGGCGCGCGGTGTCGCGGTGGACGCGCACCACCCGGGACTCGGCCTTGCCGTACTGGTTCGCCCCGAGGACGATCCCCATCAGCTCCTCCTCCGTCCTGCGTGCGTGCGGATCGTGTCGACGTCGAGCCCGCTCGCGGCGCGCAGGTCCTCGGCGCTGAGCTCGCCGCACTCGTGACCGCGGAGCAGGAACCCGGCCAGGGCCCGGGCGGTCGCCGGCTCGTCGAGCACGCCGCTCTCCTGCTGGCCCAGGTAGTCGCGCAGTCGGCGACCGGCCGCCTCCAGCCCCTGTCGGTAGAACCGGAACGTCGCGGCGTAGCGGCTCGGCAGCTGCGCGGGGTGCAGGTCCCAGCCCTGGTAGAACCCACGCTCGAGTGCCCGGGTCACCAGCCGGAAGTGCAGCCGCCACGCCTCGATCACCTGATCCCGCTCACCGACGGGCAGCACGTTGGTGGAGCCGTCGGAGAGTCGTACGCCGGTGCCGGCGGCGGCGGCCTGCATCACCGCCTTGGCGTGGTCGGCGGCCGGGTGCTCGAGGCTCTGGTACGCCGCGGCGACACCCACCGCGGCCGAGTAGTCGTAGGTGCCGTAGTGGAGGCCGGTGCAGCGGCCGGCCGCGGCGTGGATCATCCGGGCGACCTGGGCGGTGCCGTCGGCGCCGAGGATCGCCTGCGGCGTCTCGACCTGGATCTCGAAGCGCAGGGTCTCCGGCGCGGGCTCGAGGCGCTCGGCGGCCACCACCATCGCCTCGACCTGGGCGACCGAGGTGACCTTGGGCAGGGTCACCACGAACCCCTTCGGGATCTCGCCCAGCGCCTCCAGGAAGGTCGCCAGGGTCCGAATGCCGCGGGTCCGGGTCGCCGGCTCGAGGCTCTTGAACCGGATGCCGCAGAACGGGCTGGCCTCGCCCGCGTCGATCGAGTCGCGGAGCGCGCGGGCGGCGGCCCGGGCGGCCGCGTCCTCCTCGTCGTCGGGCCGGGTGCCGTAGCCGTCCTCGAAGTCGATCCGCAGGTCCTCGACCGGCTCCTCGTCGAGCTTGCGGAGCACCCGGTCGAGCAGCGCCTCGTCGCCGTCGACCACCTGGAGGAAGTCGGAGGCCGCGTTGATCACGCTCATCTCCGCGGTGCGGCCGTAGTCGTGCACGGTGCGCGTGTGGTAACGGTCCGCGGGCACGTAGACGGTGTGCACCGGTTGCCGCTCCTCGCTCTCCCCCGGGTAGCCCGAGGCGAGCGCGGCGTCCGCCTCGGCCAGCTGCTGGCCGAGATCGGCGACGAGGCCGGCGATGTCCATGCTCGGAACCTTAGGCCAGGCCCCGATCGGCGAGGGTCAGATGAGGAACCCCGGCCTCAGAGGAGCATGGCCACCGCGTGCGTGGTGCGGCCCAGCCGCCAGCCGACGCCCACCTCCGGCTTCGGGCAGCCGATCAGGTGGTCCTTCGGGTCCACGATGTCGTCGCACTGGACCCGGTCGCCCGGCTGGCCGCCGTTCTTGTCGCCGCAGAAGATCCGGTCGTGCACGCCGTCGTTGGTGAGCCGGATGGTGTCCGCGCCCTCCTCGCCGAAGACGATGTCCGAGCCGGTCCCCGGGTAGATGATGTCGTCGCCCTCGTCGCCGGTGATGTTGTTGGTGCGCGGCGCGCACGTGAACTTCTCGTTGGCCACGTACCCTGCGCACGCCTCGTTGCCCGGGCCGCCGTCGAGGATGTCGTCGCCGCCGTCGCCGTCGAGCTGGTCGTCGCCCTCCTCGCCGTACACCTTGTCCTCGCCGTCGCCGCCCTGCACGTGGTCGCTGCCGCGGCCGCCGTACACCCGGTCGTTGCCGGAGAGGCCGTGCACGACGTCGTTGCCGTCGCCGCCGTAGCCGATGTCGTTCTGGGTGCCGAGGTTGATGTGGTCGTTGCCGGGACCGCCACCCACCCGGTCGTTGCCCGCGCCACCGCTGATCCGGTCGTTGCCGTCGTTGCCGGAGATGACGTCGTCCCCGGCGCCGCCGGAGAGCATCCCGTCGTCACCGGGACCACCGCTGATCCGGTCGTTGCCGGAGCCGCCGCTGATCGCGTCGTTGCCCTTGCCGCCGGTGCCGCGGTCGTTGCCGGCGTTGAGGAACAGCTTGTCGTTGCCGCCACCGCCGTCGATCCGGTCGTTGCCGCTGGCGCCGGTCACCTTGTCCGGCCCACCGCGCGCCTTGACGGTGTCGTTGCCGCCCAGCGCGTTGATGGTGTCGGCCTTGGGAGTGCCCACCAGCCGGTTGGCCTTGCTGTTCCCGCGGATGGTGCGGGCATCGGCGGGTGCCATGGCGAGCACCAGCGCGAGGGCGGCCAGGAGGGCGAGCACGACGGACGTACGACGGGAGCACCCGAGAGTCATGGATTCGAGTCAAGCACTTCGAGCGCGATCGCACAGAGGATCGTGCGAATCGTCGTCAGCGTTGGTTGTCAGCGTTGGTTGTCAGCGTTGGTTGAGGTGCGCAAAGCGTCCGCGACGAGCCTCGAAACCACCGCCCGCTCTGAGCATCGCCAGCGGGCTGCGGCACCGCTGGGGTTGCGACCGAAAGGGCTGGCTGGGCGGGATCGGGTGGGTGCCTGGGTGAGGTACGTCGCCGGCTCGCGGTCCGCAGGCGGGGTTTCGAGACGGGCGCTGCGCGCCCTCCTCAACCAGCACACCTCCGCCGGCGTCGTGCCGCCGGTGGTCGAGCTTGTCGAGACCCCGGAAAGGAAGGGCAGGGCGGCAACCACCGCTGGTTGAGGTGCGAGGAGCGCCAGCGACGAGCCTCGAAACCACCACCGCTGCGCGCCCTCCTCA
>Ga0164243_10001246_pt1 | contig 43886 bp, 10 predicted proteins | sample OricompcompostOP_FD_108781 | JGI IMG/M metagenome (GOLD analysis project Ga0164243, IMG submission 108781) | Organic Plus compost microbial communities from Emeryville, California, USA - Original compost - Organic plus compost (OP) | ecosystem: Engineered > Solid waste > Mixed feedstock >...
CCTGCCCGCCGGCAATCCCCCGGAGCTCTTCGAGCAATCCATCGTCGTCGGCGTGCTCGAGAAACGCGACGACGGCAGGGTGGCGCCGGATCACATCGGCGACGTCGAGCAGCGCCAGACCCATCTCCGACGTGACGTTGTTCGGCACCGACTGCGTGAGGACGTCCGCGGCGTTCTTCTCACCGAGCCAGGCCTCGAGCTGGTCGTTGAGCCACCACGCGCTCTCCATCCCGGCCATGATCGCCTGATGGCTCGTCTGGTCGAAGAGGATTCGGCGCAGTTCCTGGATGTCCGCGAGAATGAAGTCGAGCAACGCCGTTCCCGTCCTGGAGGCGATGCCGCGCTCGAGCGCCGCGATCGACGCCTGCGTTTGCGCGATCAGGTCGTCGACGATCCGCGGATCCGTCGCGATCGGTGCGGCCGGGGGCACCGCGGGAACGACGGGCGCGGGCGCGGGGGGCGCCGGGAGGAGGTCCCCGCGTTCGACCACGGCCCGCAGCGCGTCGCCGATCAGCGGATCAGACCGGCCCATCATCGCGAACAGTCCCGCGCGCGTGTCGGGCCCGGCGAGCGCCTGCGCGACGTCGACGAACAGCCGTCCACCCGCCTCCGCCATCGGCCGGGGCGTCGTCCGCTGCCAGAACGAGAGGCCGAGCGGTCGCATTGCGTCGGTCATCATCTGGTTGTGACCGACGGAGATGTAGACGTGCCTCTCGTCGTCGTTGGCGACGGGCACCGGAAACAGCGTCGTGATCGGCCGGCTCTGGACGATCTGAAACTCCTCATCGGCCAGACACCACTCGATGTCCTGCGGGCTGCCGAAGTGCGATTCGATGCGTCGCGCAAGCGTGGCGAGTCGCCTGATCTGCGCGTCCGCCAGGACCGGCTCCTGACGACGCGCGTCCTCGACCAGCGCCTCTTCAACGCCGCCGGCCGTCGACGCGACGACGACGACCTCCTTCGCGGCGATCGATCTCCGAACGACCTCGTCGCCGACCACCTCGTAGATGTCGGGCATCACGAGCCCGGAGACGAGCGCCTCGCCGAGCCCGAAGGTCGCCTCGATCGACATGTGCGTTCGACGACCGTTGACCGGATGCGCCGTGAACACGACGCCAGAAGCTTGCGGAAGGACCATCCGTTGAACGACGACCGCCATGCGCACCTTGCCATGATCGATGTCATTCTGGTTCCGGTAGACCACGGCTCGGCCGGTGAAGAGCGACGCCCAGCACAGGCTGACATGCCGCAGGATCGCCGTGCGTCCGACGACGTTGAGATACGTGTCCTGCTGGCCGGCGAACGAAGCCGTCGGTAGATCCTCGGCGGTGGCGCTCGAGCGCACCGCATATGCGCCGTTTTCACCCAGGCGTTCGAGCTCGCGGTCGATCGCCGCGACGATATCTGTCGGCATCGGCGCATCGGCGATCATCTCGCGCAGCTCGGCGGCGAGCATCTCGATGGCCGCGCCGTCGATCGGCGACGTCCGGGCGAGTTGCACGAGCCGACTCCGGAACGCCGGCACCTTCGACATCGCGCGCTCGAAGGCAGCCGTAGTCACGCAGAACCCGTCCGGTACGCGCAGGGCCTCCACCCGCGCCAGTTCGCCGAGATGCGCTGCCTTGCCGCCGACGAGCGCACTCTGCGTTCGATCGACCGTTTCCAACTCCAACACGTATCGATCCATGGGCTTCTCCACTCTCGATCGGGAATGCCATGCCTCGATCGAGGCCGGCGAAGCCTGCCACACTAGTCGCGCCCCGGGGACTTGCTGCAAGTCCCGGGGCCGGCTACATGTTGAATGTGGGAATGAGCGAATTCGCTCGAGCCTCGCGACCACATGCGGCCTGCCGAACTCGGCGGGCCTTTTTCGTTGGCGACGGCGTCAGCCGTGGCCGAGGATGCCGAGCGCGAGCTCCGCGAAGATGAGAATGACGACGACCAGCTCGAGCAGCTCCATCCGGACCGCCTGCGCCTCGGAGTTGAGCATGGCGTAGGTCTCGCGAAGGATGCCGAGCTTTCGCTCGATCCCCCGGCGCCACGTGCGTTCGCGAAAGAGCTCGAGCGCGGCGGCGTAGACACGGGCGAGGTAAACGTCGTTGGTGACCTTCAGCGCGTTCTCGACGCGCTCGACCGTCTCGGTGACGTCCGCGACGCGCGTCTGAAGATCGGAGAGCACCTGGCGAAAACGGCCGGCGGGGCGCAGTCGCGCGCGCGCGGCCGCGACACGGTCGTACAGCGCCGGCAGCTCAGTATCGAGCTGGTGGTCGTACACGCGCAGCTCCAGGAGCTGGGCGTTCGCGAACTCCAACACGTACTCGATGTCGCGATCGTCGGCGCGCGGCTCGGCGACGAATGCGCTCTCCCAGGTGAGCACGACGAGGTCGTCCTCGTAGTAGGAGAAGCGATTCGGCACGAGCTCGCGTAGCGCGCCTGGCGATATGGCGCGTCGCTCGCCGACGAGCAGCGGCACCAGCGCCGCGTCGGCGAAGAGCGCGCCCATCGGCAACGGAGGCGCCGCGCCGTGCTCCACGCGGTCCACGCGATAGATGCGGTACTCCTCGACCAGCGGCGCGATCACCGGCCGTTCGGTCATCGGATGGAGCCGAGCGAACAGTGTCTGGATCTCGCGCTCGAACGCGCGCGGCACGTCGGAGCATGCGCCGAGCGTTGCCGCGAACTCGACGAAGTGGCGCCAGGTACTTCGCGGCGGTGCCGCCACGTGCAATTGCAGCGAGCATACCCCGAAGTCGAAGACGTGCGCCGCCAGCGTGCCGGTGTACGTCGCGCCGTCGATCCGCATCTCGAGCTCGCCGAGGGACACGACGAGCGGCGGATTGCGGATCTCGATGGCGCGCGCATCCAGACGGACCGGTCGCGCGCGTCCGCGCGTCGACGTGCCGAGCACGTCCGCCGCTCGCTCGAGGTCGATCGCGTACGCGACGTCGTACAGCCGATAGAAGGTCACGCTGGCGTCCAACCGCAGATCGTCGCGCATGTCGACTGACATGCGGCCACTCCAGTGCAACGTTCCTTCCGCCGTGGCGGACGCGACTACGACTCGCTCGCGAGCTTCTCGATGAGCTGGATGGCAGCGCGGACCACGACGGCAGTCTCTCTACAACTCGAAGCTGTCTCGATTCAGACGGCTCAACTCGCCCACGCGTGCGTCCGGTCGGCTGACGATCTCCTCGAGCGTTGCGACGAACGAATCGGCCATGCGCTGCGCCGTCTCCGTGGTGTAGAGATCCGTCTGGTATTTCAGGTTCCCGCGCAGCGCCCCGTCCGAATCGGAGATCTCGATCATGATCTCGAACTGCCCCTCCTGCTGCGGGATGACGTACGAGGTCAGCCGCGACGTCCCGAACGGCAACGACGTTCCGGCGTCGGCGACGAAAAGGCTGGCCAGCTCGCTCGCCCGCGGCGAGACGATCACGTTCAACATCGCCTGGAAGATCGGACTCCGGCTCGGATCGCGCCGGATCTTCAGGCGATCCACCATCAGCGAGAACGGAAAATCCTGATGCTCCAGCGCGCGGAGCGTGGTCTCCCGCGCCCGTGCGAGATGCGCCAGGAAGGTCTCGTCCTCGCGGACGGTCGTCCGCATCGGCAGCATGTTGATGAAGTATCCGACGACGTTCAGCCACTCGGGGCGCGTTCGGAGCGATACCGGCGTGCCGATCGTGATGTCCGATTCGCCGCTGAACTCGAACAGCAGCACCTGCATCGCCGCGAGCATCACCGTGTAGAGGGTGGTGTTCTGGCGCTTCGCGAGCGCGTGCAGCGCTTCGGACGTCGGTGCGCTCAGCGCGAAGGGAACGCTCGCCCCCTTCATCGATGGGTCCGCGGGGCGCGGCAGCGCCGCTCGGATCTCGAGCGGCCTCGGCGCCGTCGTAAAGACCGACTCCCAATTGGCCCACAGCTCGCGCCCCTCCGGCCCGTCGAGCTGCGCGGACTGCGCCGTCACGAACGCGCGATAGTCGGCTTCACGCAGAGGCAACTCGGCCGCGGCGTGTCGCTGCTCGGCGGCGTAGAGCGCCCGCAGGTCGGTGAACAGAATCTGCTGCGACCACGCGTCGAACACGAGGTGATGGACGTTGAGGAGCAGGATGTCCTCGCCATCGCGCCGATAGACCGTGGTCGTCGCCAGCGGCTCGTCGAGTGCAAACGGGCGCTCGTAGTCCGCGCGGACGGTCGCGTACAGTTCCGTCTCCGACATCTCGCCGGCTTCGACGATCCGCAGTCGGGGCTCGACGCTCGGCAGCACACGCTGAATGGGCTGTCCGTTCTCCTCGGCGAAGACGGTGCGGAGCGCGGGATGGCGCGCGGCGAGCCTGTCCATCGCGCGACGCAGTGCGTCGACGTCGAGGGAAGGCGTGAAGCGGCCCGTCAACGCGACGTTGTACGCGAACGTGTCGGGCAGCAGCCGCTGCAGAAACCAGAGCGCGCGCTGCGCATGCGAGAGCGGGAACGCGTCCACCTCGCCAACGGATTTACCGACCGCCTCGCGCGACGCCCGCTCGGCCAGCAAGCGTCGCAACAGCGCGCGCTTCTCGTCAGCCGACATGCGGCTCAAGGCTTCCTGGGTCACGCGACTCCCACGCTGGCTTCGACTTCGCGGTCGGGCGCGGCCTGCGCGCTCCGACGGAACAGCGCGAGACCACCGGCGATCAGCACGAGCGCGATGCCACCTTCTTCCTTGGCAGTCAACGTCACCTGACCGGTCAACCGCGCCAGCACCACCGCCCACACGAGTTGCGTGTACAGGATCGGCGCGAGGGCGCCGACGGGCGTCGCCGCGATCGCAACATCCAGCGCGAGCAGCCCGAGCCAGCCGAGCAGCCCGATCGCCGCCATGGCAATCGCCCCGTGCACGGTGGGCGTGGTCCAGAACGACGGTACGCCGAGCGTCAACACCAACCAGACCCACAGGGCGGTGTGCAGGAGCTTGGTGATGATTCGTTCGTGCGCCATCGTCCGCATCACCACCATGTACAGCGACAGGCAGAGCGCCGCGCCGATGCCGAGAATGGCGGCGCGCCGGAACAATCCGGAGTCGGGCGCGCAAATGAGCATCGCCCCGGCGAAGCCAATCGCGGTCGCGACGATCGTGCGCAGGCCGCCGTAGGACCAGCCTATCGCTCCGCTGATTCCCACGACAATCACGGGGGCGAGCCAGAGTGCGGCGGTTTCGTCCTGCACCGGCATGCGCTGCGCGCCCCAGATGAAGCAGAGCGGCATGCCCAGCATCAGCAGCGACGCGACGACCTGCCGGCCGGGGTGTGAGGTCCGGACGAGGTCCTTGCCGTAGCGCGGGCCGAAGACGAGCAGCATGAACGCGAGGTGTACCCCGTACCTGGTCCACACGACCTGATACGCCGAAACGCCCGCCGCGGGGCCGATCGTCTCGACGACCGCCCAGCACAGGGTGAACGCGGCCACGAGCAGGCCCGGGTACTTCGCGATGAGAGCTTTCAGAAGATCATTCCCTCGTCCAACAGCGATCCGAGCGCCGCGTCCAGCTCGGCGTCGCTCAACTCGTCCACACGGCTCAGCAGTTCCGCCTCCGACAACGACGCGATCGGGGCCGCCCGAAGCTGCGGATCGATCTCCGCGGCCAGTTCCGCCACCGACGGACCCTGGAGCAGGCGGACGGTCGGAAGGGACACGCGCAGGTCGGTCCCGATTCTGTTCTTCAGCTCGACCGCCATCAAGGAGTCGAGCCCCAGCACACTGATCGGAAGGTTCACGTCGATCTCCTCGGCCGCAAACCCAAGAATCCTTCCGAGCGCGCGCGCCAGGTACTCGGCGACGCGTTCCCGACGCTCCTCAGGCGGCGCAGTGAAGATCGCGTCGGTCTCGGCGGTGGGTGACAAGCTTACCTGTCGCTGGCCGGTTCCCGAAAGGAGCGACGACAACATGGGCGACGACGTGTACGCCGGAAACAACTCGGCCCAGCGCTGCCAATCCACGGGGAGGACGGCCGCCTGCGCGGACGAGGTTCGCAGGAGTCTCGCGAGTGCCTCGAAGCCCTGCTCGGTGCGCATCGCGCCCATGCCGCGGTCCGCGAGCGACTGGACGGCGTCGGCCTCGAAGCGCGATGCCATCCCTGCCTCGCCCCACACGCCCCAGTCGATGCTGATCGCGCGTTCGCCACGGCCCTTCAGATGCTGCGCGAAGGCGTCGAGGAAACAGTTCGCCGCCGCATACGCGCCGAGCTTTGGCGATGCGAGCAGCGCCGAGGCCGACGAAAAGGACACGAAGAAGTCGAGCGGCCGGTCGCCGAGCGCGCGACGGACGGACCACGCCGCGAGCTTCGCGCGCAGAACCTCCTCGAGCGCCGCGGTGGTGAGGTCGACCAGCAGCGCGTGGTGCAGGACGCCGGCGGCGTGGAACACGCCGACCACCGGCGGCAGGTCGGGCCGCGTCGACGCGAGTACGGCGCCGAGTGCGCTCTCGTCGGCGACGTCGACCGCCACGGTTTCCACCACCGCGCCGGTCGTTTCGAGTTCTCTGATCACGCGAACGACGTCTCGCCGCGGATGGTCGGCCGGCAGGTCGTTCCACGCCGATCGGTCGGGCAGCGCCGTGCGTCCAAGGAGCAAGAGGTGTCGCGCGCCCTGCCCCACGAGCCACCGTGCGATCTCGAGTCCCAGCCCGCCGAGACCTCCCGTGATGAGATAGGTGCCGTCGGCACGAATGCGCTGTGGTGACTGCTCCGCTTCCTGATGGCGCTCCAACCGCGCCGCGAAGCGACGCGCGCCCCGCAGCACCACCTGATCCTCGGCGTCCGTCGCACGCAAGTGGCGCCACAGTGCGGTCGCCGCGTCGTCCGGCGGTGCCGACGCATCGAGGTCGACCAGGCCGCCGTACAGGTCCGGATGTTCGACGGCGAGCGTGCGGCCAAGCCCCCAGAGCGGGGCCTGCCAGATCGCGTTCGCGGTCGGATCGGCGTCGACCGACTGCACGCCGCGCGTGACGATCCACAGCCGGCTGCCCTGAGCGCTGCCAGCCGCGCGCACGAGATCGACCAACGAACCGGCCCTCGCCGCGACGTCCTGAATCGCGTCACGCGATTCGCCCAGCGCGAGACCGCGCAGGTCGACGATGCCGACGGATCCCGGCCGGTTGGCGAGCAGTTCGCGGAGGCGGTCCGCGGACGGATCGACATCCAGCGTGACCACCGCCGCGTCGGCGCGAATCCGCTCGGCCAGCGACGACGCGACGTCGGCCGCGGCGGAGGTCGAGAGGATCATCCATTCGGCGAACGACGGCGCCCGCTCGACGACCGGCGCCTCGCGCCACACGAGCTGATAGAGCCAGCTTCCGACGTCGACCGCACCGGCCGCCGTCTCACCGACGTCCAGATACCGGAGCTGCGCACCGAAGAGCTTCGCGACGAGCCGGCCGTCGTCGTCGAACACGGTGACGTCGCCGCGCCGCAGCATCGGATTATCGGTGGGCGTCAGACGGGCGCAGGCGAGCAGCCGAGCGCCGCGCGGCCGATCATAGACGCAGACGCTGTCGATGCCCTGTCCGACGAAAGCGCCGGTCTCCGGGGCGGCGATGGCCGCCAGCACGTGCCCCGCCGCGTCGCCGACGGCCGGATGGAAATAATACTTTCCTAAATCGCCGCTGACCTGCGCCGGCGCGACGACGTGAGCCCATCCCTCCTGGTCGCCGAGCCACGCGTGCTCGACCCCCTGGAACGCCGGCCCCCACTGATTGCCGCGCGCGGCGAAGAATTCATAGAACTCCGAACCGGTCATTTCCCGCGACGCCCGCTCGGCGAAGCCCGTCGGCGGTAGCTCCGGCTCGGCGGCCTCCGCCGCGACGACGCGGAAGGACGCATGCAGCGTCCAGCCGCCCGTGTCGCCGAACCGACTGTGAATGCGCGCCGTCCGTGTGTCGACCTCGAACGTCACCTGCACCTGCGCGACCGACGTGCCGTTCAGAAACAGCGGCTTGAGAAACTGCGCATCGGTCGCGACCATCGGCGCCGGTCCCAGAACTGCATGGCCGGCGGCGATCGCCATCTCGAGATACGCCGTCGCCGGGACCAGCGCGCCCCCCTGAACGCAGTGATCCGCGAGATACGGGAACGACTCGAAGCTGACCGTCGTCTGCCACCCGTACGTCTGCGTCGAGCCGGCAATCTCGAAGCGCTCGCCGAGGAAAGGGTGGCCGCCGACGTCGCTCGCGGTATGGCGCTGGGTGCGCGGCGTGCCGGAGACCCAGTAGCGCTGCCGCTGGAACGGATAGGTCGGCAGTGCCACGCGCTTGCGGCGACGGCCGTCGTCGAGCGCGGACCAGCGCACGTTCGCGCCGCGCACGTACAGGCGGGCCAGGCTGTCGAGCATCGTTGAGGAACTCTGATTCCGCATCGACGGAGCCCAGAGCTGGCCGTCCTTGCCGATGCACTCGCGCCCCATGGAACACAGGGTCGACGTCGGCCCCACCTCGACGAACGTGTCGAAGCCGGCCGCCGACAGCGTGTCCATCGCCGTCGCGAACTCCACAGCGTTCCGAACCTGACGGCGCCAGTACCCCGGGTCGCGCAGCTCGTCGACCGATGCGACGACTCGCCCGGTGGAGCTCGAGACGACCGGCACTTGCGGCGCATTCATCGCGACGTCCTGCACCATCCGCGCGAACGCGTCGGCCATGCCGTCCATCTGCGCCGAGTGAAAGGCGTGCGACACCGTGAGCCGCTTCGCCTGCACGCCGCTGCCGGCAAGCTGCGATTCGACCGTGGCAAGCTCCTCGAGACGCCCCGCGAGAACGAGGTTGGACGCGCCATTCACCGCGGCGATCGACACCGACCCGACCGCGCCGCCGAGCACCCGCTCGGCCTGCGCGCGCGAGCACTGCACCGCGGTCATCCCCCAGCCGCCGCCCAGCCGCTGCATCAATCGCCCTCGCTCGGCGATGATGGAGAGGCCGTCCGCGAGCGACCAGACGCCGGCCACGGTGAGCGCGACATACTCGCCGACGCTGTGGCCGAGCACGATCGATGGTTCGATCCCCCGGTGCTTCCAGAGCTGCGCGAGCGACCACTCGAGCGCGAACAGCGCCGGCTGCGTGTACTCCGTCTCGTCGAGCAGCGACGCGCGCTCCTCGCCGCCGTAGATCACGTCGATCAGAGAATGCGCAAGCTTTCCCTCGAGCAATCGTGCGCACTGATCCATCGCCGCGCGAAAGACCGGCTCGGCGTCATAGAGGTCGCGCCCCATTCCGCGCCACTGCGATCCCTGCCCCGTGAACAGAAACGCCACGCGCTGTCCCGCGGGCGACGCATGTCCCGCGATCCAACGCTTCGCCGCCAGCGCATTCCGCAGCTCGTCGCGGGTCGTCACCTGAATCGCCAGCCGCTCACCGAAGTGCGCGCGCCCGGTGTTCGCCGCATGGCAGATGTCCGCCAACGATTCGCTGGACTGCTCGAGATGCCGCGCGAAGCGCAGCGCGAGCTCGTCGCGTGCGGCCTCGGTGCGCGCCGAGAGCGTGAACAGGCGCGGTCCGTCGCTCTCCTCGGAGATCGATGCGTCGTCGCCCGGCGCCTCCTCGAGCACGATGTGGGCGTTCGTTCCACTGAAGCCGAACGAGCTCACCCCCGCAATGCGGCGGCGCGCACCGCGCTTCCACTCACGTCCGCCCACGGGAATCTCGACCGGCACGTCGCCCCAGTCGATGTCGGGGTTCATTGCCGTGAAGTTCAGGTGCGCGGGCACCCGTTCGTGTTGCAGCGACAGCACGACCTTGAGGAGCCCCGCCACACCCGCCGCCGATTCCAGATGGCCGATGTTCGTCTTCACCGAACCGAGAACGAGCGGATTGTCCGCCGTTCGCCCCGCGCCGAGCACCGCCGCGAGGGCGTGCGCTTCGATCGGATCGCCGAGGGCCGTTCCGGTCCCGTGCGCTTCGACGTAGCCGACGTCCACGGGGCTCACCTTTCCGACCGCGAGCGCCTGCCGGATTGCCGCTTCCTGCGCGGGACCGTTCGGCACGGTGAGACCGCTGCTCCGCCCGTCCTGATTCACCGCCGATCCGCGAATCACCGCGAGAATGCGGTCGCCGTCCGCCTGCGCGTCCGACAGACGCTTCACGACGATCATCCCGCACCCTTCACCGCGCACGAACCCGTCGGCCGACGCGTCGAACGTCTTGCATCGACCGTCCGGCGCCATCATCCCCCAGTTGCGAAAGCAGACGAAGGGATCGGGCGCCAGCAGCGCGTTCACGCCGCCGGCAATCGCCATCCGACAATCGCCCGCGCGCACCGCGAGACATGCGAGGTGGATCGCCACCAGCGACGACGAGCACGCGGTGTCCACCGCCATGCTCGGGCCCTGGAGACCGAGCAGGAACGAGAGCCGCCCCGCCGCCGCATTGTTCGCATTGCCGGTGGCGGCATAGACGTCCGTCACTCCGCCGAGGTCGTGCAACAAGTCGGCGTAGTCGTGGCCGGTGATGCCGAGGAAGACGCCGGTGCGGCTGCCACTCAGACCGTCCGGCGCGATGCCCGCGTTCTCGAGGGCTTCCCACGCGACCTCGAGCACCATCCGCTGCTGCGGATCCATCGTCGTCGCTTCGCGGGCCGAGATGCCGAAGAAGCGCGGATCGAAGCCGTCGATGTCGTCGACCAGGCCGGCCGACCATCCGAGCGGCGCGCCGGGATGTCCTACCGTCTCCCACCGCGACGCCGGAATCTCGGCCACGGCATTGCGGCCCGCGTCGAGCAGCGCCCAGTACGCATCCAGGCTGTTGGCGCCGCCAGGGAATCGGCACGCCGCACCGACGATCGCGATCGGCTCGGCGCCGGCGGATTCGAGCGTGCGAACTCTTGCCTTCAGCTGCTCGATCGCAGTGAAGGCGTTCTTGAGTAGTTCGCGGCGGTCGGGAGTGGGATCAGCGGTCACGGACCATCGAGCGTTTGAAGTGAATCGGCAAGCAGCGCCGCGAGCTCGTCCTCCGACAGCGAATCGGTGTCGACCCGGGCCGGCGTCGGAGCAGCCGGCGCGCTCTCGACGGGCGCTGCCGTCGTCGTCGTCGTCTCCGCGGCCAGGAGCGTGCCGAGGTATCCGGCGAGCGCATTCACATTCGGATAGTTGAATGTGAGTGTCGATGGCAGCTTTCGCCCGACGGCCTTCGCGAGGCGCGACCGCAGCTCGACCGACATCAGCGAGTCCATCCCCATGTCGAAGAGCCCGAGCTGGAGATCGACCTCCTCGGCGCCGAGACCGAGCACCGAGGCGGCCTCGGTGCGGACCAGGTCGAGGAGGCGGCGATTGCGCTCCGGTGCGGGCAACGTCCCGAGCACCGTCAGGATGTCCGCCGACGCTGCCTGGTGCTCCTCGGCCTGTGTGGCCGACTGCCGATTGGCGACGAGATCCAGCATCGGACGCCGGCGACGCGCCTGATACACCGACTTGAGCGCGCTCCAATCGATCTGGGCGATGGTGATCTGACGCTCGGAGGAAGCGAGCGCCTGGCCCAGCGCATCGAGCGCATCCGCCGAGCGCATCGGATGCAATCCGGCGCGAAGGTAGTCGCGACGGCCCTCTTCGGAGACATCGCGCAGCGCATCCCAGGTGCCCCAGTTCACCGCGAGTGCCGCCACGCCATTCGACCGCAGCTCGGCGGCGTACGAGTCCACGAACTGGTTGGCGGCCGCATACGCCCCCATGCCGCCGGAGCCGAGATGCGAGGTCGTCGACGAGAACAGCACGACGAAGTCGGCACCCTTCTCGCGCGCCAGTTCGCCGACGGCGATCGCGCCCAATACCTTCGGCCGCACGACCGCGGCGAGGCGGTCTGCGTCCAACGCGGCGATCGCCTGCCCGTCGAAAACCGCCGCCGTGTGGAGCACTCCTCGCAGCTCTCCCGGCGCGAACGCACCGGCAAGCGCCGCCCGCCCGTCGGGCTCCGTCAGATCGGCGACGAGCACGTCGACGACCGCGCCGCGCTCCTCCAGTCCGCGGACCGTGTTCACACGCTCGAACACCGGCGAACCTCTGTCCACGCGAATCCATTCGGCTCTGTCGGGCAGGCCGGTGCGTCCGTTGAGAACGAGATGGCGCGCACCCCGATCCACCATCCACTCCGCCGCGCGCAGTCCGAGGTTGCCGAGGCCACCGGTAATGAGATACTTGCCGGTCGGCGAGAAGGTCGGGGCGTCAGCGCGCGGCGACTCGCGCCGAACGAGGCGCGGCACGTAGCGCGTCCCGTTCCGCATGGCGTCCTGATCCTCGCCCGACGGGTTGAGCATTCTCTCGACGAGCGCCGCGACGTGGTCAGTCGGCGACGCGTTGGGATCGAGGTCGCACAACCCGCCCCATGCGCCGGGGTGCTCGAGCGCGAAGGTCCGCCCCAGCCCCCACACCGCGGCCTGCACGGCGTTGGGCGGACCGTCGTCGACTCCGACAGGCTGGGCGCCACGGGTCACGAGCCAGAGTCGCGAGCTGCCCTGCCCGGCGGCGGTCGCACGCATGAGCGCGAGCACGTCGGCGGCCAGCGCTTCGCCGGCGTCGAACCACGCCTCGTCGCTCGGGCCGTGGACGTCTAGCGGACGCAGGTCAACGACGTGGTCGTAGGCCTGCAGGCTCGGGATGGTCGCCGCGGTGCCGGCGTGAAGGTCGGCCACCCCGCCCCGCGCGATGAGATATCTCTGAAGATTCGAGCCGGTTCCGCCGCGATCGGACACGATCAGCCAGCGTCCGACCGCTTCGGCGACCGGAGCCTGCGCGAGCAGCACGACCTGTTGCGCACCCTGCGCCGGCGCCACGGCCGACACGTTCGTGAATCCCTCCTCGCTCAACAGCCGCAGCCAGGTGTCGGTGTCGACCAACGGATAGTCGGGACGCAGGTCGGCGTCGCGGAACGCCCACCATCCCTCCGACATCCCGAAGGTCACGTCGACCCAGCTCTCGGGACGCGTGCCCTCGAGCAGGATCAGCACGCCGCCCGGCGCCACGCGCTCTCGCGCATGCCGCAGCGTCTTTCGCAGATCGGCCGTCGCGTGGAGGACGTTCGCGGCAATCACGATGTCGTGGCGCACGGGATCGCTCGCGGGCGCTTCGATGTCCAGCGGCTCATAGCGCATGAACGGATACTGCGCGAACCGCTCCTGCGCCCGAGCGAGGAAGAGCGGCGACACGTCGGTGAACGTGTATTCGACGCGGTCCGGCGAGAGACCGGGCACCACGAACGCCGTCGTTCCGCCGGTGCCCGCGCCGATTTCGAGAACGCGAATGGGCCGTCCACTCACCGAGTCGGCCACCGCATCCACCGCCCGCCTGATCAACGGATTGAAGACATGCGCCGACGGGGACTGCGTGTAGAGCTGCTGCAACTCGTCGACGGAGCCGCCCGGGAAGAGCAACTGGAGCGGATCGACCGACCCGCGGAGAATGTCGGCAAGTTGCGCCGCGCACCGAGCGGTGACGGAGAGCTCGATCCCGTACTCCGGATATCGCGCCTGCAGCGCGGCGAGTCGCGCCTCCGCGTCCGACGGCGGCGCCGTGACCACTTCCCAGGCGTCGCCGCCGGCAGAGCGCATGAAGCCGCGGCCGGCGAGGATGGCGAAGAGCCGACGGAACAGCCGGCGGTGGCGCGGCACGATGCCCGCCGTCTCGACCGACGCGCTCGCGTCGACCTGTGCTCCCGCGCCGAGTGGGACGCCGAGTTGATCGAAGGCACGTCCGATGTAGGCTGCGACCAGCGAGTCCAGCTCGGGATGCAGCGTGTCGAAGCGATCGAGATGCCGCTCGTCGAACAGCGTCGACGCTCGCGCGTTCAGCTCAGTTGCCAGCGCGCCGTCGGCCAGCACGGCTCCCGCGGCGGACCGCTCCGCGGCCGGCGCCGGAATCCAATCCAGACGATAGAACCAGTCCTCCACCGGCGGCGCCGAATGCGCGGGCATTGCGCGCTCGAGGGCGGTCGCCTCGAGGCCGGTCGCTTCAGCGATGAGCGTACCGCTCTCGTCGAAGATGCTCAGCCGCCCGGTGCCGTTGGCGCTGTCGGTGATCTCGGCGTGACACCACACGCGCGTCGACGGCGCGCCGACCAGCCGGAGCTCGCCGATGCGCGTGAGCACGCGAGTGCCGCTCTCTCCGCCACACCAGAGGGCCGCACCGAATGTCTGCAAGCAGGAATCCAACAGCGCCGGATGGAATCGATACGCCTCCATCTCGCCGCGAAGCGCGTCATCCAGCGACACCTCGGCGAGCACCTCACGATCGCCACGCCAGAGCGCGCGAATCCCTCGGCTCTGCGGACCGAGGTCGATCGCCATCGATCGAAGTGCCTCGAAGAAGGCGTCGGGCGCAACCGGTGTGGTGACGCGACGCCGAACCGCGTCGAGATCGCCGCCCGCCGTGGGGCCTGGCGACACTCGAATCGCGCCGGACACGTGTGACAACCACTCGCCCGACGACCCGTCGTCCGCCCGACTCAGAATCTCGAAGGTCGCGTCGGTCGCGCCTTGCCGGGCGAGTACGATCTGCGCCACATGCGCCGACGCTCCCAACGACAGCGGCTCGCGGAACTGAACGTCGCGTACGCTCGCGCCCTTGCCGGCGAACTCCTCCGAGGCCACGGCCATCGCGAGCTCGATGAACACCGCGCCGGGCAGCACAGCCGCCCCGCCGACGCGATGATCGCCAAGATACGGAAACGCGTCGACGCTGAACTCCGCCTGGAACACCGGTATCGCGGCCGGAATGCGTCCGCGGAGCATCGCGTGTCCACCGATGTGCGACAGCGCGGACGCGCTCGCGACGGTGCGGCTGACGTCGGCCCAGTAGCGCTGCCGTTGGAACGGATAGGTGGGGAGCGTCACGGTGCGCCCCGGGCGGCCACTCTGATACGCGGTCCAATCCACCTCGACGCCGCGCACGTACAACTGCGCCACGCTCTCGAGAATCTGCCGGAGATCAGGGTTGTCCCGGCGCAGCGACGACACCCAGACCTGCCCGTCGCGATCGACGCACTGCCGGCCGAGCGTGAGCAGCGTGTTCGACGGTCCGATCTCGAGGAAGACGTCGTGCGTTGTGGCGACGCTTTCCATCGCCTTCTGAAACTCCACGCGCTCGCAGACCTGGCGGCGCCAGTAGTCGGCGTCGCGAAGCTGGTCGAGAGCCACGGCCTCGCCGGTGACGCTCGAGACGAGCGGGATACGCGGCGGATTGAACTGCACGCGCCCGATGAACGCCGCCAGCCGCGCCGCCACGCCGGTCATCTGCGGCGAGTGGAACGCCTGCGACACCCGGAGGCGCTTCACCTCGACACCCGCGGCGATGAGCATTTCCTCGACACGCGACAGGTCGGCGATCCGCCCGCTCAACACCGTGCTTTCCGGAGCGTTGACCGCCGCGATCGACACCTGGCCGCCGACGGCCGCGATGGCCGTCTCCACCTGCGCGAGCGAGCACTGCGCGGCAGCCATCCCCCACCCTTCTCCCAGATCCTTCGTCAGTCGCGCACGTTCGGCGATCACCGCGATCCCGTCCTCGAGACTCCAGACGCCGGCGATCGTGAGCGCGGCGTACTCGCCCACGCTGTGACCGAGGATCACCGCCGGTTCGATTCCCCAACTCTTCCAGAGCTGCGCGAGCGACCACTGCAGCGCGAAGAGCGTCGTCTGGGTGAACTGCGCGTCGTCGAGCAGCGAGCGCCGGTCGGGCACGTCGCCGTACAACACCTCGAGCATCGGGCGATCGAGTTTGGGGGCGAGCAGACGCGCGCATTCATCCATCGCCGCGCGAAACACCGGCTCGGTGTCGTACAGCTCGCGCCCCATATCCGGCCACTGCGATCCCTGACCGGTGAGCAGAAACGCGACTCTCGCCCGCGTCTCGGCGGAACCGCGGAAGCCCTTCCCGTCGCGCAGCGCCGCGTGCAACTCAGCGCGGGAAGCGACGAGAAAAGCCGCGCGCTCGCTGAAATGCGCCCGCCCGACGCTCGCCGTGCGGGTGATGTCGGCGGCGCTCGCCGTGCCGAAGTCGGTCGTGGCGTAGCGGGCGATCAGTTCGTTCAGTGCTTCCGGCGTCCGCGCGGACAGCACGAGGACGTCGAGCGCACGAGCGGGATGTGCCGATTGCGCGGCATCGGCCAGCGCGGCCGGCGCGGCCGGCGCTTCCTCGAGGATGAGGTGCGCGTTCGAACCGCCGAAGCCGAATGAGCTCACGCCCGCGATGCGCGCGCGATCGCCGGCGCGCCAATCACGCCCGCCCACCGGGATGTCGACCGCGGTATTTCCCCAGTCGATGTGGGGGTTCATCTGGTGGAAGTGGAGCTGCGACGGAATGCGGCCGTGCTGCAGGGCGAGCACGACCTTCATCACGCCGGCGACACCAGCGGCCGCCTCGAGATGTCCGACGTTCGCCTTCACCGAGCCGACGACCAACGGCCGGTCGGCGCCGCGGCCGGCGAATTCGGCGGCAAGCGCATGCGCTTCGATCGGGTCGCCGAGCGACGTGCCCGTGCCGTGCGCCTCGACGTAATCGACGTCGCCCGGAGTCACACGCGCCGCGGCCAACGCCGCGCGAATCACTCGGCGCTGGGCCGCGCCGTTCGGCGCGGTGATCCCGCTGCTTCGGCCATCCTGATTGGTCGCCGAACCGCGGATGACGGCGAGAATTCGATCGCCGTCCTCCACCGCGTGCGAGAGACGCTTGAGCACCAGCATCCCGCAGCCTTCGCCGCGGACGAAGCCGTCGGCCGCGGCGTCGAATGCCTTGCAGCGCCCATCGGGCGCCATCATGTGCGACCGCGACAGCGCGACCGTGACCTCCGGCGCGGCAATCACGTTCACGCCGCCGGCGATCGCCAGCCGGCATTCACTCATGCGTAAACTCTGACAGGCCAGATGGATCGCGATGAGTGACGACGAGCAGGCCGTATCGACGGCGAAGTTCGGGCCCTGCAGGCCGAGCACGTAGGCGATCCGCCCGGCGGCGACGCTGTGTGCGCTCCCCGTGGCCATGTACGCATCGATCGCGTCCAGCCCGCGCGACCGCAGAATGCCGTAGTAATCGTTCGTCGACATTCCGAGGAACACGCCGGTTTCGGTGCCCGACAGCGCGCGCGGCGACTGACCGGCGTGCTCCAGCGCTTCCCACGCGACCTCGAGCGCGAGCCGCTGCTGCGGGTCCATGCTCACCGCTTCGCGGCGCGAAATGCCGAAGAACGGCGCGTCGAACGTATCGACGCGATCGAGAAAGCCGCCCCAGCGCGACGCAATGCGGCCCGCGGCGTCCGGATCCGGATCGAAGAACGCGTCGACGTCCCAACGATCCGCCGGGACGGACGAGACGGCGTCGCGGCCATCCTCCAGCAGACGCCAGAACGCCTCCGGATTCGGAGCACCCGGAAAGCGGCACCCCATGCCGATGATCGCGATCGGCTCGGCCCGTTCGCCCTCGATGCGATCGAGACGCGTCTGGAGCTGGACCGCCAGCAGCGCCAGCCGCTTGGGCGACAGCTTCTCGATGCGACTCAGGAAATCACTCATGGCCTTTTGCTCTCGGTGTGGCTCGACAACAAACGCTCGACCTCCTCATCCGAGAGATCCTCGATCGCGCCGAGCAGCGCCTCGCTGTCGTCGCGTGCGTCGGGGGCCCGGGTGGCGGGCGCCTCGCTCGTCCAGCCGAACACGTCGCGCGCGAGATGCGACGCGATGTCCTCGAGCGCCGGATAGCTGAACAGCAGCGTCGCGGGCAGCGGTCGTCCGACGGCCGCGGCGAGCGCATTGCGGAACTCGACCGCCATCAGCGAGTCGAGTCCGAGCTCCTGAAGGGGCTGGCGATGATCCAGCTTTCGCGACGCATCGAAGCCCAGCACGGAGCGCGCGATCGCCTCGATGTGCTCGCGTAGCAGATCGGCGCGCTGTGCCTCCGGCGCGGCGACGAGACGACTGCCGAGATCGACGCTCTCCCGGTCTCGGCGTGCGGACGTCGGCGCGGCAGACGCCGTCCGCGTGCGAAGCAGCGCCTCGATGCCGTCCGCGCCGTTCCGTCGCTGCGCGGCAAACACGCTCCAATCCATCCGGGCCGCCGCGACGTGAACCGGATTGTCGTCGAGAATCTGGCCGAACAGCGCGAGTGCTTCAGACGGAGCCAGTGTGCCGAGCCCGATGCGGGCGCGCCGCTCCTCGAGTTCCGCACCCAGCGCGGAGCCGAGCTGCGACCACGCGCCCCAGCCGATGCTGATCGCTGGAAGCCCCTGGGCTCGGCGAGCATACGCGAGTGAATCCTCGAATGCGTTGCTCGCGGCGTGGTTCCCCTGGCCGGGCGATCCGAGGATCGACGCGATCGACGAGAACATCACGAAGAAGTCGAGCGAGCTACCGAGGGTCGCCTCGTGGAGATGCCACGAGCCGTTCATCTTCGGCCCGAACACGCGTCGGAACGCGTCCCAGCGCTGGTTCGCGAGCGTGCCATCCTCGAGCGTCCCCGCGGCGTTGATGACGCCGCGCAGCGGAGCCGGACCGCGCTCGATCCGCGCGACGAGTTGCCGGACCGCGCCGCCATCGGAGATGTCGCATTGGACCGCCGTGACCGTCGCGCCCAGTGCGCGAAGCGCGGCGATCTCCTGCTCGACGGCGGGAGTCGGCACACCGCGTCCCGCGAGCACGACATGCCGCGCCCCCCGCTCGACCAGCCAGCGCGCGCAACTCGAGCCGAGTCCGCCGGTGCCGCCGGCGACGAGATAGCTCCCATGATCGGACACGTGAAGCGCCGCCGAAGGCTGCCGGAGCACCACCTTGCCGATGTGCCGCGCCTGGCTCACGTACCGAAGGGCGGCGACCGCATCGCCGATCGCGAACGTGCGGAGCGGCAGGGGACGGATCTCCCCGCGCTCCGCGGCCCGCATCACATCGCGCAGGAGCCGGCCGATGCTCTCGGGTTCACGCGCCGCGACCTCGCCCCAGTCCACGATGTGGTACGCGATGTCGCGCCCGAGCCGCTCGACCTGTTCGGGGGTCCAGATTCCGCGCTTGCCGATCTCGAGGAAGCGGCCGCCTCGCGCGATCGCCCTGAAGCTCGCCGCCACGAACTCGTCGGCCAGCGAGTTGAGCACGATGTCGACGCCCACGCCGCCGGTATCCGCCAGAATCTGATCGGCGAATTCGACAGAACGTGAATTATAAATGTGGCGTACGCCGAGCGACCGGAGGTGGTCGCGCTTTGCGTTGCTTCCGGCGGTGGCGAAGACTTCCGCGCCCGCTCGCTGCGCGAGCTGCACCGCCGCCAGCCCGACGCCGCCCGTCGCCGCGTGGATCAGCACCCGATCGCCTGCCTTCATCCGCGCGAGCGTCTCGAGCGTGTAGCTCGCCGTCACGAACGAGATCGGGACCGTAACGGCTTCCTCCGCCGACATCCACGCCGGGCGCGGCGCCGTCAGCGCACGCTCGGCGATCACGTATCCGTCGTGCGAGCCGGGCGCCACCGCCACGACGACGTCGCCGACGTTCACGCCCGACACTCCCGGACCGACCCGCTCGATCCGCCCCGTGCACTCGCCGCCGAGCGGGCCCGGGTCGCCGGGATACAGTCCGAGCACGTTGAGAACGTCGCGGAAATTGATCGCCGACGCGTCCACCTTGATCTCGACCTGTCCGGGCCCGGGCGTGCGACGTTGCGCCGGTTCCGCACGAACGTTGTCCAGCAATCCGCGGGTCGGAATCGTGAGCCGCACGCCATCCTTCGACGCGGGGGCCATGGGACGCAAGCGCGCCGCAAAGCGCTCCCCGCCCCGCAGCGCGATCTGCGAACCGTTGGCCGGCGTCATCACCTCGTTCCACAGTGAGTCGGCCGCGGAAGCGGAAGTGGGATCGAGATCGATGCACCGGCACGCGAGCTCCGGATGCTCCTGCGCGATGGTGCGGCCGAGTCCCCACAGCGGCGCCTGCGCCGCGGCGACAGCCTTGTCGGAACCGACGGCCTGCGCGCCCTGCGTGACGAGCCAGAGCGGCGTCGCCTCGCCCGAGAGTCCCTGCACGAGCCGCAGTGTGCTTTCGCACGTGAGCCGCTGCGCTTCGTCGAGCGCCGCGTCGCTCAGATCGTCGGTGCGCGCCGCGTCGAGGCTCCACAGGTGGACGATCCCTGCCCAGGGGCCCGAGGAGGCGTCCAGTTCGTCGCCGAATCTGGCGACGACACACGCCGCGCCCGACTGCTCGAGGCGAGCGACGAATGCGTCGCCAACACCCTGGCGATCGGCGAGCACGAGCCAGCGCCCGCCGGCGCTCGTCTCTTCGGTCGGCCGCTGCAGCAGGAAGACATGATTCCAGAAATCGACGCGCGATTCCACGACCGACGCCGTTCCGAACTCGCCGAGGAGTGCGAGCCATTGCTCGGGCGTGAGGAGCGCGTGCGACGGGCGCAGTTGCGTGTCGGTGAAGCTCCACCAGCCTTCGGTCATGCCGAAGGTCAGATCGATCCAGCGCTCGGGGCGCGTGACCTCGAGGAGAACCAGCAGGCCGCCCGGCGCGAGGAGTCGGCGCACGCGCTCGAGGGTGCGCCGCAGATCGCTCGTCGCGTGGAGGACGTTCGACGCCAGCACGATGTCGAACTGGCCGGGCTCGAGCCCCTGCGCGAACGGATCGCGCTCGATGTCGAGCGTCTGATACCGCATGAACGGATACCGGGCGAATCGCTCGCGCGCCCTTTCCGTAAACCACGGCGAGATGTCGGTGAACGTGTACTCGACACGCCCCGCGTCGAGGATCGGCGCGACATGCGTCGTCGTGCCGCCGGTTCCGCCGCCGATCTCGAGCACGCGAAGCGTGCGGCCGGCCAGCGCCGTCGTCGCGCGCGCGACCACATCGCGCACCACTCCGTTGTACGCGCGCGCGCCGGCCGACTCCGTGTACAACCGTTCCGCCGTGCTGCTCGACCCACCGGGGAACAGCACCTCGAGCGGATCGACCGCGCCACTCAGCACGTCGCCGACCCGCGGTCCGCAATGTTCCGCCAGCCCGAGCTCGATCGCGAACGTCGGAAACCGCGATCCGAGGTCGCGCAGCGACGGACCGTCAGGCATCGACGACTGCCGCACGATCCACGCGTCGCCGTCGCGCGCGAGAATGCCGTCGGCCGCGAGCCATTCGATCATCTGGCGCGCGAGCGCCGCCTGCCTGGGCACGACCCGCATCCGCGCGATCAACTCCGCGGTGGTCACCCGCTCGCCGACGCGCGGCGTCCACCCGAGCGAGGCGAAGGCCTCGAGTACGTATCGGGACGATGCCGCATCGAGTTCCGGACGAAGCGACGCATATCGCTCGAGGTCGAGCGACCGCAACAGTGCGTCCGCGCCATCACGCACTTCCGCGGTGATCGTCGCGGGCGCCGGCAGCACCGAACGATCGGCCTCGCGCGGCACCCACGCCAGTTCGAACAGGTCGTGGCTGACGATCGTGCGATCCACCCGCCGGAGAACCAGCCCGTCGAGCGTCGCGACGATCTCGCCGGATTCGCTGAAGATCCGGATGTCCGCCGCTCGTGCGCCGGCGTCGGCGGACGGTTCGCGCAACGCCGCATGCGCCCACAGCCGTCGCCCTACCGCGCCATCGATCGAGAAGGCGTCGAGCGAGATGGGAAGATAGAGATTCGAATCATCCGCTCCGAGCGCGGCCGCGACGGTCTGCACGCACGCGTCGAGCTGGGCCGGATGCATGCGATATGACACCCGCTCGCGCAGCGCTGGCTCCGGAAGCTCCACCAACCCCAGCGCTTCACCAGCCGCCCCATACAGTTCGACGAGGCCGCGGAACCGCGGGCCGAACGCCACGCCGCGCGCCGCGATGTTGGCATAGAAATCGGGGGTCGCAATCGGTGAGCGGATGCGCCCCTGGAGCGAGCGCAGATCGGCGAGCGCCGCGGCGCCCGCGAATGCATCGGCCTTCTGCGCCGTCGCCACCAACGTCCACCGATCGGCATCGCGCCGGTACAGCTCCAACTCGGCGCCCCGCCGCTGAACCTGCACCGTCGCCACACCGTCGGGCGGAATCACGAGCGGCTCGACGATCGTCAGATCGCGGACCGCCCCGTCGGCGGCGCTCATGAGCATTTCCAGATACGCCGTCATCGGCACGACCACCTGACCCTGCACGAGGTGGTCGGCCAGGAACGGCTGTTGCTCCGTCGAGAGCTGAACATCCCATACCTCGACTTCCGGGTCGCCCGCCACGACGTGCGACTCGCCGATCAGCGGGTGCCGGCCCGACGCCGTTCGCCGGCGCGGCGCGTCGTCGATCCAGTAGCGGCTGCGCTGGAACGGGTAGGTCGGCAGTTCGACCCGGCGCGGACCGAACGGCGCTCCAACGCTCGACCACCGTACGTCTGCGCCGCGCACGTAGAGCTGGCCCAACGCCGCAAGGATGTCGTGCGACGCATTGGCCGCCCTGGGGTCGCGGCTCCGCCGCATGGACGCGATCCAAGCCTGCCCGTCGCGACCGATGCACTGCTGGCCGAGCGCCGACAGCGTCGGCGCCGGGCCGACCTCGAGAAAAGTCTCATAGCCCGCGCCGCCCAGCGTCTCCATCGCGCGCTGGAACTCCACGCGATCGCGAACCTGATGTGCCCAGTACGCCGGAGTGCGCAGCTCGTCGAGCGTCGCCGCTCGGCCCGTCACGCTCGAGATCACCGTCATCCGGGGCGCGTGCATCTCCACCGACGCGACGAGCGTCGCGAATTCCTTCGCCACCTCGTCCATCTGCGCCGAGTGGAACGCGTGGGAGACGGGAAGTCGTGTGAAGCCCACCGATGCGTCGCGAAGGCTCCGCTCCAACTCCTCCAGCTCGTCGATGCGGCCGCTCACCACGACTGACTCCGGGCCGTTCACGCCGGCGATCGAAAGGCTGGTCGATCCCTCGATCACGCCCGTCGCGGTCGACAGTCCGCACTGCAGCGACGTCATTCCCCATCCGCCGCCGAGGCGCTGCATCAACAGCCCGCGTTCGGAGATGATGCGGATGCCGTCCTCGAGCGACCAGAGTCCGGCCACCGCGAGTGCCGCGTATTCGCCGACGCTGTGTCCCACGACCGCCGACGGCTCGATCCCCCAGCTCTTCCACAACTGGGCGAGCGACCACTCCACGGCAAAGAGCGCGGGCTGGGTGTACTGCGTCTGGTCGAGCAGCGCGTCGAACCTTGCGTCGGCGCCGTAGATCACGTCGATCAACGAATACTCGAGGCGGTCGCGGAGAAGCCTCGCGCAGTCGTCCATCGCGGCGCGAAACACCGGCTCCGTCTCGTACAACTCGCGGCCCATCCCGCGCCACTGGGCGCCCTGCCCTGTGAACAGGAAGGCGACGCGCGGAACGTCTCGCCCCGCCCGGGCTCGCACCCACCGGCGCTCCTCGAGCGCACTCCGCAGGTCGTCGCGCGTCTGCCCCGTGACCGCCAGTCGCTCGGCGTGGTGAACTCGCCCGGCGCCCGCGGTGAAGCACACATCGGCGACGTTCGCCTCCGGTCGGCTCAACGCCCCGGCGTACCGCGCCACCAGAGCGTCGAGCGCCTCCGGCGTGCGCGCTGAGAGTGGCAGGATGTGCCGCGAGCGCGCGACGGCCTCACGCCGCGCGACGGGCGCCGGCGCTTCCTCGACGACCACGTGCGCATTCGTCCCACTGAAGCCGAACGCACTGACGCCGGCAATTCGCTTTCGCGCACCTGCCTGCCACGCGCGGCCCCCAGCGGGAATCTCCACCGGCAGGTCGCCCCAGCGGATGTGCGGATTCAGCTCCCGGAAGTGCAGATGCGGCGGGATTCGTTCGGCGCGCAGCGCGAGAATGGTCTTGATCAGCCCCGCGATGCCGGCAGCAGACTCGAGATGTCCGGTGTTCGTCTTGACCGAACCGATCACCAGCGGATTGTCCGCCGTGCGCCCCGGGCCGAGGACCGCGGCGAGCGCGTGCGCCTCGATCGGATCGCCGAGCGCGGTGCCGGTGCCGTGCGACTCGACGTAGCCGACGTCGCGCGGATCGACGCCTCCCACCGCGAGCGCCTGGCGGATCACGTCCTCCTGCGCCTGCCGGCTCGGCACCGTGAGCCCGCTGCTCTTCCCGTCCTGGTTCACCGCCGAGCCGCGGATCACGGCGAGCACGCGGTCGCCGTCCTCGATGGCGTGCGACAGCCGCTTCAGCACGACGATACCCGCGCCCTCGGCGCGCACGAAGCCGTCGGCGCGCGAGTCGAACGCCTTGCAGCGCCCGTCCGCGGCCATCATGTGCGATTTAGAGAACGCTATCGTGATCTTGGGCGACAGGATGACGTTCGCCCCACCGGCCAGCGCCGTGCGACACTCGCCGTTCCGCAGGCTCGCGCATGCCATGTGGACGGCGACGAGAGAGCTCGAGCACGCCGTGTCGACCGACATGTTCGGCCCCTGAATGCCGAGCGTGTACGAGATGCGTCCACCCGCGACGCTGCGCGCGATTCCCGAAGCGAAGTAGGCGTCGAAGCGCGACGGATCGTCCGCGTCGCGGATGCGCTCCGCGTACTCGTCGCCCGTGATACCGACGAACACGCCCGTCGGCGAGCGACGCAACTGGTCGAGCTCCTGTCCCGCGTTCTCGATCGCCTCCCACGCCACCTCGAGCAGCAACCGCTGCTGCGGATCCATCGACACCGCCTCGCGCGGCGAGATGCCGAAGAACTCCGGATCGAACTGGTCGATGCCGTCGACGAATCCGCCCCAGCGTGTGGACATCTTCCCCGGCGCGTCCGGATCGGCGTCGTAATAGTCGTCGACCTTCCACCGGTTCGCCGGAATCTCCGACACGAGGTCGCGTCCCTCGTCCAGCGCCCGCCAGAACGACTCGGCGTCTGGCGCTCCGGGAAACCGACAGGCCAGTCCGACCACCGCGATCGGCTCGCTGCGTGCGCGCTCGAACGCGTCGAGCTTCGCCTGCATCTGCTCGATGGCGAGCAGCGCCTGCTTGAGCGGAGAGAGAGTGGCCGTCGTCGGCCCGGTGCCTGGAATCGTGGTCATAGGGACTGCAACCTGCGCAACAGAAGCGCCTCCGCATCCTCTTCGGACATTTCCTCGAGCTCCGTCACCCGCTCGATGGACTGGTCGGCCGTCGGCCCGGGGAGCGACGAACGTGGGTCATCACGATAGCCGAGAACGTCGTGCTCGAGATAGCTCGCGAGCGCGTCGATCGACGGATGCTCGAACAGCAAGGTTGCCGGCAACGGCTCGGCCAGAGCAAGGGCCGACGCGAGCCGATTGCGGATCTCGACCGCCATCAGCGAGTCGATGCCGAAATCGATGAGACGACGCTTGCGCTCGAGGGTGGACGGATCCGCGACCCGCAGCGATTTCGCCAGTTGCGCACGAATCACCGCGACCAGCAGCTCGCCGCGTTCGCTGGCCGACGCGGCCGCGAGCTGCATCCGAATGTCCGATGTCTGCTCGGCCGGCGCGTCCGACGACGACGCCACACGGCTTTCCGTCGCCGACGCCCGAGCGTCGCGGCGCGGCGCCACTCCGGGGACCTGCGCGATCACCACGTGCTGTCCGAGCACCTCGGCGGCCGATCCCGCCTCGGGGAAAGCGGCGACGCGCTCGAAGCCCGCCTCCGCGAGCAGCGCGGTCCACTGACCGGCGGCGAGGAGCGGATGATCGCCGCGCAGTCCGTCCTCGAAGAGCTGCCAGCCCTCGATCAGCGCCGTCGTGATGTCGAACCACGGGAGGTACGTGGTGACTTCGCAGAGGAGGAGGATTCCGCCGGGCGCGAGCAGCGAGCGCACGCGCTGGAGCGTGTCGCGCACGTTGCGCGTGGCGTGCAGCACGTTCGTCGCCACGACGACGTCGAACGACCCGTCCGCGTACCCCTGCGCATCCGCCGGCTCCTCGGCATTGAAGATCCCGTAATGCATGAACCCATATCGCGCGAACTTCTCGCGCGCATGGTTCAGGAAGAACTCCGAGAGGTCGGTGAAGTGGTACTCGGAGCCGTTGTCAGGCACGACCGGAACGAGCGCCGACGTCGTGGCGCCCGTTCCGGCGCCGATCTCGACGATCCTCACCGGACTTGCGCCGCGCCCCCGCACGAACGCGTCGAGCGCCGAGCGCGCGATGCCCGCGAAGTAGGCCGAGAGCGGGGCGCGCTCGTACAGGTCTTCGGCCCGCGTGAAACTGCCGCCCGGGAACAGCGTCTCGAGCGTGCTCACGCGTCCTGTCACGTAGTCGGCGAGGCGCGAGCCACACGCGATCACGTAGTCGAGGATGATGTGGTCGCTGGCGAACACGTCGCGCGCACGCGCGACGAGGTCGTCGATCGCCGGCGCGCGGATCGGCTCGTTCGCGACATAACCATCGGCCGAGCGCCGCACCAACGACAACGCCGCGAGCCGGTCGAGCCAGCGGCCGAGCAGCTTGCCGAAGCCGGCCTCGATGCCGGTTCGCTCGATCAGCGACCCGACCGAATGCGTGTCCCCCGCGGCGCGGAATGCGCCGAGGGTCGCGAGGGTCGCCACGATGTAGGCGTCGGTCAGGCTCTGGAGCGCCGGCCAGCCGCGGGCGTAGCGATCCACGCTCAGATCCAATCGTCCCTGCGACGCCTGCCACGCTGCGCCTTCTCGGATCGACTCCCACGTCGAGACCGCGGCGGGTTCGGGGCGCTCCTCGAGCCAGTAGTGCTGCCGGTCGAACGGATAGAGCGGGAGCTCCGTCCGCCGCGGCCGCGCGCCACCCATGCATCGCTGCCAGTCGATCGCCGCGCCGCGCGCGTACAGCTGCGCGAGGCTGTCCAGCATCTGCACCGACGAATCCTGATTCCGAAGCATCGACGGAACGAGCAGCGCCGCGTCACTCACCGACTGGCGCGCCATTCCCGTCAGCACCGGCGCCGGCCCGATCTCCAGAAACACGTCGTGCCCCGCCGACGCGAGAGTGGCCATCGCCTTCTGGAACTCGACCCGGTTGCGGATCTGATCGCGCCAGTAGCCGGCTTCGCGAAGACGCTGATACTCGATCCACTGGCCGGTCACGGTGGACACGACCGGCACGCGCGGAGGCGCGGTCGGAAACGACGCCACGAAGCTCGCGAACGCGTCGGCCACCTCGTCCATCTGCGGCGAATGAAAGCCGTGCGAGATGCGCAGGCGCGTCACGAGCACGCCGGCGTCGCGCAGGATCGCCTCGACCTGCGCCAGTTCCGTCTCGCGCCCGCTCACCACCACATTGTCGCGCGTGTTGACGGCCGCGATCGACACGTAGCGATCGGCCGCGGCGGCCGCGATGGCCCGCTCCGCCTGCGTGACGTCGCACTGGACCGCGCTCATGCCCCACCCCGCGCTCAGGGCGTGCGTCAATCGCCCGCGCTCGGCGATGATGCGCAGTCCGTGCTCCAGCGACCACATCCCCGCCACGCAGAGCGCGATGTATTCGCCGACGCTGTGGCCCAGCACCAACGCGGGCTCGATGCCCCAACTCTTCCAGAGCTGCGCCAGCGACCACTGCAGCGCGAAGACCGCCGGCTGGGTATACCGCGTCTCGTCGATCGAGGAAGCGCTCATGCCGAAGATCACATCGAGCAGCGGCCGATCGAGCAGCGGCTCGAGCAGGCGTGCACACTCGTCCATCGCCGCGCGGAACACAGGCTCGGTGTCGTAGAGCTCGCGCCCCATGCCCGCCCACTGTCCACCCTGGCCGGTGAACAGGAAAACGATTTCGGGCCGAGCGTCGCTCGCGCCGCGCGCGGTCGGCGGCGCGTCGAGGGCCGCGCGCAACGCCGCGCGATCCGCGCCCAGGAACACCGCGCGCTCGCGAAAGTGCGGACGCGCGACGCTCGCCGTGTAGCACACGTCGTCGATGTTCAGGTCATCGCGATCGAGCAGACCCCGATACCGGTCGACGAGCTGGTCGAGCGCCGCCGGCGTGTGCGCCGAGAGGGCCAGCAGGCGCGTCGGACGCGCGGCCACGGCCGGCGACGGTTCGCCTATTTCAGTTTCCTCATCGGCGGCCTCGACGACCACGTGGGCGTTCGTTCCGCTGAACCCGAAGGAGCTCACCCCGCCGACGCGACGCCCCGTACCCCGAGGCCACGGACGTCCCCGGGTCGGAATCTCGACCGGCATCCCCTGCCAGTCGATGTGCGGATTCATCGCGTGAAAATGCAGATGCGCCGGGATCCACGCGTGCCGGAGCGCCAGCACGGTCTTGATCAGACCGGCCACGCCGGCGGCCGACTCCAGGTGGCCGACGTTCGTCTTGAGCGAGCCGACCACCAGCGGCCGGTTCGCCGGACGCTCCTTTCCGAACACCGCGGCGAGTGCGTGCGCTTCGATCGGATCGCCGAGCGACGTCCCGGTGCCGTGCGCCTCCACGTAGTCCACGTCCTCCGGACGCAGCTTCGCCGACGCCAGCGCTCGCCGGATCACCGCTTCCTGCGCCGGCCCGCTCGGCACCGTGAGTCCGCCGCTGCTTCCGTCCTGATTCACCGCCGACCCGCGGATCACCGCGAGAATGCGGTTGCCGTCGGCCCTGGCGTGCGACAGTCGCTTCAGCACGACGACGCCGCACCCCTCGCCGCGAACATAGCCGTCGGCGCTCGCGTCGAACGTCTTGCAGCGGCCGTCGGCGGCCATCATCCGCGACTTCGAGAAGTTGATGTGGATCTCGGGGCCGAGCATCAGGTTCACGCCGCCCGCCAGCGCCACCCGGCACTCCTCCGCGCGGAGACTCTGACAGGCGAGATGCACCGCGACCAGCGATCCCGAACACGCCGAATCCACGACCAGGCTCGGTCCGCGAAGCCCGAGGAAGTACGACAGCCGCCCGGCCGCGATGCTGAAATTGCTCCCCGTGCTCGAGTACGCGTCGATCTCGCTCCGACGGGCCATCACCATCCGGCCGTAGTCGCTGTTGCTCATCGCGACGAAGACGCCGCCTTCGCCGCCCAGTTGCTCCGGCCCCTCGTTCGCGTGCTCGAGCGCCTCCCACGCCACCTCGAGCAGGAGCCGCTGCTGCGGATCCATGGTCGCCGCCTCACGCGGCGACAGCCCGAAGAAGCGCGCGTCGAAGCCGGCGACGTCGTCGAGGAAGGCACCGTGCCGCGCATACATCTTTCCCGGCGCGTCCGGGTCGGCATCGAAGAACTGCTTCAGATCCCACCGCGACGACGGAATCTCCGTGACCGCGTCGCGGCCGTCGGCGAGCAGACGCCAGAACGACGCCGGATCGGTGGCGCCTCCCGGAAACCGGAGTCCCATGCCGACGATCGCGATCGGCTCCGACTGCGCGCGCTCGAGATCGTCGATCCGCGCGCGCGCGGCGCGCAGCTCGTACAGCGCGCGCTTGATCGGCGAGAGCGGCTCGGACGCCGACGAATCAGTCACGGGCCTTCCCCATCTGGTCCAACTCGCGTTCGAGCATGCGTTCTGCTTCCTCGTCGCTCATCAATGCGATATCGCTCAACAGAGAATCAGGCTTCGCCTCCGGCCGGCGCTCGCTCGCGCCGAGCAGGAAGTCACCCAGCGCCGCCGGGCTCGGGTGATCGAACAGCAGCGTCGCGGGCAGCGGCCGGCCGAGCGCCGCGGCCAGGCGGTTGCGTAGTTCGACCGCCATCAGCGAATCGAGACCGAGGCGGAGCAGCGGCTGCCGCTCGTCGACCGGATGCGCGTCGCTCAACCCGAGTACACTCCTCGTCTGCTCTCGGATGAAGCCGATCAGCAAGCCGCGGCGGCTCGCTTCCGGCGCATCGTCCAGCGCCGCCGCGATGTCGCGCACCTGCGGCGCGCTCTCGGACGTCTCCCGCGTGCGATCGCCCCGATCGACGCGCGACGCCACGAGGTCGGACAGCAATGAGGGCACGGGGCCCTGCCACTTCGCCCAGTCGACATCGGCGATCGCCACGCGCGCCTCGCGCCGACGCATCGCCGACTCGAGCGCGGCAAGGCAGCTCTCCGGCGCCATCGGGCGAACGGCGTCGAGCACCCGGGCGCGCCCCTGGGCTTCGACACGCGCGGCCATCCCCGCGCCTTCCCACGCGCCCCAGTTCACCGACAGCGCGCACTGCCCGGACGCACGCCGACGCTCGGCCAGCGCGTCGAGGAAGGCGTTGCCGGCGGCGTATGCGCCCTGCCCCGGCGACCCGAACAGCGACGCGACGGAGCTGCACAGCACGAAGAAATCGAGGGGCAGGTCGCTCGTGAGCTCGTGCAGATGCCACGCGCCGTCGACCTTCGGCGCGAGCACCGCGGCCGCGCGGTCCCAGGTCTGTCGAACCAGAACGCCGTCGTCCACCACTCCCGCCGCGTGCACGACGCCCCGTAACGCCGGCATCGTCTCGCGGATCGCGCGCACGAGAGCCGCGACCTGCTCGCGCTCCGATACATCCGCCTGCCACGCGACCACCGTCGCGCCAAGGGCGCGCAGCTCGTCGATCGCCGCCGCGGCATCACCCGTCGGAGCGGACCGGCCGACGAGCACGAGCTGCCGCGCACCGCGCTCCACCAGCCACCGCGCGACGGACAGTCCCACGGCGCCGAGACCGCCCGTCACGACGTACGTCGCGTCGGGGCGTGCGACCCGAGGCGCGATGCGCAACACCACGCGCCCCGTATGACGAGCCTGGGCCATGTACCGGAATGCCGCCGGCGCGTCGTCGAAATCGAACGCCCGATGCGGAAGCGGGCGAACGCGCCCCTCGGCGAGCATTCCGCCGATCGCCGACAGGTCCTCGCTCACCGCCGACGGATCGTCGTCGATGACCGCGGCAAGATCGATTAACGAATACTGAATGTCCTTGCCCAGAGCCGCGACCTGCGCATCGGACCAGACCCCGACCTTCCCGATCTCCACGAACCGCCCGTTCCGCGCGGTCGCCGCGAAGCTCGCGTCGATGAAGGCGCCGGCCAGTGCGTTGAGCACGACGTCGACACCCTCGCCGCCGGTGGCCTCGAGGATCTGGCGCGAGAAATCCAACGACCGAGAATCGAACACGTGGTGCGCGCCCAGAGAGCAGAGCAGCGCGCGCTTCTCCTCGCTCCCGGCAGTCGTGAACACCTCGGCGCCGGCGTCGAGCGCGATCTGAATCGCCGCCATGCCCACGCCACCCGCGCCCGAATGAATCAGGACACGCTCGCCCTTGCGCAGGCGCGCCGTCCGGATCAGACAGAAGTGCGCCGTGAGAAACGCGTTGGGAATCGTCGCGGCTGACTCGACATCCATCGTCGACGGAACGTCCATCACCAGCCCGGCCGGCGTGACGACGTGCGTCGCAAAGCTGCCCCACGCGATTCCCATCACGCGATCGCCTTCGCGCCACCGCCCGACGCCTTCGCCGACCCGCGCGATCCGCCCGACGAACTCGACCCCGAGCGGACTGGCCTGGCCGGGATACATGTCGAGCACCGTCATGACGTCGCGGAAGTTGAGCGACGCCGCCTCCACTGCGACCTCCACCTCGCCCATCCTCGGCGCGCGGCGCTCGATCGCCTCGAACCGGAGACCGTCGATGCTTCCACGAGCGGGGATCGCGAGCCGGCGCTCGCCCGACTCCGCGTGTTCCACGCGCTCCAGCCTGAGCACAAAACGCCGTCCATCGCGGAACGCGACACGATCCTCGCCGTCCGAATGGAGCATCTCATCGACGGCTAGCGACAGCGAGGACGCCGCGTCGACGTCGATCGTCGCGCATGCGAGGTCGGGCAGTTCCGTGGCGATGGTGCGCGCCAGGCCGAGGAGTGGCGACTGCCACAGGCCGGCGACCGCGTCGGCCGCGAGCGCGGCCTGAGCATCGCGCGTGAGAAACCAGAGCGACGGTGCGTCGCCTTCACGACGCGCGAGCCGCTGCACCAACTCGAGCGCGTCGCGCAGCTCGTCGTTCGCGACCGAGCGGCCTCCGTCGATCCAACTCGCGAAGACCACGCGGGCAACATCGCCGAGCGTCGCGGCATCGATCGTCGACGGTTCAGCGACGATCAGCGATGTTTCGCCGCGCCGCTCGAGCTCTGCCGCGATCTGGGAAACCGCGCCGGGATCGCGCGAAACGATCAGCCAACGTCCGCATCGTGCGCCGCTCGCGGCGCGTTCCACACCGCGCTCGCGCTGCAGCCATTGCGGAACATGGATGAGCCGCGCCGACGCATCGGCGATCGGCGCCATGCGCTTGAAGCGCAGGCCGCTCACGGCCGCGATCGGGCGACCGTCGGCCGCGCCGACCTGAAAATCGGCGGTGAGCGTTTGCGAATCGACCGCTCCCGCACGCAGCCGCACCACGCTCCGCAGCTCGGCGCCGGCCGGCCACGTCAACCGGAACCTGTCAATCGCGACCGGAACCCACGAAGGGCCGTCGTCCTCACCGGCCGCGGCGAGGATCGTCTGGAAGCATCCGTCGAGCAGCGTCGGGTGGATCAGGTAGCCGTCCAATCCGAGGTCCGGGTTTGTGAGACGCACGACCGCCCGCGCCTCGTTCGTCGCAGCAGACAGCTCCACGATCGTCTGGAACGCGGGACCGAAGTGCGCGCCGCGCCGCGCCGCTTGCCGATAGTGCTCCCGCGGACTGCGCGTCGTGCTCTGGACATCGGGCGTCATCGACGCGTCCATCGCGATGTCCATCGCGGGCGCGTAACGGCCGGTGGCGCACAGCGCCCACGCCTCGGCCTCCAATGCGAATACTCGAAAGCCGCTGCCCTCGAGCAGGACCTGCACCGTGCGCTGCTCGCCGTCGCGCAGCTCGATCGGCCGCTGAATCACGACGTCCTCGAGCGTCGCGCCGGCCGCACCCGACGACTCGGCGACCGCCTCCGCGACGATCTCGAGAAAGCCCGTCAGCGGGAGAATCGCCGACTCGCCGATGCGATGGTCGGCGAGGTACGGATGCGTCTCGAAAGACAGGCGCGACTCGAAGCCGATGCCCGCGAGCAGCGGCGACTGCACCCGCCTCTCGAGCATCGGCCGGAGCCACGCGCTCGATGACGACGCGGAGGCCGCGCGGCGAAGCCAGTGACGCTGCCGCTGATACGGATACGCCGGAAGGTCCACGACGGGGCTCGTGCCGTAGACGCCGGTCCAGTCGACCGACCCGCCGCGCGTGTAGATCGTTCCGAGCGCGGCAAGCATCGACGAACGCTCGTCCTGGTTGCGCCGAAGCGACGCCACCGCGAGCGCCGTTCCCCGCGCGGCGTCGACGCACTCCTGCGCCGAGACCGTGAGCACCGCGTGCGGCCCGACCTCCACGAAAAGACCGGTCTCCATCGTGACCGCGCGCGCCATCGCGTCGGCGAAGCGCACTGTCTGCCGGATGTTCCGGGCCCAGTACGCGGCATCGAGCGCGCTGCCCCGCACCACGTCGCCGGTGACCGTCGAAATGAGCGCGACCGTCCCGTTGAGCGCCGACACCGTGCCGAGTTCTCGCTGGAGCGCGGCGCTGAACGGCTCCATCTGCGCGCTGTGAAACGCGTAGTCGACGCCGAGCGGGCGACAGCCGATGTCGCGCGCGCGGCAGCGCTCGATCATCGCGTCCACCGCCGACGGCTCTCCGGACACCACGACGGACTGCGGTCCATTCACCGCCGCGAGCGAGAGCGCGTCTCCGAACTCGGCGATCTCGCGCTCGACGTCATGAGCGTTCGCGAAGATCGCCGCCATTCGGCCGGTGCCCGTTGCGCGCTCCATCAAGCGGCCGCGCAACACGGCGATGCGCATCGCCTCGTCGATGTCGATCGCGCCGGCGATCTGCGCCGCCGCAATCTCTCCGACGCTGTGGCCGATGACGGCGGACGGAACTACGCCCCACGACCGCCACAGGCGCGCGACCGCGATCTCGATCGCGACGATCGCCGGCTGCGCGATCTCGGTATGGGCGAGCCTCGACGCTCTTTCGTCGGCCTCGAGCTCGCGCGTGAGTGACCAGGCCGCGTACCGCTCGATGGACGCCGCGCACTCTTCGATCGCCGCCCGGAACACCGGCGCGCTTCGCATCAGCGCCGTCCCCATCCCCGCCCACTGCGAGCCCTGGCCGGAGCAGACGAATACGATGCCTTGCGCATCGACCGCACGACCGCGACTCGCGCCGAGCCGCTTGCGACCGGCTGCGACGTCGCGAAGGGCGTCGCGCAGGTCGTCGACGGTCGACCCGAGGACGGCGATGCGCTCCTCGTAGTGGCCTCGACGCAGGGCGGCGGCGCGACAGACGTCGCCAGGCGAGGCGGCACCGCCCGCGAGCAGCGCGCCGTACGACTCCGCGAGTTGCGTCGCCGCGTCAGCGGTGCGCGCCGAAATCGGCAGGAGATATGACGCTGCATCGGCCGAGGCAGGCGCCGGCAGTCGCGGCGCCTCCTCGAGGACGATGTGCGCGTTGGTCCCGCCAAAACCGAATCCGCTCACGCCGACGAACCGCGCGGTCGCCCCGCGCCGCCACTCCATCGTGGTCGTCGGTACGACGAACGGCGTCTCGTCCAGCGTTAGATGTGGATTCGCGTTCTCGAAATGAAGATTCGGCGGAATCCGCTCGTGCTCGAGCGCGAGGACAGCCTTGATGAACCCGGCGATCCCCGCGGCGGCCTCGAGGTGCCCGATGTTCGTCTTTACCGACCCGAGCACGCACGACGGAGAACCACCGAGCACCTCCGCGAGCGCCTCGACCTCGATCGGGTCGCCGAGCGGTGTGCCCGTGCCGTGGGTTTCGACGTAGCTGATCTGCTCCGGCGCCACCCGCCCGTTCTCGAGCGCCGCGCGAACGACCGCCTGCTGCGCGAGCCCGTTCGGCGCGGTCATCACCGTGCTGCGGCCGTCCTGCAGCACCGCCGTTCCGCGCACGACTGCATGGATCCGATCGCCGTCGGCGATCGCGTCCACCAGCCGCTTCAATATCACGACGCCGCATCCCTCACCCGGGACGAAGCCGTTCGCGCGCGCGTCGAACGTCCGGCACCGGCCGTCCGGCGACAGCATCCCGAGCTTGGACAGCGACACCCAGTGCTCCGGGGTCAGATGTAGCGCCACGCCGCCGGCGATCGCGATCCGCGAGTCGCCGGCGCGAAGGCTCTGACAGGCGAGATGGAGCGCGACGAGCGACGACGAACAGGCGGTGTCCACGGAAAGACTCGGACCGCGCAGGTCGAGGAGATACGACACGCGGCCCGAAACGATCGCATGCGACGCCCCCGCACAGGTGTGCGGACCGATGTCCTTCGAATCGGCGAGCAGCAGGTGCGCGTAGTCCGCGTTGTAGACCGACGTGAACACGCCGGTCAGACTTCCCGCGAGCTGCTCGGGCGCGATTCCCGCGTTCCACAGCGCCTCCCACGTCACCTCGAGCATGAGCCGCTGCTGTGGGTCCATCGCCGCCGCTTCGCGCGGCGCGATGCCGAAGAACGCCGGATCGAACTGATCGACGTCGTCCAGGAAGCTGCCCCACCGGGTGTTCATCTTCCCCGGCGCGCGCAGATCCGCGTCGTACCAATCGTCCGCGGACCACCGGCTCGTCGGAACCTCGCGGATGGCATCGACACCGTCGAGCAGCATCTGCCAGTATGCCGCCGGCGAGCTCGCGCCCCCCGGAAAGCGGCAGCCCATGCCGATCACCGCGATCGGCTCCGAACGCCCGAGGTCAGCGCTCTCGCTCTCGGCGCGCGCTCGCTTCACGGCGAGCGCGAGCTTCACGGCGGAAGTTCCAGTCAGATCGGAGCTCATCGGGGCGCTCGCGGTTCGCTCACCAGGGCACGCAGTGCGTCGTCGTCGCTCATCGCCGCAAGATCGCTCGGCACACTGTCAGCGGGGCGCGCGACGGGTTGCGCCTGCGGCGCGTCGACGAGTGGCGCCACGGGCAGCGACATGCGCGACAGGATGTTCTGCGCCAACGCCGTGACCGTCGGGTAGTTGAAGACCGACGTCGCGGGCAGCTTCACGCCCGTCGACCGCGACAGCCGCCGGACGAACTCGAGCGCAAGCAGCGAATCCACGCCCATGCTGCCCATCGGCTTTCTGGGATCGATCCGCGACGCCGAGGTTCTGAGCACGACCGCCAGCTCGTCGCGGAGGTGTGTCTCGAGCAGCGCGGACTGCGCGTCGGCCGGCAGCGCGACCAGCCGGTCGCGAAGGCTCGACTCGGCGGGCGTCGTCGTCGGCTGCGCGGACTCCGAGCGCGTCGAGGGCCCGAGCTCCTGGAACTCCGCGGCGATCGCCTGCTCCGACGGCGTCGCGAGGAAGGTCGGCCAGTCGACCGATGCCGTCAGCGCAACCGGCGCATCTCGAGTCATCGCATATTCGAGAATCGAGATACCTGCGTCCGGCGCGAACGGCGCGATGCCTTCCTCCGCGTACGCGCGGAAGCTGCGCTGCGTGCCGTCTTCATGCGCCAGACCGGTGTCCGCCCACGGGCCCCACTGCAGGCTTTGCATCCGCGTCCCTCGCGCCGACGCATACCGCGCGAGACCGTCGAGAAACGCGTTCGCCGCGGCGTATGGCCCCTGCCCCGGCTGCGTGACGACGGTCGCGATCGACGAGAACGAGATCCAGAAGTCGAGCGGCGCGGCCGCGAGACCGCGATAGAGGTTCCAGCCGCCCGCCATCTTCGGGCGCATCACGCGGCGATAGCTCTCCTCCGACGCGTGCACGAGGAGGGTGTCGTCGACGACCGCCGCGAGGTGAAAGACTCCACGCAACGGCCGCGCGTCCGCCGTCGCGGCGGCGATGAGCCGGCCGACGTCGTCGCGGTCCGCCAGGTCGCCGAGCACGATGCGAATCGTCGCGCCCTGCGCCTCGAGGTCGGCGATGCACTCCGCGGCCTCGCCGCGCGGCGCGCTCCGGCCCGTCAGTACGAGCGAGCGCGCACCGCGCGCGACGAGCCAGCGCACCACATGGCGCGCGATCCCACCGAGACCGCCGGTGACGAGATACGTCGCGTCGGAGCGAATCGACGGCACCGACGCGGCAGCGAGCGCATTCGTACGACGACGGCGAGCGACGAGTCGCCGCGCGCCGCGAATCAGAGTTTGCTGATCGTCCACGCCCGCGAGCATCGCGGCCGCGGCCGTCTTGCAGTCCGTCTCGGTCGGCACCGCGCTCAGATCCAAATGCGTGCACGACAGCTCCGGATGCTCACGCGCGATCGCGCGCTGCAGACCGGCGAGCGCGCCGTGCGCAGGGAATGGCACCGCGTCGGCTCCCGACGCCTTGTGCATTCCGCGCGTGACGACCCACAGCCGGACCGGGGCCGAAGCGGCGAGCTCCGCCAGCACCCGCGCGAGCCGCGCGACTGCGAAGGTCCCCAGCGTCTGCGCCGCCCACAGTGCGTCGAGCTCGAGCTCTTCACTCGAGGGAGACGACGCCGCCCAGGCGTGCACGATCCCCGCGCAGTCGGCCAGGCGACCGGCCAGCGCGCGGCGAAGATCATCATCCGACGCGGGATCGATCTCGATCGTGTCGGCGTCGACGACGCGAAATGCGTCTGCCGGCCGGACGATCGTGCACGGTCCGAGGTTGGCCGCGATGGCGCTGCCCGTTCCGTCGGCGTCGAACACGATCCAGCGCCCCTCGCGACGCACCGACGCCGGTCCAGGTTCGCTCGTCGGCGCATCGACCCAGCCGATTTCGGTGACGCATTCGGCAGGATCGATTCGCCGCGGCTCGGCCGACGCACCAACTGCGCGCGCCGTCGCGCTGAGCGCGCGCGCGTACGCAGGCGCGTCGAACCAATGCCGCTCGCGCCGCCAGGGATAGGTCGGCAGTCGGAGAGAGATGCCCGAGGGGTAGAGCCGCTCCCAACCCACCGGGAATCCGGCGGCGTGCAATCGCCCGACCGCCGACAGCACCTCGACGATCTCGTCGGAGTCCCGTCGCAGCGTTCCGGTGACGACGGCGCGATGCCTGGCGTCGTCCGCCGACTCCGTCAGCGAGTGCGTGAGCACGGGGTGCGCGTTGATCTCGACGAAGGCCTCGAACCCATCGGCGAAAAGCCGCTCCACGGCCTGGTGAAAGAGCACCGGCTGCCGCAGGTTCTGCCCCCAGTACAGCGCGTCGAGCCGGCTTCCGTCCTCGATCTCGCCGGTGGTCGTCGAGTAGATCGGCAGATGACCGGCGCGCGGCGCGATTCCGACGAGCGCCGCCTCCAGCTCGCCGCGCACCGCATTCATATGAGTAGAGTGCGACGCGACGTCGACCTTGATGCGCCGGCAAAAGATCTCACGCGCCTCGAGCAGATCGAGGAGGGATTCGACGGCGGCCACATCCCCCGAGATCACGGTCGACCGCGCGGCGTTCGAGGCGGCGATCGACACGCCCTCCACGCCGGCGACGAGCGCTTGCGTCTCCTCGAGCCCGAGCTCCACGATCGCCATCGCGCCGCGGCCGCGCAGGCGCTTCATCAGCCGGCTGCGATGGCAGATCACCGCCGCGGCGTCGTCGAGGCTGAGCGCCCCCGCGACGGCGGCAGCCGCCACTTCACCCATGCTGTGCCCCACGACCGCCGATGGCTCGACCCCGAAGGATCGGAGCAGTTCCGTGAGCGCAACCATCAGCGCGAAGAGCGTCGGCTGAACGACATCGATCTCGTCGAGCCGGCTCGCTTCCGAGGGCGCGCGCAGCTCGTCGATCACGCGCCAGCCGACCTGCTTCGCGATGGCGTCGTCACACCGTCTGAGCGCGTCGCGGAAGACCGGCTCGCGCTCGAGAAGGGTGCGCCCCATCCCGAGCCATTGCCCGCCCTGCCCCGGATAGACGAACACCACTCTGTCGTGCGCGCCGGGCAGCCGGCGGCCCGAGACGACACCGGCAAGCGACTCACCGGCGAGCCACGTGCCGAGCCGCTCGGTGAGCTCCACGCGACTGGCCGCCGCGACGACCAGACGCTCGTCGTGGTGCGTGCGCCGAACCGTCGACGTGTAGGCCAGATCCGCGAGCGACGACGGCCAGCTCGCGTCCGCGTTCAATCGCGCGACCCACGACGCCGCGACCGCCCGAAGTGCGTCCGGCGTCTGTCCCGACAGTGCGAACAGCAGCGGCCGATCGGAGGTGATCGCCGCGGGGGCCACAGCAGGCGCGATCGCCTGCAGTACCGCGTGCGCGTTCGTTCCCGTGATCCCGATGCCGGTGACACCGGCGATTGGAAGCGCGCTGCCGCTCGACGTTCGGGGCCACGCCATCGCCTGGGTCGCGACGCTGACTGAGAGATCGGCCCACGGAATGCGCGGATTCGGAGCGCGGAAGTGCAAGCTTGGGGGGATCACCCCACGATTCAGCGCCAGCGCCACCTTCATCACCCCGGCGACGCCCGCGGCGGATTCGGTGTGGCCGATGTTCGTCTTGATCGAGCCGATCGCGCAGGGCGCGGTTCGCTTCGCGCTCGCGACCACGCGTCCGATGCTCTCGATCTCGATCGGATCGCCGACGAACGTTCCGGTCCCATGCGCTTCGACGTAGGCAACGTCGGCCGCATCGACGCGCGCATACTCGAGCGCACTTCGAATGACGTCTTCCTGGCCCGTGCGACTTGGCGCCACCAGTTGGCCGCTGCTCTGGCCGTTGTTGTTCACCGCGCTGCCGCGGATCACGGCATAGATCGAGTCGTGGTCGGCGATCGCATCCGATAGCCGCTTGAGCACGAGAATGCCGGCGCCCTCGCTGCGAACGTACCCGTTGGCCGACGCATCGCCGAATTTGCAGCGGCCATCGGGCGCGAGCATCCCCGCATCCGAATAGGCGAGCGTGATCTCGGGGCGCAGGATGACGTTTACGCCGCCGGCGAGAGCGACGGAGCTCTCACCCGCGCGAAGACTCTGGCAGGCCAGATGGATCGCCACGAGCGACGACGAGCAGGCCGTGTCGATCGTCAGATTCGGACCGCGTAGGTCAAATGCGTACGCAAGGCGCCCCGACGTGGCGTAGCGCCCCGAGCCGGTCGTCCCGTGAAAGCCGACTTGGGGAGACGCCTCGTTCAGACAATCCTCATAGTCGCTCGTCCACACGCCGACGAACACCCCCGTGCGCCCAGCGACCAGGCGCTCGCGCGGGAGCCCCGCGTCTTCGACGGCCTCCCACGCCACCTCGAGCAGGAGCCGCTGCTGCGGATCGAGCAGGGCCGCCTCGCGCGGCGAAATCCCGAAGAACTCCGCGTCGAACTGATCGAGCCCCTCGAGAAAGCCGCCGCGCCGGCTCGCGATCCGCTCCGCGAACTCCGAGTGCGCGGCGTACACGTCGTCGATGTAGGGAAAGCGACCGGGGACGTACTCGCCCACCGTCTCGCGGCCGTCGGCGAGCAGACGCCAGAACGACTCGACATCGGACGCGCCCGGAAAGCGCACGCCCATCCCGATGATCGCGATCGGCTCCGGCGCGGTCGGCGGCGTGTCCCCTGCTCGGAGATTGCGGATCTCTGTCATCCTGGCGGCCGCTATTTCCCGAGCGGTGCGGGCAGACGATCGTTCGCGATGGACAGCGCCGCTGCGACTTCCGCGATCAACGCGTCGCGGCTGTCGTGAGCGAACAGGTGTGCTCCAGACATCATGCGCAGTCGAAACGGACCCGTCGTCTGCGCACTCCAATGCTGCAGTTCATGCTGCCCAACCATCCGGTCCTCGTCGCCGCCGAACGCGTACAACGGAAGATCGAATGGCTCCTCCACCTCGTACGCATACGTCTCGACCGCGGCCATGTCCGCACGCACCGCCGGCGTGAGCAGGGCACGGAGCTCCGGATCGTCGATCACCACACGCGGCACCGAATCGTACCGCTGATTGAGCACGTTCAGCAACGCGACGTCGTCGAGGTGCCTGACGTGCGGGTGCGGCCACGGCAGTTGCGGCGCGCGACTCGCCGCGACGAACAACGCATCCGGCAAACGCCCACCCATTCGCCGCAGCCGGCGCGTCGTTTCGAACGCCACCACCGCACCCAAGCTCTGACCGAAGAACGCGAACGGCAGGTCGGATCGCGACAGCAAATCGCTGACCAGACTGTCGACGATCTCCCCGATGGACGTGAGCGCGGCCTCCCGCAGTCGGTTCTCTCGACCGGGCGGCTGCAGCAGACAGACCTCCAGCCCCTCAGGGCTGGCGTCCCCCCATCCACGATAAGCCGAGCTACCGACCCCGGCGTACGGAAAGCAGAAGAGCCTGGCGACAGCACGGGGCCGCGGCCGAGGAACGACTATCCACTTGCTCGACGTTGAGTAAGTAATAGGACGCTCGATGACTGGTGGGTTAGCGAGATCGGCCGGCTCGAGCCCATCGACAGAGCGCCGAATCGGTTCGGAACCTGCTCGCGATCCGTTGGCGGTCGCGTCCGAAACCGCTGGGGGGATTTTCAACGCCGGCTCCCGAGTGGGACCGACGCTAATGCGTCGCACTCGAATGACGCAATAGCGCACGAATTGTAACCGCCAGGAACAACTTCGAACCTGATGCCGACACTATGACGCAGAAACGAAATCCGTCGCGCAGGGGCGATCAGCGCGGCGTTCGCTGTCGTACCATCCAACCACCTTTCACGCGGGCGGAACTTCCTCGTTCATCGTTTACCAACCAAGAGCACATCAGTATAATCCGAAACTGCCGCATCGCCGCACGAGTGGACAATTCTGAAACGGCGGCATGGCGCTGACGCCACGCCCCACGTTAAACGAGCCTATGACGAGCTGGACCCTTTCAGAGTTCTTTGCCCACCTCCGCGATCTCGATGTACGACTCAGCTTGGACGGCGATCGTCTGGCGTGCAGTGCGCCCAAGGGCGCGCTCTCTGCCGAGCTGCGCGCAGAATTGCAACGCCGCAAACCCGAAATTCTGAAGTTCCTCGGCTCCGTCACCACGGCGGGCTCGCGCTCTGCTCCGCCGCTCGTGCCAGCGGACTCGAGCGACGTTCCGGCGTTGTCCTACGCACAGCAGCGGCTCTGGTTCCTCGACCGAATGGAACCGGGCAACCCGATCTACAACATGACCGCGGCGCTGCGCATGATCGGCGATCTCGATCGCGCCGCAATCGAGAGAAGTCTGCGCGCGATCCTCGACCGCCATGCGGCGCTCCGCACGACCTTTCGTGACACCGACGATGAACCGATCGCCGTCGTCGGCGCGGCCGACGGTTGGCGGATGGACGTCGACGATTTGTCCGGCATCACGGACGACGCGCGCGAGGCCGAGATGCTGCGCCGCGCGGTCAGCGAAGTGCGGAAGCCCTTCGATCTCGCCGCGGGTCCGTTGTTTCGGGCGAAGTTGTTCGCCCTCGGTCCGACCGAACACGTGCTCGTGCTGTCGATGCACCACATCGTGTCCGACGGCTGGTCGATCGGCGTGATCGCCGACGAATTGAGCAAGTTCTACTCGGCGTTTCGCTCGGGCGACGCGACGGCTCCCGTGCTGCCGCCGCTTCCGGTGCAGTACGGCGATTACGCGATCTGGCATCGTCGCTGGATGGAAACCGGCGTTCTCGACGAACAGCTTCCGTTCTGGCGTCGGACACTCGTTCCGCCACTGCCCAACGTCGACCTGCCGCTCGATCGGCCGCGCCCAGCGCTTCAGACGCACCGCGGCCGGCAGATCGTCTTTTCGATCTCCGCGCAGTTGACCGAGGATCTCCGCCAGCTCGGCCGGCAGCAGAATGCCACGCTGTTCATGACTCTGCTGACGGCGTTCAACATTCTGCTGAAGCGCTACACCGGTCAGGACGATGTTATCGTAGGGACCGCCCTCGCCGGCCGCGACCGGCCGGAGTTGGCGGGATTGGTCGGCTTCTTCGTGAACAACATCGTCCTTCGATCCGATCTCTCCGGCAATCCCACGGTCGCCGAGAGCATTCGCCGAACGTCGCGCACTGTGCTCGACGCGTTTGCGAACCAGGATGTTCCGTTCGACCGTCTCGTCGAGGCGATCCGCCCCGAACGGAGCCTCAATCGTTCGCCGCTCTTCCAGACGTTGTTCGTCCTGCAGAACTGGCCTTTCACCGGCCTGCAGCTGTCGGGGCTCGACGTGAGCCACCTCGAGCTCGACCTCGAGTCCGCACGCTTCGATCTGAACATCGACGCGATGGAACGGGCCGACGGCGTCCGCTTCTACTTCAACTTCAACACCGATCTGTTCGACGTTGCGACGATCGAACGGATGCGTGCCCACTACGAACGACTGCTCGAGGCGATGGTCGCGACGCCGACCGCGGCGATCGGTGACCTGCCGATGCTCTCCGGCGACGAGTCCCGCCGACTCGCGCAGTGGAACGCCACCGATTCTGCTTTTCCGGAAGCGCAGCGTGTGGACGAGCTGATCGCCGCGCAGGCCGCGCGCACGCCCGACGCGGAGGCGGTTCGCTACGACGACGTCAGCCTGAGCTATACCGAGCTCATGCGTAGATCGAATCAGCTCGCCCATCGACTGCGCACGCTCGGCGTCGGCCCGGACAAGCTCGTCGGCGTCAGTCTCGATCGCACCCACGAGATGGTGGTCGCAGTGCTCGCCGTGTGGAAGGCGGGCGGCGCGTACGTCCCGCTCGACCCGTCGTATCCGCGCGACCGCATCGCGTTCATGATGGAGGATGCGGGACTCGCGGCGCTCGTGACCGAAGAGTCGCTGCTCGCGGAGATTCCGGCGGCGACCTGCCCGGTGTTGCTCATCGATCGCGACGCCGAGGCGATCGCGGCAGAGAGCGATGCCGTTCCGCAGCGGCTGTCCGGTCCGCGGAACCTTGCATACGTCATCTATACGTCCGGCTCGACCGGAAAACCCAAAGGCGTGCTGATCGAGCATCGCTCGGTCGTGAACTTCCTGACGTCGATGCAGCGCGTCCCCGGCCTCGCCGATTCCGACTCGCTGCTCTCCGTCACGACGTTGTCATTCGACATCGCGGGGCTGGAGCTCTATCTGCCGCTGATCACGGGCGCGCGCGTCGTGCTGGTGAGCCGCGCCGTCGCCGCCGACGGCATCGCCCTCGCCAGAGCCATCGTCGACTCCCGCGCG
>Ga0164243_10001247_pt1 | contig 43873 bp, 13 predicted proteins | sample OricompcompostOP_FD_108781 | JGI IMG/M metagenome (GOLD analysis project Ga0164243, IMG submission 108781) | Organic Plus compost microbial communities from Emeryville, California, USA - Original compost - Organic plus compost (OP) | ecosystem: Engineered > Solid waste > Mixed feedstock >...
CAAGATCTCCGGCACGGCACAGCTCGCCCGGTTGCTGGAGCGTGTTCAGTCCGGCAGGCAGCTGGCCGAGCTGCTCCCGGCACCGGTGTTCGCCGACGGCTCCGCACTGGAACACCTCGCCGAGGTCATGCGGCGCGCCGGTTACCCGAAGGGCCTGTCCGAGGGTGAGATGGCGGTACCCCGGCTCGTCCAGCTGGCCACTCCGGACATCCTGAACGCGGTCGAGGCGACGCTGGTCGAGCAGGAAGCCGGCCGGATCGTCGGGCTGGCCGACTGGCTCTGGTTCAACCGCGACAAGGCGGAAGAGATCGCCGACGCCGCGGTCGAGATGGGCGATGCGCGGCGGCTGGCCCGGCACACCCCCGGACGCGTGGTGCGAATCGGCCGGGAGGGCCCCGAGGAACGGGCCCACCAGGAAAGGCAACGGCAGAACCCGGCCAAGGAGGAGAAGCGGCGCGCGGAGTACGACCTGTCCGTCGAAACGCCGCAGGGCGAGGTGCTTCGCCTGATCGAGATCAGGCTGCTCGAGAAGCCGGTGTCCAAAGCCAATGACGTGAATCCCGGCGTGACCCACGCTCAGACGAAGGTGAACAAGAGGCAAGGACTCGATACCGGCGCCAGCAAGGAGGCGATCGTCCACATGCGCCTCGACATCGGACGGAAGAACCTGGGCGGCTCCGTTCGCGAGGTCCTTCCCGACGGAACCGTGAACATCCGGCGCAGGGACGACGACTCGCTGATCAGGACGTCGAACTTCTTCGACGACATTCCCGCCAGTCTCGGGAGGATGACGACGGTTACGCTCGATCGGGTCATCGTGGTCGATGACACCTCCGGACGGTGGTACGTCTACGAACGGGAGGGGACGACGTGGCGGAGAGCGTGATCCGGATCCTCGACCACGGTCGCGCGCAACTGCGGGCGGAGTTCACCGCGCCCGCAGGCGCCGACGGTCAGCTCGCCCACGCGGAACTCGCCGTCGACGCGCTGCTCACCCTCGGGCAGGGCGTGCTCGAACCGCTCGCCGTGGACGTCGCGGCCGCCTGCTGCGATCCGGAGTCCGGCTACCCACTGCTCGATCCCCAGCCCCGCAGCCCCTTCCACCACCTGCGCGCGACGCCTCCCGGGGTGTCGGTCGCGGGGTACTGGCGCGATGCGGTCGTGACCGACTGCGCCTGCCTCGACCGCGCGACCCTGCTCGACTGGTTCGGCGCCCTCCTCACGGGGCAGGGGTGCACGCCGGCCGGGTGGAGTGACCTCGTGGTCCAAGCAGGTCGGATCCGCCTGCCGGCCGCCGCGGAGAGCACAGCCGTCGGCGACCACGTTCCCGTGAAGTCCGACGAAGGCCTCATCCGCTACCCGGTCGAGCGCCGCTCGGACGGCCTGTGGGCCGCCGGTCCGCTCGCCGCCCACCCCGGTTCCGCGCCGTTCGAGGCGCGCATCACGAACGAAGGTGGTTTCCTCACGTTCGATCTCTTCCTGAACTGGTCACCCTGGGCGCTCGGCGACGGCGCCGGCCGCTCCGATGTGGACGCCGCCCGGCGACGCCTGACCGCGCTGGGGTGGACCCTCACCTGACCACCCCGCGCCGGGCCCCACTTCCCCGCAGGTCTCCAACGCGGGAACGGCCGGGCTGCAGGCGCCGCCCGCCAGCACGCAGCCGCTCCGCCGTGAGCACCACCCCGCGCCGGGCAACCCCACTCGCCCGCAGGTCTCCAACGCGGGAACGGCCGGGCTGCAGGCGCCGCCCGCCAGCACCCAGCCGCTCCGCCGTGAGCACCACCCCGCGCCGGGCAACCCCACTCCCCCGCAGGTCTCCAACGCGGGAACGGCCGGGCTGCAGGCGCCGCCCGCCAGCACCCAGCCGCTCCGGCGTGAACGCCGCCCACCGAACACGATCAGTCCCCGCGAACACCGCCCACCACACCGCACCGCGTCGGCGGGTGGCGTTTCAGCCGACCACCCCACCGCAGCCGTTCACCCGCGCTCCGCGCGCTCCTTCAAGCGCCGCAGGGTGGTGGCGATGTTGGTGCGGTTGCGGTCATCGCGGCGGTGGACGCCGGTGGCGACGGCACTGGGCGCGCGGAACCAGCCCGGGCGCTGATCCCACGTGCGCTCGGTGACCACGCAGCCCCCGCCGTCCGGGGTGATGTCGTACTGCCAGCGCGACACCGGGATCCGTCCCGCGACCCGCACCTCGAACGCGAACCGCGTGCCCGGGTCGGCGTCGGTGATCGTGCTGGTCGTGCTCCACCGGCGCAGCCCGTTGCGGTTGGTGCCGCGGAACCGGGCGCCCACCGCAGGCCCGGTACTCCCGTCCAGCCACCGGAAGTCGCTGTACTCCTCGGCCAGAGCGGCGAGCACCCCCGGATCGCTCACCAGCTCGTACACCTGCTCCGGGGCCGCCTCGATCCTGATCCGGCCCGTCGCACCGGGTTCGGTCATGCACGCCTCGCCTCGTCGCGCCGACAGTTACATACGTGCAGTATGTATATTCGAGGCGGGATTGTCGAGGAGGCTCGCCACCCGGCGTGCGAGGTCCGCGTCGTCGGTAGGGGTCAGCTCACCGGTGCCGGGGGCCACCAGGTACCGGCCGCGCGGGGTGTCGAACCACGTGACCACAGTGGACCCCCGACGGCCGTCGTCCGCGCCGATCTGCCCGCCCGCGAGCCTGCGGTCCGCCGCGGGCGCCGGGAGGGATCCCGGAGTCCCGGCCGGGAAGACCCCCAGGATCTCTCCGGCCAGGGCCCCGGGATCGGTCGCGGTGAGCCAGAGCTCCCCTCCCGCCAGCACCGCGAGCACCGCCGAGCGCCCGGCTGCGGCGGCCAGCGCGCGCACCGGGTAACCGATGTGCCCCACCGCGTCGAACGCCACCTCGTGCCTGGCGAGCAAGTCCAGCAACGACTCCAGCCGCGCATCCAGCTGCCGTCCGCGGGCCAGACCGCGCGAGGCGAACTCCCGGTACACCTCGGCGGTGAGCCGGGCGCGTTCGGCGAACGTCCGTCCCGTGCTGGGCACCCGCAGCGGGTACGGCACGGCAGGCAGCCCGAGCGCGCCCCACAACAGGTCGAACTCGTGGGTCGACACCACGAAATCGGGTCTTCGGCCCACCACGTCAGCCCCGCCGGGCGGCGGCGACGTCGAACGGAACCCGGCCGCCTGCGCCGGGTTCCGCGCCACCACCGCCACCCCGCGGACAGCCACCGGAACCCGGGATCGCCGGGCCGGTGGCCCGCGTGCCGGTCAGCCGGGACGAGTTCGCCGTACCCGGCGGGCAACCGGCCTCGTCCGCACCCTCGGTGGTCCGGGGCGCGGACTGCACCGGCGGATCGCTCCGCCGGACGTCGTGATCGGCGACGGCCGCCCGCACCACCGCGACCGCACGCGCGTGCGCGGCGAACGCGCGATCGCACCGCGGGCGCAGATCGGCGGCCGCTTCGGCGGGATCGGCGGCGCCCCCGCGCGCGAACAGCCGGGTCAGCGTGGCGTCGAAGTCGAACTCGACCGGTTCGGGCATCGCCGCGCGCGCCACCGCGAACGCGGGCCCCTCTGCGCACCGCACCACGTCGTACAGCTCGCGGTGGGTGCGTGCCGCCCAGTTCTGCACGCCACTCCTCCCCTGCTCACAGTCAGTGAACCCGGTGGGAGACGACGCGGCCACCACCACGGTTGTGACATGCCCGTTAGGACTGTCAACGTTGCCCGCCCGGCCCGCCCGCGAGCCGTTCGGCGAGCGACGCGGCGGCCTCGGTGCCCAGGTCCCGGCACACCGCCAGCGCCTCCCCGCGGTAGGCCTCCGCGGCCAGAGTCCGCGCGTTCGCGTCGAGCACCGCTGCCAGCTCGGCCAGCGTCTGCGCGCGCTGCCATCGGGTGAGCACCTGCGTGAACACCCGCAACGCCGAGCGCAGGCACTCCTCGGCCATCCCGAGCCGCCCCGCCTCGCGCCACGCGGCACCCTCCTGCACCGCGCATTCCGCGCCCGGCACCGGGAACCCGCCCTCGTCGAACAGCTTGCGCGCGGTGCGGAACGCGTCCGCCCCGCCGGACCAGTCGCCGGTCTCGGTCAGCGCCCGTCCCAGCAGCTGGTGGGTGAGCGCGCGGAAGAACCGGCGCGTGAACGGGTTCGCGTCGTCGCGGTAGCGCTCGGTGTCGGCGAGGACCTCGCGGTGCACCAGCAACGCCTCCCCGGGCCGTCCGACCGCGCACAAAACCCTACCGAGCACGTTGCGGATGGATCCCTGCCCCATCCAGAAGTCCATGTCGGCCAGCCCCACGGCGCGCTCGACGTGGTCCAGCGCCTCCTCGCCGCGGTCCATCCGCAGCAGCACCGCACCGAGGTAGGCCAGGGCCCACGTCTGCTCCCGCCGGTCTCCGATCTCGGTGGCGATCTCCAGCGCGCGACGGTGCGCGCCCAACCCGCCCTCGTTGTCGCCCAGGCAGTAGTAGCGCGCCCAGCCGAGGAAGTTCAGCAGCACGGCCTCGTCCCCGCGGCTGCCCAGCGCCCGCGCCGCGTCCACGCCGAGCGCGAACACCTCGTCCCACGGCAACTGCTGGATCCGCCCGTCGGAGAACCAGTGCAGCGCCCTGGCCAGGTCGACCACCTGCCGGTGCTTGCCGTGGGCGAGCGCGATCCGCTGCGCGGCCAGCCAGTTCGCGGCCTCCGCATCGAGCCAGTCCGACGCCTGCTCGCGGCTGGCGAAGCGGCTCGCCTCCACTGAGTCGCGCAGCGCGTCGGGGAAGAACAGACGCCCCGCCTCGATCCCGGTGTCGAGCAGGTGGTCCACCACCTCGCACACCGCGGCATCGACCTCGGCCACATCCTCCTCGGCCTCCAGGCGCTCCCGCGCGAACAACCGGATCAGGTCGTGGAAGGTGTAGCGGCCGGGCACCCCGCCGTCCTGCACGAGGTTCGCGTCGACCAGCTCGTCGATGTTCGCGCACACGTCCGCACCGGCCATGCCCGTGGCGACAGCCGCCAGCTCGGCCCCGAAGTCCGGACCGGGAATCACCGCGAGGCGGCGGAACACCAGCCGCGCGGCGGGCGACAACCGCCGGTGGGACATCTCGAACGCCGACCGCACGCGCAGATCACCCGCCGACAGCGAGGCCAGCCGGGTGCGTTCGTCGCGCAGCTGGTCGACCAGGTAGGCGATGGTCCAGTGCGGCCGGGTGGCGAGCCGGTTGCCCGCGATCCGCACCGCCAGCGGCAGGTTGCCGCACAGCCGCGCCAGCTCCTGCACCGCCTCGGGTTCCGCGCGCACCCGCTCCGCGCCGGCGATCGCGGCGACCAGGGCCGAGGCGTCGGCGGTGTCCAGCGGCCGCAGCCACAGCCACCGCGCCGACTCCAGCCCGGCCAGCGCGCGGCGGCAGGTGATCAGCGTGAGGCACCCGGTGGCGGCGGCCAGCAACGGCCGCACCTGGGCCTCGTCGGCGGCGTTGTCGAGCAGCACCAGCACGCGACGGTCGGTCAGCATCGACCGGAACAGCGCCTCCTGCTCCGCGACCGAGGCGGGCATCTCCGCCGCGGGCACGTTCAGCCCGCGCAACAGGACGTCCAGCGCCGCGCGCGGGCTGACCGGCTGGTCGTCCATGCCGCGCAGGTCGACCGACAGGAAGCCGTCCGGGAAATCGGCGGCCAGCTCGTGCGCGGCGGTGCGCGCCAGTGCGGTCTTGCCGATGCCCGGGTGCCCGACGAGCGAGACGACGACGCCGCTCGGCGTGGTGCGCGCTTCGCCCGCCGCCCGGCGCAGAACCGCGAGCTCGGACCCCCGGCCCATCAGGTCGGGCACCGCGGGCGGCGGCGGGCCCGCGAACCGGGCGGCTGGTCTGGACCTGCGTCGCCGTCCGTCGCGCGCGGCGGCCAGGAAGTCCTCGCGGGCGTCGCCGCTGAGGCCCAGCGCGTCGGCGAGCGCCACGGTGGAGCGGCGCTGCGCTGCCTTGGCGCGACCGCGCTCCAGGTCGGACAGCGCGCGGACGCTGACGCCGGAGGCCTGCGCGAGGTCGGCCTGGGTGAGCCGCGCCTCGCGCCGGTGGCGTAGCAGCAGCTCGCCGAAGGGCAGATCATCCCCCGGCGACCCTATGTCCAGCGTCTCGCTCACTGCCACCCATTAAACCGGCAGTACTGGCGTGGCCGAAAGCTGCCGGTGGTTCCGCCTGGTTACCGCCGGGCCGGTACGGTTAGGTGATCACATGGCGTTCAGCACCGCATCGCGGGACCTCCCCGCCACCCGCGCCACCACCCGCCTGCACGCCGTTCCGGCCGCCGACCGCGCCGTCGTCCGCGTCGCGGTGCTGGCCGGGGACGTGTTCCTGCGGGCAGGCCTGCTCAGCGAACTCCAGGGCAAACCGGGCATCCACGTCGTCGCGGGCGCACCCGCGGCGGCGGACGTGGTGGTCGCGCTCACCGCGACGGCCGCCGAGCTGCCCGCACTGGTCGGACAGGCCCCCACCAACGCGCGGCTGGTGCTGATCACCGACACCCCGAGACCGGCGGAACTGTGGACCGCCATCGAGAACGGCCTGGTCGTGCTGCTCCCGCGGGCCGAGGCCACCACCGCGCGGGTGCTGCGCGCGATCGGCGACGCCACCCAGGGTCGCGGGCACCTCCCGGCCGAACAACTCGGACAGGTGCTGCATGGGCTGGCCCGGCTGCACCGCGACGTGCTGTCGCCGCGGGAACTCATGCTGAACGGCCTGTCGCGCCGGGAAACCGAGGTGCTGCGGCGCCTCGCCGACGGCCAGGACACCGCCGAGATCGCCGCCGAAATGTCCTATTCGGAGCGGACGGTCAAGAACGTCCTGCACAACCTCACGAGCAGGCTGGGGCTACGCAACCGCACCCACGCGGTGTCCTACGCGCTGCGCAACGGGCTCATCTGAGCGCGTCTCACGCCACCGACGGCGCCAGCCACGACTCGCCGATGAACTCGCGCAGCGCGCCCGCCTCCGGGGTGCCCAACTTGTCGAACAGGGCGAACGCGCGCCGCCAGTAGTCCTGCGCCAGACCGGCCCGCGCGGCGCACCGGTGCAGTTCCGCGAGCTCGTTGAGCGCCCGCGCCTGCTGGTAGCGCTCACCGCGGTTGATGGCGACCCGCAGGCCGGCCTCCACCAGGTCGGCCGCCGTGAGCAGATCGCCGATGTCGCGGTGCACGGCGCCGAAGTCGATGAGCACCTCGCTCTCGGTGGCGGGACCGCTGATCGTCCGCACGATCCGCAACGCCTCGTTGAGGTTGGTGAGCGCGTCGTCGAACCGGCTGGTCTCCCGGAACGCGTTGCCCAGCCGGTGCCGCACGTAGGCGATCCGCGGCTCCAGGCCGTGTGCTTCGGCCAGCTGTGCCGCATCCCGCAGGTGGTCCACCGCCTCGCGGTGCCGTCCCAGCCTGCGCCACACGTCACCGAGGTCGGCCAGCGCCCCGCTCTCCCCGTCGGCGTCACCGGCCCGCCGCGAGAGCACCAACGCGTGCCGGTACTGGTCCACGGCGTCGTCGAGCCTGCCCAGGACGGCCAGCGTGCCGCCCAGGTTGGCCGCGACAGCGCTGTCCAGCCGGGCGTCACCGGTGCCCGGTGCGGAGCGGAACCACCGCAGCGCCTCGCCGAACTCCCCGGTGCGGTGGCACAGCAGGCCGAGCGCGTTGACCGACGAGGCCTCGAGATCGCGTTCCCCGTTGCCGCGGTGCAGGTCGATCGCCCGGGTGAGTTCGGCGCGCGCGTCCGCGGCGCGGCCGTGGTGCAGGTAGGCCGCCGCGAGGTCGGACCGCGTGTGGGCCTCCCCCACCGGGTCGCCGGCCGCCGTCGCCGCGGCCAGCGCGGCCTCGTGCGTGTGCACCCAGTCGTGGTCGTGGCTGTAGCCGTACAGGTAGAGGTAGGCGCGCAGGCACCGGGTCAGCTGCCACGCGTGCGTCGGCCAGCCCTGGCCGGCGGCCAGACCCACCGCGGCGATCAGGCACGGCCGCTCGGCCTCCAGCCAGCGCCGGGCCGCCTCACCGTCGGCGAGCACCGGGCCGTGCGCGGGCGCCACGCCGGTGAGGACGATCTGCTTGCCCGGGTAGATCAGCTGGGTGGCCCGCGCCGCGGTGTGCAGGTAGAAGTCGAGCACGCGGGTGATCGCCGCGCGCCGCGCGGGCTCCGGTTCGCAGTCGCGGGCGAGCCCGCGCGCGTACTCGGCGAGCAGGTTGTGCAGCCGGTACCGGTCGCGGGTCACGACCGTGACCAGGTTCTCGTCCACCAGCCGGTCGAGCAGCCACCGCGCGCGCGATGGCGTCAGCCCGGCGAGCGCGCCCACCGACTCGGGTGTGAAGTCGGCGCCGGGGTGCAGTCCCAGCAACCGGAACAGGCGCCGCTCCGCGTCCTCCAGCGCCTGGTAGGAAAGCTCGAACACGGCGCGCAGCCTGCGGCTGCCCGCGGCCAGCTCGTCCAGGCGGTCGCCGGTTTCGGCGAGCCGCACCGCCAGGTCCGCGACCGTCCACGTGGGACGGGACTGCAACCGGCGCGCCGCGAGCGCGACGGCCATCGGCAGCCACCCGCACAGCTCGACCACCCGCCGCGCCGCCTCCGGCTCGGCCTCGACGCGCTTGGCGCCCACCACCCGCACCAGCAGTTCCCGCGCCTCGGCCGGGGTGAACACGTCCAGCGGCAGCGTGCGCGCACCGTCCAGGGCGAGCGCCCGGCGGCTGGTGACCAGCACCAGGTTGGTCGGCCCCGCGGGCAGCAGCGGCAGGATCTGGTCCTCGCTGGCCGCGTTGTCCAGCAGCACCAGCACATCGCGGCCGTACACGCGGTCGCGGTAGAGCGAGGCGCGCTCCTCGAGACTCGGCGGGATCTGGTCGCCGGGCACGCCGAGCAAGCGCAGGAACGACGCGAGCACCGCCGCCGGGTCGGCGGGCGGCTGGTCGGAGTGACCGCGCAGGTCGACGTAGAGCTGGCAGTCGCCGTACCGGCCCTCGGCGAGCAGCTGGTGCGCGACGTGCACCGCGAGCCGGGTCTTGCCGATGCCCGCCATGCCCTCGATCAGGGCGATGCCGACCGCGGTGCCGCCGTCGAGCGCGCGCAGCCCCTCGCGCAGGGTCGTCAACTCGGTCTCCCGGCCGCTGAAGTCGGCGGTGTCCAGGGGCAGCTGGCGGTGCGCGCTGACCGGGGCGAACTCCGGCCGTGCGACCTCCTGCCGCAGCACGCGCTGGTAGGCGGTGGCCAGTTCCGGGCCCGGGTCGGCGCCCAGCTCGCCCGCCAGCCTGCGGCGCAGCGTGTCGAACACGTCGAGCGCCGCGGCCTGCTGGCCGCTGCCGGCGAGCGCGATCATCAGACGCGCGTGCACGGCCTCGTGCAGCGGATCGGCCTCGGCGACGCGCTGCAGCAGCGGCAGCACCTCCTGGTAGCGGCCGAGATCGGAGGCGGCGCCCGCGTACTCGACGACCACCGCGCGGTACTCGCGCACGAGCGCGACGACGATCGGGTGCGACGACAGCGCGCTGAGTCCCTCCAGCGGCTCGCCGCGCCACAGGCCGACCGCCTCGGCGAACAGCCCGCACGCCTCGGCGAGCTCACCGTCTTCACGCACCTGGCGGGCGCGGGCCACGAGCCTGCGGAACACCAGCAGGTCGTGCTGCCCCTCGGCGACCTTGAGCTGGTAGCCGCCACGGGCGGACAGGATGCACCCGTTGTCCGGGTCGCTCTGCACGCGCCTGCGCAGGCGGGACACGCGGGACTGGAGCAGGTCGACGGTGCCGTGTTCGGCCTTCTCGCCCCACACCGCCTCGACGAGCGCGTCGCGGGAGACCGGCGTGTTGGGTGACAGCGCGAGCAGCGCCAGCAGGGTGCGCTGGGTCTCCGATCCGGGGTCGACGGCCGCGCCGTCGGCGAGCACCCGCAGCGGCCCGAGCACCTCGACACGCAGACCGCCGTTCGCGGCCGGTTCGCCGCCCGCCTCGCGCAGCAGCTCCCCCAGCTCCACACGGGACAGGTCGAGCACGTCGCCCAGCTTGCGCAGCGTGGACGCGCGTGGCCGCGTGACCCGGCCCTGTTCCACGTCGCGCAGCCCGGCCACGCTCAGACCGGCCAGGTCGGCGACCTCACGCTGGGTGAGGCCGGCGCGCTTGCGGAAGCCCTGGACCAGCGTCCCCAGGCGGCTGCGCGAACCGTCGCTCATCCCTCACCGTCCCGTTCTCGTCGTTCGCAGCTGGGACGTAGTGCGGCGCCCAGCCGTTCCCGCAATGCTCCGGCAGGGTTACAAACCCCGCTTCGAAAACGCTTCGAACGAACCGGGTGGTTGCGGCGCGCTCAGGCGGCGTGCCGGAACGCCGCCACCACCGCGTCGGCGCACGCCGGGGGCCGCGTGTCGTCGGCGCGCGCGATGACCTGGCCGGTCACGGTCAGCGGCGGGTCGAGCGGGATCACCCGGACGCGGGTGGACGAGGCCTCCGCAACCTGTTCCGCGGGCAGCAACGCCCAGCTGCGCGGATCCGCGCCGACCTCGACGAGCGTGGCCTCCGTGGTGCTCGCCGGGCGACCGAGCGCGGGCCGCACCCCGACGCGCCCCAGTGCCCCGAGCACCGCGTCGTGCAGCGCCGGATCCCAGCGCCGGGAGGGCAGGCGGAGCACCGATCCGGCCAGCTCACGCGGCTGCAGCGCGGTGCGCGCGGCCAGCGGGTGGCGCGCCGACACGACCGCGCGGAGCGGTTCGGTCCACGCCGGCTTCACCAGGAGACCGGGTGCGTCGATGTCGCCGCGCGCGAGCGCGATGTCGAGGTCGCCGCGGCGCAGGGCCCGCAACCGCGCGGCCTCCGGCAGGTCGACGAGCTCGACGTCGAACCGGGCCCCCTCGGCGCGCAGGGCCTCGACGCCGCTTTCCAGCCTGCGGGTCAGGCCGGGCGCCATGCCGATCCGCAACGTGGTGGCTCCCCCGGCGGCGGCGCGCACCCGGTTGGCCGAGGCGAGCGCCTCCCGCGCGGCGTCGAGCACGCGTCGCCCGGCGTCGGTGAGCCGCACGTGGCGCGGTGAGCGGTCCAGCAGGCGCACCCCGAGCTCCCGTTCCAGGCGCGCCACCTGCTGGCTCACCGCGGGCTGCGCGATGTCGAGCCGGGCCGCGGCGCGCCCGAAGTGCAGTTCCTCGGCGACCGTCACGAAGTACCGCAGCGCCCGCAACTCCATACCGCCTCCGATCAGTAACGATCAGCCAAGCTTATTACTGCGCGGGTCGATTGGGCCTGGTTCGGCGAGCATGGATCACGCTGAACTGGCGACATGCGAATCGGACTGCACCTTTCCACTGCGGGCACGCTGGACGACTTCCACGCGGAAGCGGCCGCCGCGCACGACCTGGACGCCGCGTGGGCCAACCTGCAACCGGGCGGATGGGACCCGCTGACCCTGCTGCCCTCCGTCGAGGGCCCCGCCGAGCTCGGCACCGCGGTGGTGCCCACCTACCCGCAACACCCCGCGGCGCTGGCGACGGAAGCGCTGACCGCGCAGGCCCTCACCGGCGGACGGCTGACGCTGGGCATCGGCCCGTCCCAGGAGTTCGCGATCACCGGCTGGTGGGGCATCCCGTACACCAAACCCGCCTCGCACACCCGGGAGTACCTCGAGGTGCTGCGCCCGCTGTTGCGCGGCGAGCACGTCAAGCACTCCGGCGAGTTCTTCACCGTCGACTACCAGCTGGAGGTGACCGCCCCCGAGCCGCAGGTGCTGCTCGCGGCGCTCGGGCCGCGCATGCTCGGCATCGCGCGGGACCTCGCGGACGGCACGATCGCGGTGTGGGTGCGCCCGGACACCATCGAGAACTACTTCGTCCCCCGCCTCGGCCCGGGCCGGCGCGTGGTGACCGTGGTGATGGTCGGTGTCACGGGCGATCCGGACGGGGTGCGGGAGCAGGTCGCGCGCCAGATGGCGATCGTGCGCGAGCTGCCCGCCTACCAGACCGTGCTCGCCAGGGGCGGGCTGAGCGGCCCCGCCGACGCCGCGGTGGTCGGTGACGAGACCACGGTCGTGCGGGAGCTGCGCCGTTTCCGGGACGCCGGCGTGACCGACCTGATCGTCATCCCGGTCACCGAGCGCGGCCCCGTGCTGGAGGCGGCACTGCAGGCGCGTTAGGACGCCCCCGGCGTCACCGCTGGGGGACGACGGTGTCCAGCTTCACGCGGACCCGGTCGGCGTCCGGCGAACCGAGTTCCTCCAGCAGGTCAACGGCGGCCCGCCAGGCGCGCCGCGCGGACGGCAGGTCACCGCGCGCCTGGTGGGCGTCGCCGAGGTGGTTCAGCGACCGGCTCTCGTAGTACCGGCTGCCGTGCCTGCGGTACATGGCCACCGCTTTTTCGTAGCAGCGCACCGCTTCGTCGAGCCTGCCCAGCGACTGCTGGGCGTACCCGACGCTGTCCCACGCGTTCGCCTCGCCCAGCAGGTCGCCCAGCCCGGCCTGCCGCGCGATCGATTCCTGGCAGTACCGCAGCGCGTCCGCGTAGCGACCGAGCCGCGCGCAGCTCCACCCGACGTTGTTCAGCGCCAGCGCCTCGCCGGAGGCGTTGCCCGCGGCCTGGAACAACTCCAGCGCCCGGCGCGCGTGCCGGTGTTCGGAGTCGAAGTCGGCGAGGCGGTCGCACACCCACGTCAGCCCCTGCCGGACGTCGGCCTGGTTGCCCAGGTCGCCCAGCTCCTCGAACAGCTCCAGCGCGCGTTCGAGCTGCGCCCGCGCCGCCTCGTCCCGGCCCAGCGCGGTGAAGATGACGGCCAGACCGCGGTGGCTGTGCGCGAGCGCCACCGGATCGCCGAGCCGTTGCGCCGCGGCCAGCGCCGTGCGGTAGGTCCGCGGTTCGCCCAGCCAGTGCCGTCCCTGCCGGACGAACGTGTGACTCAGCGCGCACGCCAGTTGCCAGGCGGCCGCGTCGAACCCGGTGGCCGCCGCCCGGTCGATCGCCGCGACCAGCACCGGGAGTTCAGTGGCGAACCAGGCGGCGGCGTCCGGGGGCGCGTCGACGGCGACCCCGGGCGCGGGCGGGGCGAGCGCGATGCGGTCGCGGTGCGGGGCGAGCGCGGCCGCGCCGGCGTGCGCGGTGTGCACGTAGTGGTCGAACATCCGGCGCACCACCGCGGTCCGCTCCGACTCGGGGTCCTGCTCGTGGGTCAGCTCGATCGCGTACGCCCGCAGCAGGTCGTGGAAGGCGTACCGGCCGGGCGCGCGTTCGGCCACCAGGTGCGCGCGAGTCAGCTCGGCCAGCAGCGGCCGCACCGCACGCACCCCGGTGCCGAGCATGCTCGCCGCGGCCGCGGTGGTGACGTTCGGGCCGGGGTGCAGGCCCAGGAACCGGAACAACCGGGCGGCGTCGTCGCTGATCGCGTGGTAGGACCAGGAGAACACGGCGCGCACGTCGGAGGCGGCGTCGTCGCCCTCGAACACGTCCAGGCCGCCCCGTGCCACGGACAGCTCGGCGGCCAACTCGGTGAGCGTGAAGCCGGGGTTGGTCGCGGCGCGCGCCGCCACGATCGCCAGCGCGAGCGGCAACCGGGCGCAGACGCTGTTGATCCGCGCGACCGCGTCGGGTTCGGCGGCCACCCGGTCGGCGCCCAGCCTGCGCGCGAGCAGCTCGCACGCGTCGCGGTCGGGCAGCAGGTCCAGGCTCACCGGTGCGGCGCCCTCCACCGCGACGAGGCTGCCGAGCTGGTTGCGGCTGGTCACCACGGTGAAACCGGCGGGCGCACCGGGCAGCAGCGGGCGGACCTGGTCGGCGTCGCGCGCGTTGTCCAGCACCACCAGCACCCGCTTGTCCGCGATCAGGCTGCGGTAGAGGCTGACCTGCGCCTCCACGCTCACCGGGACACGTTGCGCGGGAACGGCGAGCGCGTCGAGGAAGCGGCGCACCGCCTCGGCCGGGCTCATCGCGGATCCGCCCGGGTCGAAGCCGCGGAGGTTGACGTAGAGCTGCCCGTCGGGGAACCGGTCGCGCACCCGGTGCGCCCAGTGCACGGCGAACGCGGACTTTCCCACGCCGGCGCCGCCGCTGACGACCGCCACCGACGCCGAGGGCCTGCGATCACCCGCCATCGGCAGCAACGCGTCCAGCCGCGCGAGATCGCGCACGCGACCGGCGAACTGCGGCACGTCGCCCGGCAGTTGCCGCGGAACCGGCGTGGGCTCGTCCAGAGGTTCGTCGCGCAGCAGGCGCACGTGGGTGTCCCGCAGCAACGGCCCGGGTTCGACGCCGAGTTCGTCGACCAACCGCGCCCGGGCGGCGGTGTAGACCTCCAGCGCCTCGGGGGTGCGGCCGCACCGGTGCAGCGCGAGCATCAGCAGCGCCTGCAGCCGTTCCCGGAACGGGTTGGCCTCGGCTTCCCGGCGCAGGTCGCCGACCACGGCGCGGTGCCGCCCAGCGCCCAGCTCGGCGTCGAAGAAGTCCTCCAGCGCGCTGAGCCGCCGCTCGGCCAGCGCCGACCCCTCGCTGTCCAGCAGGGACTGGGTGGCACCGCCGAGGGCCGGACCGCGCCACAGGTCCAGCGCGGCACGCAGTCCGTTCGCGGCGGCGTCCACGCGTCCGGCGTCCAGATCGGTCCGCGCCGCGGCGACCGCGTCGTCGAACTCGTGCAGGTCCAGCTCACCCGGCGCAACGTCGATGACGTAGCCGGGCGCGCGCCGCGTGATCACCGGGGCGCCGAGGAGTTTGCGCAGCTCGGAGACGTACACCTGCACCTGGCCGCGCACCGTCGCCGGTGGCGCGGCCCCCCACACCAGCGCGAAGAGCCGCTCATCCGGCACGACGCGCCCGGCGCGGAGCAGCAACGCCGCGAGGACCGAACGCTGCTTCGGCCCGCCGAGCCGCAGGGGCCCGCCCGGACCGGACACCTCGATCGGGCCCAGCAGCCGGTACCGCAGTCCCCGGGACTCCTCCGGCGGCGTGGCGGACACGTTCGGCACCTTCCATGGGCGAAGCGGACTACAGCGAACTCAAGCGGACCCGGGACGTCTGCCGCTACTGCGCTCCCGCATCGGGCGACAGCGCCCCGGCAACGGTCTCGACCAGTTCGAACACACCTTCGCCGGTGAGGATCAGCTCGGTCTCGGTTCCCGGGTTGAAGCACAGCACGTGGTCCTCGTCCGGCCACTCCGCGAGCACGCCGAGGAACGGCACGGTGGTGTGCGGCTGCCCGGGGGCGATCCGGTTCAGCATGGCCGGGGACGAAAACAGGACCACCACGGGGAAATCCCCTCGGCTGGTGGTGCGCCAGGTGACGTCGCCGCCGGGCTCCCGGGCGGGCCCCGTGGTCGCGACGATCACCTGCGCGTTCACGAGCGCCTCCAGGTACGCGTCCTCGTCCTGCCTGCCGATCGCGCCGGCCAGCTGTGCTTCCAACTCGTTCGACGGAGGCGGGACCGGGCCCGGTTCCCGTCCCGCGCCGAATTCCTCCAGCACCAGGCCGCGCACCCGGCGCCGCACCTGCTCGTAGGCCGCTTCCTGCACGTCGGCCGCCGCGACGAGCTGTTCGCGCCCCTCGGCGAGTGCGATCAACGCGTCCGGGGGAAGCACCACCCCGATGGGCAGGCCGGGGTTGATCGCGAGCTGGAGCGTGCTGCCCGCTCGCCACTGAGCCCTGATCTCGCCGAACGTGGTGGCGATGTGGTCCGGGGCGAACGGCCCGAGCACGACTTCCATCGACCGGGGCGAGGTGAACACCAGCAGGTGCTCGCGCTCCAGCGGCAGCTGCGAGACCAGCTCCCGCCACTCGGGGGTGTCCCGCTCGGGCAGCACCGGCAGGTACACCGGCGCGGCCAGCAGGAGCTGCGCGTAGCGCCGACCGTCGCGTTCGGCGAGCGCGGCCTGCAGCGCGCGCTCGATCTCGTTGTCCGGCTGCCACACAGGTTCCACGCGTGCTTGCCTCTCTGGGGTACCTTTTGTCCTGCAGACCCTAGTCGGCCGACCAACGGAAGCCATGCCACGCACCCTCTTCGTCGCCCCGGATCAGCGCGGCGCCCTGCCCACCATCCGTGACGCGCTCGAAGCGGCCGACGCGGGCGCCGTTATTTCGATCGCGCCGGGCGAGTACCCCGAACCGATCTCGATCGAGCGCCTCCACGTCACCCTGTCAGCCCGTGAACCGGGCAGCGTCACCATCAGCACGCCCTTCCCGGACCAGCCGGTCGTGTCCATGGCCGACGCGAAGGTCGAGCTGATCGGCCTCAAGCTGATCGGCGAGGAGCACTCGGCCGTCCGGGTGCGCGGCGGCGAGGTGAAGATCGTCGAGTGCTCCGCGACCGCCCGGTACGCGCCGGGGATCGACGTCGCGGGCGCCGACCGCGTCGAGATCCGCAACACACACGTCACCGGGTCGCAGTACGGCATCGTCATCGAGGAGTCCGACGGCACCGTCGACCGGTGCGAGATCCGCGAGATCGCCGACGACGGCATCATCGTGCGGCTGGGCGCGCGGATCAAGGTCCAGCACACCACGGTCGCCGGGTGCGGCTTCCGCGGGCTGTACCTGTACCAGGCGGGCGATTCCAGCCTGGACCGCTGCGACATCTCGCAGACCGGGGACGCGGGCGTCGCGGTGGCCGATCAGACCTCGCCCACGATCAACACCTGCTGGGTGCACGACACGCAGGGCGTGGGTATCAGCGTGGGCCGCGGCTGCGGCGGGGTGGTCGAGGACTGCCGAGTCGAGAACACCGCGGTGCCGGGCATCCACCTCGCCGACGGCGCGCGCACCGAGATCCGCGAGGGCGACCCGTCCCGCGGCAAGGTGCCGGTCGGCGCGGTCGCCACCACGGGCAACCACCAGGACCTGGAGACCGTCGACACACTGCTCGGCGAGCTCGACGGGATGATCGGACTGGCCGGGGTGAAGGCCGAGGTGCGTGGCCTGATCGACGAGATCCAGGTCAACGAGTGGCGCCGCAGCGAGGGACTGTCGGTCGGCACGGTCAGCAACCACCTCGTGTTCGCGGGCGCGCCCGGTACCGGTAAGACCACCGTCGCCCGGATCTACGGTCAGCTGCTCAAGGCACTGGGCATCCTGCCGAACGGGCGGTTCAAGGAGGTGTCGCGGCGCGACCTGGTCGGCCAGTACATCGGCCACACCGCGGAGAAGGCGGCCTCGGCGTTCGACGAGGCGCGCGGCGGCGTGCTGTTCATCGACGAGGCGTACACGCTGTCCCGTTCGAGCGGCAGCGGCGCCGACTTCGGGCAGGAAGCCATCGACACGCTGGTGAAGCTGATGGAAGACCACCGCGACGAGGTCGCGGTCATCGTCGCGGGCTACACCAAGGAGATGGCGGACTTCATGGACGCCAACCCCGGTCTCGCCTCGCGGTTCAACAAGACGCTGGTCTTCGAGAACTACAGTCCCGACGAACTCGTGGCGATCAGCATGCACATGGCCCGCAACGACGACTACCTGCTTGGCGAGGACCTCGACGTGGCGCTGCTCGAGTGGTTCTCGCAGATGAAGCGCGACCAGAACTTCGGCAACGCGCGCGAGGCGCGCAAGCTGTTGGAGCGAATGCGCAAGTCCCAGTCGTCGCGGCTGCGCTCGCTCGGGCACCGCCCCACGCGCGACGACCTGCGCACCCTGTCGCTGGACGACCTGCTGGAGGCCGTGCGGGGCACGGGTTAGCCGACGGCCTCGGTGTCGATCGCGTACGTCCGCTCCCAGGCGGTCGGGGACCTGCGGGTCAGCAGGTCGAATCGGCGGCCCTGCTCGTCGGGCCGAAACTCGTACCGCTGTCCGTTGTGGACAAAAACAGCGCGCCCTCGCCGATGGGTCGCCGTGGTGGCGTTGCGCCGTCGCGGGGAAGCCGTCGACGAACGCGACCGCCCCGTCGTTGCGGGTGCCGCGGCCGCGGAAACCGCAACCGCTCCTCCGCCGTGTCACGGTGCGCCCGCGGGCACCACGCGGGTGAGCAGCGGCGCGGCCGTCCGGCCCGCGCGCGGCGAGTGCCCGCACGCACCGGTGCGGGGTGGGGCTCTTTTCGTGGCTGCCGAACGGCGTCTGCACACACCAGTGCCGCGCCGGTCCGCCACCGCCGGTTCGGCGTGGGCGGCGACCGCGGCGGGCCACGCCGCGGTCGCACCGCTGCCGGTGAGCGGGGTCGTCCGTGGCGCGGGAGATGCGCAGCAGCACCGGCGCCCCGCACCGGCGCGCAGCTCGGGGGGCAGGGTGTCGCGCAGCGGGCTACCGATGCCGTCGGGCACCCGCACCGCCCACGGTGCCACGAGGTCGACGTACCCCGGGCGACTCGCCCCCGGGCACCCGATGCCGGTGCACGTCTCGTCGGCCACCCTCGCGGGCGGTCGCTCGCGCGCCGCAACACGCGCAGTCGATGCCGGACGGATCGTCGAGGATCCGCACCAGCCTTCCGGTCACGGTCAGGCGCCCGCGCTGTCGCCGTCGCCCTGCTTGCCCGGCACGGTGGGGCTGCCCGCTGCCGCCGCTTCGGCGATGGCGGTGACCAGTTCCGGCACGCTCGCGCCGGGCAGCGTCAACTCCATCGTGGTGCCCGGGTCGAAGCACAGCACGTGGTCCTCGCTCGGCCAATTCAGCAGCACGTCCAGAAACGACACCGACACCCGTGGGCCGCCGTCCGCGGCCACGACGTCGAGCACGCCCTCTGAGCTGAACACGGGCACCACGGGCGTGTCCTCGTCGCCCAGGAACCGCCACGGGAACTCGCCGCTCTCGATCTGCGACGCCTCGGCCGGTGCGCTGGTGGGGACGACCACGTCCGCACCGATCAGCGCGAGCAGGAACGTATCGAAGTCCAATTCGGACACCGCGTCGCGCAGCCGCTCCTCCAGCTCGTTGGACGGCTGCAGCGCCGCCGCGGCGTCGGCGTCTCCGCCCAGTTCCTCCAGGACGAGCCGCCGGACCTCGCCGAGCACCTCGTCGACCATGGCGTCCTGGACCTGCTCGACCGGGACGAGTTCCTGCCGCCCCTCGGCGAGGTCGTCGACCTCACCCAGCACCAGGTACACCCCGATCGGCACGCCCGGGTTCACCACGAGCTGCGCGTGGTCGGGGTGGATCTCGCGCAGGCCGTCGATGTCGGTGCGGCGCCAGGTGTCGACCACGCCGCCGAGCGCCCAGTCCAATGCCTCCTCCGAGGTGAACACGAGGACGTGGTTGCCTTCGGGCATCGGCACGCTCGTCGGCCACGGGTCGCCCGGTTGCGGAGCGTCCGGCACGTACAGCGGGGCGGTGCGCAGCAGCTGCGCGAAGCTGCGGCTGTCCCCGTCCTGCAGCGCGGTCAGCATGTCGGTCTCGACATCGTTGGCCGGGCGCCACTCAAAGTCCACTCGAGACACTTCCTTTTCGTCGATCGCCGGAACCGGACCTCGCCCGCTGTGCGTTGCGCCAGGTGGATCGGCTCATCGTACCGAGTCCCGACCGTCGTCGTCGCCGGAACGGCCGAGTGGGAGCTCCTCCCGGGTGTGCCCGCGGTACAGCTCCGCGACGGTGAGCGCGTCGAGCTGTTCCGGCGCGTACCGGGACGGCAGGGTCCGGTCGACCTCGGCGGTGACACGGACCCACCGCAGCTCCCCGCGGTCCAGTTGCGCGCGCATCTCACCGATGTGCGGCGCCTTCGTCCCGCCCTCGAGCGCCATCGCACTCAGGGCGGCGAGCACGTGCTGCCGCGGATTGCCGACGGGTTTCTCCGCGGCGGCGACCGGACCCACGGCCTCGAGCACCACGTACCGGCCGTCGCGGTCGCGGTGGATCTGCGTCAGGCCCCGTCCGGTTTCCGGCACGTCCACCCGGGTCAGCGGGCCGTAGCCGAACTCACCGTACAGGTCGCGTGTGCTTCGCGCGGCGATTCCGACGGCTCGGTGGGCCAGTTCGTCGTCCAACACCTCGACCGGGTCCGGAAGCGCGGTGTGGATCAGGGGTGCGTCGCGGTCGAGCAGTTGCGCGAGCTCCGGAACCGTCGGTTTCGTACTCAGCCCGGGAATCGTCACCCGGATCCCTCCCGGCCCGTTCAGTTCCGGCACCACCGCGACGTGGTGGTCCGGGTCGACCGTCGGCATGCGGGCCAGCAACGGCACGCGGGCCTCCGCGAGTTCGGGGAGCAGCCGCCCGAGGACCGCGACCGGATCCCACCCACCGAGCGGAACCTCCTTCCGCACCGGCAGACCGGTCACGGCGGTCAGCACCGCGGCCACCTGGTCCGGCCGGGCGGGCCCGGCGGTGCTCACCAGTCCCTCGGCGAGCAGGACGTGCTCGACCACCAGCATCCAGCGCGGGCTGCCCGGACCGTCGGCGTCCACGGGCAGCAGGAACTCGTTGCGCACCGCGAAATCCCGGACACCCGACGGCAGCGCCAGGCGCACGACGTGATCACCGGAGGGCAGCTCGATGACCAGGCCGCGCACCAGGTCAGGCCAGGTCACCGCCACCGCGCGGAGCGTGTGGAAAACCGTCTGCGACCGCATCTGCGCACCGTCGGCCGCCGCGGGATCGGTCGTGTCGGCGAGCGGGCGGTCGACCGCGGTCCACGAACGGTTGCGCGCATCCTCGTCCACCGCGGGCTCCCGCGGCACGAACCGGTGGGGGTTGGCGGGGTGCCTCGGATCGGTGCGCGGGACGACCGCATCGGCCAGTTCGCCGAACACCCGGTGCACGAGCACCATCCCGGTGCGATCGGCGCGGTAGAAGAACTCGTGGTCCTCCAGCAGCGCCATCAGCTCGGGGTCGCGCCCGTGTTCCGCGGTGAACGCGGCCCGCGCGTCCGCCCGGTCCAGGGCCAGGCGCGCCTCCGGGGCACCGGCCGCGAGGAGGTCGACCGCAGGCACCCGGCCTTGCACCGCGACCGGCTGGTAGGGATCGAGCACGATCACACCGTCCCGTGTGCGGGGCAGCCCGTGCTCGGCCAGGTGCGGAACGAGACCGGGTGCCTGCTCGAGCACGGCAGGCCACGCGTCGTCCGGCACGGACAGCGGCGCGTCCCCGTTCGCCACGGGCGCGGGCCGGACCTCGGCGGCCGGGTTGCCGCGCGGCAGCAGCGATCCGAGGCCCTCGTCCCAGTCCTGGGCGAGTGCGCGTTCGAGCGCGGCCGCGGGCTCGACCTCGGGGTGGTCTCGCACGGCGAGGGCTTCCCGGTTGTCCACGAGCCTGCGCAGCAGTGCCGCGTCGCCGCGGTTCACCTCGTGCATCGCGAGGAGCTGGCTGCGCGCCCGCGGATCGGTCATTCCGTCGTGCACGGCGCGCACGTCGTCGGGCAGGTGCGACGGGTCGGGGATCGCGGTCACCGCACCCGCGCGCACCCGCCACTCCCGCTTCTCCTCCTCGGTGGCGAGGCGGAGCTGGTGGGCGTCGGGCGGCAGCTGGGTCAGCCTGCTGGGCCGTGTCCCGGCCAGCGGCACCGGCCTGCCGTCGGCGTCGAGCACCAGGACCTCGATCCCGAACGGGGCGTGCAGGGTCGCGCCCGGGATCCGGACGGACTCCGCGGCGAGCTCCCGCCGCGCCCAGATCGAGTCCACCGCACCCTCGATGCTCAAGCTGTCCTCGAGGTACCCGAAGACCCGGGACGCCCCGTCACCGACCTTCTCCGCGACGTCCCGCGCGGTCAGCCGCCGGATTCGTGGCGGACGTCCGCTGATCACCTCGTCGGTGAGCCAGTGGACCTTCCCGCGGTGGCCGACCGCGATCGCAGCGCCGTGCGGTGTGTCCAGGTCCACGACGTTGCGGAGGTGCACGACGTGGGCGATCGCGCCCGGGTTGTCCCGCAGCAGCTCCTCGATGCGCTGGTAAGCGGCCTGCGCCTGGTTCGTGGGGACATGCCGGAACCGGCCGCCGGTGATCATCTCCTCGCGCCCGGCCGCACCGAGCTCCGCGCCGAACGGCTCACCGTCGCGGATGCCGCGGAACATCGGCAACGCGGGCAGCTTGGGGATGCCGAGCTGGAAGATCGACCGAACCGCGAGGAACACCTCGAACGACGACGTGCCGGGCCGCCACAGGAACTTCTGCCACACCTCCGGTGGCAGGTGCCTGGCCGGCAGGTTCCCCTCGCCGCGCATGGCCTTGTCCAGCTCGGCGAGCTCGGCCGAGGGAAGCCGTCGCAGGCCGTCGGGCTGGTCGTAGGGCGCGACCTCGCCGACCACCTCGGCCGGGGCGTGGACCGAGTTCAGCCGCGACGCCAGCAGGGGGCGGCTCGCCGCGAGGCGACTCAGCTGTTCGGGGGTGAGGTTCTCCTCGTCGATCTCGGCGAGCACGCGCCGGATCCAGTCGGGATCCGACGTCGCCGGGTCCGCGTAGTGACTGGGCGCCGCCGCGTCGATCGCGGTGGGCAACGTGCCGAGACCGGTCTCCCAGCGCGACGTCAACAGCGCGGCCAGTGCGCGGTTCTCCCCCCGCTCCGCCAGTTCGCGGTGTTCCCAGTTCTCCGCCAGCAGGCGGAGGTGGTCGATCGCGCGCACGAACACCTCGGGGTTCGCCGCGGCGTCGATCACATCGGCCATCGCCCGCAATTCCAATCGGGCGAGCCGGTCGCCGGCAAGCGAGTAGTACACGGCCGCGGCTTCCGGTGGGAACGACGCGGGTGGCTGGGTCACGTCCTGATCGTCCAGCTCGGCGCGCTGGTACCGCTCGGCCCGCGCGCCCCACTCCCGCCGCTGCGCGGGGGTCATCGCGTCCAGGTACCGCTCGCTGGGGGTGCGGGTGTTCACCGGCGACCAGGACCGGCCCGGCACCGGCACCGCCGGTGCCTCGAGCAGCCCCGCGGTGTGCACGATGACGTCGATCGCGTACACGCCGTCGGCATGCCCGTACAGCGGTTCGGCCGCGGTCGTGCCGCGCGCCGGGTCGAGGTGGACCAGCGGCCCGCCGTCGTCGCTCGCGACGGCCGTGACGTAGGGGTCGTGGCCGTCGCGGTGCAGCACGACGTAGGCGAACGCGTGACCGGTGGTGTGCGCGAGCGCGGTCGCCAGCTCCGCGTAGGCCCGGTCGATCGCCGCGGCCGGGTCCGCGGTGTGCTGCGCATCGCGGGTGTCCACCAGGCGCTGAAACCGCCCCCCGCGGTCGGCGATGCGGCCGAGACCGTCGAGCTCGCCGCCGGTCGGCCGGGTGAGGTCACCGTCGGTGAAGCCGTCGACGGTGCGCCGCGCGGCGGCATCGACCTGCAGCGTGCCCGCGTCCCCGCGGATCCAGTAGTCGTGCAGCACCATCGCGGCGTCGGCGTCGGCGAGAGCTCCCGCCGGGTCCTGCTGCCAGGGCGCGAGCAGCCGGGCGGCGCGCACGAGGTCGTCCAGCCCCTCCAGGGGCGCGGTGCGCAACGCCTCCGCGGCGATCGCGAACTGCGAAGGAGGTGCCGGCACCAGACCGCCGCGCTCGCCGAGCACCCGGGTCACGCGGGCGGGGGCGAAGGGCTGCTCCCCCGTCGGGACCGCGCGGCGTAGCGGTCCGGTGACGATGTTGTTGCCGATCCGGTGCTCCTCGGGGAGTTCCTGCCGCTCCGCGGCGGGCAGGCGGCCCAGCAGCACTTCCCTGGCCACGAGGTCGCGGCGGTGGTCTTCCTCGGCGAGCAGCGCGCGGGTCAGTGGCCGCAGGTGCGCCTCGGCGATCCGGCCGAAGTCCCGGCGCTGGGGCAGATCGAGCTCGATCGCCAGGGCCGCGGCCGTCACCTCCGCCACGCCGGCCCGCTTCCCCGCGATGATCGCAGCGGCCTCCTGCGCGGCGATGACGTCGAGGGCCAGCAGGCGGCCGGCCAGCTCGGCGTCGACGGCGGTCGCGAGGTCGGCGTCCCGGCGTCCGGGTCCCGTCCGGGTCTCCTGCGCGAGTCGGTGCCGCGCCCGCCCCAGCTGGTCGGCGAGGTCACGCGCGATCTCACCCGTCGGCGCTCCCGGGTACAGTTCGAGGGCGATCAGCGGACCGCGCGCGAGGTCGGCGAACGCGATCACGAGGCGCTCGCCCCCACGGGTCGCGCGGTCGGTGTAGTCGACGGTGACCCGTGCGTCCCCGAGCGCGACCTGCGGCGTCCCGTCGACCGTGTGCACGGTCAGCTCGGGCACCACCCGGGCGATCGTGCGCAGGGCGTCGAGCACGTTCGCGCGGTCGGCGCCCACCTGCGACCGCGCGAGGCCGAGCACCGCGCCCGACTCGGCGGCGGGGTCGTCCACCACCCCGTGCACGATCGGGGCGCCCGCGTCGACCAGCGCGGCAAACCCCTCGATCGCCAGCTCACCGGTGCCGGGGACGTCGACCCGCACCTCGCCACCGATCCGCACCGGTGTGGCGGGCACGTACTCGCCATCGCCGAGCACCGCCATCATCGGCATCCGCGCGTCGGCGATCCGCGGCAGCAGCTGTTCCAGCACACCGGCGGCCCGCTGCGGCCCACCCAGGGGCCGCAGCGTCACGGGCACGTTCGCGACCGCGGCGAGCACGTGCGCGACGTGCTCGGCACCGCCGACCGCGCGGACGTCCAGCAGGCCCCGGGCGATGATCCCGCTTTCCGCGGCGAGCATCCAGCGCGGACTCTGCGGTGTGCCCGGGTCGGTGGGCAGCAGGAACTCGTTGGGCACCGCCTGCACGACCTCGGCTCCGGGCACGACGACGCCGTTGCGGCGCGACACCCGGTGGGACCGGACGAGGTGGTCCCCGGTGCCGGGGTTCTCGGTGACCAGTCCGCCGCGCACGTGCTCCGGCCGCGCGCTCGCGACCGCCCGCAGCACCTGGAAGGTGACGCGGGAGCGCATCTGGTCCGGCCACGCCGCATGCGGATCGAGGTCGTCGAAGACCGGGCGGGTGCTCGCCGCCCACGTTCGGCCCGTGGTGTCCTCGTCCCACATCGCCGGGCGGTGCACCGGCTGGGTGGGGTTGAGCGGGTGCCGTGCGTCCGCCGTGGACAGTCCGGCCGCGTCGAGGAGACCGAGCAGGGCCCGGTGCACCAGCACGACCCCGGACTTGTCCGCGTTGTAGACGAACTCGTGGTCGTCGAGCAAGGCCGTCGACGACGGGGCGGTCGTGTTCTGCCGGACGAGCTGCTCACGCGCGGACGCGGGGTCGGTGGCGGTCAGCCCCGCGACGGCCTCCCGCGCGGCGCGCGACTGGTACACGCCGAGCTCGACCGCGCCTGCCGCGGTCCGCGGCAGGCCGTTGTCCCGCACGAGCTCGGCCAGCACCGGGGACGCCTCGGAGAGGGCGCGCAGCTGCTCCTCGGACGGCATCAGCGCCGGCCCCGCCTCCGCGGGCAGCGCGGACGGGTCGTACACCAGGTCGATGTCGAGGGAGCCCAGTTGGGCCCTCCACGCCTCGGCGAGCACGCGGTCCAGCCGCACGCCGAGGCGGTCGGCGGTGGCTGCGAACGCCTGGACGGCGCGCGGGAGCGCGGGCCCCTCCGTGCCGAGCACATCGGCCAGTGCGTGCATCTGCAGCTTCGCTCGCCGGTCGGAGAGCTCAGCGTACTGCGCGGCGACGGCATCCGAGGGCGCCGTTGCGGTGCGCCGCTCCACCCGCAGCCTGCGCGCGAGCCACCCGTCGCGGGTACCGGTGTCCATCGCATCGAGGTGGGCACGGGTGGGCGGGCGGCCGCTGGACTCCGACATCGGATAGCCGTCGAGCCGCAGGGCACCCCTCGTGGTGTGCAGGAGGGCGTCGGCCGCCACCACGTCGGCCCACCGGTCGGAACCGGTCGGGGCGACCTCGGCCAGAGCGCGCACCGGGTCGAGGAACAACACCCGGTGGTCATCGGTCGCGATGCCCACGACGTGCGCAGCGCCGGTCTCGCGGTGCAGCACCACGTAGCCGAACCCGCTGCGGCCACCCTTGCTGGTGAGCCGCTCCGCCAGTCCCCGCAGCCGCGCGGCGACCATGGCGGGACGTTCGGACGCGGGCCGCTCGCGCACGTCCAGCACCCGCTGGAACCGGCCGCCCCGGTCCTCGATCCGGCCCATGTCGACACCGCCGGGGGTCGCGGTCCGCGCCGCGACGTCGATCCCGGAACCGAACCAGTAGTCGTGCAGCACCATCAGCGCCTCGGCGGGATCGGCCCGCTCCGGGACCGGGCCCGCCAGCAGCCGGACGGCCTTGGCGAGATCACCGAGCCCGGACGCCTCGTCACGGCCGTCCAGGCGAGCTCCCCGGCTGAGCACGGTGCGTGCGATCGCGACGTCGGCGTCGGTGGCCGGGATCAGCTCGGCGGGACGGGTCCGGTGCGCCGGGAGGACGAGGGCACCGCCGTCCGCGGGTGCGAGCCGTCGCGGCAACCCGGGATCACGCTCCTGGGCGGGGCCTTCGATCAGCGCCCGGGTCAGCGGGTTCGGGTGCGTCTCGACGATGCGGGTCCACTCCCGCCCGTCGGGCAGGCCGTCCGCGATCTCGGCGGCCAGGTCCGCGACCGCGGTGGTCCGGGCGCCGTGGCCCTGCTCGGCCTCGTACCGCGCCAGCGCGTCGAGGGCGAGCAGGCGCCGCACGAGCGGCGCGTCGACCACGACGGCGGTGGCCTGCCGGCGGGGCAGGCGCCAGTGCTGTCGCGCGTCGGCCAGCTCGTGGCGGGCCCGGCCGAGCTGGTCGGCCAGCAGCCGGATCGCGGTGCGCTCGGCAGCGCCCGACGGCAGCCGCAGCCGGACCACCGGGTTTCGCCCCGGGTTCCCGGTGACCAGGTTGTCCAGCGGCGGCTCGTCGGTGAACTCGACCACCAACGCGGCCCGGTCGAGATGCGCCACGGCGTTGCCGTCACCTGCGGGCTCGACGAACAGGCCGGGAAGGACCTTCCCGACGGCCTGCAGCGCGAGGAAGGCGGTCCGGCGGTCGGTCAGGCGCTGCTGCTCAGGGTCGTGCCGACCGGTGGCGCCGGGTGCGACGTCCGGCGCAGCATCAGCACCGACCACCCCTGCCGGCGCGCCAGCGGCGACGGGAACTCCACCGACAGCACCTCCCAGACGCGACCAGTTGCCGAGTCGGTCAGGGACGTCCCCGGCGCGACCGGCTCCCCGTCCTCCAGACCCATCACCCGGATCCCCGGGAAGGCCACCAGGTCGTCCACTTTGGTCACCTGGAACGTCGTCACGTGGGTCTCCTTCGGTGTGGAAGAGGTAGTCGACGACCTCCTCGTCCGCATCGGTCCGCGGGAGCTGGTCCGGTTCGACCACCGGCGCCCGCGACTTGCGGCCGTGCAGGCGGTCCACCGCGGCGTCCGCGTGGGCCTCGGCGTTGGCTTCGAGCTGGTCCACCAGGGACCGCACCGGACGGATGCCCAGTTTCAGCTGGCCCGAGTGCGCCAGCTCGTGGCCGAGCACGCGGACGAGGGTGTCGATCGACTCGAACGCGTCCGGGGTCAGCCAGATCCGCCTGCCCTCGAACTCGGTCGGGGTGAGGCCGAGGTGCCCCTCCTCCCGGAGCAGCCGCAGCAGATCCTGATCGCGGACGATGCTGATCGCGACGCCGGTCGCGTCCAGACCGGCCCGCGCGGCGGCCCATCGCGCGGTGTCGATCGCCGGCTCGAGCGGCCCGTCCGGCAGCGTCACCGCCGGCGCGGCCTGGGCGCCGAGTCCCAGGTGCCGCTCGATCCCGGCGCGCACATCCCCCTCGCTGAGGGTCAGCCCGGTGCCCCACACCTCGTGGGCCTGGTTCAGCTTCGCGGTGAGCGCGGCGACCAGGTCCGCGCGGCGGTCGTCGGTGGTGGCCGCGGCGTAGGCCTGCGTGAACCGGGTCGCGTCCACCAGCGCCGACTTGACCTGGAAGAACGCGCGGTAGCGCGGCAGGTCCTCGTCCCACCCGGTGATCGCGTCCGCGGGCATCGCCTCGGCCCAGCGTTCGATGAACCGGGCCTCCTCGTCCGGCTGGTAGTTCATCAGGTGCAGGTGCGCGGCCAGGTCGGCGACCGGATCACCGTAGAGCGCCAGTTCCCAGTCGAGAACGCTCGTGCCGTCCGGTCGCACCACGATGTTCCCGCGGTGCAGATCCATGTGCACCAGCGCGAACCGGCGGCGGGCCAGCTCGTGCCAGCTCTCCCGCACCCCGGCCAGCGGGTCGTCCGGGATCCCGAACGCCCGCAGCAGTTCCTCGTGCTCGTCGGCGTCGCGGCGGTGCACCGCCTCGGTGAGCTCGGACAGCCTGCGCGCGAAACCGGCGGTGTCGCCGGGGGCGGGCCATCCGTTGGGCAGCAACGGAAGTTCGGCAGCGGTGACCTGGGCGGCGTCGGCGAGCAACCGGGCCAGGTCGTCGATGGTGTCGGACGGCACCGCCTCGCCGTCCACCAGGATCCGGCCGTTCTCGAAGGCCTGCACCTGGTTGCCGCCGAGTGACTGCCACATCGCGGGCACGTTGGGCAGCACCGTCGTCAGGCCCGCCGCGGTCGGGCGCAGCTTCTCCAGCAGATCCGCCTCGTGCCAGATCCTCATGTCCACATAGGATGATCCTTCGACCGGCATCCGGACGTTGACCAGCCCGAAGCCCGTGTCGACGAGGACGTTCGTGTTGTAGTTCCCCGCCGCGCCCGCTTCGTTGCGCGCCAGCGCGATCACGGTCTGCCCCCACAGCTCGCGCAGTTCCTGGTTCGCACTGTCGCGATCGGACGGGTGCACACCCTGCTCGCGCATCCGCTCTTCGAGGCGCGCCAGCAGTTCCGCGGCCTCGGCGCGCGCCAGCGCGGGCGGCTCGCTGTCGCGCACGTGCCGGTCCAGATCGGCCCACGTCCACTTCTCCGGCAGCTGGTCGGCGCGGATGCCGTGGTGCACGAAGACCTCGGTGATCGACGCGGTCTCCGGCGCGAGGACGTCACGCAGCACCTCGACGGTCTTGGGTGCGTACCAGTTCGCCGCGTCGGCGAACTCCAGGAGGTCGAGCAGCTGGCGGCGGGTGTACTCGGCGGTCCTGCTCGCGAAGAACTGGGCCAGCTGGTCGCGGTCCTCGGACATGACCGCGCGGTCGTAGCCGTAGCGCCAGCGGAACTGCTCGTTCTTGAGGAAGTCCCCACGGCGGAACCAGCTCGCCGACGTGACGTTCACCGTCGTCGACACGACACCCGAGGCGCCCTGGATGGCGATGTCGACCGCACTCGGGTCCGGGGACAGTGCCTCGGTCGTGACACGGCTGTGGAAGCTGCCGACGTTGCCCGGGCCGAGTTCGTCGAGCATCAGGTTCAGCGCACCGGGAACGCCGGTGGGCCCGTGGTGGTAGACCCCGACGATCCGCGCGATCAGGTCCAGCGCCTCCTCGGCGTCCTCGCCGACGACGATGAAGTGCGAGTCGATCGAGCCGGCGAGCACCCGGGTGGGTTCGCCGGGCACTCCCGCCACGAACCGGACGATCAGGTGCTGCCGGTGCGCACCGCGTAGCTTCGCCCACAGTTCCTTCGGGCCGGGCTTGCGGACCTTGTCGATGTGCAGCAGGTACTCGCCGTGGCCGTAGCGCAGGACCTTGGCGAGGTGCTTGACGCGCCGGACCATCTCGCCGTTCTCACGCAGGCGCTCCATGTCCTCGACGAGCTGACCCGGCCGCGGGAGGCTCGGACGCCGCGCCAGGATCTCGCGCGCCTTCGCACCCAACTCGGGGTGGTCGGCGAACCGGGTCAACAGTTCGCGCAGGTCGTCGTCGACGCGGTGCACGTCGGTGGCCAGCGCCAGCGCCCAGTCGTCCATCGCGCGGGCGGTGGCCGCGCGCGGGCTGAGCTCCTTGTGCAACCGGGTGGCCAGGCGCTCGATGCCGTTGCGCGCGGTCACCATCTTCATGGCGCCGTCGAGGGTCCGCTGGCTCGCCTCGGTCGCCGACTGCCCCGCGGCGGCGGTGTTGCCCTGTTGCAGGCTCACGGCCGCGCTCACCGCGCCGCTGCCGAGCGCCTTGCCGAACGCCGCGATGGCCAGCTGCCGGATCTCCCGGCGGTGCATGAACCGCTCACGCTCGATGAGGTCGTCGACGTGCCGGTGCACCCACTCCTGGAACTCGGCGAGGGTCTTGCGGGAGCCGTCCTGCGTCCACTGTGTCGGCAGCAGCGACAGGAACTCACGTACGTCGGTGTTCCCGCGCTTGTACACCGCCTGGTGCGTCGTCATCGGCGCGAGCGCACCGGGCAGGTCGGACAGCGCGTAGGTGATGCGCAGCTCGCCGGGGATCTTCGGGGTGCGCAGGGCGGGCTCCGCCTGGATCCGCAGGGTCAGGCCGTCGCCCGCGTCGATCGCCGCGGCGAGCTCGTCGATCGTGAAGTCCTCACCGCGGTCCTTGCGGCGGGCGACTTCCTTCGCCACGGCGGCGGTCTCGCGGACCTTCAGCTTCAGTTCAGCGGCCTTGCGCTCGGCGTCGCGGTACACCGTTTGGGCATGCGCGACCTCGTCGTTCCGCCTGGCGATCACGCCGTCGGAGGCGCCGCGCCTGCGGGCCCTCATCAGCTCCGCGGCCGCGTCGCGCGCCGCGACCCTGACCGACGGGAGAGCCTTCACCGCCGCCGCGTGTTCGGCTTCGGTGCGCTCGGCCACGATCTCCTCGGCCGTGATCAGCCGCGCCGACCGCACCCCCGGGTAGGCCTGGGCCCGTGCCGCGGCTTCGTCCGCGGCGCGCACCAGCATCGCGGCCGTGTCGTCCGGCACCAGTTCGCCGGCGGGCCGGGCGGGCAGGTGCTGCCCGATCTCCGCGGCCGCCCCCTGCGCCACGCTGTCCGCGGCACCCATCAGCGACAGGGAGGTGTCGGCCATGGCGATCCGCGCGTTGGCGCCGATCAGGGCCTGGAAGCCCTGGCGCTCGCGGACCGCGTCCTCCCACAGTTTGCGGGCCAGGGCGGTGTACTTGAAGTTCAGGTACCGCGAGGACATGAACCCGAAGCGCTGCCCCGCGCTGCCCGCGACGAGCGGACCGATCAGTTCGAGGCTGCCCGCGCTGATGTTGAAGAACGTGGTGACCAGGACTTCGAGCGGAAGCGTCGTGAAGTTCTCCTTGGCCAGCGACTTCAGCGTGGGCTGGATCCACAGCTGCGTGCCCTTGGTGACGACGTCGGCCAGCTGCTCGGAGATCGCCGTGCGGATGTCGGCGTCGCCTCCGTGGTAGGTGTTCGGCGAGACCCCGATCCAGTACCGCTGTTCACTCGTGGGCACCCGGCCGCCCTTGAGGATCTGGTAGGAGCGCGGCAGGGCGCCGACCACCAACGACACCTTGAGGGTCTCCCCCGTGGGCAGCTTGATGGTCAGCGTCCCGGCGTCGTTCACGGCCTGCTTGCCCGCGTCGGCCGCGGCGATGCGCTCGTCGGACCACGAGACCTCGACCAGCTTCCGCAGTGTCTCCTGGATCGCCGGGCTCTTCACGTAGCTGTTCGGGAATTCCCGCGCCAGCAGCTGCTGCGCCACCTCGGCGCCGATCCGGGTCATCCGGGCCTGCAGGTCGTTCATCTCTGCGCCGGTCAGGTGCACGACCGGCTCGGGTGGCGCGGTCTGCGGCACCTCACCCGCGTGCGTGAGCTCGGCCAGCGGCTGCAGGGTTCGGCCGGCGTCGTGCGCGCCCTGCTGCAGCGACACCGCGGTGGGGCCGATACCACCGCGCATGATGAACGCCCGCAGGCGCCGCATCTCATTCGCCGCCTCGGTCTGCTTCGCCATCGACGTGTAGTAGGCGGCGGGTGCGACCAGTCCCGTCCACCCGAAGTAGACGCCGCGCGCGATGAGGTAGGTGCTGCTCAGCCCCGCACCCAGGCCCAGCGAGGCGAGGGTGCCCGCGGCGACGCCGCCGATGCTGCCCAACTGCACGAGCAGCGTGGTGCGCGCTTCGACACCGAGCGAGGGCAGCTGGGACCGGTAACCGGAGACCTGTTCGACGAGCAGCTTCTCCAGATCGGCGCGCACGCCCGCGCGCTCGGCGTCCGGACGCACCGCCACGACGAGCTGTCCGCCGTCGACCCACTCGACCGGCACCATCGACGGCATCCGCAGCGCCACCCCGTCGGTGGGATCGCTGCCGTGCTCGGCGATGAACGCATCCAGGTCGGTCTGGGTGCCGATGCGCCTGCCGAGGTGTTCCTCGATCCAGTTCGCCTTGGCGCGCAGGCGGAACTCCGCGGCCAGCGGGTGGTCACCCGAGTCGATCTGGGCGAGCGAGGGGCCGACCCGGCCCTGCAGGGTGAACCCGGACCGGAACACCCGGCCGCCCGGCACCTTGTCCGTACCGGACTTCCAGGTGATCTTGACGACGTTGTGGAACGTCGGTTCGGCGGCGGCCACCGCGTCCGGCGGTGCCTGCTCCTCCACCGGCGTGTGCAGCGATTCGATCGCGAACTCGGTGGACTGCCGCGCGGTGATGCTGCGCAGCCGGTCGTCCAGCACGCCCTTGACGTTCTTGTCGCCGAACCCGCCCCGGTTGAGCTCGTCGAAGAACAGGGCGAGTCCCGGTGCGGGGTGTTCCTCGGGCCTGCGCAGCTCGCCGAGCAGCCGGAGGCTTTCCACGTGGACCCGGCCGCGGAACTCCCGCGTCAGGATGGCGTCCTCGAGCAGCCGCGCGCGCTGGTGGCTGCGCTGGATCGCCTCGTTGATCCCGAGCCCGTGCTCGGACCCGGAGGCGTCGCCGTTGAGCAGGACGCGCAGCTCGTCCTCGACCGCCGTCAGCTCGGCCGCGTACTGGCGCAGGGCGGCATCGTCGCCGTCGCGTGCGGCGGCGAAGTCGGCCGCACGCCACCCCTGGTGGCCGGCCTCGCGCAGCCTGCCGACCAGTGCTTCCCGGTTCTCCAGCAGGCCGACGACCTGTTCCACCGCGGCCTTGTCGCGCTCGGTCAGCTTCGAGAGGTCCGGCGTTGCGCCGCGCATCGGGTCGGCGCGGAACAACCGGGACCCGTCGTCGGCGGGCACGATGTCCGCGCCCGGTGCCGCGAGCCGCTGGAACTGCTCGTGAACCTCGTCAAGCGAGGCCGCTTCCCGGGTCAGCTCGGCGAGGGCGTGGTCGAACGGCGTACGCAGTTCGTCGGCGCGCTGCAACGCCAGCCCGAGCTCGCGGCGAACCGCCTCGACCTGGGACTCGGCGGCAGCGGACGGGATCGTCTCGCCGTCCAGCTCGGGCAGCACCGGGGTCGTACCGCTCGCCTGGGCCGCGGCCTCCGCGGCACGGGCCTGCTCGGCCGTCTCCTGCCACAGCGCGAGCCGGGCCAGCTGGAAACTCGCGGCCCCGAGCTGGCTCTGGTGGTCCTCCCAGCGGGAGCGCACCAGCTCCAGCACGCCGGCCAGCCGCCGGTACCGGTGCACGAGGTTGGCTTCGAGCGCGGTCTCGCCCGTCTCGTGCCGCAGCACCAGATCGGTGATCCGCTCCGCCAGGCCGGCGACCCGCGGCCCGATGGCACCCAGCACGCCGGCGAGCGGTTCGGCCAGCTCCTCGGCCTGCGCGGCCGCGTCCGCGTCGTCGAGCCGTTCCCGCAGTTCCGCCAGCGCCGACCAGCCCCGCTGGTGCGCGCCGATCAGCGTGGCCAGCTCGCCCAGTTCGGTGTGGACTTCCCGGTCGGTGGCGAAGCCCTGCTCGGGAACGGAATCGGGCACGCCCGGGTCCTGCTGGGGCGTGAGCAGCTGCGTCAGTTCACCGGCCAGTGCCGGGTCCGCGAAGCCCTCGGTGACCGCGGCACCCGGGATCTGCCCGGTCAGCCACGCGGCGAACCGGGGCCCGTGGGCGTACAGGGCCGCCGCGGTTCGTTCCACGGCGCCCGCGGGCGCTTCGGCGCCGCCGTCACCGGTGTAGAAGCGGTCGAGCAGGGCGCGCGCGGAGCCGCGGAGGCGGAGCTGTTCATTCTGCGGCAGGCGGTCGATCGCCGCCGCCGCCTCGATGGTGAAGTCGTGGTCCGCGCCGGGCACGAGCGCGGAAGCGCGCAGGCCGTCGGGGAGGCTGTGGAACGCATCGCCGATCACGGCGGGTTCGGCCTCGGCGAACTGCCGCCGCTGCGCCCCGGTCACCAGGTGGTCGCCGAGCACGAGCAGCGCGGCGACCTCGCGCAGCCGCAGCAGGTCCGATGTGGACAAGTCGACCGGAATGCCCGCGCGCTGGAGCCAGGCGCGGAACGCGTCCTGGCCGTCCGGCTGGAAACCGAACCACGGCATGGCGTCGGCGAGCGTGCGCGCAGCCCCGGCGGGGAACGGCGTCATCGCCGCGAGCAGGCCCGTGCGCGCGTCGGCACCCCAGCGTTCGAACAGGCCGTCGACGTACTCACCCCCGTGCGCGAAGGCCACCCGCAGCGCGTCCGGCAGGAGATCACCCGCCCTGCGGTGCAGCGCGGCCAGGTTGACCTCGTGGGTGAGCACGCCGTACACGTTGTCCCCCGCGGTGACCGCCGCGTGCACGAGGTCCGTCGGCACGGCGGCGGTGGCGACCGGCGCCGCCGGCGGGGTCTGCACGCCCTGCCAGGCGGGGTCGAGGTAGTTGACGGTGAAGGGATCCTCACCCGGGCGCCGGGTGCGCGGGGCCACCGGATTGGTCCCGGCCTCGGCCGCGGGCGGCTGCGGCCGAGGCGGCTGTTCCGCCAGCATCCGCCGGGTGGCGCTCGACAGGTGGTCGGCCTGCAGCTGCCCGAAGTCGAGTCCCGCAGGCAGCGCCTGCTCGATCCGCGCGGCGAACCCGTGCATCTCGGTCAGTGCCCGCAACGGGTCGCCCCCCGCGTCCCGCTGCCGGGCCATGGCCTCGAGGATCATCAGCCTGCCCGCGATGTCGCCGGTCAGTTGCGGCTTGCGGCGGGCGAACAACCCCGCGAACAACCCCCGGCGCTGCTGCGCCACCTCGTGGAGGGACTTGCCCAGGTGGTAGGCGATCTCCCGGGTGACCTGGGTCGGGCTCAGCCCGGCGGCGATCTCCACCTCGACGCGCCCGTTCCCGTCGTCGTCGAGGACGGTCGAGCGGGCGACGATCGGCTCCCCGGTGTCCGCCGGCCGGTTCAGCTCCGGCGACGAGCTGAGGAAGATCGTGACCGGCGTCTCGCCCGCGCGGAATCGGAGGACACTGCCGGTCGCGTCGAACCGGGTGAGCTCGGGCAGCGCGTCGTCGAGCAGCTGCACCGCTTCCGCGACGCCGGACACGGTGTCGACCACCTGCCGGGCGGACGCGGGTTCGGGCTGCGGCGCCTGCTCCGCGGTTGCGGTGACGGTCACGGTGCCGGCGCCGCGCTCGACCGCGACCCGCATCCCGGCCGTGTCGAGGTAGGCCCGCACCAGCGCGGCATCAGCCGTGGACGCCGTGGTGATCCGGAGCGACGACCCGCCCGGCAGCGCATCCGCGAGCGCGGCCAGTGTCTCGCCGGTGAGGGCGGTGCGGTTCCAGTGCTCCAGCCGCAGGTCGACCGGGCCCGCCGCCCGGTCGCGGCCGGCGGCCGTGTGCGCGGCATGTCGTTCCCGCGCGTGCGCCAGTGCCCGGCGGACGTTTCCAGGTGCGTTCGCGTCCGCGGCGCCGTCCGCCTCCAGCCGCCGGACCGCCTCGCCGTACACGTTCGCGTAACCACCGGCGTTGCCCGGCATCGCAGCGGCCTTGCGCGCGACGATGGTGACGCCGACGTCCCCGTCGACCGTGATGGCCGTGGCGCCCGACGCCACCAGGGCCCGCACGAGGTCGGGCACGTGCTGCGCGGTGTGCCTGCTGCCCGCGATCGCGAGGGTGCCGCCAGGCCGCAGCGCCTCCATCGCGCTCGCGATGGCCGCGATCGCGGGCCCCGTGAACGTCGCGGGCGGCAGGTCCTCGAACACGACCTGGGCGAAGTCGTTGCGCTCAGCCGCCGTGGCGGCGATGTCCGCACCGGCCACCAGGACCGGGCCCTCGGCTGCCGGGAACAGTTCCGGGCGGCCGCGCGGCATCCAGGCGACCACCCGCCGCGTACCGTCCGGACCGGTGTGCTCCGCGGTGCGCGCGAACCACGTGCCGAGCCCGGCCCGCAGCTCGGCGACATGGTCCGCGGACGCGGTGTCCGCGACCCGGACGACCAGCCTGCCCTCCGCGCTCAGCAGGCTCCACGCGTCGCCGGCGAACCGGCCGTACCCGCCGGTCTTGTCGTGGCGGGGCAGCTCGCCGAGGGTGATCTCGTCGTAGACCCGGTCCCGCCGCTGCAGCGGCAGGTCGGCACCGGAATCCAGGTCGAGGGTCTCCGGTGGCGCGGGACGCCACGCGGGCGCGGGATCCGGCGCCGTCCGGTCCGCGCGCAGGTGGAGCGCGTCGGGTGCGGTGAGCGCGACCCGGCCCGGCGCGCCGAGCTGCGCGATCTCGCGCGGTGTCGGGTAGTCCGCCGAGCCGTAGGGGTTCTCGGCCGAACGGCGGAGGATGTCGTCGACCGACCGGATGCGGCCGCGCAGGTCGGCGAGGAGCGTCCCGGCGTCGGGGGCACCGTGGCGCCGCACCGTCTGCGCGAGGGCGCTCTGCGCTCCGGCGTCGATCTGCCGTTCCAGCCGGTCCGCCGTGTCCTGCAGGATCACCCGCTGCTCGGCCAGCGCCGTGCGGACGGCCTCCGCGGCGCGCGCGCCGGGCTCGCCGGCCGCCCACGCGTCACCGGCGAGCGCTCGCGCGACCCGGTCCGGTCCGGCGACCGGGGCATCCACTGTGGACACGCCCCACTCGGCGTAGTGACCGGTGAGGAATGCGTCGAGCTCGACGGCGGCCGGGGTGTCGGCGGTATGGGGGTGCATCGCGCGCAGCGTGTCCCCGTCCCGCACGAACGTGCGCCGCGCCAGCGGTTGCCCGTCCGCGGAGGTGAAGCTCAGCTCGACCGAGTTCTCGCCGGTGCCGGCCCCGGCGAGGAGCACCCGGGTGCCCGCGAACGTGGTCTGCCGCACGAGGCGGTCGAAGCCCCGGGCGACGTCCGCTTCGGACGGCGGGTTCTGCTGCCCGGGCAGGAGTTCGGCGACCGCGGGCGGCACGGCGACCGCGGGCTCGGCGACGGTGGGGAGCAGCGCCAGCGCCTGTGTCAGGGCCATGCCGACCAGGAGGCGCCGCTGCATCGCCTGCTCCGGCATCGCGGGCAGCGCCACCTCCGGGACGCCGTCCGCGCCCCGCTCGTACAGGACCGGGCGCGGTACGTCCGGCTCGACGTGCACGCGCACGCGGAACACGTTGCCGTCCGCGTCGGCGATCTCCCACCCGCCGTCGGCGCCCTCGACGCGCCGACCACCGTTGTTCGCCATCCACGATTCGACCGCCTCGGCGAACCCGGTGTCCGACTCGGCGAGCTGCACGCCGTTCCACGGACGGCCCAGGTCGTGGTGCGGGCGCTCGCGGTCGGCAGCGGCACGGGCGTGCTCCGCGTCGGGGGTGGCGGCGGGGGTGGCGTCGGGTGCGGAGTGGTAGGCGAACGCCTGGCCGAGCGTGCCTCCGGGGTCGCGACCGGTCCGCGGCGCGACCGGCGGTGCGCTGTCCCGGTCGAGCCGCCCGGTGCCGAACGGGTCGTCGGCGGTGCTCCGGTGCCGCGTCGGGTCGGGCCCCGTGCTCCGCGGTCCGGTGGCGCCGCGCCGCGAGCGGGGGCCCGTTCCCGCGTCGCCGCGGCCCTCCGCCTGCATGTCGGCGGCCGTCCCGCGCCGCACGGCGGCCGACGGCGCGCCGTCGGGCCGGTGCCGCGCGAGCTTCGCGCGATCGGCCGGGCTCAGCTCGTCGGCGACCTTCCCGGCGAGTTCGGCGCGCGCGGCGGGCGGCGCGGGCTCCGGCCGCCCGGCGAAGCTGCCGATCTCGTCCAGCCCCCGCCGCACCCCGGACCAGCCGATCGGCGCACCGTCCCCGGCGGGCAGTTCTCCGGTTTCCGTGCGCTGCGCCCGTTCCGGCGCGTTCCCCTCGTAGCGGGCGTGCCGCGGTGCGGCGAAGCGCTCGATGCTGCGCAGCCGGATCCAGGCACCGCGCGCGAAGTAGATCGCGGGACCGCTCAGCGCGAACACGCCCGCCGCGGTCAGGGCGACCGGGTTGCTGGTGATCATCGCGGTACCGACCGCGGTGAGCGAGCTCTGCGCGAAGAACATCGCGCCGGGGCCGAGCTTCGCGCCGGTCCGGCCTTCCTTGCGCTCGATCTGCAAACCGATGGCGGACAGCTTCGTGGTGGCCGCGGTGAGGGTCGTCGCCGCGACGGTGTTGAACCACTTCCCCTCGGAGATGTACTGCAGGGTCAGCGCGGCGTTGGCCACAGTCAGCAGCGGGAAGGCCAGGACGTTCTGGATCTTGCGCATGCCCGGGCGGGACACCGGGTCGTAATCGGCCCAGATACCCGGGATCGAGGTGATCCCGAACAGCAGCGACGACGGGATGTAGGCCCAGGACACCCACGCCGCGAGCCCCGCGCTCGTGATCCCCTGGAGCAGCTGGTTCATCGCGTTCACCAACCACGACACCGCGGTGGCGACGTGGTGGCCCCGGCCCAGCACGCCCGAGGTCGGGTTCAACCGGTTGATCGAGTCCGCGGTGCCGCCGATGATCCGGTTGACGTAGTCCTTGAGCCGCGAGAACAGCATGTTGGCCCACACCCGGCGGCTCTGTGCGGTGACGCCGTCCGGCAGTTTGAAGTGGACGGTCACGATGTAGTCGACCAGCATCTGCTTGACCTGGCGCTCGAACTGCTCGGTGACCCGTTCCACGATCCCGGCGAAGCGTTCGCGGAAGGTCTTGCCGCCCGGGCTGATGTCGTTGAGCATCAGCTGCCGGGTCATCCGCATCAGGCGGTGCACCGCTTCGACGTCGACGCGCTGGCGCTCCATCATCGACTCGGTGGTGACCCGGATGCTCTGGGAGTACCCGACCTTCACGTTCGACAGCAGCGAGCGCCCGACGAACGCGGCGCCCGCGATGGCCGCGGCGGAACCGACGACAGCCGCCGGGACCGCACCCAGCACGATGGCCGTCCCGCCGGCCGCGCCCACCGCCGTCACGGTCGTCCACCCGACCAGGCCGCGTTTGCGCCAGTGGCGGTGGAGTTCCTTCTGGCTCGCCTCGGTCGCCAGCCGCAGGTTCTCCGTCTCCGTGACGTCGTCGAGCACCTTGCCGACGAACTCCTGACGTTGCTCCGGCGTCAGGTCCTCGGACGCCTTCAACGCGAAGTGCGCGGCGATCAGCGCTTCCACCGGCGCGTCGAGCCCCAGCCGGTCGTGTTCCTCGATCTGCAGGCCGTTGCGCCTGCGGTTGGCGTCGGCGCGCTCGGCGGCCTTCTTCCGGATGTCGGCCTTCATGTCCCGCACGACCTGCTTGGCGGACTCCGTGCTGCCGAAGTCGGCGTAGGCGATTTTGTACGCGGTGACCGACGACCGGATCTGCTGGTTCTCCCGCCAGATCCCGTCCCGCGTGCCGGACGGCCCCACCGCGGCGTCGGTGCGGGGCCGCAGCCCCTGGTCCCACAGCTCCTGCGCGCGGGCGTGGAACGCCTGGACGACCTCCGCAGGCGCGTCGGCCATCGTCGCGAGCCAGGCGTCCCGGTGGGCGTGGTACTCGTCGAGGAACCGCTGGCTGCGTTCGGCGGCCGTCTCCGCCGAACGGGTCTCCGACCCGTCGCCCATCCCGACACCGGGGCCGACCGCCTGGTCGGGGTGCGGCACGAACCCCTTCTCCAGCAGTGACTTCGCCTTCCGGTGGAAGCCTTCCCGGACGTGCTCGGGGTAGTTGGACAGCACCTCGACCCACGCGCTGTGGTGGCGCGAGTAGTACTCGTCGACGAACCGCTGACTCGCGTCGCGCTCCGCGTCGCCGAGCACGCGGATGTAGTTGCCTCCGCGCATCTTCGCGACGATGTCCGCACCGTCGTCGGGGCGGCGGTCCATGATCGCCCGGAAGATCGGCTCCATCTCGGTGGCGTGCCGGTCCAGCTGCGTGCTCGGCATCATGCTGATGCCGTCCGACCCGAAGATCAGGCGGTCCTGGTGCTTGACGGCGAACTCGACGAACCGTTCGAACACCGCGGGATCGTCGCGCATGTACTGGCCCAGCGGCGTCCACGAGAAGTCGTAGTTGAGGCCGGGGACCAGGTCCATCATGCGGTCGAGCATGTCGAGGTGGTCCGGCGTCAGCTTCGTCCAGTTGCCGACACCGAGGTGCGCCCAGATGATCCGGTTGTCCTGGAACTCCGGGTGGTGCGTCATCAGCGCCATCATCGGGATCAGGCCGCGCTCGTCCGGCGGCCCGGCCTTGAACAGCCCGTTGAGGTCCACCGTGGCGAAGCCGTTGTCCTTGTGCAGCAGGAAGGTCTGCCCGGTCATCTTGTTGGCGCGCAGTTTCGCCAGCAGGTGCGGGTTGAACATCTCCGGCACCTCGGCGGGCAGGCTCGCCGCCATCTCCGGGTGCCCGGCCGACCGGAGCAGATACCGCAGGGTCTCGCCGTTGCCGACCAGCTTCTCCAGGTACTCGGCCTTGTCGACCGGCGAGGTCGCGTCGCCGGGATCGCCGATCAGGGCCCGGGCCTCCTCGGCGGCGGTTCCGGTCAGCGCGCCCTCGGCGAGGTCGGCCTTCACCTGCACCGCGGCGGCGACGGTCAGTTTGAGCTGGTTGATCCACTGCGGGTTGTAGGTCGTGTTGGCCTCGTCGCCGAGGAGCTGCTTGATGGCTTCCTTGTCGTCGGTCTGCTCCGCGCCGAGGTAGGCGAACTCCGCCATCAGCATCGTCAGGTCGTACCCCTCGGCGCCCGCGATGTCCCACCGGGTGCCGACGAGACCGACGTCGGCCCGCCACTTCACGTCCTCGGGAAGGTTGTTGTACATCTTGAACACCAGCGCGTCGGCGAGTTTGCCCTGCAGTTCCAGGACGTCCTTCTCGTCGATGAGACCGGCGCGCAGCGAGTTGATCAGCCCGTAGTACGTGGCGCCACTCGCGGCGGCGAGCCCCAGCGCTCGTTCGCGGATCGCGGAGTACAGGATCCGCCCCAGGTCGCCGCGCGCCTCGCGGTAGCGCAGCTGCCGCTCGGCGAGGCTCTGCTTGGGCTCCTGCTTGAGCCATTCCAGGAGCGCCTTCATCCGGGTCTTCGCCTCAGCGACGTTCTCGGTGCCCGCACCGAGGTACTGGTTGTCCAGCGCGTAGCTGAGCAGGTGGTGGTGGACGTCGCTGATGTCCTTCGTGGACAGCCGGTTCGTGAACATCGCCAGCGCGGTGTCCATCGACGTGCCGAGGTCCAGCAACTGCTGCAGGGCGTCCGGCGCGTCGGGGTCGATCGCCTCGATCACCCGGATGAGACCGTCGATGTCGACCAGGGTCGACACGCCGAGGTGGCGCCGGGCGAACCTGCTCAGCAGGTTGCGGCCGCCGAGGTAGCGGTCGATGTAGGGCAGGCGGTACGCCGTCTCGGTCTCCGCCCGGCCGAAGCCCACCACGCGGCGGGTGATCTCGCTGATCTGGTCGTCGGTGAGCCCGGTCTGGCGTGCGATGTCGACGAGTTCGACCCCGTCGTCGGCGGCCGCGTTGATCGTGTCGCGCAGCGCCGCGATGTAGCTGTCGTGCGCTTCGTCGCGCTCGCGCTCGGCGACCAGGAAGGCGTCGATCGCCTCGTGCAGGCGGGCTTCGGCCGCGCGCCTGCGGTTGGCTGCCTGGCGCAGGGCTTCGGCCCGGTTGCCGCGGAACGCGCCGTCCCCGGCGGCGGCCTTGCTCGCGGCGACGACGCTGACCGGCAGGTCGAGTGCGTTGGCGATGGACTGCAGGTCGGCCGCCGTGTCGCCCACCGTGCGGGCGAGTTCGGACACCCACGCCCGGCGCCCGTTGAGCTCCAGACGCGCGTGCCGCAGATCCGCGGCGGCGGCCAGGTACCGCTTCTCCGCGTCCCGGCGGGCGGGCTCGTGTTTCCGCACCGCCTGCGCCAGTTCCCGGCGGGTGCCCACCAGGTTGCGCGGGTCGAGGCGGCCCTGCGAACCGAAGGTCTTCGCCCGCTCGTCGCGGTACTGCGTGGTCTGGAAGCGAGGACGCCGGTTTTCGTCGAGCACCTGGGCGAGCGCCTTCGACGTGGCCCGCCGGGCGGCCCAGTCCGGCAGGCCGTCCTCGACCGCGTCCTGGCGCACGCGCTCGATCTCCCGCACCGCCGTGTCGCGACCGTGCTCCCAGCGCCGCTCGGCTTCGGACATGCGGTTCAGGGCGTTCTGCGCGGCCACCACCAGCCGGTCGCGGTGGTCGGCGACGAGCCGCAGCGTGGTCGCGGCGTCCTGGCCGATGATCTCCCGGGCGATCTTCGGCGGCGGCACCACGACGTGGCGCGCCTGCAGGGCCCTGCCGGGTTCGACGACGAGCGCCTCCACCTCGACGCGGGTCATCTGGTACGCGGCGGCGACCGCGTCGAGCACCTGTGTGTCGTTGGCGGGCAGCCCCATCAGTTCGCCGAGGCGCTCGGCCACCCACGGCACGTAGCGTTCGTCCTCTTCGACGGCCTTGAGCGCGGCGACGTAGGTCTGCTGCGCCTCGCGCGCCGCGGCGTGGTCCGCGCGCATGCGTTCGGCGATCGCGTCGGCCGCGTCGCGCAGCGGGAAGTGCTGCGGGAAGAACGTGGTGGGGTCCACCAGGCCCGGTTCGAACACGCCGGGCATTCCCGGGCCGACCGGCACCCCGGGCAGCAGATCCGGCTGGCTGTCGGTGGTGATCGGGCCGGCGGGGGGCGGTGCGGTGCCCAGACCGAACACGGCGTGCCGGTACCCCAGGACGCCGCGCAGGTGTTCGGCGACCACCCGGACCTGCGTGGCCTGCGTCATCCCCGGCGGCACCTCGACGACGTAGGCCGTGTGGTCACCGGCGGCGACCCGTAGCCGCGGCGCGTCGATGCCCTGGACGGTGCGGAAGTCCACCCGGATGGGCACCCGGTCGGCCGTGATGGCGCGCACGGTCACGACACCGGGGTCGTCGCCCCCGATCGCCCACGCGCCGGTCACCGAGTCGCCCAGCGCCGCGCGGAGCACGCCGCGCTTGACGACGCCGACCGGGAGCGGCTCACCGGGGTCGTGCGAGAACCGGTTCGCGTCGGGCGTGTTCAGCTGGTTGCGGAACCGGGACAGGGTGATCTGCAGGACCGCGTCCGCCACGACGACCTGGGCGGTGTCGCCGAGTTCGGCCAGCGGCAGCGGGACCTCGTAGGTGTTGCCGTCCTCGCCGAAGCGGTCGTCGCGGACGGGCACGCCGTCGCGCAGGTCCTGGAAGTAGGGCCACACCTCGGTGCCCTCGCGCACGACCACCTGGAACGGGCGCTGATCGCCGTAGGCAACCTCGAGCCGGATCTCCCCCTGGCCCGCCCGGGTGGCGCTGACCTGCACCGGGTGGCCCGCCATCCGGGCCACCACGGTCTCCGCCAGAGTCCGCATCGGACCGTCACTGCCCTGGGCGGCGCGCAGCCGCAGCGGCGCCTCGGGTTCGGCCACCGGCGCGGGTCGCTGCTGGATCTCGATGCCGGGCGGCGACGGCAACGGCTGGGGCCCGCGGACGAACGGCTCGGCGAGGTCCACACCCCATTCCGCGGCGAGCACACGCAGGTGCGCCGTGAGCAGCCGGACGCGGATCTCCTCGGCCACCCGGGCGGGCACGACGAGCCGGTCGACCCCGTCGTCCGGTCCGTCGATCCGCTCGACCGTGAGCTCGTCCCCGTCCCGTACCTCGGCGCGGTGCTGCCGGCCCGCGCGGTCCAGCGCGATGACGCGGACGTGCCCGTCCTCCACGACGACGGCCGCCTGGAGGAGCCGGTCCCGCAGCCCCGCGGCGTCGATGGCGGCGTCGACCACGTTCCGCAACGCCTTTGTCGACGGCGCCGCCGCGGGCGGGGCCGCGGCGGGGTCATCGCCGTCGGTACCGGTCCCGTCCGGTGCTCCGGTGCCGAAGCGGTCCTCGATGAGGCGGATCTGTTCGGCCACCATCTCGACCGGCGCGTCCGGGGTCAAGCGCACCGTGACCACGCGGCCGTCGGCGTAGGACACCTGCATCGACACCGCACCCGTGGACGTCAGGTGCGCGGCGACGTGCACCGGAGCGCCCAGGCCGGTCGGCAGCCGTCCCTCGGCCATCTGCAGCAGCCACAGATCGTTCGAGCCCTCGCGCCCCAGGCTCGGTTCGACGACCGGGG